>ERZ1046568.615-NODE-615-length-28584-cov-16.187844_pt1 | contig 28584 bp, 22 predicted proteins | sample MGYA00383092_ERZ1046568 | MGnify/ENA primary metagenome ERZ1046568 (study PRJEB29581, sample SAMEA5548362) | metagenome | biome: marine; feature: coastal; material: water | depth 1 m | study: Short-term variability in the microbial, nano- and picoplankton... | reverse complement strand
CTACTGGAGCCAACCTTGCTAACCGTGATCTGATTTACATCGGTATATCGGGAGACGGAGATACTGCCTCCATAGGGCTGGGGCAGTTCGCACACGTTGTACGACGAAACCTCAATATGACCTATATCGTCGAAAATAATGGCTGCTATGGCCTAACAAAAGGCCAAGATTCCGCCACGATGGATACAGGGTCGCCCAATAAAAAAGGCGACATCAACATGTACTCTCCCATCGATCTTGCCCGTCTCGCCATAGAGATCGGTGCGACTTTTGTCGGTCGAAGTTTTTCCGGAGATAAGCAACAACTCATTCCACTTATTAAAGCAGCGATCAGTCATCGCGGTTTCGCATTACTCGATGTGGTATCGCCTTGCGTTACGTTTAATAACCACAGTGAGTCGACCAAGAGTTATGAGTACATGCGCGGTGCCAATACGGATATGCCCGTCGATTTCGTCCCTATGCGTCAAGAAATTACGGCGACCTATGATTCCGGAGCAACCTGTGAAGTCTGCATGCATGATGGTTCAGTCGTGCGTTTGTATAAGCAGGATAATGACTACGATATTGAGGATCGGCAGTCGGCGTTAGAGGCCACCAGCCACTACGCGAAGGAAGGGAAAATTCTCACGGGGTTGCTTTATATCCAGCGAGATAGTGAGGAACTGCATGATGTTCTCGATACCGCACGCCGTCCTCTTAACTCGATGAATGAACAGCAGTTGTGTCCCGGGCCGCGCTTTTTGGACTCGATCAATGCGGGTTTGCGTTGAGTTCTAAGGTTTAATAGAGCGATGGCACCCAATGCATTAAAGAAACGTATCAGTGATGTGCTCGCTTGGTCGGGCTTCGCCGCTATTCTTCTGTGTCTTCTGTCCTTTGTCATGCCCTTGCTCGATGTCTCCGGTGTGATTCACCAGCTCCTTGATACCTATGACGAAGTGAGTAACTGCGGTTCACAGCGTTGCGAAGCTCAACTAAGTATAGATGGATTACCTGAACGTCAGGGGTTGTTGGGCGAAGCGCAGGTTTATCTCGCCGCCTGGCGCTACGAGGCATTCTTGATTTGGTTGGGTGTTGGTATTTTCCAGAGCTTCTTTATTCGATCGTTTCGACTGTTACCCTGGCGGCCGGTTATCGTGCGTATTGTGACCCGAGTACCGCTTGAAGATATCGATTGATACTTTGGCCGGGCAGATTCTTTCCTGCGGCGAGCCGCTGTTTATACGGGCGCTTAACTTGTGACGCCTTGGCTCGCCGCCCTTTAAAGCGCGCTTCACTGAGCAACCCCACTCGCGGCGGTTTTTGTTCTAAGTCGGCAAGGCGTGGAGGCGTCTAAATTCAACTGAGTCTGTGCTGCGCCTAAATATTATTGGCCTGAAGTTTCTCAGATGGGTTGGGCCTGGTGCTTCATACGCATTAAATCTGAGTGGGATACGTACAACAGGTCGGCCACTTTTCGAATTAAATGCTCTTCATACTTGTCGAGATGGTCATCGCTAAAGGCGACCTGCCACATGAGACCAACTAGCTGGCATCTTTCCTCAGGTTCACAGGCGTCTACGATGACTCGGGTAAATTCGTGCAGGGATACTGCATCACTTGATCGTTCGGCAGCCAAACTTTCTAAAGCTGTGAGGCCCTCATCATCGAGATCAAACGTACTGCGCAGAAGTTTTAGGAGTGCGGCGCGTTCTGCGTCACTAAAATCGGCGTCAGCTTTTGCCACCTCAATTAAGAGGGCCGCGGAAGCCAACTGCCTAGCGTCGTTCGTCGCGGCTTCGGGTTCCGCTTGGCTTGCGGAAAATAGCTCTATTATCTTACCAATCATGTCTGAGTCCCCGAATTAGCTATCGGCTAGAGCCTGTTCCTCGGGTGTCATTTCCGCGGGAATAGCCTCAAACAATGGTGTTGATAGGTATCGCTCTCCAGTATCGGGCAGCATAACTAAAATGACTGAACCGGCTTCGGCATCGGCAGCAACTTCCATAGCGGTTGCGAGGGTGGAGCCGCCTGACACCCCGGTGAGTATGCCCTCCTCAGTAGCCAACCTTTTGGCCCAAATCATTCCGTCCTCGGCATCAACCGGACGAACCTCGTCAAAGCCGTTGTGATCAATACTTTCCTGTAGGACTAGGGGAATAAAGTCGGGTGTCCAGCCCTGAATTAGGTGGGGTGACCAGGCGGGGTGACTGCCATTAGGTGAACCGTCGTCGTTGCGATCCTGAGCTTCTCCCGATCCTATCAAGGTCGCTGTATGGGGCTCGGAAAGTATAATTTTGCATTCGGGACGAGCTTTGCGAAGTACCCGCGCGACGCCTGAAACAGTTCCGCCAGTTCCATAGCCTGAGACCCAGTAATCGAGTCGAGAATCGGCAAAATCAGCCACGATCTCAGGGCCTGTTGTCGCCTCATGAATATCTGCATTGGCATTGGATTCAAATTGGGCCGCAAAAAACCAGCCATTATCGGCGGCAAGCTGGCGCGCCTTACGATACATACCAATGCCCTTTTCCGCCTTGGGTGTCAGTACAACTTTGGCACCCAAAAAGCGCATAAGTCGGCGGCGCTCTATTGAAAAACTGTCGGCCATGGTAATTACCAGCGGGTAGCCCCGAGCCGCGCACACCATGGCCAAGCCAATCCCGGTATTTCCCGAGGTGGCTTCGACAACGGTTTGGCCGGGTTTGAGCTGGCCGCTGCGTTCCGCAGCTTCGATAATGTTAAGTGCAAGTCGGTCTTTCACGGAGCCCAGTGGGTTGAAAGACTCAACTTTTACGTAAACCTCTACGTGATCTGGCGCGATGCGATTAAGTTTTACGCAGGGCGTGTCACCGACGGTTCGCGTGATGTCGTCGTAGCGTTGTCCGCGTCCTTGTGTTTGAAAGGTATCGGTCACTGTGGCTCTCCTAAGGCTATGTAGGGATAGTGTCACCCGAGAGCCGAAGCTCGTCCAGTCACTTGTATTCGTATGTGATCGAGAGGGGCTCTTGGGAGGTTTAGGACCCCTCGAAACATAGAAGAAGTTGCCTGTCGGCGAACCTCAGAGTTTCGGGTGTGACAAGTGCATCGGGCTCTCATTTGCTGGCGCTAGACAAGGGCAAGCGCCATTTGTACTAAAGTGACCACTGAGCCCGCCCAAACAAAAGAGCGGATTATCGGTGTCCCCAAAACGTATAACACGAGATAAACCCCCCGCAGGGAAAGCCAGTAGAGGGCGAGGCTGCCAGTATCAATGCCCTCTATTTTGAGGAGTAGGGCAATAGCCAAAAAGGCGGGCAATGATTCCATGTAGTTGGCGGCGGCGCGCTTGGCGCGCTGGGCTAACACTGGCAGCTCTACGGCTTCATCGCGCGCGCCGAGAAGCCATTTTGCCTCTGCAAGGCTGAACACCATCGGCACTAGCCATACATGGATAATTAGTAGTGCCAGCGCAAAAATAATTTCTGTATTCAGCATCGTAAAAACCCTTCGCTATTTGTTTTCTTTGGTGCTTAAACTAGCAGGTAAGCGGTAATTCTGACAGCGAGAAGTTAGGGGGTCGGGTCAGCTGCGCGCAATACTTTGTTCATGCATGGCTCTCAGTAGAGACGGTGAGTCGATGACACTGGTAATGCAGCGAGCGCAAAAATTATCGTGAGCGGTAAGGCCATTAATTAGTCATCGGGGAGGGGTTAGTGAGTTATAAATATTTGGATGCGCTTGTTGTGGGTGCGGGCGTATCAGGCCTCTACCAACTTTATAAACTGCGTGAAGCGGGACTGACCGTCACAGCGGTGGAGTCGGCTCCTGACGTCGGTGGCACTTGGTATTGGAATGCCTATCCGGGGTGCCGTGTTGATTCCCCCGCCAATATCTATCAATACTGGTTTTCGCAGGAACTGCTGGATGATTGGGAGTGGTCTGAGCGCTTCCCCGCTCAGCCTGAAATAAAGCGCTATTTACAGCATGTCGCTAATCGATTTGATCTTTATTCCAGTATCGAGCTGGATACCCGGGTGGTCTCTGCGCACTGGAAAGAGCAGGAGGGTCGTTGGCATGTGACGACTGAAGCCGGTCTTGTCTATGCCGCAAAGTATCTCGTGAGTTGCGTCGGATTGCTGTCAACACCGAAGGTCCTGTCCTTTCCCAATCAGGAGGTGTTTCAGGGGCAGGTTTATCACACCGCAAAGTGGCCACAAGAACCGGTTGATCTTAAGGGTTTACGGGTCGGTGTTATTGGCAACGGTGCGACCGGTATTCAAGTGATTCAAACCCTCGCACCTGAAGTGGCGGAATTAACGTCTTTTCAACGCACACCACAATACGCAGTTCGCATGAAGAATTATGCCGTCGATGAAAAAATCATGGCAGAGTGGCGCGCTGATTACCCTCGTTTAAGTCAGCTCGTCCACAATACTTTTGGGGGTTTTCCTTGGGATCCTGCAGAGGAAGGTCATGCTGCGACACTCACTATAGAGCAGCGTCGTGAGGTTCTCGAGGAGTGTTGGGCAGACGGGTCGTTGCGTATGTTTGTAGGGACCTTTCCAGAAGTCTTGGTAGATCCGGTAATGAATGAGGAAGTTACCGAATTCGTTCGTGAAAAAATTCGCGTTCAAATTAATGACCCTGATTTGGCGCAAAAACTGATCCCGCGTGATCACGGTTATGGGCTGAGGCGTGTGCCTTTAGAAAATGGCTATTACGAAGCCTTTAACCAATCAAATGTGCATCTTGTCGATATCAAGGCGACACCCATAGACGGATTTTCGGAACGGGGCCTTGTAGTAGGAGGTGAAGAATACCCCCTCGATGCCCTAATCATGGCGACGGGTTTCGACGCGGGCACTGGTACCCTTTCGCGCATGGGCGTTGAAGGTCGTGACGGAAAATCGCTTACCGCCTTGTGGCGCGATGACATTCGCACGACCTTGGGGCTACAAGTGCATGGGTTTCCGAACCTTTTTCTTGTTGGGGGTCCACTCTCACCGATAGCGGCTTTTTGCAACGTTCAAACCTGTGCGCAACAACAAGTAGACTGGGTAACGGATGCCATTTTAAATGTCGTGAACTCTGGCAAGTCGACCATGGAGCCCACCGCTGAACGCGAGGAGGAGTGGGTGCAACATCACGACGAAGTGGCCAATGAAACGCTCATGATGACCATTGATTCCTGGTACACAGGTGCCAATATCGAGGGCAAACAGCGGCGTTTGCTCTCCTATATTGGAGGTGCACACGTTTACCGTGAGCTTTGTGACGAAATTCAAGCGCAGGGTTATCCGGGTTTTAGTATCGAATGATTTTTTCGGCGGGCTCAACAATAGCCCCTTTTGGAGTTAAAGAAGTATGACTTACGATCCTATGAAAGACGACCGACTCGATATGCGCAATCGCGGGCTGTTAGCGGGGTTCGAGGAACCCATGTTATCCCAAGCTGCAGATGTGGCGACGCGGGAGGAAGCGTTAGCCGCTGCAAATACCCCGGAGGCACTTGCTGCTGAGGAGGCAATGTCAGAGTTGTTAGGGATGTTAGACAATGAAGATGTTATGCCTTCAAAGGGTCTAAGAATAACCACTGAGTCATTGGTATCTCATCCAGATGGCAACACCATTAATCTGCAAATTATTCGCCCGGATACCGATGAGATACTGCCCTGTGTTTACTATATTCATGGTGGAGGCATGGCTATTTTGTCGGCTTTGGATCCAAACTATCGGGCTTGGGGTAAGACAATTGCGCACCAGAACCTCTGTGTTGTTATGGTTGATTTTCGCAACTCCCTGCGCCCTTCTTCAGTGGCAGAGGTGGCGCCATATCCTGCTGGGTTGAATGACTGTGTTTCCGGGTATCACTGGGTCACCCAGCAGCAAGGCGCACTGGGTATTGATGGTGATCAAATCATGATTGCCGGTGAAAGTGGGGGCGGCAATTTAGCCATTGCAACTACCATGCGTCTGATTGCTGAAGATGTGTCGGTAAAGCCTGTGGGCCTCTATGCGCTATGTCCTTATATTCTTGGAGCTTGGCCTTCAGAGGCCTGTCCGTCGTCCCTTGAGAATGAAGGTGTGCTGATCAGTGTGGCCAATAATCACCCTACGATGGCATACGGAATTGAGGCCTTGGAAGCGCAAGACCCGATGGCGTGGCCCGGCTTTGCTGCCGAAGCTGACGTCGCAGATTTTCCGCCGACTATGATCAGTGTTAACGAGTGTGACCCTCTCCGGGACGAGGGTATTGCGTTCTATCGATTGCTCCAACGAGCGGGCGTGTTATCTCAGTGCCGGCAAGCCATGGGTACCGTTCATGCGAACGAGATCTTTGGCGCGTTTATGCCGGATATTTCCCGAATGACGGCCCGGGATATGGCGGGCTGGCTCAAGGAATGCAGTCTGGCCAGGTAACAGGGAGTCGTTCGAACCCTTGAGCTAGCTTCTCCGATAAGGCTTACCCTGGAGACCGCTTAGCAGGCGGGTCGCATTGCGGCAGCGCGGGGGCGGCTGACACCGACCCTTGCGATGCTAGGCCGACGTTATCGTCTGAGATCAGTGCGCCGTGTAGCCACCGTCGATGACCATTTCGCTGCCCGTCATATATCGTGACTCATCAGAGGCCAAAAAGAGTACGGCATTGGCAATATCAATGGCTTGTCCAAGATGTCCCATAGGAATGGCGGCAAGAATCTGTTGATGGAATTCCTCAGCGGCGTCGCCCATCGCGGCAATACCCTCGGCCACCATCGGGGTTTCAATAAAGCCTGGGTGAACGGAGTTTACTCGAATGCCATAGCCTGCCTGAGTGCAATGCAGCGCAGCGGATTTTGTCATGAGTCGAACTGCCCCTTTGCTGGCGTTATAGGCAATGAGATTTGGATCACCAATGATGCCCTCAATGGATGAAATATTGATGATAGAGCCCCCGGGCTTGGTCATCATTGGCAAGCAGTTTTTCATGCCTAAAAATACGCCATCGCTGTTTACGCTGTTGACAGCCCGCCAGTCGGAAAGAGTGGTCTCCTCGATATTGCCGGAGAACGCGACGCCGGCATTGTTGACGAGTATGTCCAGCGATTGACACTCCGCAGCTATCGCATCATGCACCCGTGACCAGTCTGATTCTTGTGTCACATCATGGTGCAGTGCGGTAGCCTGGCCCCCAAAATCACGAATGGTTTGAGCGACACGTTCTGCGGATTCTTGAGAAATGTCAGTCACAAAAACCCGTGCGCCCTCTTCTGCCAGCCGTAAGCTGCTGGCTTCTCCCAAACCTGAACCACCGCCGGTTATTAACGCTGTTTTATTGTTGATGCGCATGAACTCAGTCCCATGTAAACAATACAGTTGGTGATCATGCTGACCCATGGCGGGGATGTTGTCATCAATCCTTGTCATTTTTTGTTGCGATGTTACTTTCTGGTGTCTGGTGTCTGGTGTCTGGTGTCTGGTGTCTGGTGTCTGGTGTCTGGTGTCTGTTTATTTGATGGAGAGTGTCGTCGAGTATTTGTCATGTAAAGACTGCAGGGAACAAACATGAACTTGCTAGCTTTCCGTGGTTGGTTAAATCAGTGGGGTAAAGGCAAGGCTGTGTTACGCGCGCCGTGGCTTGACTCAGTGCGGGCCCATAAGACTTCATCAGGGTAGGTCGGAGTATGCCGAAATCTGATGAGCCGCCGCCGAGCTGGGTAAGCCCTAATTGGGTCATTTTTTTCAGTGGCTTGTCGCTGGTTCTTTTGTTGATTGGTTTGTCACACAAGCCGAGCTCAGAGATTTGTGTGGCAGCGGGCAATGAGTTGTGTCCGGACCTTCTCAAAGCCAATATACGGATAACGCAGTATGCTTCGCAGCGGGCAATAACGTCTGTTTGCGGCGATAACCGCAGTAACGCCTGTGCCATTAGAAGGGCTCGCTGGCAGCGCGTGACCTGCGAGGTACATGTACTGACGCCAGTCGATTCGGATGTGCTGCAGCATGAAATGAATCACTGTCGCGGATGGGAGCATCAAGGTGATTCCCCAGCAGCGTATGCGCAACCTTGGGTGCCCAATTGGCGTTTGGTTAAAGCTCGCGGTAGTGTCAGATAGCGGGCAACAGCAGTGAATTTTTATGACGAGTCAGCGAGGTCCCTGAGCAATCAGTTGACTCACTTCACGCGTCAGTGGAATTTCAAACGAAACGGCGGACAGTACTAAAGCATCTCTAGATCGAATCATCCGCGCGTTGGCATAAACTGTGTCTCTGCCTAGGGTGTAGGTGCCGACCACTACGGCGGTGGCTTGGTGATCTTGCACAAGAACCTCAAGGTTGCGCGAGAGCATCAGTTCACCATGAGACGGATCTATGTAAAGCGCGTCTGCGAACAGGGGTTCTGTGACCTGATAGCCGTGGCTAACGAACTCTGTACTGCAGTCTTGCCCCATAAGTCGCCCTAGCCTCGAGGACTGATCGAGCGCACTCAAGTCTGCGAAACTGACAATCAGCAGAGTATCGTTGCGTTTATTGGTGTGCTTCGCTGCGCGAATGAGTTGCGCACATGCCGTTTCAACCTCGGCACGAAGATCGACCGATTCCTGCTGTGTTGAGTAAATGGCTCGACTCGCCGCATTGCCGCCGTAGTAGTTGCTGCAGGCTGCAAGTTTTCCGAATACAAGGGCAAGAACCAAAGCCCGGGCGGCGGAGAAAACGATATTGCGCCTCTTGGTAGTCATAAAACGACAGGCCCCCGGACCTTTATGGCTCCGCCGCCCTCGTACAGTCCGGTGTCGGCAGTGCGCAAGTAGTAGATGGAAGAATGGCTGTAAACCAGGCGTGCATCCTGTCGAACACGCGTCGTGAGTATGATCTCTGTATTTGGTGTTGCCGAGTCAGCATTCATGTACTGGTAAAAATCGGCTCCAATAGCCGCAGGTATAAGCAAGGCCGCAGGGTTCGACCACGCTTCAACGGCATGCCCGATAATGTATGCCGATAAAACGGTACTGGAGATAAAGCCCGGGGGGAGGTTCAGTTGGCTACGCGTTGAGAAATCGAGGACCTCGATGTTGAATTCTACTTTTGCATCTTCCCCCGCTTCATATAAAAGCGCACCTTCATTAAGTAGGCCTTCAGCTAGGAAGTCATGGTAGGCGCGGTGGAATGCGCTATTGCCATTGCTTTGTACCGGGGTAAGTTGCAGCGAGGGTGCGTCCTCAAACCGCGTTACCAATAACTGGGCTTCGTTGTGAGCGATCAGTTGCCAATGCGCACTGGCCTGCAGCTGCTGCTGGTAAATTTGTGGGAATTGCTTGCTAATAGGGTAATCGGCTGTTCGATTGCCCTGGGCGAAGTGCTGGCATCCACCAACTGCCAACAACCCGACCAACACCAACGCTCTGCTCGGGACCCCATTAAATATGCAAGGCATGTCCTGCTCCACATTTCGGTACAACGATTAACATCCAGTTCAATAGAAGTAGCGACCGTTTCGCAGAAAACTTGAGCCTAGCTGGCAATAAAATAATGGCACAAGAAATTAAATGCCTTGCCCGGTAATGGACGATATTGCAGCAGCCTGACCTTTGGGTGTTTTAAGCCCTGTGCGACGATAGGGTTATCGACGCTATATGTTGCAATAGTTATTAAATTGTTGATATCAATAATGGCAGGGCTATTACTGCGGCGCCGATGGCTACTGTTAATAAATCCGAAGCTGAGTTACTCATAATAATTTTTCCAAAGGTTCATTTACGTGAAGTATTGTGAGCCTTTACGAGGCGTTTTTCAGCTTGGACCATCATTAACAATTGTTAATATTCAATATTATGCATGTAAAAATCAATAAACATTCTTTTTGTTTATATTATGGGCTGCGCTGGGCTGGAATGTTAGGGTCGTTGGCGCGGCGGAGGCATTGGAATGGCCCATGAAAGGCTGGTGGCCTCGCGGAGTGCAATGGGACAGAAGCTAGACGGCATGAGGCTGTCTGCAATGTCCCTGCGTAAAGTGAGGGTAAACAAAATAATCAGGAGTCAGCTATGACACACAACACTTCCCGAAGAACCTTTATTAAAGGCGCTGCAGCCGCTTCCTCGGCGCTACTCATTGCTAGATTTGCGCACGCGCAGGGCCCAGTTGTGGCAGCAGACGATCCGACTGCGACGGCCTTAGGGTACGTTGCCGACCATACGACCGTTGACACGGCTAAGTGGGCGAAGAAAGCGGGGCCCGGAGGCGCAGCACAGCAATGTACCAGCTGTGCGATTTACCAGGCGATCGACGGCGAGTACGGTGCGTGCCCGATTTTTGCAGGTAAACGGGTACATGCCAACGGCTGGTGCAATAGTTGGCTTCAAAAGTAGACGCAGTGCTTTGCTAGGGTTGCGCCGGGAGTCCAGATAGCTGCCGGCCCTTTCCGACAATCCCGTCTGCTAGGGCCTTGATGTGCGCGGGACCTACCTCACAGCAACCTCCCAGTATAGAGGCTCCTAGCTCCATCCATTGCAGCGCCATATCGGCGTATACCGAAGGCGTTAGTTCTTCTCGCGCTGTCAGCACATCCACGGTTCCACCGGGCTTTAGGGCAGTGATGGAGTGAAAGCCATTGGCGTAGGCACCGAAGGTGTCGGTAACTGTGGCTAAAAGCGGTAGTCCCTGATCGATGGCTTCGGGGACGGAGCAGTTTAGAATGATCGATAGGGGGTTCAGCGGTGTGCAAGCGCGCAGCGCATCCTCCAACGATTCTCCAGAGCGCAGTAGCGTGCCATCTTCATCTTGAACAGTGAACGCAAGATGAACGCCGGTGCCTGCTTCCTGTGCTGCCGACAATACCGCTTGCCCCTCAGCGACTGAGCTCAGGGTTTCTGCTAAAAATCCGTCAACGTGATTGCGCTGTAATTCCATCAGCTCTTTGTATTCGTCTTTCATTTGCACCGGGCTGAGTGGACTCTGCTTTAAATAAGACGCAGTCAGTGGGGGTAGTGAGGCAACGACATCGATGCCGCTGCGCCCGGAAGCATGAATGCCGGCCCGGGCTAGGTCCCCGGCGTGTTTCAGCAACTCAGGTAGATCGGGAAGTGCGGTGCCCATTTGTAGTCGGTGGCGCGTAACAGAGTAAGTGTTGAGGCAGATTACTCGAGCTCCTGCTAGGCAAAAATCGCGATGCACGTTTGCAACAAGCTCGGGCTCGTCCATCATGACCTGCAGCGACCACAAAGGGTGTGGTTTTGCCGCGCTACTGCGGCGAATCAGTTCTTGTCCCATGCCTCCATCTAGGAGCGTGATAGCAGCTGTCATGTGGTGAGTCTCTTTTGTTGGATAAAGTAATGTTCAGGGATTAGATTGTACGAACCCATCGATTAGGGCGACCAGTGTATCTGGGATATCTTCCTGACAAAAATGGCCAACGCCCTCGACATTTACGATAGGTGCTTGGGGGAAAAGCCCTTTGAAGTCGCTTATCGCATGGTCCTTGGCAATACCGAAGTCTTTATCACCTGACACCAGCATTGCAGGTTTGCTGCGCAGAGCTGCAATGTCGCCTTGTTCGAGAGTTTCCCGAACAAAGGACAGAAAGCGTCCTTCATGGATGTCTAGTGGAAAATTAATGGCCCCAATACAGCTTTCTCTGTCTGGGAACGGAGCCGAATAAGCATGGATCCAGGTGTCAGTAACCCCCGCAGAGTTCTGAAAGCCAATGATCTTCATCACCGACAGTACTGTACTGCCCATTTCACCCAATATACCCTCCAGGGTTCCGTTGCTGGCATGTTTCTCGATCCATTGAAACCAGGGTGTTTTGCCGCCGCTTGCTTTACCACCACCGTATCCAAGAACGGTATTCATTAGAAAAATTCTTTGGACCTTTTCAGGATTACGTGCGGTATATGCACCGATCATTGGGCCGCCCCAGTCTTGGCCCACGAAAGTGATGGCCTTATGACCCAGCGCATCAATAAGGCATTCCAAGTTTTCGACGTGGGAGCGTAATGTGTATTCTCTATCCTGGGGTGTTGCAGATTTTCCAAAACCCATGTGATCGGGAACGATGACCCGATACTTGCTGGCCAGAGCGGGAATCATATTTCGATACAGGTAGCCCCAAGTTGGCTCCCCGTGAAGCAATACAAGCACCTCACCGTCTTCCGGGCCTTCGTCAATGTAATGTTGCCTAAAGCCCGCCGTGGTCGAAAAGTGGGGCGCGAACGGCCAGGTGCCGTCAAAAGTCTCGTCAGCAGAAATCAATGTTTTTAGCGCTCCTGTCTCGCATGCAAAGTTGAAGTGTGCAGGTGTTGCAGCAATCAAACCTGACTGTGAGTACAGGGATTGCCCCGACGTACAAAGCTTGTGCCGGATCCTGCCATAGCCTAGTGTACCTGCAAAATCGTATTTGGATGAGCAGCATGGCGGCGGGTTATTTTTCGGGAAAAAAAGCAGTAATTACAGGGGCGGGTGATGGCATCGGTAGAGCCCTAGCCCAGCAATTAAATGCGATGGGATGCGAGTTATGGTTGTGTGATGTCGACTCGGGTCGGCTAGAAGCGACGCTCGAAGGCCTCAATGTAGTAAAGGCGGCTGTGCATACTGAGGTCGTTGATTGTGGCAATCAAGATGCCATCGTGGCTTGGGGGCGAGCAGTGGCTGCCGAAACCACTAGTATCGACGCCGTTTTTAATAACGCAGGGGTTGCCTATGCTGCGCCTTTTGCCGACGCCAGCGAGGAGAGTTTTCAGTGGTTGATGGCGATCAATTTTTGGGGCGTTGTGTGGTCAACTCGAGCTTTTTTGCCTTTACTGCAGGCTGCGCCGGTGGGGCATTTGGTCAACGTGTCATCCATATTCGGCATGATTGGTGTGGCGGGTCAGAGCGCCTACAACTCGGCGAAATTTGCCGTCAGGGGCTTTACCGAGGCGCTTCAAGCAGAGTACCGCAACAGCTCCATTAAAGTGAGTTGCGTGCACCCTGGTGGAGTGGCTACCAATATTGCAAAACGTGCTCGCGCCGACGGCGAGTGGGCGCTAAGTAATGCCGAAGAGCGGGATGCCCAGTTTCGACAGGCCGCTAAAACAACCCCAGAGAAGGCGGCAGAGATAATACTGAGACGGACGGCGGTCAGCACGCCCAGAATATTCGTGGGATGGGATGCCCGTATAATGCACTGGCTAACGAAAGTTTTTCCTACCAGCTATCATTTTTTTATAGAGCGTCTTGGGCAAAGAAACGAGTCAAAATAGCGTGGCACCCCAGCGCTATTATTGGTTACTGCTGGCCTCTACTTTATTGATGGCGTCGGCTTTTGTGGTCTCAAAGCTGTTTATTAATGATGGCGTACACCCACTTGTTCTAGTGGCTAGCCGTTTCACGTTGGCGGGTCTCTTGGCCGTTTTTTGGTTGTTTTTGCGTGGCCAGCTTGAGACGCCCAAAAACATATCTGATGTCGTTGGTGTGCTAATCGTTGGGACCCTTCAGACAGGGGTGCTCTTTGGTACTGGCTTTATCGCAATGGAGCACCTGAGCGCGGCGACAATCTCACTTTTAACCCTAACGATGCCTATTTGGGTAACCGGTATTTTGGCTGTTATGAACCGGGCACTACCACCCCTTCAGCAATTGATCGCGTTGGCAATTGGTATGTTGGGCGTTGCGTTAATCATTGGCTCAGGCGTGAATCAGGCGGGTATCGGCGAACTTCAGTGGTTTGCGCTGGCGTTAGTCGGTGCAGCTTGTTGGGCTTCTGCGACGGTATTCACCAAGACATCGGGGTTGACCATAACGGGTTGGAGTCTTAATGCATGGCAGATGCTTGTTGGCGGTACTGAGGTGCTAATCATCGCTTTGGCATTGGATTTACCGGGCATAAATTTTGTGCTGATCAGTGACATACTTCTGTTTGTTTGGCTTGTGATTCCTGCGTCGATTTTATCGTTTGGATTTTGGTTTACTGCGCTACGGTTGGGTGGTGCTGCGGTCACAAGCGGCTATCTGTTCCTGATTCCACTGTTCACGGCATTGATTTCTGTACCTGTGTTGAATGCTACTTTCGCACCCCTGCAACTGTTGGGTGGCATTGCTGTGGGTGCTGCAGTCTGGTTAATGTCGCGTTCCTCAACCTAATTTTAAAGCGCTATCGAGTGCTCGATGACCTGATTTTCGCGGTAAACTAATCTCTGTAATATTTTTTTGGAGTCCTGAATGGGTCGCGCTTACCAAAATCGCAAGCTGTCTATGGCAAAAACTGCTGCTGTAAAGACAGCTGTCTACTCGCGCTACAGTCGCGAAATTTATGTCAGCGCAAAAGCTGGTGGAACGGATCCGGCGGCTAACCTGTCGCTGCGTTCACTGATTGATCGCGCTAAAAAAGATCAGGTGCCTTCTCACGTTATTGATAAAGCGATCGCCAAGGCTGAGTCGGGTGTGGGTGAGGATTATCACGTAGCCCGTTATGAAGGATTTGGCCCCGGCGGCACTATGCTGCTGGTGGAATGCCTGACTGACAATGCTAATCGAACGATTGGTGATGTCAGGCCAGCTTTTACTAAAGGTAAAGGTAAAATGGGAACCCCCGGCACTGTCGCGCATATGTTTGATCATGCTGCGGTGTTTGTCTTCTCTGGAGATGAGGACGAGGTGCTTGAGGCATTGCTGCTGGCAGATGTGGATGTCACTGATGTCGAAAATGATGACGGAATGCTGACGGTGCTGTCACCGCACACCGAATACGCTAAGACGCGCAATACCTTGACAGAAACTTTCCCCGGTGTTGATTTTGAAGTGGACGAAATCCAATTCGTCCCCAAAGGGGAAACCCCAATCAGTGGCGATGAGCTCGAGCAATTTGAAAAGCTTTTGGGCTTATTAAACGCCTGCGAGGATGTGCAAAACATCTTTCACGACGCAAAGCTTTGAAGGGTGCGCATGAACGCTGAGCCATCAGCCGGTATGGTCTGCCCGATGGGTTTCTGGGGGGCGGTGCCGACCAACGGTATGGCATCTGCTAGGGCCTTGTAACACCGCGGGTCGGCGTCATTATAAGATGGGCTCAGCGCCGTTCTGTTCGACGCTGAGCGTTGATGCGACTGACAACGCTACTGCTAAATGCTACTTGAGCGTTAGCGCTTTTAAATCGGTCTAATCGGAGATGCTTTGCCAATCAGCAGAGCCACTCAACATATCTGCAATCCACTGATAGACGGGAACGCCCGCGACCTCTCGCTCAAACTGAGCCTGAATAAATGTATGGCTGTTACCGTCAGCGATAAGACTGTGAAAGCGCTCTGGGTGTGCCTCTTCGAGGACGGCCATTTCCTGAAGAAGCGCGGCTTCAAAAGCCTCGCCACCAATACCGACGAAGACATCTGCAATAACAGAATCTTGCTTGGTACTCAGGAACCCCATTCGAAGATTGGGATCTTCATCCAGCTGAAAAATATGATACCCCGTTGTGTGTCCTTCAGGACTGATGCAAGTATCACAGTCTTCAGGAATAAATCGGGTTGCGTTCCACTCTTGGCTAACGAAGTCGACGTACCCCGGCCTTGAAATGCCTACGCCCGAGTCGTTGACAAGATCGATCGGCGTGTCTGGATAAAGCTTTCGAACCAGCGGCAACATGTAGTCAGTTCCGAAACCACCGGCGCTGTTACCGGTTAACAAAATTCGCGTTGGTGCAGGGAAGTTGGAGGCTATAACGTCTATCGACGCAGACAAATTTTTCAGCCCTCGATGATAGCGATCGACGGTGCCATCATCATCGTCGTCAATATCGACATCCCCTGAAAATACTGAGCCATCGCAATAGGGCAGATACGCAACATTAAAATCAGCCGCAGGATTGGTTGAGGACGCAGGGTTGAGAATGCCAAAGGTAGGCATGCCAGGGCTGGCGCTGGGAGTCGCCTGGCAAAGTAAACTGTTACAGGCACCGCCGCCTTCTAAAAAGATCATTAACTCGTCGGCAGATCCTTCTCGGGTTGCCATCGTATATTCACCACCAACAAGGCAAAGTGGACCATCACCAGCTCCAAATGTGTGCTGAACGATGTCGCCCTCGACTTCCGAGGTCATTGGTGTGTACAGGCCCAAATATTGGTCGACGCCCTGATCGTAAAGCACTTGAAAAGGCGTGGGTTCGGGCTCAGGCTCGGGAAGGGGTTCCGGAGTCGGCGGTGGTGTGGGTGCGGGGTCATTGGAGTCTGAGCACGCAGTGAGAAAGACTAACAAAATTGCCATTGATATTTGAAAAAAAACTGACGCCATTGGGAAAGACCTTGTCGAAAATTGTGACAGTTTATTTTAGCCAAATGCGGCTTTTGGGCACACTTTTTTGGCGAACTATGATCACCTATTTGCCGCTGGTATCGTTTGTAGATAACGCCTTATTAGATTTGCGCAAATTGCTGCTTTGAAGAATTAGGCGAGAGGGAAATTGTTGCTTTTGAACCGGGAATTTTCGGTAACTTTAATGGGGTATATAGCCCTACAATTCAAAAACCCTGAGAAATGAGAACTTTTAGCGGCCAAGCCCCGTACAACAGGGGAAACAGGCAGCCTAGGCGTTGAGCACTACATTGAGTAATTTTCGGGATCGACTTTCGAATGATGATATTGGCCGCGTGATTGAGATGGCTTGGGAGGATAGAACGCCCTTTGAAGTCATCGAAACCGAGTACGGTCTCGACGAGTCTGAGGTTATTGACCTTATGCGTAGTGAGATGAAAAAACGGTCTTTTACGATGTGGCGTAAGCGCGTTACTGGCAGAAAGACGAAGCATCGGGCACTGCGGGGTTTCGACGTTGGGCGCCACCGTTGTCCCAGTCAGCGGACCCGCTAGGGGCCATTGTTTTAAGCCGAGCTTGGCGGTCCAAGCCTGTCGCCCTAGCGTATTTACAGCATTACAGGCACGCCAAGCCCCCCACCCATATCCTCTTTCGATGCCTATGGAGACGCCCATGCCAGAAGGCCACCCTGTTTCTTATTCGCAACGCACAATTATCGAGCTGATGGTTCCCTCATATGCAAATTTTGGTGGCAAGGTCCACGGTGGCACGCTCATGTCCACAATGGATAAGGTCGCTTACGTCTGTGCTAGTAAGCATGCCGGTAATTATTGCGTCACGGTGAGTGTCGATGCGGTTGAGTTCCTCGAGCCAGTGGAGGTTGGAGAGGTGGTATCTCTGATGGGCTCAGTGAATTATGTGGGAACTAAGTCCCTAGTGGTGGGTATTAAAGTCGTGGCGGAAAATATACAGACGGGTGCTCGACGACACACCAATACCTGTTATTTCACCATGGTCGCCAAAAACGCGAAGGGTGAAACCGTGACCGTACCCCCGCTCATTCTGGAAACCGTAGAGGATGTAAGGCGTTACTGTGCGGCTCTGCAGCGCAAACGGCTACGCGATCACGCGCGCGGCTACATGGCAGATTATCGTAAAAACTTTGAATACGATGATGACGTCGAGCAGTTTTTAGGCGAGCAACGCTGTGTTGTGCAGCTAGAAAAATCTGAATAGCTGCTAGCACTTTGGTGTGGGGGTAATGGCGCTAAACCCAAAACATTTAGGCTAGATTGTTCCATTCTCTCGCCATTCACTGGTTGGGCTGACATGCAGACTGAGCGGGTCGTGAGCTAACGGTCTGCAAGGATCTTCTGATTACTACATAGGCCTGTGCCCTTCCAGCCCATGAGTTTGAAACCTAAACGATCTCTTCGCTTACAGGGTTAAAAAAAAGGGGCCTTTTCAGCCCCTGTTTTATTTCAAGCTCGATCGTCGTTATACGGTGACCGCATTGCCTCGGAAAATCTTGGACAGGTATCGGCTTTCTTTCGGCGATGGGGCGGGGACCGAACACTGCATGACGGCAGCAACCAGTCGTTCCATTTCTTCAGATAGCTCCTGATCATTAGAGGGCTCTTCTGTGTGAGCCCTTCGCGTCAGTTGCACCTGATTCACCGCTGGGACAGTTGGCAGACGCTCGCCTTCCACACCGAGGGTCACGGTGAACGCGTGCAAAGAGTTCTTCACAAAGAGTGCTAGGGCAAATTCCTCCCGCGTTGACGCCAGAGATGTCTCAGGTGTTAACAACACAATTTGGCAGCTGGGTATCAAAGCCGCAATGCGAGCACTACGAAAATGATGGGTAAGCTGCTGGTGAACGAGCTGCCGAAACTGCTCATCGGATAACACTCGATCCCAATCGCCACCCCGGTCTCCTGCCAGCGCGTTCAAGGGGAGACGCTCAAAGGGACTGCTCACAATGACATCAAAGCCACCGTCATGACGCAGTATGTGGTCCAAACCGCCTTCAATATCGTCGCCAATACAGCGGACCTCGATATTCTCCGAGCTGTCACATTCCAGGGCGTGATGTAATGTTGTTTTGGTCTCCTCGGAGCGCGTGAGCACCCAGAGTTTATCGACACCGTTGGCAGAAAAACCGTTGGCAATCTCGGTAATTTCATTGCGCATACAATCGCCCAAAATGACAACGCGCTTGCCGCTGAGCCGCGCCAAATCTTTTTCACTGGGTGATAGCAACAACTCGCCTTCAGTCACTGATCGGTCGAATTTCAGGCCGCCAGAGGGATGGAAGGTCTCACCACTAACGATCTCATCGGCAAGGTGAAATACCGTTGACAAGCCTACTTGCTCATCCGTCGGCATCTTATGCAGGTGCAACCGGTTTAAAATGCCCGACTCAATCTGAGTCGCCGATCGCTTGCAAGCTTCCTTGTCGAAGAAGGGGGACGGTGCATCGACAAAAGAACCCAAGAATTCGTCCTTATCCTCCGCCGTAAAAATGCCTGCGTTAACCAATCGTTCTACCAATTTCACGGCCATACCCATGTGCAGTAAGCACTGGCTGGAACTGCCTGTTCCGCCAGAATCCTTCACCTGTGTGTACAAGCGGCTGAGGGTTGAAGGCAGATTGTGGGAAGGTAGTACCTCTACTGCGTTGGCTGAAAGCTTTCTGAGTTCCTCAACTGGATAGCCATCAGCCGCCGCCGAAATCATAGCGGCATGAACTTGGTTGAGGCGTTTGTTTTCTAGAACCAATCTTCCGCGACGATCAAACAATCCGGGAGCATCCCCTAATCCACGCAGCCGCGCACCATCGACGGGGCCGGGAGCCAGTGCATTGATCTGAATTTCTGGTCCAAGGTGACGCGATAAGATTTCCGCAAGCACGCGCTGCCCCGCCTTGGAAACAGCGTAGTCAGCGCGGTTGGGGTAGGCCACCGCCACGTATTTCTCGCCGCCAAAGTAACTGGAGACGTTCAGTATCGAACCTCGGCCTTTATCTTTCATGAGTGGCCCGAACTTGCGAATTAACGAATAGTTGGAGATCAGGTTCGCTTCCATGGTGCGATCCCAGTCTTTCAGCGTCATGTCGACAACCATTTCTTCAGCACCGGAAATGCCGGCGTTGTTGATTAAAAAATCGACCTGACCAAACAGATCAATTGCGTGCTGATGCAATTGATCAAGGGCCGCGGGATTGCCAACATCGATATTGGCCAGTACGTGAATACGGGTTTCAGCGTTGGGGTAGCCAATTCCGCTGAGCTCCTCGACGATTTCGGCCTTTGCCTCTAAGAGCTTGGCTTCGCTGCGTGCACTCAGAAGGATCCGTGCGCCCGCAATGGCAAGGTAACGTCCCAACTGCAAGCCTATGCCCAAGCTGCCGCCAGTGATCACCGCAGTTTTACCTTTGTGCAGGCCGGGCAGAACCCGCATCAGTGATGTGGGCATAGCCCCTTTACCGGTTGCCCGCTTGATATTTTTAGGAATCCAGAGGTTGATCGGATCCATCTGCCGCACTCGGTTTGTGAGTGTCGCAGCCCAGTCTGCTGCGAAGGGGAGGGCGTCCTTATCCTCGGTATCGTAACGTACCAGCTGATTGGGCTGGACTGACCACGAAAGATCTCCTGACGCTTTCAGAGTTTCATCTTCATGGCGCCAGCCCCGAATCAGCGCCTCGTTTGACGCGCGAATAACTTCGTTTAGCAAGTTGCCGTGACCATCGCTTTCATTGGTTACGTAGGTAATCGCAGGGGGCTCGCACTTGCCAAACCAGCGACTAAGGTTGGTCGCGAGCGTTGAGGCAAAGGCAACAGGCGCAACGACCTCGTCCTTTACAAAATTTTCAACATCGTCATCGGAAGCACTGCAGATGGAGTAGCCATATTGGCCATTTTTCTTCTGGGGAAGAACAATTACCCCATCGAGCCGGCCAAAGTGGTCGTCTATGAATTGCATGGTTCTGTCGACAGACTCTCGGCGCAGAGGATCGAGGTGTGAAAGCTGTACTGACTCAAGCTCCCGGGCTTGGATAATCGACCTAGCATGACCGACTGATTCTAGGTTTCTAAAAGCCAGCAAGACTCGGGCGCCGCTTTCGGTATGCCGCTCAGCAAAAGTAACCGCCTCTTCGTAATCTGATCCGCCCAGTATCAACACGATATTGTCAGACAGGTCTTCTAGGCGTTTGTCTGGCCACGAGACTAACTGAGACCGACTCTGAGCGGGCACCTGCATGCCGTTGGTGACCTCGACTGCGTGACCCGAGACGGCGGCAGATTCGCCGGAGGCCAGCCAGGTGATCGAAGACGCTACATCTGTGGGCGTTGGGTAACGATACTCAAGACCCTCCTCGCCATCGCGAGTTGTAATCATGAGGTCTCGGAATTCACGACCGGTGCTGCCCGGCTCCAGATTTTGAAGCTCGTCCATGCGGGCGAACACTGTATCGATGCGTTCAGACTCAATCGGGCCTGGGAAGACGGTATTTACACGAATGCCTTGCTCTTCACCAAGCTCAAGTGCGAGTCCTTTCGACAGCGCGTTCAGTCCAGACTTGGGGACTACATAAGGAATGCGGCCAAAATAGTGCGTTCGCGAAAAGATGGTCGACACGTTAATAATGGATGCGCCCACTGACATATGCGGAGCAGCAGCTCGGGCCATGTTCCAGGGTGCGCCCAATAGGTTCATAGCAGAGTCGAACATCGTCTGGTCCGATCCCGCGGTTTTCATTTCTATATCTGAGAAGGGGATGTCTCGCAGCGTGTACTTAGGGCCTGCTGCACCTGCGTTATTCACCAAGACATCAATGGTCCCAAAGGCCTCTACGGTATCGGCAACGATGCGCCGACAAACTTCGGGGTCTGCGCAATCACCCACCGTAACGACCATATTTTCCCTGCTAAAACCGTCATCGCAGAGTGAATCTACAAACTCCTCGAGCTTGCTGATATCACGCCCTGTCATCATCACTCTTGCACCTTCACAGAGCAGTTGCCGGGTGATAAATCGACCAATTGACCCGGCGGCGCCAGTTAAAATAATCGATTTGTTTTCCAGTCTTTTCCCGGACTTTGACTGACTGGCCATGTCGTCTGTGAATTGCACAAAATCATTCATCGGAGTGCTCCTGCTGAGCCGGTTTCTACTTGAGTAATTTGCTCCCCGCGCTCTGCTGCATCTCGCAATGCCCAGGCTCGGTAAAGCTCGTCTTTGGTTTTCAGGCCTTCTCGTGGCAGGGCGTGCACTGCTACGTAGTTAGCACCTTGATGGCGGTTCTCCCACATGGCTTGGTGAGCCTCGGGAAGTTCTTCCATGGTGACGGGCGTGGGTGGAAGGACCGCGAGCAAGCCCGAGGCGATCTGCTCCTGCATTTCGGCAAACTCCCGTGAGGTGTTGAGGTGCGTACCTCGGATTTCCGCTGTGGGCATAAGTATGCGTCGTTGACGGGTCCAAACCTGAGGTGCATAGAAGCTAAAGCACTGCCCCTCGAGATCCTCGGCGTAGACCACGCGACCCGTATTGGGCTTTACCAGAGCGGAAGCAAGGGCGAGCCCGTCTCGGCCACGTCGCTCAAAGACAATGTCAGGTAAACCGCGTTTATCCAGAGTATTTCGCAATGCTGGAGCAATAGCAGATCCAATTGGCTTCAGCGTTTTATCGGAAAACTCCCTCACCGCCTCGCGGAAAGCTAGCGACTCGGTAAAGGGGTCTGGCATACCGGGAAAAGGTCCCGGTGGCATGAAGTCGTCACCCAAGCGTTTTGCAATTTCTTCGATGCTGACAACGCCTCGAACCCGGGGCCCGAAGCCCAAAGAGCTCACGAATTCCCGCTGCGCTATGGTATCTACCAGCACCGCCACCTGACCGCCGTTTTGACAGGCTACTTCGATGGCCTCAATGGCGACGTTATCGACAATGCCATCTTCCGCACCTGGGCCATACACAATCAAGATGGTTTGGCCCGGGCGTAAACCGGCCTTGCGGAACATAGTGGCCGGGGAGGAGGCGCCGGGCTTGCCCAAGAAGGTAAAGCGATAACCCGAGGATGCACCGTAAAAAGCGAGCACCCCGTTGTTGCCTAGCAGTTGAAAGGTTCGGGGAAATGCATTTTCACCAGCATGGGATACGGCGTAATCAATACTGCCGCCGACAGCGGTTTCTGCAGCAGCGACGAAGGGTAAGCCAGCTTCATGCCAAGCCTGCCATTCTTTCGGGTCATCTGGCACTGCGGTAAAAATATTTTGCCAGCGGCTGTCTTTTCGGTTGATGGGGGAACCACCCGCAGCAGTAACTCGAGTGGCGCGTTGGTCGCTGGACACCATGCCAAGACACGACAAGCCGCTAGCAGTTGCGCTTCTAAGGCAGTCATAGCCAGTGCCCGTTGAGGCACCTTCTACGAACAGGCGTCGTCCTGTTTCAATGTTTAAAGTGGTAAATAGCGCTCGTTGAATGGTCCCCATAGTAAGGCCATAGGACCCAGCTTCCTCGAAGGTCAGCGAGCTCAGTTTGGGGTGCAACTGTGGCCCTTGAACCGCCAAGAACTGGCCGTGACAACCGTCATTGCGCTCGTAGCCCTGAATGCGGAAGTCAGCTGCCATAGGGTCTAACCCCTGATCAGGGGACATTAACTCGCTCTGCCCTGAGTAGACAGTGACCAAATCGCCTACCGATAGTCGCCCCTCAGAAACCAGCTCGGCTCCCAGAGACACCACCAAGCCAACACCGCCAGACCCAGTGACCTGAACGTCGGATTCCCGAGCATCGAAGGGTGAAACCGGGATGCCGGTTATCGCCCAGATGTCATTGAAGTTAACCTCTGAGGCAAGGACGTAGATCAGAGCCTCAGCGGCCTCCGGCGCGGGGGTTGGGTACACCAATTTGCGTTCAGCGACGTTAGGGTCGCCGTGCTCTGGTGCGCCATCAAGGTCAGACCTCGCGACTCCCCAGCCATACTGGTAGCTGGGTATGGGTGTCACGCCAGGGAAAAAACTCGCACCTACGGGAAGCAGGTTTCCTGAGGCTTCTAAATCACTGAGTTGTTCTTCGCTGGGATAAGGCGGCACTGCCTTTGGTTGGCAGGGCAGAGGCGAACTGCGCTTCTCGAGAAAAGCTGTAATTCCGGTAGGACCAGAAGCAGGGTCACAAACCGATTCAGCGAATAAACGTGCCTCGGCATCGAGGCCTGCCGTCACGCCTTGCTCTAAACCGATAAAGGTGGCCTCAAGAATGCGTTGAGCAACATGCTCGCGGCCGCCGGCTGAGAGCTGTTTCAGAGCTGTCGCTACCTCAGGGTGTTCTTTGATATCGCCGTCAGGCACCAAAGTCTCCTCGCGTTGAGCGAGAAGGGTTTTGTGCCGGTTTAAGACGCTGGAGATTTGGCTGTTACCCGAGAAATGCTCGCGCAAACGGGACATCGCTCGATTGAGGGCCGACTCACTTCCAACCGGTACTACCTCATCGACTAATCCGATACGCTGCGCCCAGTCAGAGTCGATGGGACGGCCGCGGAGCATGATGCCCAGTGCATTGGCGACGCCCTCGTCACCTTGGCGATCTTGCAATTTACGGGTCAGACGTTGCGTGCCGCCATAACCCGGGAGTAGGTTGAGGTTGACCTCGGGCTGGCCGAAGGTGGCCTGATCTGCAGCGACCACATAGGCGCAGGACAGCAGTAATTCGTTACCCCCGCCTAATGCTGGGCCGTTAATAGCGGCGATAACCGGCATATCAAGATTTTCGATCGCGGCGAAGGCAGCCTGAGCAGCGTGGGGAGGCGTTAATGCAGAGGCGGTATCGCCAACTTCCCCAATCTTTAACAACTCTTTGACGTCGGCGCCTGCAACAAAAGTGCCGCGTGCCCCGGTCACAACCAAAGCGTCGATATCGCTTTGATGTTTTATTTGGTGAATAACTGTGTGCAGTTCATCGAGTGCCCGCTCATTCAGTGCGTTTACCGGCGGGTTAGTAATGGCCAGCAAGGCAACGGTATGACTCTCTGTCAGGCGGTGTATTTCGAGTCTGATGTAGCGCCAGGTTTGCACAATCTGTCGGGCTTGCGCGAGTGCGCCGTGATCGCGCCATTGGCTGATGGCATCCCTAATCACGTCGACGACCTCAGGGTTCTTCAAAGTTGAGGTGTCGCCCAAGGGAGCATCAAGAAGCAGCCCTCTCAGGGTGCGGCGCATGTATTTACCCGAACGAGTTTCGGGAAATGCAGGTACCACGAGAAAGTCTGATGGCACTGCGGTGGCGCCTTTTTCACTGCGAACAAGACCCTGTAAGCGGCTGAAATCATCGTCATTTAATTTGCGGCCGGGAGCGGCGACTAAAAAAGCGACGGGGGTTTCGCCTTTTTCATCGTGAGGTGCGCCCACAACCACGACGTTGCCTAATGGTGAGTCTTCCCTCAGCGTTTTGTCCCGCAAAATGGCGCCCTCGATCTCCTCGGTGCCAATTCGGTGCCCTGACACGTTGATAACGTCATCAGAGCGGCCGTGAAGCGTGAATCCGCCGTCTTCATGACGTCGGGCGTAATCACCCTGCGTGTAGCTATAGCCCTCACTCCAGCGATCGAAATACACGGCTTTGAATCGGTCGACATCCCCGCACCAACTTTCGCTTCCAAAGTGCTCCTTATCGCCCCAGAGCGTATGCGCCAGATAGGGATAGGGGCTAGTGATCACTAACTCACCTTTTTCGCCCACTTCGGCTTCACGCCATTGCGATACGCCATCTTCGCCGGCGGATTCCGCGACCCTTACCTGCGCTTGTATCCACGGAAGCGCCCAGGTTTTGGCATCGGGTTGGAGGTCTTTATAACCGCCAGAGTGGCATGAGAAAACGATGCCGCCGTGCTCCGTCGCCCAATATGAGTTGATGTAATGTGAGCAGATATTTTCCATGGCAAATTGTTGAACCGCGGGCGACACGGGCTCCGCGCAAAAGGTGCCGGCACGCAGCGAACCCATGTCAAAGGCTGCCATGTCCCGAGTGCTTGCCGGGTCGGTCATAACGGCCTTTAGAAAAGTTGAGCCTGCTTTGAATAGTGTGACGCCATATCTCTCAATGGTTGCCGCGAAACGCCCTGCATGGGGGAAGAGCGGTGAGCCTTCGCAAACCACTGTGGTCATGCCCATGGAGAGTGGCGCTGCAATAAGGTAAGACTGACCCGTAATCCAGCCAGGATCGCCCACCACATACATGACATCGTCGGGTGTGCCTTCAAACACAGCGTGCATTGAATGCGTGACACCGGCTAGCCACGCTCCGTGGGTGTGCACGACGCCTTTGGGTTTGCCGGTAGAGCCGGAGGTGTAAATGATAAACAGCGGCCAGTTGGCTTCCACGGGAACTACTGCTTCCAACCGATACAAAGTGGCTTGAAACTCGGTGTCGCTTAAAGCTTCAAAATAGGCCATATCCTCGGCTTTCAGCTCGGTCAAAAACTCCTGTTTGGCTGTTGCTACCAAGTCGTCTGAGTAGGCATCTCGATCATATTCAATGACTTCCTGCCCTGTGTATCGGGCCACCACTACTTTGCTGATATCGTGACCTACCTGAGATAATGCTATGGCAACTTCCGTGCGTAGCTTGGCGCTGATTTCCGGAGTAATATTGCCCATTTCGGCTAAAATACCGCCAAGTTCGCGCATAATGTCGGCACGTTCTAGGGTGATCTCTCCGGCTAGTGCATTGCTGACAGCCGCCAGCAGCGCTTGGCTGTCCGCCATATCGGGGTAGTTCCTGAGGGTTTGGGACAGCGCCTCAAGTGCGGCCTCTCTAGGGACGTAATTGTCTAGAGCGGGGTCGGTGTACTGACTCTTGAAGGGCACTGCTTCGGCGTTTCGGTAGCCGCCATCAGCAGTAATAACGACCTTGGCGCCCGCGTCATGTAGGCGGTCCGAGAGCGTTTTGGCGGAAAAGCCTCCAAATACTGGGGTGTAGATGATGCCCAGTCGCTGTGCTGCGAGAATGTAAAAAATCTGCTCTGGGATGTTGGGCATGTTCAAGGCAATGCGATCGCCGGTCTTCAGTCCAAGATTGGTGAGGACACGAGCTCGAACGACGACTTCTAAGAGTAACGCTCGGTAGCTGAACTGTTGTTCGGTAACCGGACCGCCTCGGCCACCATTCTTTGAAGGGTCCCAGCGGTCTCCCTCAAAAATCAGGGCTTTATTGTCGCCACGACCTTGCAACACGTGGCGGTCGATCTCATTAAAGGAGGCGTTAGTCTGCGCACCGACAAACCAACGTAAATAGGGTGCTTGGCTGTTATCAAGAACCGTACTCCATGGGTTTGCGCCGTCTGCAAGCGCGCCGCGAGGGACGACGGCTCCTGTATCAGCTGCAAATCCTGCCCAGCATTGCGCCGCGAGGTCAAAATTCACCCACTGTTGCGCCTCAGCATCGAACCAGTGAATGTTGCGGCGGGCAACGTCGCCAAAAAAATCCTGTGGCGACTCATTGATCAAACGGCGGAGGGCATCCTCCCCCGCCTGTGAGCCCAATTGCTCCCAAGCGACTCCTACAGTCATATGAAAAACTCCCTGTGAAGCGCTTCAGGCTCCGTTCAAAAGAGGGCATCGCCATGATTTAGCAATACCGATTTCAGAGTTGTGCTACAGCCAACATTTTTAATTTTTATGGGTAAGAGCGCTCTATCTCTCTTTAATTGACCCGAACATGTGGACAGTTACGGTGTCAGGTAGGGTGCGGATTAGAAAAATTGGCATTTTTACACTTGGAATTTAGTTGGTTTCTGAATGTCAACGGATTTTGAGGAGTTCAAAGGGATCTTTATTGGGGGCAAGTGCGCACTAAATGGCCCCTTTATAGTTGGCTTTCTCTGCTTTTTTCTTGGGAGTTTGCATGAATTCGTAGCAATTGCGGCCAAATCGAAGCTAAGAGTGACGAGGCATTAATGCCTGGCGCCTAGCCATAAATTGACACGGTGGGTCCTCAAATGCGAGCAGCGCTAAGGCACCAGTCGCCTCGCTTGGTGCTGGGCGCTCACCCGTTGCATATCTAACCTTATGGCGCGTAGCCAAATCTCAGTCTCGCCAATTTTTTGCCCAACCCAAGCCCCTCTGTGCTTCACTAGCGAATTGGGTGAACGCTATATCGGAGATGTCACATGATGCTTACTAGAAATCTGCTGGTCTTAGTTGTTGTTTTAGGTGCGATGACCGCGGGGGCCGACGAGTGCGAGGAATCGCCCTGGGGCGCTGATGATCAGATAGGGGCGGCGAATCGTTTGTCGCCCGAAAATGTTTTGGCGGCAGCAAATTTGATTAAAAAAGGTGAAACGCACCCTCTGGGGATTGTGATTGAGCCGGGCATGCCCGCTTTTCCTCCCCGATACACCCAACTGCAGGTGGTCCAACCGAACCAACAATTTGGCAAGAGCATGGCACCGGCCGTGGGATGGGATGCAAGTGCCAATGATGATGTTGTGCAGATGTGGTTGGGCACAGGGCCGCAGCTCGATGGCCTAGGGCATATGGGTGAGGCTGGCATGTTTTATAACTGCAATCGCGGTGAAGATTTTGCGGAGATTACCGGGTTGACGCGCCTCGACACCAGCCAAGTCCCCCCGATTGTTGCCCGGGGTGTGCTCATCGATATGGCGAAACACTTGGGAGTCGCTTCGCTGGACGCGGGTCAACCGATCACCACTACGCAGCTAAAAGCAGCGATGGCAGCTCAAAATATTACCGTAGGCAGTGGCGATGTGATTTTGATCCATACCGGCTGGACCGACGCTACTTTAAAATCTAAACCAGAACTATGGGGCAGCACGATTCCAGGCATTACCAATGAAGCCGCAGTTTTCTTGGCGGCTTTTGAGCCGGTTGCAGTGGGCGCGGACACCTGGGGGCTGGGGGCTGTACCGCCGACAGAGGGAGACCGGGTCTTTTACGATCATGTTGTTCTGCTAAAAGACAACGGCATTTATATCCTTGAAACAATGAACACTGGTCGCCTGGCAAGGGAGTCGGTGAGTGAATTCATGTTCGTGCTGGGTCAGGCACGATTGAAAGGAGCCGTACAAATGATCATCAACCCAGTCGCTATGTGGTAACGGCGCCTCGACCCACCCGCTGGTCTGTGCTGATATGGGTCAGTACCCGTTGACTGGCCGTCCGCAATTCCATAGTCGAGTTTGATGACGCGGGGTTAAAACGTTCGGTGTTAGCATTACCCTCTGAGTGGGGTGTTGGAGTGTGGTGTGCCAACACCTTAGATAACTTTGATTGAAGGGTAAGGAAACGGACGAGGAGGGCGGGGCCATGCAAGTGAGACGTATCGCTGGTGCTTTGGGGGCTG
>ERZ1046568.614-NODE-614-length-28612-cov-8.992646_pt1 | contig 28612 bp, 35 predicted proteins | sample MGYA00383092_ERZ1046568 | MGnify/ENA primary metagenome ERZ1046568 (study PRJEB29581, sample SAMEA5548362) | metagenome | biome: marine; feature: coastal; material: water | depth 1 m | study: Short-term variability in the microbial, nano- and picoplankton dynamics... | reverse complement strand
CCTGGACATTATGCTTTATTTTCATAGTGTTGGGAAGCTTCGTGCCCGGTTTACAGCCTTACATGGAGCAGGGATTTAAGAACCTGGAGGCTGCACCAAGCTGGTTTAGCTGGGCCATGTATGCTTCGATTGCTGCATCGTTTGGAATAAGGACAATGAAAGGATTAAAGAGATGAGGCTAATAAATGAAATCGTTGTGCATTGCACGGCAACAAATCCTAAATGGTATGCAAGCAAATCGGCTAAAGATGTCGTTGACGAGATCCGCCGGTGGCATACTGAGGAGCGCGGTTGGTCTGATATAGGATACCACGCGATTGTGCATCGTGATGGATCAGTTGCCCATGGCCGATCAGATGATCGCAAAGGCGCGCATGTTGCTGGCCGCAACTCCACAACCATAGGAATAAGTCTGGTCGGTGGTCGCGGCGGTGTAGCCACAGGAAAGTTTGAAGACAACTTCACCCCAGAGCAAGACGAAGCTTTGCGGAAGTTGATCGCAGAATACAAAGAAAAGCACCCAACGATTGAAACAGTCTCGGGACATAACGATTATGCAAGCAAGGCTTGCCCCGGCTTCAACGTAGGAGAATGGTTAAATGGCTAAAGATGGTTTGTACTCAAATATTCACAAAAAGAAAAAGCGCATTGCCGCTGGATCTGGCGAGAAGATGCGCAAGCCTGGATCACCAGGCGCACCAACAGCGCAGGCCTTCAAGGACAGCGAGAAGACCGCTAAGAAAAAGAAGTCAATGATGAACAGGACTGCCTAGCATGAGCCGGCCACCAGAAAGAACCGGCAATAGTGGCCGGCGCGCAGCTTTCCTGCAACGCATGGGAAAGATGCCTGGGCCGACAAAGAAGAAGGACGGCACAGACACGCCGCTGCTTAAATCTTTGAAAGCCTGGGGCGCATCGTCGAAGAGCGAGGCTGTTGCCAAAGGCAAGCGGATCTCAATGATGAATAAAAAAAGGAACAGCGCATAAAAAGCTTGAAGCAATTTTGTGCGCTGTTATAAACCCCTAGTGGGTGGCTTTCCACTAACATACAACCATTCGATGCCACGGGGCTTGGTCGGTTTTTGTTGGTCGCGCTCTACCAAATGCGTCACATTCGTTATAGCGGCCACTCACACGATCACCTAAAATATAATGGCAACCAAAGTCATAAGGGCTGCGCCAGATAAAAAGCCCACAATGGCGCCGATCAAGCCGGCAATGTGAACCTCGTGTTCTGTGAATTTACTTTTCATTTGTCATCATCTCCCCTGCCAATGCAGCGTAGCCACAGATGTCTAGCCATGTATCGGTCTTCGCGGGTGACGTAAGGGTGCGCTGCACCTTACTCAGTATAAACATGTTGGCAACATCCATAGGGCTAACAGCCACATTAAGATAAGCTGTCCAGAGCCGAGCAATCCGCGCAAACGATTCATCCGCCGGCCCGTATTCTTCAGCTCGGTCAGTGCTGATTATGCGCGCAGCTTCTTTTAGTATATCGCTTCTATCCATTTTTATCCCTCGCCTTTTGTTATGTTGTAAGCTCGACACCAGTATCTCACGCTGCCCTCTGATATTTGCAATTCACATGCGATTGCATCCATCGTAAGGCCATTCCTGCGCATTTCTTTTATTGCCTTTAACTGCTGGGGGTTCTTTGTTCCTCTGCGCTTAAATACCCTTTTTCTTTTGTTATCACTCCAGTTCTTTGATGCCTGAGTTATTTCGGGATTTTTCTGCGTAAACTTATTCTTTTGGATATACCCCCAAGCCTTGTGATGTGCCTCGCGTTCTTTTTTAGCCAGCTCCATCCAAGCAGTTGCAAGGCTTTTAGTCGGGATAGCTTTTGCTTTCATCTCGGCTACATTTATTTCAACGTCTACTACTTTGACCATTATATATTGTATCCTTTTTTTCTAAGGTCAGATGTGTATTGCTTCAGATCACGTTGGGCAATCTGAAGCTCATTGGCAATGCTAGGCCTTGCATCCTGTCGATACCGCTCATCTTGCAAGCGATCCACTTGAGTGCGCAGGTATTGCAGGATGGCCTGCTCGGCAGGGGATAGCTCACTCATTGTTAAATATCCTCCGCGTTTTCAATTGCTCTTTGCAGGCGCTCCAAAAGCTCTCTCCGCTGCAAATTAAAAACCTCAACGTCAAGATAACCAATGTCAACGTCTTGCACAAAATCAATAGAATGCTCAACACACGCCAATGCTATCTTTGCTTGATCCAAAGTAATTGTTACCCTTTTCATTAGTCATCCTCCAAAGGTTCAATCTGACCTTTTCCATTGCAGTTGTCACAATCCTGCACTTCTGACCCAAAGTCTCCATGCCAGGTTGCGCTTTGGCGAACCCAAACCTCACGCTCAACCGTGCCGTCACCATCACACTCGGGACAATCAATTAACTCGCTCATAGAATTGCGCTCGTGATGAATAATGGCAAGGCAAACAGAGCCAAAAGGAATATGATTTCGACTGCAATTTCAAGTTTATGTTTCATGGTTTTTCTCCCTCTATATTGAGTCTACGCCGACGATAATAATGGCGATATGAATAGCGGCAATAAACAAAACAATGCTTGTTTCTGCCAAAGCCCCCATGCCCCTGAATGCTACATAGGCAATGAGGCAGGACAGCAAACCAGTTGCAATCCCACTGTAAGTAAAGAACTCAAGCACGATCAATTGCCGCGTAGCATGTCTTGAGGTATTTATTGCCAGTTTGCTTGCAGTGCTGACGGCAAGCCCATTGAAATTTTTCAAACAGGCGTTCCGCAAGGTAATTATCTTTGCGGAATATAGCGTCTATGCGCTGGCGGTAGATTGATACTGCGTTGTCAAAGTGCATGGTGTCTTCCTTGTTTGAGCGGGGAGCCGCAGCTCCCCGTGTTGCGTTAAGCGTGCGGCTTCTTTTTAACCGATCCAATTACGCCAGTTTTATCTGAAACGTATATTGTCGCACCTTTGCGTTTTGTTTTGATTGATCCATAGACGGGCATGGAAAGCCTGATCCCAGAGTTGAGATGCTCGGCGCTTGCCGTTACAGTTGTGCATTTGTCTTTTGATGTAAAAACTAACATATCCATGTTCCTTTGTTTGCGCCTATAAATTACATATAGAATCTTGCTAGCAACTTTGCAATGCCTTTGCTAGCAAAAAATTGCACTTGATAAAAATAATTGCTAGCACTATGTATGGTAAATGACTAGCAACCCTGGGGGAACTATGAAACAGAAGAAAGAGCAGTGGAACCACCGCATCAAGTGTGAGCTTGCTGACGGCATGCGCGTTCTGCAAGAGAATCGGGCAAAGATGGATGGGCAAGACCCAACCCTGCGCGATCTAACGGAAGAAGCAATCTTCTTCTTTCTTAACTTTAACGGCATCAAGATCCGAGATCAGGTATGACAGTCTTTGTCGGCATAGACCCAGGCTTCACTGGTGCGATTGCATTCTACTGGCCTGACAGCAACCGCGTCGAGGTGCATGACATGCCGGTTTATAAAAACATCAAAGGCAAGACAGAGCTAAACCTGTACGAGCTGCACGAAGTCCTAAAGCCAGAAGGTGATGAGCCGCACCACGTTATATTGGAGCAGGTCAGTGCCGTTAGAGGCAACGGGGTGAGCAGCATGTTTAGATTCGGCCAAGCCTACGGCGCCACGCAGATGGCTATCGCAGCGCACAAGCTGCCAATGACATTGGTTACTCCGTCTAAGTGGAAGTCATACCTTGGCCTCAACAAAGACAAAGGCCTCAGCCGATCACTTGCCAGCCAGCGATGGCCGGCGCAGGCTGACCTGTTTAAACGTGTCAAAGACGATGGCAGAAGTGAAGCATGTCTCTTGGCCCTATATGGAAAGCTAACAGCATGAACGGTTTTGAAAAGCACGGCATCAAGCACCTGTCAGCATCATCAATAAACCTATGGGCCAACGCCCCAGACGTTTGGGTTGCGGCATACTTGTTTAAGAAGCGCACACCTATGGGCGCCGCTGCAATGCGTGGCATCTGCACAGAGGATGCCGTTGCCAACACTCTGACCGGCAAGCTGCACAAGGCCGGCGCGCTGGATCAGGCATTGGAGAAATTTGACAGCATGTTCTTCATGGCTGACGAAAAGATCACCAAAGAGCGCGCTATGATTGAGCCGTGCATGGAGCTGGCGCTGCAAGAGCTTGAGCATTACGGCAAGCCTGAGTTTCCTGAAGAGGGCCAGATCAAGATCAGCATCACAGCCAAGACAGATGACTTCGAGATCCCTGTGATCGGATACCTTGACTTTGTATTTCCCGATCACGGCGTTGTCATCGATCTAAAAACAACAGGACGCATCCCAAGCACGATGACGCCAGAGCATCAACTGCAACGGGCAATCTATCAGAAAGCCCGAGGCAACCAGGTGGTCAAATTTCTTTATGTGTCATCAAAGAAAACCAACATGCTTGAAGACGGCGATCCGACAGAGATCCTTGGCAAGGCTAAGAAGCAGATCGCTCGGCTAGAAAAGTTCCTGCGCTCAGGCAGCGCGGAAGATATTAGACAGGTCATACCCGTCAACCCCAACACGTTCTATTGGAACGGGTCAGAAGATTTGCGGGAAGAAATGTATGGATTCTAATCCCAGCGCAGGGTTACGCGCACAACAACTCCAACAATCAAACAACGTAAAGGATACAAAATGTTTGAAATCGATCTAGGGGCATCAGGCTCCGATGTTAACACCTTCCTGCAATGGTCAGCCCGAGGCACACAGGACGGCGCTGTCCGCGCAAAGCAGTTCTACACCCGTGACGGTGCGGCAAAGGATGAGTTTGAAGCTGCGCAGTCTGCTGGTTTTGTTATTGACTTGGACACCCTGAAGACAGGCTGGCAGAAGTCAGACGGCATGGTCGGCGTGGCGCCAGAATGGAAGTGGAACCCAACAGTCAATCAAATGATGGGCAAGCCTGGAGATGACTACAAGAAAGGCTTTTCGGTCAAGTGCGCTATCGGTGGCGGCAAGGTTGCCATGTGGGAACAGGCAGGCGCCGGCGTCTGGGCTGCTCTGACAGACCTTGCTCCAAAACTGAGCCAAGGCACAAACGGCCAAATGCCACTCATAAAAATGGTTGAGGCCAAGGAGATCAAGTTTACCAAAGGCTCAACATGCTACCCGATCTTTGAGATCGTGAAGTGGGTAGACAAGCCGGACTGTCTGAAAGAAGGTGTCGCCGCAGGAATAGCAGTCGAAGAAGCTGCACCCGCACCAGCCCCAGCCCCCGCACCAGCTCCGGCTGACGCAGAGTTTTAAATGAAAAAAGCCCAGCGGTCATAGCCGCTGGGCAGTTCAGGGGAGGATACAATGAAAATGGAAGTGGAAGAACAAATGGAAATGGCTCCCAAAACCGCAATCATTAAGCAGTTCATAGCACAGATCACAAAGAATTGGAATACTGTGGGCCAACCGCTCATAGAGATACGTTCTATCTCGCAATCTGGATCAGCAAACGCTGCAAGATTTGCACTAAAAAACATCGACGATGCAGCACAACACGCCCAGGCAATGAACGAAGCCAAGCAAAACATCTACATGTGCATCAATCCAATTGACCCAATCATAGAGATACCAGCAGGCCAGGCCGCCAAAGACACAGACATCCTGGCCGCATTCTACTGCTTTGCAGACGCAGATACCGCCGGCGCAATGGAAAACATCCTGTCTTTCGCCGGCCCAAAGTTCACAATGTCAATCAAGACAGGCACAACGCCATTCGCAAGAGGCCACGCATATTGGCAGCTCGAAGAGCCAGTGAAAAACCTGCAAGCATGGCGTGACGTACAAAAAGCAATCGCCGCCTCGCTCCAAACAGATGCAGCAGTCATCAACCCATCACGCATCATGCGCGTGGCAGGCACAGTCTCATGGCCCAACAAAAAGAAACAAGACAAAGGCTATGTCCCAGAGCTGGTCACAATGCGGACAGAGTTTTCAACAGACAGAGAGCCTGTCGAATTTGAACGCATGATGCGCGCATTCCCAAAGGCAGAGCCGCAGGCTGCTAGCACAATGAGCATAGACCTCGGCCAGCAAGCAATGGACAGGCAAATGGCAGTCCAGAACGTGCTAGCAGGCGAGGATTGGCATCACAATATGGTGCGCTTGGTTGGATCATACGTCAACAAAGGCCTAGCCGACGAGGAGATCCACGCAATCACAGACGGATTCACCCTTGGCGGCTACACTGTCGAGGAAACAAGAGCAGAAGTCCAAAAGGCAATCGACGGAGCCAGAGCAAAAGGCTGGACGCCACCGCCAGACCCAGCAGCCGAGCGCATGGAGCAGCAAAACCAAACATTGCAAATAGCCACAGAGCCAACACAGAGCCACACAGAGGCTGATACAGGCAATGAATGGCCTACGCCCTACGAAATGTTTGATGCGCTCACACTGCCGCGCAGAGAGTGGGTTTATGGGTACGACTACATCAAGAAGTATATCAGCGTCACAGCATCTGCCGGCGGCATAGGCAAGACTTCAGCAATCATTGTGGAAGCTCTGGCAATATCGACAGGCAAAGACCTGCTCGGTGTAAGGGTCAAAGAGCAGTGCAACACATGGGTCATAAATTTGGAAGATCCTATCTCAGAACTCCAAATGAGAACCATAGCAGCCATGCAGCACTATGGCCTCACGCCAGATGACATCAAAGGAAAGCTGTTTATGGATGGTGAGGACACCATGCAGATCACGCTGGCAGCAGAAGGAAGAGACGGCCTGATCCAGAACGATGAGCTTCTGGCATTTATGATCCGCAAGATCAAAGAAAAAAATATAGGTGTCGTAATATTAGATCCCTTCATATCTGCCCATCTGGTCAATGAGAATAATAATGGAAGCATCCAGGCAGTCGTATCAATGCTCAGGAAGCTGGCAAGAGACACCAACAGCTCAGTCCAGCTCGTGCATCACATCCGAAAAGGCAACGGAGAAGACGCAACGGTTGATTCAGTGCGCGGCGCAGGTAGCTTAATCTCGGCAGCAAGATCAGCAAGAGTGATAAACAGGATCACTCCAGAAGACGCAATGGCACTCGGGGTGGACGAACAAGAGGCGCTTGGCATCTTCCGCCAAGACGATGGCAAGGCAAACCTCGCGCCACCTTCAGACAAGGCAACATACCGCCGCATGATCTCAGTCGAAATAGCAAACTCTGAGTTGATTGGTGTAGCCACAGAGTTCAAACTTCCTGATCTATTCGACGGCGTAACAGCCAAAGACCTCTACGATGTGCAAAGAGCAGTCGGAAAGGCAGAGGACAACGACAAGGCATACCGATCAGACATCAGAGCAAAGAACTGGATCGGCAATGCAGTCGCAGAACAGCTCGACCTTGACACCGACAAGCCGGGGGACAAAGCAAAGGCAAAGGCAATCGTCAAGAAGTGGATCAGCACAGGCAACCTCAAAGTCGCAGAGATAAGAGACAGCCGAAGCGGAAGAGATGTGCCGTGCGTGGTGGTCGGGGAGTGGGTCAATTGGGAGGAAGTCTGATGCGCTCTCCACACTTCCACAGTTGTTTTTCTGAACTGTGGACGAACTGTGGAACTGTGGAGAAAAAGGCCACAAATACTTCCACCACAGTAGTTGTATGTATATGCATACTACTGTGGTGGAATGTGGATTATATGAAACTGTGGTGAATTAACTGTGGAGAAGGTGATGAACACGCAGAAGCCAAAAAGGCCAAGGCGCCAAAAGAAGGCAGACAGAATATTCAACCCGCAAGCACATAAGGATCAAATCATGTGTGACTATGCAATCGCACCAATGGATCGGCTGGCAATACAGATGGACACAAAGTGGGGCATCGACATGCTGCCAGAATTGGTCAGCGTCGAAACAGCCCAGAAGTATGGATCAGCAATGGCAAAGATGAACAAGGCTATCGAAGAAAACAATCCAGAGGAATGTAAGATAAGAGCAGAGGTTGTCGTAAGAGGCCTCAAGGCAATGGACGCAGAAGCAGAGCGCCTTGGCGCACAGAGAGCATCAACAGACATCTGGGAGATGGAACTGGACGGCGAGACCTTTGGCATCATGAAAGACGGAAGGTCGTGGCAAAAGATCAAAGAGCAACGGCCAGACCTAGAGCTGCTGACGCTTAGAGAGGTGGCACTCGCATACCGAAACTTCCGAGACCACAAAGCGGGAGAGTTCGAGAAGGCAGTCAAAGAATCATTCCCAGCCGCAGAGGTGATCGACATCCGAGCAAGGTCGAAAGTGTTTGATGATGACATTCCATTCTGATAGAAAGTAATTGCCCGTTGAGCTGCTTCCACCTGTTTCCACAGCTCAACACTCAACAACTGGCCCAGCATTATTGCGCTGGGCCTTTTTTGTGCTATGATCCCAAAAACACATGAGGCACACATGGCAAAGAAACCAGTAAAGATTGACGCCGAGCTGATGCACAAGATCGCTGACCGCTTGGCAGTAGGCGAAACACTCAAAAACATCCTCAAGACAAAAGGCATGCCAACCTATCAAGGTGTCATGCAAGCTGTGCTGCGTGACGATGATCTATATGAAATCTACCGCAGAGGTAGAGTGATGCAGTCAGAATACTTCACTGACCACATCAACAACTTGGCAGTGTCGCCACTGCCTACGTTTGAGGACAACAGGCTTGCCAACGCAGAAGTGCAGCGGCGTAGGCTTGAGATAGACACGTTGAAGTGGACGCTAGCACGGAACATGCCGTGGGGTGTGAGGGACAAGAAGGAAGACCAGCCACAAGCCCAGACGTTCACAATCAGTTGGGCCGGTGGTGATGTCGAGGTGAATACAACTGAGGTTGTGCCTGACAAAAAGGAAGAGAGAGTAACCAAGCATTGATGCCGAATCTTGTGTATACAGCACATCCTGTCGTTGACAGCTACGCGCGTGAGAACATCACATATGAATGTGTGAATGTGACGGAGCAGAGGCAGGGCAGGCACAACATGTTGTGGTTTGCGTTTGACGCATGGCAGTCGCGGATAAAATCTACAGCAACAACAATGCCTTGCATTTTATTTAACATAATAATACTTATGGCACTACGGCTTAGTCATGCGTTTTGCGCAAACCTACCCCCCCACCCCCCGCTAAACCGCGCGCCCTTATACCTCTATATTACACCGGAGCTAGAAACGCTTTGACTCACTCTCTGTCGCCTTCGCAACAAGCCGTGCTGGGCCACATAGAGGCCTTGAGGGACAGTGTTGTTACCAGCCGCAGCGTGTCGGAGCAGATTGAGTCGGCCATATTGCTTATTGATTTGTACGAGGCTATCCTTGAGAGCAATGGCATATTGATATTTAAGGATCAGAAGAGGGTTACTGAGCATTGACGCACATTGAGATTCCTTATGAGCCGAGGGAGTTGCAGCTAAGGTTGCACAACGAGATGTCGCGAAAGCGGTGGGGCGTTGTTGTTTGCCACCGCCGCTTTGGCAAAACGGTTTGGGCGATCAACCATGTTTTACGCGATGCCTTGATGTCTGGGAAAGAGAACCCCCGGTATGCCTATATGGCGCCCACCTATCGTCAGGCGAAGAATGTAGCCTGGGATTATATAAAACAGTTTGCCGGCAAGATCCCGAATGTTCGGTTTCACGAGACTGAATTGCGTTGTGATCTGCCGAATGGTGCTAGGATTAGCTTGTTGGGCGCTGAGAATCCAGACAGCTTGCGGGGTATTTACCTTGATGGTTGCGTTATGGATGAGGTTGCCGACATGCCTGAGAATGTTTTCCCTGAAGTGTTGAGGCCGGCGTTATCTGATCGCAAGGGCTGGTGTGTGTTTGTCGGGACGCCGAAGGGTCACAATGCTTTCTTTGATAAGTATGAGGAGGCTGCTTCTAATCCTGATTGGTTGGCTGCGGTTTACAAGGCGAGTGAGACTGGTTTGCTTGACGATGAAGAATTGAATGCTGCCAAGTCTATGATGACGCATGACCAGTATCAGCAGGAATTTGAGTGTTCTTGGAATGCGAATGTTCCTGGTGCTGTTTATGGCAAGGAGATGGAGGTTGCTCAGTTGGATGGGCGGATTTCCAATGTTCCTTATGATCCGAGTGTTCGTGTTGACACTTGGTGGGACTTGGGAGTTGGCGACAGTACGGCAATATGGTTTACGCAATCGGTTGGCCGTGCTATACATGTGATAGACTTTTACGAGGCTCGTGGTGAGGGGTTGCCTCATTACTGCAAGATTTTAACGTCTAAGAACTATTTGTATGGCGATCACAATGCGCCACACGACATTGAGGTTCGGGAGTTGGGATCTGGAAAGAGCCGGCGAGAGGTTGCTTGGGACTTGGGCTTGAATTTTCGGGTTGTTCCTAAGTTGCCGATTGAAGATGGCATACATGCGGCTCAGATGTTGATCCCGCGTTTATGGTTTGACAGGGAGAAGTGCGGACATGGTTTGGAGTGTTTGCGGCAGTATCACCGGGCGTATAATGAGCGCACTCGGAGCTTTCGGTCTTCGCCTGTCCATGATTGGTCTAGCCATGCGGCGGATGCTTTTCGGTATTTGGCTGTTGGTTTGCGTGAGAGCAGGGATCGCATGTCGGTTTCTCAGAAAATGGCGGTGATGGATTATGATCCATTTGCGGCGTGATATATCGACTTATAGGCTGGCGGATCGTAATGATTTTGCTGTTTTGTTTGATATGTGCAAAATCTTTCATCAAGAGACTGATTTAAGCGATATTCCTTTTGACGATTCTGTTTTTGCTGCTCATTTGTCTTGGCTTTATGAGAGTGACGATTGTTTTTTGGGTGTTGCGGAGCGAGGCGGCAAGGTGGTTGGTTTTATATCTGGCTGGCTATATAACTTGTATTTTTCAAAAACATTGTCAGCCCAGACAAATCTGTGGTATGTCTTGCCTGAGTGCCGTGGTGGCATGTCTGGTTTGAGGTTGTTAAAGATGTTTGAAATTTGGGCATCTGGCAAAGATGCGAAATTTTTAGTTGGCGGCACTTCATCTGGAATTGCGATGTCTAGGTCTAACAAGTTGATCGAGCGGTTTGGTTATGAGCCTGTTGGCTCTGAGTATAGAAAGGTTTTGTGATGTCAGGTTGTTTTAGCAGTGCGCCCAAGGATCCAACTGGTGGAGGAAATGGCGCGCCAAGAGGTTCTACTATGAATCAACCGGCAAATTCCGTTTTCACTACTTTAAAAATGGATCTAGGTTTAGAGCCTAAAAACGATGTGTATGAACGAGATCTTGCCGCGCGCGCGCTCAAGTCTAAGGAGATAGCTGAGAAAAACATGGCAAACATGCTGAAGGACGATAACGATGTCACATCTGGCCCTGTTTCTTCAGCTCCTGTTGCTTCTTCTGGTATTTCTCCGGTTTCTTCAGCTCCTAGCTCTGATGCTGTTGAGGCTGCTGGTGAGGCAGCGTTTGAGGATACTGATTTCGAAACTTCTGTTGGCGGCGCAGAAGACGATGCCTTGGAGGTTGCCAATCAGGGAAGTCAATCAACCATTCTTACGTCACCCAGTGGTTTGCTTGTGAGTGACGAAGATGACCCGAAAAAACGCCGCCGCCGGTCATTGATTGGATAGCATTATGCTTATTAAGAAAAAGAAACTGAGCAACATTGCAGGTATTATGGGTGGCAGTGCCGCCCAGCCTGCTGCGTTGCTGGGTCAGTCTACTGTTGATCCTCTGGAGCGTGCGCAGCAAAAGATGGCAGGCCGGACTCAGGGCGGTGCTGTTGAGGGTGTTAAGGATTCTAAAACGCGCCCTAAGCGCACATTGATGACAAGTTATGGGATAAAATGATGGCAGAAGTAAAACCTCTAGTTGCTCGTTTAGATAAGCGATACAAGACGTTACAAAGCCAGAGAACCAATTGGGAGTCTCACTGGCAGCAGCTTGCTGACTTTATGCTGCCTCGTAAGGCGGATATTACCAAGAAGCGCACCCAGGGTGATAAGCGAACTGAGCTAATATTTGACGGCACGGCCATTCATGCCGTTGAGCTGTTGGCTTCTAGTTTGCACGGCATGCTCACCTCCCCCAGTACGCCTTGGTTTTCAATGCGTTACCGTGACCCTGGTTTGCAGAGAGACGATGCGGCGAATGAGTGGTTGGAAATCTGCATGGATCAGATGTACCAGCACTTCAATCGTTCCAACTTTCAGCAAGAGATCCATGAGCTGTATTACGACTTGGTTGTTTTTGGCACGGGGTCTTTTTACGTTGAGTCTGAAGAGGGCGGGTTGCGTTTTGCCTGTCGCCACATTGCCGAGGTTTGCATAAGCGAAGATCCTTCTGGCCGGGTTGATACTGTTTACCGCAAGTTCAAGCTGACGGCTCGGGCGATTGCTATGCAGTTTCCTAATATTAAGATGCCTCGCCAGGTAGAAAAAGACTTGAAGGATGATCCATACAAGGAGCATGAAGTTGTCCATGCTGTTTTTCCGCGCTCAGAAACGTCTGGCAGGTTAGCTAAGAATAAGCCTGTGGCGTCTGTTTACTACTTGGCGGACAATCGTGAGCTGCTTTCCGAGGGCGGCTTTGACGAGTTTCCGTTTATGTGTCCGCGTTTTGTTAAAGACAGCGTTTCGACTTACGGCAGATCGCCGGCAATGACTGCGTTGCCTGATGTTAAGATGTTAAACAAGATGTCTGAAACAACAATCAAGGCGGCTCAAAAGCAAATTGACCCGCCTTTGATGGTTCCTGATGACGGGTTTATGATGCCTGTTCGCACCACACCAGGCGCATTGAACTTTTACCGTTCCGGCACACGGGATCGCTTGGAGCCTTTGAACATTGGGGCAAACAATCCTTTAGGTCTGAACATGGAGGAGCAGCGCCGTAACGCTATTCGTCAGGCATTTTATGTGGATCAGTTGCTGTTAGGCCAAGGGGCTAACATGACAGCGACTGAGGTTTTGCAAAGAAACGAAGAGAAAATGCGGTTGCTTGGCCCTGTTTTAGGGCGGTTGCAAGCCGAGTTGCTACAGCCTTTGATCGACCGTTCTTTTGCATTACTTCTCAGGGCTGGCTTGCTTCCAGAGCCACCTGAAGAGCTGCAAGGCCAAAACATTGATATTGAATACGTTTCCCCACTTGCTAAGGCTCAGAAGCTTACAGACTTGCAGGCAATGCTGCGCGGGTTTGAGATTTTGTTGCAAGTTAGCGAGGTTGCGCCTGTTACTGATTACTTAGACGGCGACAAGATGGTTCAGTATTTGGTTGAAACCGCAGGCCTGCCTGCTCGAATTATCAGGGGTTCTGATGAGGTTGAGCAGGTTCGCCGGGAGCAGGCAGAGCAAGCGCGTGTGCAGGAAGGTATGCAGCGTGAGATGATGGCGGCAGAAGCTGCCGGCAATGTTGCGCCATTGGTCAAGGCAACGCAAGGCGCTGGGCAATGAAGCAAATAAAGGATCTGAAGTTAGCCTACCGGCGCACGTTTAATAACGATGACGGCGCAATAGTTATGGCTGATCTAAAGACCCGTTTTGGGTATGAGACTACTACGTTTTCGGACAATCCTTATGAAACTGCATTTAATGAAGGTCAGCGCGCAGCGGTGCTGCTGATTGTCCGTATGCTGACCGAGGAAAAGGAAAAACAATGAGCGAAGAGGCAATCCAAGATACTGGATCTCAAGAAGTCGCAGGGGGTGCAGAAGCTGCGCCTGTAGGATTTTTGGACAGTTTACCAGAGGATCTGCGTGGCGAACCGTCACTGCGGACGTTTACAGACCCAGCTAGCTTGGCGAAAAGCTATGTGAACGCGCAGCGCATGATTGGCGCTGATAAAATTGCAAAGCCTGGCAAGAGCTGGACAGATGACCAGTACAATGAGTTTTATAATTCTGTTGGCCGGCCAGAAAGTGCTGACGCTTATGAAATGAACTTAGGCGATGGCATGAACGAAGATGCTATCTCTGGCCTAAAGCAGGCTATGTGGGAAGCGGGGCTACAGCCTCGGCAGGTAGATCGCATTGCCAGGTTTATCAATGAGACAGGCGAGACATCAAAGGCAGATGCTCGGAGCCGCTCTGAGAGCGCCGTATATGAGTCAGAGCAAGCTCTGCGGCAAGAGTTCGGCCAAGCGTATGAACAGCGCATAGGAATGGCTCAGAGCGCCGCTAGGACGCTATTGGGCGAAAAGGGCATGGATATGTTTGAGGATGTGCAGCTTTCGGATGGCCGCATGCTTGGAGATCACCCAGAAGTTATAAAAATGTTTTCTGCCTTGGCAGAGCAAATCGGAGAGGATAACCTAGTCGGAGAACCGACTGAGCTTGTAATGACTCCAAATGAGGCTCAATCCCGAATTACAGAGATGACTAGACGGGACGGCCCATATTTTGATAAGATGCACCCAGAGCATGGCGCATACGTTGACGAAGTGCTAAGGCTCCGAGAGTATCTATAGTGGATAACCCTTTGGCCCACGACATCAAACCTGTGAGACAGGTGGACTAACTGGCCTAAGCAGTAGCACGGCCCCGCCAGGGATAACCAAGCGCAGTAACATTAACTGAACAAAGCTAAGGAGGACATCATGTCCACTCAAGTAACTACAGCTTTCGTCAATCAGTTTTCGTCTAATATCCAAATGCTGTCACAGCAGATGGGTTCTCTGCTGCGCAACGCAGTGGATGTCGAAAGCGTAAACGGCGAAAAAGCATTCTTCGATCAAGTTGGAGCAGCCGCTGCTGTTCTTCGTACAACCCGTCACTCAGATACACCGTTGATTGATACGCCGCACTCGCGCCGTATGGTCACAATGTCTGACTACGAATATGCTGACCTGATCGACGATCAGGACAAGGTTCGTATGCTTGTCGATCCAACGTCCACATATTCCCGTGCCGCTGCGGCTGCTATGGGTCGGGCTATGGATGACGTTATCATCACTGCGGCTTTGGGCGACTCGCTCACAGGCAAAGATGGCTCGACAACTACAGCGTTTGACACAACAAACAATCAAATCGCTGCTGGCGCTGCTGGCTTAACATTGGCGAAATTGATTGAAGCCAAGGAAATCTTGGATTCTGGAAATGTTGATCCATCTATCCCACGTTACATTGCTTGTTCGCCTAAGCAGGTCACTGATCTGCTGAACAACACAACTGTAACTTCAAGCGATTACAACACTGTAAAAGCTTTGGCGATGGGTGAAATCAACACTTTTGTTGGCTTCAACTTCATTGTTTCAAACCGCTTGGGCGTTGACGGTTCTTCTGACCGCCGTTGTTTTGCATGGGCTGAAGACGGCATCAAGGTTGCTATGGGTAAAGAACCTACAGCGCGCATTGATGAACGTGCCGACAAGTCTTACGCAACTCAAGTTTACTACTGCCAAACTCTCGGTGCGACACGCATGGAAGAGTCTAAGGTTGTTGAGCTTTTGTGCGTAGAATCATAAAGTTTAGGGGGCGGTTCGCCGCCCCTTAAATTCACATGGAGATAGCAGAATGCCTGAGTTTGAGCCTTTTGATCCAAGCAAGCACACTGCGATTGATTTGCCTGGTGGCCGCAAAGCCACAGAATATTTGGCGTCTGAAAGGTCTCCAGAAGGCAAAGCTTGGAACATTCCACAGATATGGTTTGACACAGAAACAGGTAAGCCGAAATTTTTTAAAGGTGACGCGGCTTGGAACGCTGCTCAAGACTATGAAGAAAGAACAGGAAATAAGTTCCCCAGGTATGACACAATTCCCAATGCAGTTAGTGCTGCAAAGAATATGTCCGACTCTGGTGGTGCGTCAAAGAAAAGCCTTATTAATAGGGGTAGCCAATGACCAGTACGGTTGACATTGCAAACTACGCGCTAAACAGCTTGGGTGCGAACAACATTTCAAGCTTTGAGGAAAACAGCAAACCAGCGCGCTTAATCAACCAAAGGTTTGATAGTGTCCGCGACAGCGTGTTTCGTGCGCATCCTTGGAACTGTCTTTTGCGTAGAGCAGAGCTGGCAAAAGAAAGCGACTCCCCTGCGTTTGGTTACGCAAATCAATTTGTTTTGCCAACAAATCCATATTGTCTTAGAGTTTTAGAGTTCAGCAATGGAACTTTGTCATACCCACAGGACAACATGTTTAACAACACAGGTGGCCCTGTTTTTGTTATTGAAGGTCGAAAGTTGCTTTCTGACGAAGGTGTTGCCAAAATAAAATATGTTGCTCGGGTTACAGACCCGCAAGAATATGATGCCAATCTAATTGACGCTTTAGCAGCGGCTATAGCCTTTGAGGTCAGCTATGCAATCACTGGCTCTAACACTGTTAAGCAAATGATGGCGGCGGAATACTCTGACAAATTAAAACAAGCCGCATTTGTTGACGGCACTGAAGGCGCTCCGCAACGCCTAGAGGCAAGCGAATTTATTGAGTCGAGGTTCTAATGGCGCGATCAGCCCCAGCGATTAGCACATTTACAGCCGGTGAAATTTCTCCGCGTCTTGAGGGGCGTGTTGGAATTGAGAAGTACCGCGAAGGCCTGTCTGAGCTAACTAATATGATTGTGCAACCTCATGGCGGCGTTACGAGGCGCCCCGGCACAGAATATTTAGGCGAGGTAAAGGATAGCTCAAGCACTACCCGCTTGATACCTTTTGAATTTAAAACAGCCGACACATACGCGCTAGAGTTTGGCGATCAGTACATGCGTGTTTTTCGCAATGGTTTGCAGGTTCTTGATAACAGCGAAAAGAGTGTGTCCTCAATTACAAAAGCTGATCCTGGTGTTTTCACAAGTACATCTCACGGTCTAAGCAATGGCGATGAGGTCTATTTGTACAACACAGGTGGTGGAATGACCGAGCTAGTTGCTCGAAACTATCTTATTGCAAACTCTACCGCTAACACGTTCACGTTAACCGACTTGTTCGGCAATGCAATTGATACCACAGGTTTCACAACTTACACTGGTTCAGGAGTTAGTGTTGACAAGCTTTTTGAGGTTTCAACGCCTTATACCTCTGCACAAATAAACGATGTGCGATTTGCACAATCTGCGGACGTTATGTATTTAGTTCATCCTAGTCACGCCGTCCGTACGTTATCGCGTACCGATCACAATGCTTGGACATTTGCCACACCGGTAATCAATGAAAACGACACGCCTATACTGACAAGCCCTGACAATTACCCTAGTGTTGTCACGTTCTTTGAGCAACGCCTTGTGTTCGCGGCAACCAACAACAATCCTCAGACGCTGTGGTTTTCTAAAAGTGCTGACTATTTAAATTTTCACACTGGCACTTCTGACAATGACGCTTTGATCTACACCATTGCTTCCAACAAAGTCAACGCAATCCGCTATTTGTCTGCCACGCGAATTTTGAACATTGGCACATCTGGCGGTGAGTATGTTCTTACAACAACCAATGGTGGGCCGGTAACGCCCACACAGACAGTGATACGCAAGTATTCTAACTATGGCTGTATTGACAGCGAGGTTGTCCAAGTTGCTGACGTTACACTTTTTGCCCAGCGTGGCGCGCGCAAGGTGCGCGAGTTCCGTTATATTGGTGAGGTGGACGTTGCTGGCTACGCAGCTCCTGACATTACAATTCTGTCTGAGCATCTGACTGAAGGGGGCATAAAAGAGTTTGCGTACCAACAGGAGCCTGAAAGCATTATCTGGGCGCGCCGCGCTGACGGCACTTTGCTTGGTTTAACTTACCGGCGCGAAGAAGAGATTGTTGCTTGGCACAAGCACGTTATCGGCGGGGCTTTTGGCGGCGGTCAAGCTAAGGTTGAAAGCATCATTACTTTGCCAACAGACAGCGGCGAAGATGAGCTTTACATGATTGTTAAGCGCACGATCAACGGCGTTACCAAACAATATGTTGAGGTAATGAAAACATTTGACTTTGGCAGCAACACGACTGCTGCCTTCTTTGTGGACAGCGGTTTGGTTTACTCAGGCTCTGCAACCACAACTCTTTCTGGCCTGTATCACTTAGAGGGTGAAGATCTTTCAATACTAGCCAACGGCGCCACACATGCTGGAAAGACAGTTTCAGGCGGCGGTGTGACGTTAGATTTCTCCGCTACAACCGGCGCCGTTGGGTTTGGCTACACAAGTGAAATGCAGACATTGCGCTTGGAATCTGGGTCTCAGGATGGCACTTCCCAAGGCAAGCCAAAGCGCATACACGACATCACTGTTCGATTCCATGAAACGGTTGGCGCTGAAGTGGGCAGCAATTCAGAAAGTGCCGACAGAATATTTTTCCGCGACAGCTCTATGAATATGGACGAAGCTGTGCCATTATTCACAGGAGACAAAGAAATCGAGTTTGAAGGCGGTTTTGTTGAAGGTGATCGCATATATGTGCGGCAATCACAGCCCCTACCAATGACTGTTCTGGCGCTGTATCCGCGCATGAACACATTTGATTTGTGAGGTGATTGAGTATGTTTGATTTTCTTACACTAGGCGCAACTATAATTGGTGGCCTTAGCGAGAAGCGTGCAGCGGATAATGCCGCCGAGGCTGCGCGGCGCGTTGGAGAATTTAACGCTGGCTTGATAGAGCGTGATATTGGTCTGCTGGAAAGTCAGCGCGAAATTATAAATAAAAACGCAATCCTGCAAGAGCGTGTAGACCGATTTCGATTTGCTGAGAGCCAAGGCTCTGTTGTAACTCAATACAGCGGTGCAGGAATAGAGGTTTCAGTCGGAACGCCATTGAAGGTTCTAAGGCAAAACGCTAGAGAGTTTGAATACGATCAAGCTGTTATTGACTTTAATAACGAAGTCGCTAATCAGCAAATTAACGATACTCAAGAAAACGCTAGATTAAGTGCGCAGCTTTCCAGAATGGAAGGCGGGGCGCAGGCTGCTGGATTGCGCGCTCAAGGTACATCGAGTTTGATTAGCAGTTTGGGGTCGGCGGCTAAGTTTGCCGATACTTCTGGAATGTTCAATTAGGTTGGGTCAATTAAAATGAGAATACCAGTTTACAAGTCTCAGGCCCAGAGAACTTCTGAAGCCCCTGGCGCGCGTATCACTGCTCGAATGAATGCCCAGCCATTTGTTCAGTCTGAGCTGGCAAAGGGCGGCGTGCTTACAGCGGCTTCTCAGGCGGTTGGGGAGTATGCAAACACACGTTACAAAATGCTTGTTGAAACGAAAAAGAATGAAGCAATATTTTCTGCTAAAGAGGCCTTGATGGGCCTGTCCAGTGAGCTTGAAAAAAGCACAGATATTGGAAATGTTTTTGACGGCGAAATGAAATATGAACGCGGTGTTCGAAGTGTTTACGAGCAATTACGATCAACCGTTGGTAAAAACAAATACGCGCTGCAAGATTTTGACAGCAGCTTTAAGCAAATGGAAATACCAATCAAATTCCGGCTGCGTGAAGTTGTTGATCTTAAAATAGAAAAGCGCAGACAAGCCGCTATAAAAGCTCGGCAAGATCAGCAGGTTTCGATTCTTTCCAATCCCTATTTGGATATGACATCTGATGAGCTGGCTATGGAGCAGGCTGGACTAGAGGCCATGCACCTACAAGCTGTTAAAAATGGGGGCGTTAATCCTAATCTTTTGGCTAATGCAAACAAGAAGGTTTTGTCTAAGGCTTTTGGAAAATTAATACCTGCGTATGCCGGGACTGATATAAGTAAGGCTATAGGCCTTTCAGCTACTTTAACCGAGATTGAGCTGGTGCGTTCTGGCAAAATGGATGCGAAAGATATGCGCGGGATTGCAGGATTGCCGTCTCATGTTTTAAACATGCTTATGGCTGTCCCAGCCGAAGAGGCCAACGCAGTCGTGCAAGAAACAATAAAAATGGCTTCTACCTTCTTTAGCGCTCAAGAAAAGATAGACGATGAGCGCGAAGAAGAAGTGGGGAAATCAAACACAAAGGCTTTCAATCTTGTTGTTTCTTTAGACAGCACAGACACTGTGTCTGAGGCTACGCTGATGCAAATCTTAGATCCTATTGATATGCAGGTACTTTACGATAATTTTGGAGCCGGCTTTGGCAGCTTGTCGGGATCAGAAGCTCAAGTGGTTTTATATGAAGGGCTAAAGCGCCAAATGTGGGCCAGCCCTGCGCAGCAAGAAGCGATGGAAAATGCTATGTCAGTTTCTGATGCAACTCCTATTTTTAGACCTGCTGGCAAAGGTGATGCAGTTGTCTATAGTGAGCTTTATGGAACGGCAGAAAATGGCATGCTGACAGTTGCAGATCTTAATGCTAAGAGAAGCTCTTTAGAAGCAGGCCAATACAACGGCTTGCGGACAAAGATTGCAAATGAGGCGGATGAGGGGCTGGCTGTAGGTTCAAGTCTGCTTTCTCGGCATTTCCGTTATAATGCTCAAATGGCAATTGGAAGAGATGACAGGCTTGCTCAGGCATCTAAAACAGCTTTTGAGCAAGCTGACTTTGCTTTAAGAGATGAGTTTAGCCGCAGAGAGTCAGAAGGCAGCCCCATGACCTTAGCAGAAATTCGTCAGTTTGCTATGGAAAAAAGAGATGAGTTTGACGTTATCTATAGGGAAGAATTAAGGGCTGAGTATTTAACTTTTCTTGAAGGCACGAGGTTGCCGGGGTTTACTCCAGACATTAATGACCCTCTTGGTTCCGTAGACGAATGGTATGACGGTTTAAACGAAGAAGGCCAAACTAGATCTGCAAACCCTTATTTTGTTTTTAAATCAACTCTAAGATCTAGGTTCGCTAATCAAGGATTGTTTGACTAATGGCAGATTTATTGGGCAACGACACCGACTACGAAATTGACAAATACCTTGAGGCTAACCTTATTTCCGAGGCTGGCATCAACCCTGCTATTCAAAAGAACAAGAAGAGCGTCTTTAACACCGAAACCAATACTCACGACATCCTTCTGCCCATGTCTCAAGGCGGGTACATAAAGATTGGTGAAGAGGGCGAAACGGTAGACCCTCCAAAGTCCATACTGATTGAGGGGATGGAGTTCGGCCCTGAGACACCTGAGTTTCAACGCTACTACCCAGCGCCGCAGCCAGAGGTTATGGAGACAGCTCCTGCTTCTCTTGTTGAACCGACAACGGAATCTGCCCCGATAGAGGGCGCTGTTTCTTTTGCTAATGAGCGCAAAGCAGCCACCGGCGCCATGCCAACTATGGAAGACTTTGACGCTGCCGGATACACACCTGACGTTGTAGAAGCCGCCGGCCTTATGGGGCCGCAGGCAGAGCCGAGTGGGCGCACAGAACCCTTGTCAGAAGAAGAAGTAGCAAAGATTGTATCAGAGGGCGGTTCGCTTATAGGCGAATATGACCCAACGATAAGGGAAAGCGGCAGCGCGGCTGTTTCGGATTTTGCAGCTGGGCTTGCAGTTGAAGGTTTGCGCACAGAATTGGAAGCAGCGGGGGCTGATCCACGCACTATCGAAGAAGAAATAAAGGCAGCGATGCCTAGACTTCAAAGCGAGGCAGGCGTTCTTGCAAACGCCCTGTTTGGTACAGGCAACCCTTTAGAAGTTGGGGTTGCTGATTTTGCCACCGCTGGGATTATGGACATCCAAGAAGGCTATAAAATGTACCAGCAGAACTTTGGCCCAGAAGGTTCCTTAACAGGACGCGCGATGGGCATGACTGTTATGCTGGCAGGGTTGGCTGAGATGACTGGTATTGGCCTTCCTTTGGGCAAGCTTTTAAAGGCGGGTGCTAAGAAGTTAGAAGGCCCACTCATGCGCGCAGCCGCAGAGGCCGAGCAGCGCATAGCGCAGGAAGGCTCGACAATGTTTAGCAACCCTGTTGGGCCTATAGTAGATCGCGGCCTTGCTGCGGCTGGTAAGCTGGTTGCGCCTCAAACTCCTGATGCTGCATTTTACGTTGCGGCGAGAGAGGGTGGTGAGCAAAACGCTAGCGCAGTAAACCGAGTTTCGGAAATTGCTCAAGCCAGAGGCGGGTCTAAGCCAAAAGTTGAAGACCTTGTTCAGTTTTTTGAAGAGAAACACGTTGAGATTCATGGCCGGCAGCTAGATCCAAATGCAGAAGAGGATTTTGATTTAGCGGTAACTGCTGCGGCAGAAGAAGTCGCTTACCAAATGGAGCAGGCCACAAGTGGTCGCGGGTGGTATGATGCGGATGTTAAGAAAACATTTGAGACACTAGCGCAGACTCCAGGCCTTGAGGCATTGGCTAATGATGAAACACTGCGTGTGATTTGGTCAGCGTTTGCTGCGCCTACATCGATCGGCAACAAAGTCAATAACAATACAAAAGCGGCAACGGCAGCATTTTTGCAATTCTTAAAAACTGGAAAGGTTCCAGTAGATCCACCGCAGCCGGGTGCTGTTACTGAGGGAATACCTGGCGCTGGATGGGGGATGAAACAAAAGTCTGTTGCGTCTGGCATGAAAGTTATTGCGCATTTGATTGAGACTAAAGGCCCAGAAGGATTTGCTGATTGGTGGCTGTCTTCTCACACATTAAAAGAATTGACAGACTTGCGCAAAGCCGCAGGACTTGGCGGTGGCCCCAGTGGACTTAGTGGTGGAAAAGACAGCCTGCATTTAGGCGCCATGATTTTAGGCGACAAGACAGGCCGGTTCTCACTAAATATTAACGGTTACCAAGGCACTACAAAAGACATGTGGTTTGCCCGTTCCTACAACAGGCACTTTGGCAACATGCGCAATCCTGATGGTTCTATCACAGGTGGTCCTCGCAACCAGGCCGAGCGCAGGCGCATGGAAGAATTTACGTCAAGGCTGATTGACAAGTTGGGCGAAGACGGCCTATCGGAGCAGGACACTCAGGCAGTCCTGTGGTTCTATGAGCAAAACTTATTTACTGACTTAGGCGTAGTTTCTCGCCCAGGGTCATTTTCTGAAGCAGCGGAGGGAATATCAAGTGGATTACGATCAGGAGTTCGAGCAGGCGATGAAGCTCAAGTTGCAAATGAATCGGCAGGCCAAAGCGTCCTCACAGGGTTCAGGGGCATCAGCAACCCCAAGCGCACCGTACGATCGCAGCGCAGAGGTGCAGGCCTTGATAGCGAAGCATCCGGGCCTTACACCAGAGAAGGCGGAACAGGGTCTGAGGGAACTGGGCTTTTAAGCTTAGACCCTGATCCACTTACACAGCGACTGTATCAAGAGTCGAATATATCATTGCCAAAAATAAATGAAGTTTCCGCTGTAGAAACAGCGGACACATTTAATGCAGATATGACTAAGGCCATGTCCGCACATGAATTTGCGGCGCAAGTTGAAATTAAATCTTCTGAAGAGCTTTCCAACGCTCGGTTATTCAGAACCGAAAATGGAAGCGGCTTTGCAATCAAGCCAGACGGAGACATTGTGGCAGTGTTCCAATCTGCGAATGAGACCGGCAGAGTTGGTTATTCAATGATACAAGCCGCAGTAGAAGCTGGGGGTCGCAAGCTTGACGCATTCGACACATTCTTGCCTGGCATATACGAAGCCGCTGGCTTTAAGCCTGTTGCAAGGTTGCCTTGGAATGATGAGTTCGCCCCTCCAGGTTGGAACAAAGACACATTTAATGATTTCAACAATGGCGAACCTGATGTAGTATTCTTTGTGTACGATCCAAACTATTTTGGAGGAGCCACTGATGTGCCAAGGTTTACGGACTACGATGAAGCGGTTGCGGCGCAAGACGCAGAGCTAGCTCGGCTAGGAGAATAATAAATGGCATTTGATCCAAACAAGTTGGCACAAGAGCAAGAAGCCAAGCAGCGCATCACTGCGGTTGGTCAGCCAACTGAGTTTGCCCAAGGCCCAGAGCAAGAAGGTGTGCAGGTAGCAGGCGTTGGCAAACTGTTTGAGCTTCTGAACAAGCTTGACCCAAGTGTGCGGCCTAACCCCCCTAAGCCCAAGCCTGTTGGCCCTGAAGCCGCGCGTGTGATGACGCCTGACGAAATTGCGGCAACGCCGGCGTTTGACCCGTCCGTTGCCCCTCGGATGCCCACGCCACAAGAGGTGGGTTTAGTTCCAGATCAAGGTGCTTTTTCCGAAAGCGCAACCAAGCGCGCTCTGGCCGGCCAGGTTCTTAGCCCAGAAGGCGTGGCAAAGTTTGAAGAGCGAGGCCTAAAGGCGCCTGGGATTGGTGAAGAGGCGCCGACAGATGTGCTGCAAGATGCGCAAACTGCTTTGGCTGATGACGCTGCCGAGGCAGAACTGGCAGCAACTAATGTTAGGAAAGACGCACAAAAAGCTCTTAACGCAGAGGTCAGAGGCTTCAAGCCTGAAACAGGCACTGCCTCTGATGAGGTTGCCCAAGCAGTTCTAAGTCGCCTTGATGTTAAAAAGAACAACATAAAATCCCTGCAAGACGGCGGTGATTTCAATTTTGATTACATTGACACTTCTGATGACGTTCTAGAAATCATCACAGCAATTGGCGATAATTTTAAAGGCGAAACAGCCACTATAACCAGAGGCAAAATCTCTAATACAGAAACAGCCAGAGCCGCTGCGGGGCTGGTTGCTGATGAAATTGGCCTAACGCGCAGCCTGCTTACTCGCAGAATAGGTGAAGGAGGCATGACCGCAGAGATGTTCGTTGCATCTCGGGAGCTGCTTGTAAGAAGTGCGACGAAGCTTGAAGAGCTGGCAACGCTAATCAAAACAGGCCAAGGCACAGACGCAGACAGGCTTCGCTTCCGCAGGCAGCTTGCCATTCACAGCGGCATTCAGTTGCAGCTCAAGGGCGCTCAGACAGAAGCAGCTCGGGCATTGCAATCATTTCAAATCCGAGTTGATGGGGAGTTGGACGCAACTCGCTTTGGCGAAGAGGCCACAAGGCTGCTTGCGGAAAGCGGAGCCGCGGGGGCCACAGATGCATTGGCTTCTGCTCTGTTAAAATCTGCAAAAGAAAATGGTTTGCAGGGCGTCAACCAAGTCGCCAATGTCGGCAAGTATGCGAAAACAAAACAGATGGTTCACGAGGCTTACCTAGCAGGTTTGCTATCATCACCAGCCACGCAAATGAAAAACGTGATTGGCACTACTTCTTTTATGCTGTTCCAACTTCCGACTGAAGTTATGGCTGGCATGTATGGCAGTGTGATTCGAGGGGCACGGAAGCCTTTTGGCGAAGCGTACATGCCTATTAGTGAAGATCAAGTTTACATGGAAGACGCACTTCTGCGCTTAAAAGGATGGTCGGACGCTTGGGGTGACGCAATGAAAGCGGCATCAATTGCTTGGCGGACTGAAATGCCGTCTGGAGCAAGCAAGTTAGACATTGAAAACTATGCGGCCACTTCAGGAGCCGACAGCAGTTTCTTTGGTAAATCTCTTGATGAGCTGGGCAAGCGGATGCGGGTACCATTCCGTTTATTGCTTTCGGCAGATGAGTTTACGAAAACCATTTCTCAACGTGGTGAGTTTTACACATCTATAAACAAGCGCTATCAACACGCATTGCGCAAAGGAATGAGCGAACAAGAGGCTTTGGATGAGGCCGGCATGATGCTGCTCGATCCAGGCTCTGTTGCAGATGATTTAAATTACAAAGCAAAATTTGACACGTTGCAATCTGATCTAGGAACTTTCGGTGAGGTTGCTGGAAAATTGCAGCGCACACTGCTTGGCCGGTTCATCATGCCATTCGTTACAGCTCCAACGAATGCGTTGCTGCGCACAATGGAATATGTCCCAGGCATGCCTACCAAATCTCTAACAGACTTGCTTGGCAAGAACGGGCCTCGCGCGCAGCAGCTTGCCGCTGGCAGATACACTGTTGGAAGTGCGGTTATGTTTCAGACAGCACAATACGCACAGGATGGTCGCATCACCGGCGGCATGCCAAGCGATCAAAAGTCTCGGGACGCCTTGCCGCCTGGCTGGCAACCTTACAGCTTTGTCTTGAAGGGCGAAGGGTTCCCAGAGGATATGCCGCTTTACGATCCTTTCGGCGCTCCAAATGGCCCTTTAATGTATGTAAGCTTCCAAGGGTTTGAGCCTGTTGGCGGGTTACTCGCAATTACGGCTGACGCTGTTCAAAGAGCAAACATGACAAGCGATCCTGAGTTGCAGCAAAACTATTTGCAGGCAGCGGTTTTATCGACAATAGATTATTATAAAGAGCTGCCCATGTTGCAAGGGGTTGCTGATGTGACTGCGTTTATGGATGGTTATGATGCGGCTAAGATTTCACGCAGCTACGCAGAGAGCGCAAGCCCAATTGGCGTTCCAAACCCATTAAGCTCGTTGCAGCGCATGTTTGCGCGGCTTGCTGATCCAACAAGGGTCAAGCCTAGAGAAGATATTGAGTATTACACAATTGAAGATGTAACGAAGACTGTCATTGACGAAGATGGAAACGAGTCTTTTGCATACCCGCTTGCAGACGGGACGCCAAACTACGCTATTGTCGGCACACCCAAGGGCGATTTGGGAACAAAGTTTCGTGAATACGTTACAGAGATCAGCGCGCTACAAGCTAAAGACAGTTTCATTCGGGATGAGCGAGACTTAAACGCTGTTGTATATGATACGCTAGGCAACGTAAAAGGATCGGATGAGTTTAGCTTTGCTGCAAACCCAGGCGCCGCGTTGTTTAGCAACATATCAGGCCTTCGATTAAAGCGTGGCGATGAGCTGGAAGACTATGAAAAAGAGCTAATTAGATTGCAGCGTGTCACGAACAAGTGGCCTTTGACTAACCCACAAAAAATGGGGCAGATTAAACTTAGTTACGGCATGCAATCTGACTTGGTAAATTTGGCAAAAAATGAAATTACACTTAACAGGCCAGGGTTCGGAGTGTTGGATTTCAGGCAAACAATCATGGCTTTTACTGGATCTAGAGAATATCAAGGCCTTCCAGATAAAGTAAAAGTAAACGAGCTTCGTAAAATAAACCAGAATTTTATAGAGGCGGGTTTCTTGGCGTTGCTCGAAAACCCAGAATATGCCAATATGCGGCAAGCATATGAGCAGGTTGAACAGCTTAAAGAAAGTGGTAAACGATGACGGTATCAAGCAGCACAAACCGGGTAAGTTATAGCGGCAATGGATCGCTTGCAACCTTCGCGTATGACTTCAAGGTTTTCGACCAGGACGATCTGACAGTTATCCTGCGCGCCAGCAACGGCACAGAGACTGTTCAGACGATCACAACACATTACACTGTCACGGGTGTTGGGGATGTAGGGGGCGGCAATATAATCTTTGTAACAGCCCCAGCAGCTACAGAGACTATTGTTATTGTTCGAGAGCAGCCATTTTCCCAAGGCTTGGATCTGGTTCCAAACGATCCGTTTCCTGCGCAGTCTCTTGAGGAAAGCTTGGACAAGCTGACCTTCGTTGACCAGCGCCTAAATGAAAAGGTTGATCGGTCATTGACGTTTAGTGTTGGTGATTTTGTTAACAGTGCAACGCTGCCCGTAAAAGAACAGCGTTTAGGTAAAACCCTAGCATTTAACGAAGTAACAGGCGACCCAGAGGCTGGGCCTAGTATTGCTGATACTCAGTCTGTTGCAAATGCCTCTGCTGACATTAAGACGCTGGCAGAAATCCAAGACGGTACGGTTGCAACTAACGCCATTACAAACGTCAATACGATCCGCACAGATGTGACCACTGTTTCCGGTATCTCTGGAAACGTGACAACTGTTGCTGGCAATACGACTAATATTAACTCCGTTGCTGGAAACTCTACAAACATCAACACGGTTGCCGGTATAGATTCGGATGTCACAACCGTTTCTGGTATAAGCGCAAATGTAACTACGGTTGCCGGTAACACATCAAACATTAATACGGTCGCCGCTGATGGCGCTGATATTGGCGCGGTCGCTGGATCTATCTCGAATGTAAATACCGTTGCGGGTGACATTGCTAATGTAAACACAAACGCAACAAACATTGCATCCATCAATACAAACGCAACCAATATTACTGACATTCAAAACGCGAGTGCAAATGCTGCATCTGCTTTGGCCAGTAAGAATGCCGCTGCTACTAGCGCCACCAATAGCGCGAACAGCGCCACAGCTAGTGAGACTTCTCGTGTAGCTAGTGTTGCTGCACAGGCTGCTGCTGAAACCGCTGAGACCAACGCTGAAACTGCCGAAACAAACGCGGCTGCATCGGCTGCATCTGCATCCACAAGCGAATCTAACTCTTCGGCAAGCGAAACAAACGCGGCTTCCTCGGCTGCATCTGCATCCGCTGACGCTGGCATTGCAACAACCAAGGCCGGAGAAGCGGCTGCATCGGCCACGGCTAGTGCGACTTCTGCTAGTGCATCTGAGGCAGCGAAGGATGCTGCACTTGCTGCATTAGATAACTTTGATGATCGTTATCTGGGGTCTAAAGCATCCGATCCCACGGTGGACAATGACGGCAACCCGTTGATTTCAGGCGCTTTATATTTCAATACCACAGACGATGTGATGAAGGTGTATGACGGAAGCGCATGGCTTGCTGCTTATGCCTCTCTGTCAGGCGCTCTGCTTGTTGCTAACAACCTGTCCGACTTGGCCTCTGCTTCTGCTGGCCGCACTAACCTTGGGCTTGGCACTGCGGCCACTTCCGCTGCCACAGACTTCGTTGCTGTGACTGGCGATACCATGACGGGTAATCTGGATGTCCAAGGCACAGTGACGGCTGATG
>ERZ1046568.603-NODE-603-length-28867-cov-28.975774_pt1 | contig 28867 bp, 11 predicted proteins | sample MGYA00383092_ERZ1046568 | MGnify/ENA primary metagenome ERZ1046568 (study PRJEB29581, sample SAMEA5548362) | metagenome | biome: marine; feature: coastal; material: water | depth 1 m | study: Short-term variability in the microbial, nano- and picoplankton... | reverse complement strand
TATATTATAATATACATAGTTTATTTTGTCAACTAAATAGTATGTAGGAGTTTACAATGGCAAGAAAACCAAATCAATCAGTACCAAACACAGTTGGTACTAGAAATATTAACAACACATTCTTTGCAAACAGATCAAGTGTTGGAAGATCAATACGATCGAGATTATTACCACCAGGTGCTGAGCCGGATAGAGGTTCAGCAACAACTGCACGGTTCGCTCCAACCAATGATTCAGTTCCAGATTGGCGAGTTAAAATAAAAGTTCCTACATTATCTACTTATAGATACAGTCCTATACTAGCTCCTTTAGCACAAACAGATTGGTATGCTGTTTTTCCAGTTACACCAACAATAAGTCTTGTAACAGTAGCAAACTACGAAGAAATGTCTCCTACACACAGTAATTATCCTTTTCCTCAGTATGTTAACAGTAGACATGAAGATATAAGCATCGTTGGAAGATTTCCAGTGCAGTCTGAACAAGACGGAATGTATTGGGTTGCTTGTGTTCATCTGTTTAGAAGTTTAACTAAAATGTTTTATGGCGAAAGTAGCGAAAAAGGATCTCCTCCGCCTGTTGTAAAACTAAGTGGATATGGAGATTACGTTTTAAATAATGTTCCTACTGTGGTTACACAGTTTACATTTGATTTAGCTGATGAAATTGATTATATTAAAATAAACACAGGAGCATTTGGAGAATATTCGTCAACATATCAAATGGTTCCAACAATGAGTTCATTAAGTTTAACATTAAAACCAACATACAGCAGAAGCAAAGTGTCAAGTTTTAATATGGATCAGTTTATTAATGGTAATATAGCAAATAAAGGATTCGTCTAATGGCAAACTACGGAAAAACTAGTCCATATGGAAACACAAAACTTACAAGTACTGGAGAGTTAGGTATTTTCTCTATTAGACCTGTGCCAGCAGAAGATGATGATATTCTTTATACTATTGAACCGCAATATTCACATCGTCCTGATTTACTAGCATACGATTTGTATAATACGCCAAAGTTATGGTGGGTTTTTGCTCAAAGAAACATGGATGTAATAAAAGATCCTGTGTTTGATTTTGAAGCAGGCACTAAAATATTTTTACCTAAAAAATCTAAGTTAAAAACAGAGTTAGGGATCTAATGTCTATAGAAACAAACAGTCTGCATCAGTTTTCTAGTTTTAATACTATATTTACAATGTCTTGTTTGACAAGAGATGAGATTGCTGTGCCTAATGAAACCTATAGAGCATACGGTCCTCAAAATGTTATTCTTAGAAGCGGCGGAGGTGCCGGCGACAACAAAGTCACAACTGAATACGAAGATATCATTGGTGGCAAGCTAGAATATTTTATTGATAATGTTAATATTGAAGCATTATGTGTTCCAAACTCAAAATCACGTAGTACAAACGCTACATTTATAACTTTTACAGTTGAAGAACCGTATAGTATGGGATTATTCTTACAAACTTGTCAAATAGCTGCAACTATGAGTGGATATCAAAACTATGCTAACGCTCCATTTATGTTATCAATGGAGTTTATTGGATATGACGACGATGGAGATGTTATTGTTACTGAATCAGGATTAAATCTTCGTAGAGATGTTCCTATTAAACTAACAAACATAGAGTTTGATGTAAACCAAGGTGGTACAACATATACAGTTGAAGCATTGCCATGGAATGAACAAGCATATCTTGATGATGCAACTGCAAGTCCGGTTGATATAGCACTAACAGGCAATACTGTCGAAAAACTACTACAAAGTGGCGAACAAAGTTTAACAACTATTATTAATGGACACTATGAAGAACTAAGAAAAGCAAATCAAATAGCAGAAGCATCAGAAATAGTCATTACATTTCCAAAAGACATTGCATCTAGTGGTAATCCTTCAAGAATACCAAATACAAGCGATGCAGGTGCCACTACTACATCTCGCAGCGGCGGAGGCGGCGGCGGAAAAGGCGGAAAAATCTTTGGCGCAGTAGCAGCTGGCGTTGTAGGAGGCGTTGTAGGCGGATTATTAGGCGGCAACAGCTTAAAAGATAGTTTTAATGATGTATTAGGAGGAATAGCAGGCGGACTTGATAAAAGTCTTGGAGGTTTGTTGTCAAATTTTAAATCAGGAAACATACAAGGACTTTTTGAAAACATTAGTGGATTTTTAGGAGCGCAAGCACCGCAAAACTTTGAAGCATTTTTGAGTATGATTACAGGACAGGTATTAACAAAAAGTAGCATTGGAGAAAAATTATCATCAATAGCACAAGATCCTGCTAGTTTAAATAATCTTGGCTCTGCAAGAATTATTTCAGGAGCAGAAGAAAGTGGAACAGTTCCAATGCCGCAAACAGGGCAAGTTTATGACAGAAAAAATAAAGTTATGACTCGTGCTAAGAATACTGTTAGTAATGATGAAAGAGTTTTCAGCTATGGTTCAGGAACATCGATACTAAAAATAATTGAAGATGTGATATTAACAAGTGATTGGGGCAAATCTATAAAAGAAAGAGCGCCTGATGAAAACGGAATGGTTCCATGGTTTAGAATAGATGCAGAAAGTTACCTAAAACCAAATGCACAACAAGAAAATGTGTTTGGTGAAGATGCAAAAGTAAATCATTACAAAATTGTAGAGTATAAAGTACATAGTAGTCACTTTCAAAACGCTGGAGCAGCGGGTGTAGACTACAACAGCCTAAGACAAAATGCAAAAAAAGAGTATAGATACATTTACAGTGGAGAAAATACTGATATTGTTAGATTTGATATAAGTTTCAAAGCAGCATTTTTTCAGTTTATACAACCTGATAGTGGACAATTAAGTATTGATGCAAAAACTGGAGGAACACAGTTTAATCTTACTCAGGTAAACCCATCTCAGTTGGGATTAAATATTCAACCTTCGGGGGCAAACAGTTCAACTGGGTTAGCTACACAAGGATTTGTAAACTCTAGTAGCACCCAAGGCGGCGGCGGCGCCGGTATTGATAATAGTAAAATAAGATGGGCACGTAAATTTCACGATCAAATACTAGGAAACGGTAGTGTTGACTTAGTCGAAGTTAAACTTGAAATATTTGGAGATCCTTATTTCATAGTTGATAGTGGTATGGGCAACTGGACCGACGAACCTGGCGATTTAAATACTACTGCTGGAGGACAAGTTGATTATCAACGTAGTGAAGTTGATGTTATATTAAACTTTAGAACTCCAATAGATTACAATCCGGATACTGGAGGAGTGATTTATCCAGAAGATACAGTTCCTGTATCTCAGTTTAATGGATTGTATAGAGTAACTGCTATTGAAAACAAAATTCAACGAAATATGTTTACACAGGAGCTTACACTACTAAGAAGACGAGGACAACCAGAAGATACAAGTACATCAGGAACCGCAGATCAAGCAAATAAAGTACAAAATGCTAATCGAGCAAGTCAAGTAAACACAGGATTTAATAGTTAAATGCAAAACAACGGACCAATAAAAGCAGAACAAACAAGATCAGTTGATAGTGGTCAAAATGATTCAGCACCAGGCACTTATTTGGCTAGAGTTATCAAACATGCCGATCCTTTGTATCTCGGAGCATTGGAAGTTGAGCTTCTAAAAATAAGCGAAGCAGGTACAGCAGGCGAAACACTAGGACAAACTTCAATAGTTTACTATGCAAGTCCGTTTTACGGAGTTACAGGAGCGCAGCACTTAGGAAAAAACGACACATATTCAAACACACAAAAAAGTTATGGATTTTGGGCTATTCCTCCTGATCCTGGAACATTGGTATTGTGTACATTTGTTGAAGGAAGTAGAGAATTTGGATATTGGTTTGGTTGTGTACCTGAAAGAGGTATGACATTTATGTTACCTGGAGGACAACCTAGCACTGAACAAACCAGCGGTCCGGTTCCAACAGAACTCAAAGGTAAAAAACTACCAGCTGGAGAATACAATAAAAAAATAACAAAAATACAAACTAATAATCCTGTAAAATACAAAAGACCTATCAATGAAGATTTTATTGCATCTCTAAAAGAGCAAGGATTAGTTGAAGATGATATCAGAGGAATAACAACTAGTAGTGCGCAACGTGAATTTCCAAGTGCAGTAGTTGGATTAAGTAGTCCAGGCCCTGTTGACAAGCGTGGAGGGTCACCGCAAGGAAGAATAGGTATAAAAGAAAGCCAAGCAACAGTACATGTAAGTCGCCTAGGTAGTAGTAGCTTTGTTATTGATGACGGCGATGATAAACTTATAAGAGAAGGTTCGCCTGAAGACACTCCTTACAAATACCTAAACAAAGAAGCTAGTGAATCTGGCGGCGATGTGACTAGACCGGCAAACGAAATGATACGCTTTAGAACACGTACTGGTGCACAAATAATGATCAACACCAGCGAAGATCTAATCTATATTAATAATAGTAGAGGAACTGCTTGGATAGAAATGACGAGCAACGGCAAACTTGATGTTTATGCAAAAGATAGTATTAGTTTTCATACAGAAGCTGATATGAACTTTACTGCTGATAGAGATATAAACTTTGAAGCCGGCAGAAATATTAATATGATTGTAAATCAAAGCATATATCAAAGTGCTGCTGGAAATATAGAAATAAAAGCTGGTGCAAATGGTAATATCACAGCTGGCGCAGAAATCAATACTAAGAGTGGATCAGACACAAAAATAACAGCAGGCGGAACTTCAAATATTAAATCTAGTCATCACTTTGAAACAGCTGGACAAATTGATATGAACGGCCCAGCAGCAGCAGAAGCAGCAGACGCAGTAAAAGCTAAGTTTCCACAACGTGTTCCACAACACGAACCGTGGAATGGACATGAAAACTGGAACCCATTAGAATCAGCACCAGATAAAACTGAAGCAGTTGATACAGAAAGTCAAGACGTGCATATGGACGAACGTCCTGTTCATACAGATCGAACTCCGATGAACGACTTATAAATACTACTAGGAGGGCAGTATGGTAGCATTTGCAATAAACAACTCGCAGTTAGTTGATCCTATTATTAGGGAATCAATATCTCGAGGAGTACAAGGAATAAATCAGGCAATAGCTAACGCACCTTTGCCCACAGTAGCACTTGTTGGCGGCATAGCTGGCGGTATAGCTGATGGCAATCTTGAAGGAGCACTACAAGGCGCCGCCGGAGCAGTATTTGGAACATTAGCTGGAAAACTAGCAGGAAATTCAGCTGCATTTGTTGAAAATTTAGGATTTGTTAGTCCTGCTATTCTTGCAGCTGGGAACACTCCTGAAATTGCTGCACAACGTACTGGAAATAATGCAGCTGGTGAAGAAGCAAACAATGCAGATGAAGAAGATGAAGAAGACGTAGTAGTCGATACGTATGCTGGCGGCACAAACGCAGCTAATCCAACAGAAGTTAGAACTGAGATACAAGACACAACTACTAATGCAGTTGAATATATAGCAGATAGTTTCTTACAAGGTGTTCAAGGCGGATTAAGTAGTATAGCAGGATCGTTCCTTGGCGGGTTATTAGGAAAACTTCCTGGTGTAATGGGAGATTTATTATCAAGTACAGGATTGTCTGGTGCATTAGGAAGTGCATTAGGTGCTATTGATGGTGCTATTGGAAATGCACTTGGTGCAGTATCAGGTGCATTAGGAGATATGGCAGGAAAACTAGCCAGCGGATTAGGAGCAGCTATTTCTGGTATTCCAGGTGTAGGTCCTGTGTTTGATCAGTTTAGTAGAGGAATAGGAGACTTTGCAAAAAATCTTTCAGGAGCAGTAAACGGATTACCAACTGGCTTACAAGATGTATTATCCGGCGCTGCTGCAAACGTAGGAGCAAACTTAGTTGGAAAAATATTCAACAAACCAAATATCACTAGCAAAGCAGGTAAACAAATAGCTAGAGATATTATATTCAACGAAAATCCAGTAGGACAACTTAATAATATGGCAAGTTTGGCCAAACAAATAGATAAAAAAACATTTGGAACAACAAATGATCCTGCATTTGCAAATATGGCAACTGCTTGTAAACGTTGTGCTAAAAAGTTTAGAACTAAACTTGTTAAAAAGAACAACGGGTTTGGAGTAAGTGTTGAAGAAAAAGCAAAAGAAGATACAATATTAGGTATTGTAGTAGATGGTCAAGTTTTTAAAATAGGATCGTTTGAGTTTGATAGAATAGTAGAGTTAAATCCTAGTAACAGACAAACAGAACTATTAAAGTTACCCGCCGAAACCCAAGCCGCCTTCAGGTATATGACAGCAGGATAAATACGTTATGGCTACAAATGAAAAACCCTTATACAAAAATGTAACAGTATCAAACGATATTGATAACCCTCCTGTGGTTTCTAAGCAATATAGAGGAGTTAGTACAGTAGCTAATCCCAAAGGATTTAACTTATATGATATTAGTATAATCAAACAAGATATTATAAATCATTTTCATATTCGTCAGGGCGAAAAACTTGAAAATCCAGAGTTTGGAACTATCATATGGGATATATTATTTGAACCATTTACTGATGATCTAAAACAACTTATCATTGAAGATGTAACTGAAATAGTTAACTTTGATCCACGTGTTAATGTTGATAGTGTAATAGTTGATAGTTATGAAAGTGGTATACAAATTGATTGCTCTTTAACATATATTCCCTATAGCATCAGTGAAAGTATGCGTATAAAGTTTGATCAAGACAACGGATTAATTTAAAGTACGCAGTTTTTTACTTCAGGTAAATATACTATAAAGTGAGGAACAGCGAATGTCAACGACCGATAGGCAAAATAGACTTCTACTAGCAGAAGACTGGAAAACAATATATCAAAGTTTTAGATACGCAGATTTCCAAAGTTACGACTTTGATAATCTTCGTAGAACTATGATTACATATATTCGTGAAAACTATCCTGAAGACTTCAATGATTATATTGAGTCAAGTGAGTATCTTGCACTTATAGATCTTATTGCATTTTTAGGTCAAAACCTTGCTTTCCGTACAGACTTAAATGCTAGAGAAAATTTTATCGAAACTGCTGATCGTAGAGAAAGTATTCTCCGTTTAGCAAGGCTTATTAGTTATAATGCAAATAGAAATATTCCAGCAAATGGATTACTAAAAATTGAAAGTGTTAGTACCACCGAAGATGTTATTGATGCCAACAACAATAACCTATCCAATCAAACTATTATATGGAACGATCCTACTAACTCTGATTGGTACGAGCAGTTCATTAAGATTATGAACGCTTCGTTGCCAGCAAACTCTACATTTGGCCGCCCTATTAAAAAAGCTATTGTAAATGGTGTAACAACTGAACAATATCGATTCAGCGCAAGTAATACAGGATTGCCTATATACAGTTTTACAAAAAATATAGATGATGCATCTCGCAAGTTTGAAATAGTTAGTACTAGTATTAATACAGATACTACAACAATATACGAAGAAGAACCATTTCCTGGAAACAAATTAGCATTTTTATATAGAGATAATGGACAAGGTGCAGGTAGTTCAAACAGTGGATTTTTTATGCACTTTAGACAAGGTAGTCTACAAGAAAATACATTTTCTGTAATGAATCCTGTTCCAAATACAACTGTAAATATTGACAGCGATAACATCAACAACAGTGATGTTTGGCTTTACAAGTTAGACAGCAACGGAAATGAAGAATCGCTATGGCAAAAAGTTGAAAACACAGAAGGTAACAATATTGTTTACAACAGTGTTACCAAAGGCGTTCGTGATTTGTACAGTGTTTTAAGTCGTGTAAGCGATAGAATAAGTCTTGTGTTTAGTGACGGAACTTTTGGAACATTGCCAAAAGGTGATTTTAAAGTTTATTATAGAACATCGGCAAATGCACAGTTTAGTATAAACCCAGCTGATATGACAGGAATACAAATACAAGTTCCTTACATTAGTAAAAATAACTCAGCAGAAACACTTAATATTGTGCTAGAATTACAATCAGTTATTTCAAATGCAGACGAATCAGAAACTAATGAAAGTATTCAAACAAATGCACCTAGTACGTATTATACACAAAACCGTTTGATTACCGGTGAAGACTATAATATTGGTCCTTTGGGTGTAAGTCAACAGATTATTAAAACAAAAAGCATTAATAGAACCAGTAGTGGTATTAGTAGATACTATGATTTACGTGATGCAACTGGCAAATACAGCAACACATTAATGTTTGGAGATGACGGAAGTATTTTTACAGAAGATTTAAAAAATAAATTTAGTTTTAACTTTGTTTCAAAAACAGATATTGAAGCAGTTATTAATAATCAGGTGTTAGAAATAATAAAAAACACACAAACTAAAAACTTTTATTACAAAAACTTTAGTAGAAATACAAGTATTGCTGATTTAAACTATACATGGAATGCTACAACAAATGAAACAAATCAAAGTAGTGGAATATTTCAAGATCAGTTTTCCGTACCAGTTGCAGTATCAAGTTTTACAGCTACAACAATGAAGTTTGTTGCTGCTGGAAGTTTAGTTAAGTTTACTCCGCCAACTGGATATCATTATGATAAAGATAATAATCTAGTATTAGGCGAAGTATCTACACTAGGTGACAAAGAATACATATGGACTAAAATTATAAGTGTATATGAAAATGGAACAATAGGTGATATTAATAGTACATTGGGTCCTATTATACTAAACGACGAAGTGCCTTCAACTAGCAAACTTTCAGAAATCATTCCGGTATTAAATAATACCATTGTAAATGATACATTATCACAAATGGTTGATCAAGTATTTGCATTTAAAACATTTGGTTTACGATATGATGTTCAAACAACTAACTGGAAAGTTATTACAAATAGTAACCTTGATACAACTAGTGAGTTTGATACAGGAAAAACTGGAGATGCTACAGGTACAAATCAAGATGCTAGTTGGCTTTTCTTGTTTGAAACAGACGGAGAAAAATACACAGTAACTAGTCGTGCTGTAAGATATGTTTTTGAAAGTGATAAACAAATACGTTTTTACTTTGACGGCAATGATCGTATATACGATAGTAAAGTTGGTAAGATTATCACTGATAGTATTAGTATTTTAAGTAATAATAATAAACCTGATATATTAATGCCATTTAATCAAGATTGGAAATGGCAAGTTGTTAAAGAGTATCGTGGTGTTGATGGATATATAGATAGTAAAAAACTAGAAATAGGATTTACTGATAGTGATGCAGATGGTGTGATTGATGATCCAGATTTATTTACAAATATTGTGGCACCTGCATACTTGCCAGATACAAAATATATATTTTCTAAAAAGTTTGAAAAAAATGATGTAGAAACTTACGAATATGTTAATGCCGCAGCAGAATATATTTGTATAAAACAAACTGAAGCAGCAATCGGCGCATATAGTTCTTATGATGCAGAAACAATATTTTATATTAGTAGTACTGATGTATTTAAAAAGTTTAATTCACTACAAACAGGATTAGAACTATGCATTGATTACAAAGCATACAAAGGTAGAGATAATATTAGATTTGATTACAAACATGCTGCTGCTGAAAATCGCCGTATAGATCCAAGTAGTAGTAATATTGTTGACTTGTATATTTTAACAAAATCATACGATGTTGAATATAGAAGATATCTCAGAGGCGATATTACAACAAAACCGTTACCACCTAGCAGCGACTCGTTGTTTTTAGATTTTGGTAAAGATATTAAAAAGATTAAATCAATCAGTGATGAGGTAATATACCATCCTGTAAAATATAAATCTTTATTTGGTTCAGAAAGCGATACTGATGTGCAAGCAACATTTAAAATAGTAAAAAATACAAATCGTGTTGTAAACGATAATGATATAAAATCAAGAGTTGTAGATAGTATTAATGAATTTTTTGCTTTAGAAAACTGGGACTTCGGAGAAACATTTTATTTTAGTGAACTAGCAGCATATATTATGAAGCAAGTTGCACCTGATATAAGTAGTATAGTTCTAGTACCAAAAAGCGAAACACAGTCGTTTGGCAGTATGTATGAACTAAAAAGTGAAAATGACGAAATATTGATTAGTAGTGCAAGTGTTAGTGATGTTGAAGTTATTGATAGTATTACTGCATCAAGACTTAAAGCAACTGCAAATGTTATTACAAGTAACGAAGTTTTAAATACAGGTGTTCAAAGTTCAACAACTTCGACAACTACCATTACTGAAGGAAATGATTACTAATGGCATACAATGACGATCAAAACGAATACCCTGTACCAGGAAGTTCAGACTCAAAAAGAACTTCTGCCTCACTACTTCCAAGATATTTTAGAACTAATCCAAATAAGAAGTTTTTAGGCAGTACAGTTGATCAGTTAACTAATCCAGGTGTTGTTGAAAAGATTAATGGTTTTGTTGGAAGTAGAGTTGCCAAAGCAGTTACTACCAAAGATAGCTATATTAGTGATATCAACTCTAATAGAGAAAACTATCAGTTAGAACCTTTTGCTATTGTGCAGGACAATCTTGGAAATGTAGAGTTTGATGCTGATTACGTTGATGTACTAGGACAAATAAGTGCCTTTGGCGGCTCTATTAAAAATCAAGATAAACTTTTTGCACAAGAGTTTTATGCTTGGAACCCACATATTGATTTTGATAAGTTTACTAACTTTAGAGAATATTACTGGTTGCCAAACGGTCCGCAAGAAGTTCCTATAAGAGGACAAGGCAGAGAAGTAGTCAGTACTTTTACTATTGAAACTATAGTTGATGATGATAATACGGCTTATGTATTTTCTCCTGATGGAGTAACACGTAATAAAAGTATAAGATTGTTTAGAGGACAAACATACAGATTTGAAGTTAATGTTCCTGGTCATCCTATTAGTTTTGCAACAAGCAGACAGAAAAAAGTTCAGTATTCTCCTGATAGTACATTAGTTAGTACATTGTATCGAGAAGGTGTTGTACTAACACACGAAAACGTAGACGACACATTAGTAAATCCAGAGGATTACCTAGAAGATGGATTTATTGAAAATGGTGTTATTGAATTTAAAGTACCCGGTGACGCTCCTGAAAATCTCTATTATGTTAGTCAAAACGATATCGATAACAGTGGTGTATTTAATGTTTTTGACATAGAAGAAAACAGCGATATAAATGTAGGCGAAGAAATAGTAGGCAAGAAAACATACACAACTATTGATGGATGGAATATGTCTAATGGCATGAAAGTATATTTTCAAGGCAATGTAACGCCAGAAACATATGCACAAGGTCTATACTATGTTGAAGGTGTAGGTAAATCTATTAATCTAGTTCCAGTTAGCAATCTTGAAGTTCCAGCTATTTTTACACAGGATACACAAGTACCTTTTGATGCAAACGGATTTGACCGTGTTCCTTGGAGTAATGCTAGAAGTTACGCAGGAACTAAAGATTATATTTGTATAAACAGAAGAGATACTAGTAGAAATGCATGGGCAAGATACAATCGTTGGTTCCATAAATCAGTTATTGAAAAAAGTGCAACTATCAATAATCAGGCAATCGAGCTAGATCAAACAGCAAGAGCCAAACGTCCTATTATTGAGTTTGAACCAAATTTACGTTTGTGGAATCACGGTAATGCAGCCAAACTTAATATTGATTTAGTTGATACATTTACAAAGGATGCATTTAGTACAATAGAGGGATCTGTAGGATACAATATTGACGGAGTAGATTTAGTCGAAGGAATGCGTATATTGTTTACAGCAGATACCGACAGTTTAGTAAAAGATAAAATATTTGAAGTTAAGTTTATTACTCATACTAATACCACTCAAATAAGTTTGATTGAAACTGAAGATACTGACCCTATTCTAAATCAAACTGTACTAGTCAAAGACGGAGTTAAAAATGCTGGAAAAATGTATTGGTATGATGCAACAGGATGGCAATCAGCTCAAGATAAGACAGGATTAAATCAAGCACCAAAGTTTGATTTGTTTGATAGCAGTGGAAATAGCCTCGGAGATACCACAGTTTATGATAGTACAGATTTTGCCGGCAATAGACTTTTTACTTATAGAATAGGTGAAGGTGCTGACGATACAGAACTTGGATTTCCGCTTACATACAAAAACTTTGTAAATATTGGCGATATTGTGTTTGATTTTTCTTTACTTGCACAAGAGTACAAATATAAAGTCAATAGTATTTTTAAAACTATAAGTAGTGATATTTTCTTTTTACAAGAATATAATAATCAAGTTATATCTTACACCAATGCTTGGAAAAAAGCAAACATAAAAAGTAGTCAATATGTTATAAGAAAATACACAGGTGAAGAATACACAAATAGATTTCCAATTGATGTCTATAATAATAGTGCAGAGCTAACAGACTTAGAAATAAAAGTATATGTCAATAATAGTTACAAACCAGATTATCAAATAGTCAGCGAAAATAAAACAACTAAGATTATACTTCCTAACGATATTGGATTTACTGATATCGTTGTTATTAAAACTAAAAGTTCAGCGGACAAAAACAACAACGGATATTATGAGATTCCACATAACTTTGAAAGAAATCCGTCTAATAAAAATATTACAGATTTTACACTAGGCGAAGTAAATGATCACGTTGAAGGACTAGTTTCAGAAGTTGCAACATTTGCAGGTATTCAACCTGGTATAAACAATCTACGAGATTTAGGACCAGTTGCTGAATATGGCCGAAAGTTTGTTCAGCATAGTGGCCCGTTAAACTTATCGCTTTATCATTTAGTTAATAAAAGTTCAAATGTCGTTGCAGCTATTAGATATGCACTAAATGAATATACTAAGTTTAAAAGACAGTTTGTACAGACAGCAACCGAAACTTCATTTAACGGAACAGTAAAAGAATATGTTGATTTTATCTTTAATGAAATCAATAATGCAAAGACTACTAGTACTCCTTTTTATAGTACAGATATGGCAGCTATAGGCGGTAGTAAAAAGATTGAATACGAAATACTTGATAGTAGATTAACAGTTTATTCACTATCAACAGTATTTGATAAATCGGCTATTAGTAATAAAGCCTTGTATGTATATCTAAATGATCAACAACTTGTGTTTAACAGAGATTATACATTTACAGGAACAGGATTTGTAGATATTTCAGCAACACTAACTGATGGAGATATATTAACTATACACGAATATGACAATACCGAAGGTAGTTTTATTCCACCAACTCCTACAAAGATAGGAATGTTCCCGGCATATGTTCCTGAACTATTTGTTGATTCTAGTTATCAAACTCCGCAAACTGTTATTAGAGGACATGACGGCAGCATTACACTTGCTTACAACGATTATAGAGACGATTTGATTTTAGAAATGGAAAAGCGTATTTTTAATAATCTAAAAGTTGACTACAATCCAGACATATTTGACATAAACAATATTGTTGGCGGAGTTGACAGAAATACAAAGATTTCATCGCAAGAAATCAACAACATTATTATCAAAGATTTTATTGATTGGACCGACGTTGCTAAAATTTCAGATTATACTAAAAATGACTTTATAGTACAAGGAGATAGTTTTACTTATAACTATACAGGAAGTACAAATGATCGCAATGAAGCAATACCAGGATTTTGGCGAGGCATTTATAGACAGGCATTTGATACTGATCGCCCGCATACACATCCTTGGGAAATGTTAGGATACGGAATACAGCCAACATGGTGGGAAAATGTTTACGGCCCAGCTCCTTACACAAGTAATAACTTAATACTTTGGACTGATCTTCAAAACGGTGTGATTAGAGAACCTGGTAAAACAGTACTAAGAAACAAAAAATATATTAGACACAACTTATTAAAGCATATTCCAGTTAATGAAAATGGTCAACTAGTATCACCGTTGGAAAGCGGATACGTAAGCAACTTCAGTTATGCACCACAGAGTCAAAACCTATTTGAGTTTGGCGACGAAGCACCAACTGAAACAGCTTGGAGAAGAAGTAGTGGTTATCCGTTTAGCTTAATGATTGCTGCATTGATTGTTAAACCTGCACACACAATGGGTATTGGATTTGATAGAAGTAGAACACAGCGTGATGTTGCTGGAAACTTAATCTATACTGCTACAAACAAAAGAATAAACACAAAGGATTTAATATTTCCTAAAATAGAAAATGCTATAAGTGCAGGATTTTTAAACTACATTAGTGAATATATCAATGCAGATTCTTTGTATCCGTATACTACATATACTAATAATCTAAAACTTTTAGATAATAAAATAGGATTTAAACTTGCTGGGTTTGCCGAAAAGAACAAACTAAAACTAGTATTAGATAGTAAAACTCCGTTGAATAAAGGAAACATATTTGTTCCAGACGAAAACTATAACATTGTTTTGAGAACGTCTAGTCCTCAAGAAGTAGCAACTTATAGTGGTGTGATTATTGAAAGAACATCAAGTGGATATCGTATAAATGGATATGATAAAGATACTCCGTATTTTACATATAGTATACCAAGGGAAAATGCAAATGATCCTTTTGTAAATGTTGGCGGAATAAGTGAAGCATATATAACGTGGACTGAAAATAAGTTTTTAGTTGCCGGCAAACTTGTACAATACAACGATAGATATTATAGAGTAAATACAAATCATACTACAACAACTGACTTTGATTTAAGTTTATATACACCATTACCGAGCTTACCTGAAAACGGCGGCCGCGGAGCCTATTTTAGAAAGTCTTTTACAAATGAAATATCGACACTTGATTACGGAACAATATTAAACGATGAACAGCAGGTAGTTAACTTTTTATTAGGATATCAGAAATATTTAAAAGACGTTGGATTTAAGTTTGAATATTTTAACAAAACAACCGAAACAGTTGAAAACTGGCAACTAGCATCTAAAGAGTTCCTATTTTGGATAACACAAAACTGGGCAACTACTAGTACATTAACTTTATCACCTTTGGCTAATCAGATTGAATTTGAAAAAGATTTTTATGTAGTTGATAATGTACATAGTAATCTTTATGGATTTGCAGTGTTAAATGAAAACGGAAATATAGTTAGTAAAAATCGTTCTAGTATATATAGAGATAATAGCAACAAATTTAGTTTAACATCAGACGATGAAGGTATCTATCTTATTAAACTGCCACTGATACAAAAAGAACATCTTGTATTGATTGATAATACAACAGTATTTAATGATACAATTTATGTTCCTGAAACTGGATATAGACAAGAGCGTTTAAAAGTTGTAGGTTATAGAACTGATGAATGGAATGGTAGTTTAAATATTCCTGGATTTATATACGATGATGCTAAGGTTACTGAATGGACCAGTTACAAAGATTATAAAACTGCGGAACTAGTAAAATACAAAGAGTTTTATTATGCGGCTAGATTTACTCACAGCGGTACACAGGAGTTTGTCAACGGAAACTGGAGTAGACTAGATAGTAAACCTACAAGTGAACTAAAACCAAACTGGGATTACAGAGCAAATCAGTTTGCAGATTTTTATGATTTAGACACAGACAACTTTGACAGCGAACAACAAAGATTGGCACAGCATCTTATTGGATATCAAAAGCGTGAATACCTTGCTAACATTATTCAAGACGATGTTAGCCAATACAAATTCTATCAAGGATTTATACAAGACAAAGGTACATCAAATGCTATTACAAAATTATTTGACAAACTTGGATCTTCAAATACTGATAGTGTAGAGCTATACGAAGAATGGGCAATACGTGTTGGCAGATATGGCGCAACTACAAGTTACGACGAAGTTGAATTTAAACTTGACGAAAGCCAGTTTAGAATTGAACCACAACTTGTAGAGTTTGTTGAAACTGTAGATTCAATACGTACAGATTTAGTTTATCAATATCCAAGAAAAGATGTTTATCTTTCGCCAGATGATTATGCACATACATCGTTGCCGTTAATAACAAATAGTACAGAATATACTAAAACTGCTGGTTATGTTAAACTAGATCAAGTGAACTTTTTGACAACTACAAAAAATGATGTGTTGGTTTTAGATATTGATAGTGTTGACATTGGTAGTTATATATGGGTACCAAAAGATGCACAATCTTGGAATGTTTACAAACATATTGTATCTCCTATAACTATTGAATCTATTGAAAAGACAACACTAGGATTTAAAGCAAACTTTAGTAAGCCTATTACGTTTGCCGAAGGCGATATTGTTGGATTTAATAATATTAATAATGAAGTTAATGGCTTTTGGATTGTACAGAATATTGGATATACAGATATCGAAATACAACTAGATAATCCAATAACTGAAGATTTTATTGACCTAGCAGATAGTACAGTTGGAATAGTATCAGAATTATCATCACGTAGAGTATCAACTCCTGCAGATATAAACAACATTACTAAACTTTATGATTTAGATGATGATGATAGAGTGTGGGTTGATAATATTGGTAACGGAACATTTGGAGTATACGATAGTAGTACTATACGTAGTTTTAAACAAAGTATTACAGCACCCGAAATAGATAGTAGAGAGTTTGGATCAGCTGTATCTGTTAGCGATAATAATACTACGTTAGCAGTTGGAACACCTGATAAAGACAACGGCAAAGTTTATGTATACACTCGTGGCAGCGAAGCTAGTGAATTCAAAATAAAACAGACATTAGAACCATTGTCCGATCATCATGCTGATGGTGCATTTGGTACAAGTGTTGAAATAACAGACAATGGTCAGTATTTGTATGTTGGTGCGCCAACTGCTGCTAATGTTAAAACACGGTATAGAGGTATATTTACTGAAGGAGAAAGTTATCTAGCAGGCGATTATGTAAGTCAACGTGGAGCAATATGGAGAGCACTAGTTGATGTTACAGCAGAAAGTAGTACAATCAATCTATTGAGTCAAGATTGGGAAATATCAGAAATAATAGTTACAGACACAGCTGGAACAAGTCTTGGATATGCAAACCAAGGTGTAGTTTACATTTATAAAAGACTAATAGATCAGTCTTTTGAGTTAGTAGATATTATTTTAAGCCCAGATCCAACAGAAAACGAACAGTTTGGCATTGCAATCAAATCAGCTTCTCCGAGTGATTTCCAACATAATACTGTTATTAGAAGTCTTAGAGACAACGGCCGTGTTTACTTTGTTAACAACAAAGGGCAAGATAATGTAACATCTTATGAATATTCAAGAGACAAAAACTACAAAGGCGAATGGGAAAGTATTGCAAAATATATTCCTAATAATATTGTTTACTACGAAGGCGAACTTCGTCAAGCAAATACAACAGTGCTTGCAGGTAATCCTTTTGATAGCAATCAGTGGGACGTACTTGATACATATGTTGATTATTTAGGTTATGTTCCTGATTCTTCAGACGAAACAGCGCCAGCTTTTGACGATAGTAGTGATTTTTTAAATGCATTGGGCATCGGCACAACTTATGATATTAGTAAAAATGGCGAAGTATTAGCACTCGGTGGTATACAAAACGGCGGCGAATATCGTATTGCAATCTATAGAAAAACAAACGGTAGATTTGTATTTGATGAAAATATTGATCCTGAAACTGAAAACGAAGCGTTTGGAACTACATTAAGTCTCAATGATGATGGATCTAAAATAGCAATAGGTGCGCAGTTGTCAAATATCAACGGTATTTACAATGGTGCAGTGTATGTATACAAACTTACAAACGGAACGTATGTTCAAGATCAAATATTATTTGCACCCAACGGAGAAAAGACTGAAAGATTTGGCACAAATGTAAGTTTTAACTCTAATAAACTTGCTGTAACAAGTCGCAATGGCGATACCGCAGCATATGTAACATTTGACAACGAACTTACAGATTTTGATAATAAAGCAACAAATATTTTTGATAAAATCAAAGACAATGGCCAGGTTTATATATACGAAACAATAAACACTGATCTAGTATATGCTGAAAAACTTTATTCACAAAAAGACATATCAGACTCGTCTAATATAATAAGTGTATTAAACAAAAATCACTTGTACGTTATTTCAATAGGAACAGTAGTAGATGATAAAGTAGGACTGATTCAAGATCATAGAACTGATTTAAATGCTAATGCTTGGAATATTAATAGTCAAGGCGACAGTTATGTTGATATTGATAAAATCAAAGGTGTGTGGCTATATGATACAAACACAAACGATTTAATCACATATCTTGATTATATAGATCCAATAGCAGGACGTATTGCTGGTCCGGCAGAACAAGAACTTAGTTACAAAACTTATTATGATCCAGCAGTTTACAATGTTGGTACTAGAGATACTGGTGTATCAGATCTTTGGGGGAAACAACAGGTTGGAAAATTATGGTGGAATCTTGATGCTATAAAATGGTATAATCCATATCAAGGAAGTATACAATATAAATCAAATACATGGAATCAGATTATTCCTGGATTTAGTGTAGATGTATACGAATGGGTCGAAAGTGACTTGTTACCAAGCGAATGGGATCAAATAGCTGATACTACTGAAGGCTTAGCCAGCAGCATAAGTGGAACATCATTATACAGTGACGATTCTTATGTAAGAGCAAGAGTATATGATAGTGTAGCAAATGTATTTGCACCAAAATATTATTTCTGGGTTAAGAATAAAAATACACTGCCTACTACATATGGCAGGAAGATTAGTTCGTTTGATGTTGCAAACTTAATAGCAGATCCAGCAGGACAAGGTTATAGACATATTACATTACTTGATGGCAAAAAGTTTGCACTACATAATATAAAAAATCTAGTAAAAGACAAAGATACTATTTTGCATGTTGATTACTATGTTCAAGACAATGCAGAAAATAGAAATATTCACAGCGAGTATGCATTAGTTGTTGAAGGATTAGCATCTAGCAAGCCAAACAATGATATTGTTGACAAGTGGGTTGATAGTTTAGCAGGCTACGACAGAAACGGAAAAGTTCTTCCTGATTTAAATATCAGTATTGCTCAAAGATACGGTATTTTAAATAATCCAAATCAAACTATTTTTGTTAATAGACAAGAAGCATTAAAACAAGTTGTTGAAAGAGTAAACGGAGTATTGTCTAAATATACAATAGTTGATGATTTTGATATTTCACCATTATTCCAAACAGAAACTCCTCCAAGTAAGTTTAGTAATGAGTGGGACACTCAAATTGATAGTGAAAGTTTGTTGAGATTTGTAGGTACTGCAAAAATTAAACAAGCAACTCTTACTCCTATTATTGTTGATGGAACTATTACAGGTGCAACTATTACACAATCTGGTAGAGGCTATGTTGATAGTAACTATACAACAGGTAAACGCCATGGTCCTACTGTAACCATAGAAGGACAAGGTATCGGCGCAGAAATAAAAACATATATCAACAATCTTGGTCAAGTTATTGAAGTTGAAGTTGTAAATGGCGGCAAAAACTATTTAAATGATACTACGCTTATTGTACGTCCATTTAGTGTTCTTGTAACAACTGACACTGATGTAGGCGGCCTATGGGCAGTATACAACTGGATGTCTTCTACACAGGAATGGTTTAGAAACTATATTCAAAGTTATGATGTTAACAAGTATTGGAGATATGTTGATTGGTATTCAACTGGCTATAACGAAATTACATCTATTGATTTTGTGATTGACGGAAGTTATGCACTGGAAGCATTAGACGATAAACTAGGAAATACTGTTAAGATTGAAAACATTGGTAGCGGTGGCTGGATATTGTTAGAAAAGATTGACAATCAAGTTGAAGTAGACTATACTATTAACTATAAAGTAGTAGGCAGACAAAACGGTACAATAGAGTTCAGCAACACATTATATCAAAACGATGCAGTTGGATTTGATAATATAATCTATGATATATCGTTGTATGATAGCGAACCAACAGACGAAATAAAAATAATACTATATGCGCTAAGAGATAACTTATTTGTCGATCAGCTAGAAGTAGAATGGAACAAACTATTCTTTAGTAGCATTAGATATGCAATGAGCGAACAAGTTGATTTAGATTGGATATTTAAATCAAGTTTTGTAGTTGCAAAACACAATGTTGGAGAGCTTACACAAAAAGTAACATATCAAAACGACAATCTTCCAAACTATCAAGATTACATCGAAGAAGTAAAACCGTATAGTACTAAGATTAGAGAATACATTAGTTCTTATGGCAGAACAGAACCAACACAAACTAGTGTTACTGATTTTGATTTACCACCTCGTTATGATGCAGAGCGTGGACAGATTATCAGCGAAACTATTAAGTTTTTCAACAATGGTATTACTGGTATAAATGATACTACAACTACATATCCACAAAAGCATTGGTTAGATAATGTTGGATTTGAAATAACAGAGTTTGTAGTTTATACTGGCGGCAGTGGATATACTGACACTGCAAATGTAACAGTAAGTGGAGGCGGTGGCCCAACACTAGAAGGACTTGCTTATATCGGTGGCGGATCTATACAATACATAGAAGTTAATACCACAGGCGCAAAATACTTTACAACACCAACTGTAACAATAAACGGAAGTTTAGCTGAAGATGGCGTTGATGCAGTTGTTTATGCACAAATAGGAAACAGCGTAATCAGATCAACTCATCTGTTAATGAAGTTTGATAGAGTTGTTGGCGCATATTACTTTACTACATTAGATGAAACAGAAACCTTTATTGGCAATGGTGGCTTAACTGAGTTCAGTTTAAAATGGCCATTGAGTACAAACAGTGCTGATATATCAATAACTGTAGCCGGCGAGCCGCAGTTACTTAGTGATTTTGTATCATCAAATGTTATTGATACAACTAAAGCATTTGATAGATTTCGTGGTAAAATAACATTTGCAAATGCACCTGCAAATAATGCTGAGATTGTTATAAACTATAAAAAATCATCTAGTTTATTAACTGCTGAAGATAGAATAAACTTCTTCTATAAGCCTACTACAAATATGCCAGGCAAAGAACTAAGTCAGTTAATGGACGGTGTTGATTATGGCGGCGTACAAATGGATAGTATTGGCTTTGGCGAAAATACTGGATTTGATGCAAACGGATTTGGTATTGATTTTGATACATTTGACACCAACTACGAAGATGAGATTATTACACTAGATGGTAGTACTCAAATAATAACACTAAGCAATGTTTTAGAATCGGGTACAACATACAATGTGTATCTTAACAATGTAAGAATAGATGATCCTGCATATGACGGGGCTAGTGTAACAGCTAATCCAAATGCAAAAATGGTATCACCACAAGGTGATAATATTACAAATACTATATTCTTAGATAGCGATGTTATTGAAACCAAAGACGGTGACATTGTCATCATTAGAAAATCTACTAGTGATGGTAGTTTTACTCCAGAGTCAACAGCATTTGATGTAAGTTTGCAAGGTGGAAACTTTGAATATACAACTGCAACTGGAATAGATTCTGGAGATATTGTAGTTGATGGCGATGGATTTGTTACAGAAACAACCAGCAAAGGCCCAGAAGAACAAGTTCCTGGACAAGTACTTGATACAGTAGATATACAAGTCTACAATAGAAGTTCAGACGGACAAGGTGTTATTAGTGTTAGAAACTATATCACAGATGGTACAACTATCGAATGGGATTTTGATAGTTTTCCACAATCAAATATTACACTGATTGTAAAAGTTGACGGCGATATTATTGATAATAACGATTTAAATATTGATTATGAAAACAAAGTTATAAGTTTAAATGATAGTACAGCACTAGATGCAGGAAAAAATCTTTCTATACTATCAATCGGAACCAACGGTGTTGATTTACTTGATAGTGATAATATTGTTTCTACTGGTGATACTTTTATATACGATTTGCCAATCACATGGAAATCTGGATTAAGTTCTTTTGTAACAATCAATGGCGTATTACAAAATGATACAACTGACTACGGACTTACAGAATCAGATAACAATACAGCACAGCTAGAGTTTCCGATTAAAATAACTGCCGGCAAAATTATTGGATATACAATATATGACGGTAATATAAATCAATACAGTCAGATGGTAATCGACAACACTTTTGTAGCAGATGGCGAAAATAAAGTTCATAGATTTACAAATGATGTTGCATTGCCTGTTATTAACAAGCCTCTTGCACATAATATTTTAGTTCAGCGTGGAGATGGTAGATTCTTAAATGCAGGCTATAGAAAAAAATATACAATAGATAGTAATAGAGCATATGATATTGATAGATGGCAGTTTGAAGATACAACAGCCGTTAGAAATACAGATGTTATACTTTATATTAATGGTTCTATTGTTAATGTTCTTGATTACTATTATGATACTGCAAACGGTAGAGTACAACTTCTCAACAACAATGTTGGACTTGTTGGAGATACATTAGAAATCTTTATTATTAGAGATGCAGAATATTACTTTATAAACACAACAGTAGAAATACAAAATGGTACAGCAGTTAATGATCCAGTAGTTGGTCAAGATGTAAGTTTTGAATTGGCTGACGATAGTACTACAGTTATTGCTCGTGTTGAAAAGTTTAGTAGATCGGGTTCGACACTATTAATAGAACTGCAAGGATATATTAGAGAACTATTCCAACTAAAAAGTATTGACGACACACCGGAGATTGTAGCAAGTTGGGAAAATGATAGTACAAAAGCAGTCATTGGCGATATTACTCTTATAGAAACAGACACGTTATCATTAACAGAAGCACCAGCTGATTGGGAAACTATAGATATCTATGTATTCAGTAATCACAATATAAACGAATTTGAAAGAAACACATATGATATTGTTTGGAATACAAATCAAGCACCTGCTGGAACACAGTTTTATATTGATAAAAATCTATTAAGTAGAGGATTTATCAAACTTGAAAAACCTGCATTAAGTGCAAACTTTGTTTGGGTATTTAAAAATGGAATATTACTTTCGCCACAAAACGATTATTCACTTGATGCTAGTGGAACAGGTGTTCAACTTTACAACAAAGTTACATCAAATGATAAAGTTGAAGTATTGCAGTTTACAGGATTAACAAGCAATCCTAAGTTTGGATATCGCATTTTCAAAGATATGTTAAATAGATTCCACTTCAAGCGTTTAAATAGAGACAACGAATACGAGTTGCAACAACCGTTGAACTATTATGATTCTAATATTCAACTAGTTGACAGTACAGGTATTCAAGAACCTAACAAAGCACTAGGTGTACCTGGTGTTGTTTGGATTGACAAAGAGCGTATAGAATATTTCAGTGTTGATGGTAATCTACTTAGACAACTAAGAAGAGGAACATTAGGAACAGGTATAAAAGAACAATACTCAACAGCAACAAAAGTACAAGGTCAGGGTATAGAAGAAAATATTCCTTACAAAGACGAAACATCTAAAACTATGTTTGTTGGCGATGCTAGTACCAAAGAGTTTATACTTGATTTTGTTCCAACTAGTATTAATGAGATTGATGTATTTTTAGCCGGCACTAGATTGCGTAAAGATAATATTATAACATTTGACAAAACAGTAGATCAAGATTCGCCTGAAGCAGATGTAACAATAGATCCTGAGTACACAATTCAAAATATAGTAGCAGGTGACGGAAGTACAATCACATTACTAACACTTGCAGATTACATTGATCCACCTGCAGATGGCGCATTTATTGAAGTTGTTCGCCGAACAGGAAGAATATGGAATGATACAGGAAAAACCCTAGCAGATAGTGAAAATCAAATAGCTAGATTTATAACAGACAAAACAATATCGCTACCACGATAAATACAGTATAGAAACGGAATGGAAACATGATTAACGAACAAAGCGGTGTACACCTCGAAGGACACATAAAAATACACAATCCAGAAAGTGGGCATGTATTTGTTAACAAGCGCAATGCTATTCATTATGAAAATATGAGTATTAGTCTTGCTGAAAGTCTTGGAAATGCTGGATCAGGCTACATATATCAAATGGGGTTTGGCAACGGCGGTACAACTGTTGATCCAACTGGTATTATTACATACTTAACACCAAACAGCACAGGTACAAATGCAAGTTTGTACAATCAAACATATGCAAAAGTGGTAGACGATCGCAGTGTAAACAATGTTGATCCTCAAAGAAACAAGATTGAAACACGTCACGTTACTGGTACAAACTATACAGATATTGTTGTAAGTTGTTTATTAGACTATGGAGAACCAGAAGGACAAGATGCATTTGATACTGCTGCTAATACTGAGCAGCAGTTTGTATTTGACGAACTTGGTTTAATAGGTTATTCGGCCAGCGGCACAGGAAGACTTCTTACACATGTTATTTTCCATCCAGTACAAAAATCACTCAATAGGTTAATACAGATTGATTATACTGTAAGAGTACAAAGTCTTTCAGGAGGTAATACTTAATGGCATATGAGATTCCATTCACTGATCAATCCAATAAGGGTATTATAACTGTTGAAGATAATGCAATCAATACAGAAACTAGTTTAAAACTTCCAGGAAGATTATTATCAGACTACGGAGTTGCTGTTAATGAAAACTTTTTAAAATTATTAGAAAACTTTTCAAATGCAAATCCTCCACTAAATCCTGTTGAAGGACAACTATGGTACGACACTACTGACAGTATTGATCAATTAAAAATATATGACGGAACAAACTGGGTTGCAGCAGGCGGCCTAAAAAAGAATGCCTCAGAACCTGATAGTACAAATAGTGTTAAGGGCGATTTATGGGTAAACACTAGTACTAGTCAGTTATATTTGTACACAGGTAGCGGCTGGCTATTAATAGGACCAGATTTTAGTGATGGAAATACTACTGGAGCAAAATCAGTTGAGTTGATAGACACTAGCGATGTTACCCGAACGGTAGTTGTAGTATATATTGAAAATATACCAGTTACTGTTACAAGTAGAGTTGAGTTTTCACCTAAAACATCGTTTGCTGGATTTAATAGTACAACACCAGTAAAAGTTGGAACAAACTTTAACCAAACATTAACCACAGCAAAATTTAATGGTACTGCAACAACAGCAGAAAACTTGTTAGTAAGTGGCGGAGTTATTCCAAGTTCTGCATTTATGCGTAATAATATTGTTAATCAATTATCTGAAAAACTACAAATCAAAACAAATGACGGATTAGAAGTTGGCGTCTCAAAAACATTAAGTATGATAGTTGAAGGCAATAACAGTATTATTGAAAATGCTGTACCAGGCGCACCGATAGATTTAAGAGTTAACAACAACGGAGTATTTTCAATACCGATTAGAGTTAAAGGAAATACTAATGTAGGTATTAACAACTTGTCTCCAACTGAAAGTTTAGATGTAGTTGGAAATCAAAAACTTGCTGGTAACTTAACCGTAACTGGAACAACAGGGCTAACAGGCAATACTAGTGTAACTGGAAATTTAACTGTAACAGGAAATTTTGATGTTGACGGTAGTCTAACTACAACAAGTATACTACCCGACACAGCAAATATTTATTCTATTGGATCGTCAGTACTTCCATATGATACACTCCATGCTAACCGTATAACAGGCAGTCTAACAGGTAATGTAACAGGTAATGTTAGCGGAACAGCAGGTAGTACAGCCAAACTTAATAGTGTAACTACATTTTCATTGGCAGGCGATGTTAGTGCAACAAGTTTTACATTTGACGGACAAACAGGCGGCTCTTCAAAAACGTTTACATCAACTATACAATCAACTGCTATTTCTGATAGGACAGCAGCATCTAGTATAAACAGAACAACAGACGAAGTGTTGTTGAATCAAGGTGGAACATTAGTTAAAGCAACACCTGATCAACTGATTGGATCTATTGATACTATGCCAGTTGGCACAGTAATAATGTTTGGTGGACTAGTTGCACCTGATGGGTGGTTTATTTTAGATGGCGCCGAAAAATCATTAACAACATATGGTAACTTAGCAACAGTGTTAGGATATCTTGCAGCAGACCCAACAACATGGTATCACGGAACTCCAAGCGATCCAAATACGTTATTTAAGATTCCGGATATGCGAGGAAGATCGCCTGCAGGACTTGGCAGAGTATTAGCATCTACCAGCAGAATTACAGACGGACAAGTAGGTGTTATGGGTGGCATAGGAGGTAGCGAAGATGTTACCATAGCACCAGCCAACTTGCCAGAACACGAACACGATTTACGAAGTAGTACTGGGGAGCAGTTTTATGCTACTACAACAGCTACAGCAACAGCATCTGAAGTTGTACCCAATGACGGCGACTCATCTGGGACTGGATCTCGTCTACAAACATCAGGGGGTGTAGTAGATATGGCAAACGATGCAGTAGATATAACAAATCCGTATGTTGCACTTAACTTTATTATCTATCACGGAGTATCATAAATGGCCTATAAACTAAACAAAACAGACGGATCTTTACTAGTAGAACTAGTTGATGGTAGGTTAGATATATCCAGTGCTGATATTGCACTAGTAGGAAAAAACTATCAAGGTTTTGGTGAAAGTATAAATGAAAACTTTATTAAAATGTTGGAAAACTTTAGCAACAGTTCAGCACCAGTAAAGCCACTCAAAGGACAGCTTTGGTATGATACTTCTACAGGTAGATTAAAAATATATGATGGTATAACATTTAGAAGTACAGATAGTACAATATATGCTAGTTCTCAACCGTCAGAACTAATACCAGGAGATATATGGATTGACGGCTCTAAAGATCAGTTGTTGTTTTGGAACGGAGTTGAAGCAATACTAGTAGGCCCAGCATATACTAAAAATCAACTTAGGTCAGGTGATGAAGTAGAAACTATCAAAGATACCACAGGACAAAATAGAGTAGTTATTAAAAAATATTTGAACGGCAGTCTATATGCTATACTTTCAAAAGAGACTACAACATTTACACCATTTCCGGCTATTACAGGATTTACAGATTTAAAACAAGGTGTTAACATAAACTCAGCATTTGTTGACTTTGAATGGCTTGGAAAAGCATCAAGTGCTGGACAGATTATTGACGAGCTTGGAAATGTTTTTGATCAAAATAGTTTCTTAAGTGCTGTAGTTGACGATGTTACAACAGGTCGACTAGCAATAGCAAATGACAACGGACTGAGTGTTGGACTTGATACAGATCTTACAATAAAAGTAAGCGGACAAACTACACTTTGGCAAAATAATATTCAGGATGCTGATTTAAAAATAGATCTTAAAGATGTGTCTGGACAATATACTGCTATGCATTTTGATGCAGATACTAAGAAGATTGGTGTTTTTAAAGAAAATCCTGTATACACATTAGATGTTACTGGTGATTTACGTGTTACTGGAGATTTATTAATCGAGGGTGACACTACAAGTTTAGATGTTGCTACATTAAGAGTTGAAGATCATCAGATTGAACTTGCAATTAAAGACGATAGTACATTAGCAACAGATACTGAAGCAGATGACGGCGGTATTGTTATAAGAGTCGAAGGCGACGATAAACGATGGACTTGGTTAAATGCAACAAACAGTTGGACAAGTTCTCATATTATTGATATTGACAACGACTTAAATTATTATGCTATTAACAACACAAAGGTTTTGTCTCTAGATACATTAGGATCTACAGTTAGAAACAGTAGTTTACAAACACTCGGTCAGCTTGATACAATAGTAGTAGGAAATAATCTACAAAGTGATACAATGACACTTACTGAAGATAGAATTACTACAACTAATAATCTTGAACTTGCATCAACTGGTAGTATAAACTTAATAAACAAAGTAAAAATAACAAATGTAGAAACACCAGTGAGTCCACGTCGAAAGGCTGACAACGCACTATTAACAGAAGGCGCCGACCAAGATGTGATAGTTAAACGATACGTTGATGACGAAATACAATCATCAATGGTAGTTATGGGAGTAGATGTTACTGGATTGGGCAGTACATATGCAGCTGGAACATACGGCGATACTATTGCTGACGATGGATTACTTACTAATATTGCTATACTTTTAACAGAACTATATGCAATACCCGCAGCACCTTTTGACACACAAGGAAAAACTGCAAAAATACATGGCTTCTATTATACAGCTTCATCTGATCCTATTGATGTTAATAGCGGCATTGTAAAATCTTTAACAGCCGTCGATAGTGCTGGTACACAAAACGTTAATGTTGTAGGTGATTTTACAATCAATCCACCTACAGCAACAGTTAATCTAACAGCAAATAGAATAATAATAACTATGCAAGTAAACAGTGGCATATGGGACGTTAATGGAAGTACAATAGCAGCATCGGCACTTTAACGATAAATAACATAAGAGCACTAAGCACGAGGAGCAACAATGGCCTATATTGTAAATAGATATAACGGTACACAGATAACAGTCGTTGAAGACGGCACAATAGATCAAACAACTGATCTAAAACTTATTGGTAAAAACTATAGCGGTTTTGGCGAAGCACAGAACGAAAATTTAGTTCATTTACTAGAAAACTTTAGAGGAACTTCTGCTCCTGCTAAAGCTATAGATGGCCAAGTATGGTATGACGCAGGAACTACTAAACTAAAGTTTTATACTGGTAGTGCGTGGAAAACCGCAGGCGGCACAGAAGTTTCAAGTTCAGAACCAGCAGGACTAGACGAAGGCGACTTATGGTGGAGCAGTACAAGTAACCAACTGTACGGTAAAACATCAGCAGGCGAATTTATATTAGTAGGCCCTCAAAGTGCCGGTAGCGGCACAACACAGA
>ERZ1046568.598-NODE-598-length-28974-cov-8.928075_pt1 | contig 28974 bp, 25 predicted proteins | sample MGYA00383092_ERZ1046568 | MGnify/ENA primary metagenome ERZ1046568 (study PRJEB29581, sample SAMEA5548362) | metagenome | biome: marine; feature: coastal; material: water | depth 1 m | study: Short-term variability in the microbial, nano- and picoplankton dynamics... | reverse complement strand
CTTTACCTGAAACAGGTTATCCCTCTGCTCAGTGTGCTTTCGTGCACGTAGAAGCGCCTCTCTCACGCCCTTTAATATAGGTATTTTAGCCTCTGAACGGCCACCTTCAGCCTTCTTATCCTTACGCAATAAATGGATAACACCGGCTTCTTCATCGATGTCTGACCACTTCAACCTATGAATCTCACCCTGCCGCATAGCAGATTCCACAGCTATGTCGATTGCTGTGCCTATCCAGTGATCACCTGACGCGCTGATCAATGCGTCGTACTCACCTGGGGCCAGGCGTCGGTCTCTTCGCTTACTCCCCATAATTATTTTCTTTTTCTGCAGCTCATCAATAGCTTGATCAACAACACGCTCTTCTGTTTTTACTCTGCTGTTTTCAATAACCTGCTTCAGATAATACATCTGACTTTGGAGCGTGCTTGCACATACAGTTTGTTTACGGTGAGCCGCAAAGCTAAGCACGTCATCAAGTGACATATCGTGTATCGATACGCCCGCAAAGTATTGTTTGATTTGATTGAGCTGACCGCGTTTCGGGCCCGATACTTCTAACCCAAACCTCTCGAAGCTATAGATCAGTTCATCAACCATATGGTCGATGAGCACGGACCGCGATTCACGAGTATCGATCCACGAACCGTCCTCCATGCTTAGCTCTGTACGCCGCGCCCATGACGAAGCAGCTGCTTTAGTTTGGAAAGTTCTAGTCTGTTGGGGGAAACCTTTCTTACGGATCTGTGAGTGCCAGAGTCCGCCTCGCTTGCGTATAGTTGCCATTTACTGTGCCGTCCGTGTGCCGTAGCTTTCTATTCTACTTAAAAAACTAGGCACATCATAGACTTACAGAAATGGCGGAGAAGGAGGGATTCGCAGCTTTAAAACTGTGTATTTACTTCTATATCAAACACTTAGGCTCTTTTTACTTTCTTTTGGTGTATGTACCACGAAGCTCGTAACTTCCTGATATTTCTACTTAATTTATTTTGTATTATCTTTGATTGTGCCACGGGCACACCAAGAAAGCGGGTTACGTTCAGATCGTCAAACGCAATAACAGACAGCGTTGCGATCGCAAAAGCGAGCACATAATGAGTAAGCATAAGGGGGCCTCTAGATAAGGTAGCATTATATTAGTAACGAGGCCTTTCTACTAATGATTAAGAGTTATGCGCGCTATGCAAACCGGTACTTACCACGGTTCTTTTTGCGGCTAACTACCTTGAGATTTTTCTTTGAATTGTTGCGTGGGTTACCGTCTGCGTGATGGACATCTTTCTTGTCACCCTTACTTACTTTTCCAGCGCGTTCAGCCCTACGACGAGCAGTGTTTCTACTCGCGCGGTTTTTCTTTTGATCGTCCTTGCTATGGTATTCCTTGTACTCCTTTTTATAGTTGCGCTTCTTAGTCGCCATCAGTTTCCTCAGGTTTAGGTATGGCATCTTTTACAGCCTGAATAGACTGATACCACTCTCCATCAGTGGTTAGTGTGCCGTTAGTAATATCGTGAAACATCTTGTCAAGCTGGTCCGTTAGCCTGCCGTATCCTTCTGACCTTTGTTCACGCCAATTAGGAGTAAATTCTTCCCCAAGCTCTTGGATCACAGCGCCCAGCTCTTCGCTGTATCTAAACGTGCACGGCTGTCTGGGCTGTTTATTTTCTGCTTTAATATAAGGAAGCCAGCCTTCACCTGCAGGAGCGCCCTGTGGCCCCGCTATTATTTTTTCGCCATCCCATTTTACAAACATTATCTTAAGTCCATAAGAATTCCGGAAAAGTCATGAACCCCATCACCATTCCAGTCTTTGCCTGAGGGGTAAGTAGAAGGAGTGCCCCTGTCACGAGCGTTCCACACACGCGCCTGAACGCGGACTTCTACTAAGGATGTAGAGTTGATTGCATATCCACCAGTAACAGTGAACTGCGTTGCGTGATAATCATATCTTGCTCTCATGTAGGTTTGACTTACCGTCACCCACGAAGGAGAACCCGTAACCACTTTGAACACTTTCCCCGTATCAAAGTCAGAGTGTTGCCCAGAACCTCTTAAGCCATACCAAACGCCGGTTTCGTTGGTCGAAGTGTTGTAATTAGAGAAAAGAACATAACCGATCTCGGTGCCGCTTGAGTTTTGTAGTGTGCTGGATGCGGGAATGAATGCAGTTTGATTCCCTGTAATATATACATTTGTAAAACTATAAGCACCGTAGGAACTAGTAAATCGATGAGCGCTAGTAAAAGTACTGGCAAGGTTTTGATCGGCCTTCATTTGGAGCCTAAACTCATAAGTGTCGTCGTTCTCGAAACAACCCCAACCTGTCCCCTGAAGATATACGTTTCTCGGAACTATTGTTTCTTCAAACGCACCTTGCCAAATTGTCCAGTGGTAAGTGGCACTTCCAATATCTGAAAAACTAGCGAGCTCGAAAGGCGTCATCTTAATGATATTACCGACAATGTTGTCTGACCTAAGGTTCGTAATAGTTACGTTAGTCGCATCTATAGTGCCGGATTCAATTGAGTTTGCGCTGATCTTGTCTACGCCGAGCTTACCGCCACCTACGTTCTTGAGTGTTACACCATCAAGGCTAAGAAGGTTGGCATTTATCGAGCCAGCAGTAATTCTATTAGCCACATCAAGCTTACCCGTGGAAATGGTATCTGCATCAACAGAGCCAATCTTCGCTGACGTAATAGATGCGTTCTTAATGAATGCACTATTCATGTAAACGCCTGCTGGGACGCCAGTTGAAGCAGCAACAACAGAAAAAGGAACTGAAGGGGCTGTGGTGTCGCTACCATTACGTGCGATCGCAAATCGATCTGCATTGATAATAAATTCGGAAGTAATCTGTCCCGAGTCATTAGCGGTAGAGGCTAAACCGAACCCCGCAACGTGGCCGTTGACGTCAGTCTTTACTGTGTACTTAGCAGACAAGCCGTCAATCGTTTCTGCCTGTACTTCTATCTGCGCTTTAGTTGCTTCTAGATCAGTAACTTCTTCTACTTGATAACCCGAGATACGCCAGTGACCAGTTGGTACAGGTTCTTCACCATCATGATAAGCATCGAGGAAATATGGTCGGAAATACTTATTACCGGCAGCCCAATCTGCTGTCGAATATGTATCAGTGTAATAAGCCCACTCGTCAGTCCCAGCGTTTGCACTATTGTGGCTGGCACGCGTTTGTGCTGTGGGTTTGTATGGGCTTCGGCCATAGTTGTTTGTCCCTAAAGTACCTTTACTGTCTTGGTACTGGCGCAGTGTATGGTAAAGCCGACCAGGGTTAGATGATGTAGGCTTAGCCCAATACGACACCCTGTAAACAGCGTTTTTAACAATAGGTATGAGGTCAGCTTGGAAAGGCCAGTCTCCAGCCTCTAAGCGTAATACACGACCTGTACCATCAGGGGCAGTACTATCGGCAATAACGTCTTGATTGCCTAATACCCACTCATCAAAAGGGTCGTGGATAAACCGATTTCCAGGAAGACCTTTACCTTTCGGCGGCGCATTACGACCAATAGTCACCCACTCAATATCAAAGGTATCACTTGCTGTGTTACCGAAATCGAGTCTGATTTGGCCTATGTCATGTTGGGTCCAATCATTACCACCATTGGTAAGAGAGGACATATCCCACTCAGCAATAACCCACTCACCAGTTACGGTAGGGTCGTCGATTAGTTTCTTGTAGTCTTCAGATTCATTGTGATCATTAGTGTCGTAATAAAGAGCACCATGCCAACCGCTGCCAGAGACGCGTTTTATTTTGACTTGGACAAGAGTGTTGGTGCCGCCAAAGAAGCTAATCTCAGGGGACCTAAACACTGGGTCTGTACCTGTAGAGTCAAGGCGCAAATAGTTATGGCCTCCAGACTTTGTAATTCTATCCGCTGTCCAGCCATGTAGCGTTGCGGCGCTACCACCAAAAGACCAAGTTTCTTTAGCCTTAAAACCACCCGCTGTCTCTGACTTAAGTATCATAGTCGATGATGCAATAGACGAGTCAGCGTCTGTCTTGGTGTAGTAGTTTTCTTCTAAAGTAGCCGTATTTGTATAGTCGTCAAATGTAGACGCAGCCGCTAAACCTGTAGTCGCGGTAGATATAGCACTATCCGCGTCTGTCTTGGTGTAGTAGTTTTCTTCTAAAGTAGCCGTATTTGTATAGTCATCAAAAGTAGACGCAGCCGCTAAACCAGTTACAGCTGTAGAGATCGCGCTATCCGCGCCTGTCTTGGTGTAGTAGTTTTCTTCTAAAGTAGCCGTATTTGTATAGTCGTCAAATGTAGACGCAGCCGCTAAACCTGTAGTCGCGGTAGATATAGCACTATCCGCGTCTGTCTTGGTGTAGTAGTTTTCTTCTAAAGTAGCCGTATTTGTATAGTCATCAAAAGTAGACGCGGCAGCTAAGTCTTGTGTCGCGGTAGATATAGCAGTCTCGGTATCTGTTTTAGTGATGTAGTCACTGACCAAAAGAGCTTTAGTAGTTTCTGTCTGTACAAGAACATCCACTAAGCTGGTGTAATTACCAACGTGATTCCACTCAGTAGTATTAGTAATAGGATCATCTGTGTTCGGTGCGTTAGCATCCGTGGAAGTGTGTGATGTATTCGCCGCATATAAGTTAGTGTCATATACAACCAAGTCTCCCACGGCATACACTTTGTCGGCTTCCCATACAGGAGTGTTCCTAATAGCATCAATTTCGTCTTTTATTTCAGTTTTAAAATCTGAAAGGTCAGTACCTACAGCTGCTTGTAAGCCGGCAATTTCAGCTGCCGTATCATTCGGAAGGTTACCAATTGGAGTACTTAGGTCTTCGTGCAATTCACTCGATGTGATTGCTTCAGTCAACTGCTCAAGTAGGTATTCAACATCAGGCGAAGTTTCTGCAACAGTGCCGCTCTCTGAGTTAAATTTTCCTGCTATACCTGACAGAGAAACGTTTCGAATCCAGTAGTACCTTTTAATACCAGAGCCAACGTTGTCCATGTAAGAACTGCCGGCGGAACTACCTACAAATATAGCGGCCGTGCGGTCGTCTGTATCTGAACTCCAGACTTCGGTCAGGCCATGATTTGGGTAGGTATCAAATTGCTGAGCCCAAAATAAATTAATAACGCTGTAAGCGCCCGCGGCTGTCAGTCCTGTAGGAATCGGGGGGACTGAAGTGTCACTCTCTGGCGCGCTAGGGCCAAAACCTATATTGCCCCCGCTATTAACACCACCACTAAAGTTATTTGGATCAAACGGCCGCGCTTTTAGTTCTTTCGCTAGACCTGACTCAATAAGTTCTCGCAAAGTAACAGCCCTATCTTTAGGGTCTCCTCTGCGCCCAAGCCGTATCTCTAAAGCTTCGACAACCGAGTTTAGAAAAGCGCGCGTTAAAGGAGAAGCCTCTGTGGGTACTTTAGGTATACCAGGAACTTTAGTCGCTTTGGTCATGATGTACGGATCTCCTCCATACTCTGCGCAATGCACACTTCGTTTACATCTTCCCCTGAAACTTGTATCTCCCATTCGGTAGCCAGCGCCGCGGGCAGGCGCATAATCGGCTCTGCGATAATGGTATTGTTTATATTCTCAGGTGTAGTTGTGCTTTGAAGGTAGGCAGCGTCACCTTGCTTATTAATGGTGTACTCAGCAATTGTTACACCATCAGCAATAACTGAGATATCTACAGGCCATCGGTTTGCACTTACACAGGCCCAGCTCATAGATGTTGGCTTAGGAGCAACAAACGTTTTACTTTTAAAAGTTGCGGGGCGCGAAATGTTAGAGGCTTGATAATGCATGATGTTTTCATCACGTATTAGATATAGCTCACCATCGCGAGGGTTTGTGTATCCACCTCTTACAGCTTGGTTTTCTTGATTATCCAAAGTAAGAGTAGCAAGTGAATTCTCATCACCACGTGGATCGTATACAAAACCACCGTTCTCGTGGAAAGCAACATAGGTGTTCTCGTGTCTAAATGCTTTTATCTGCTCGGGTCGATAGTCGCCGGTAGCATCGCGCCACTGTTGAGCTGTAATTAAGCCCTCAGTAAGAACCTTGCCTTGAGAACCTTCTACCGCGCACAACCCATCAGGGCCCGCGTACATAACGTACTGTCCCATGTCCACGACACTTTCTTTGTTGACACATGCTTGTGCTAAATCTACGCGGATCGCGCTCATTGCACTGGGATCAGTACCTGTAATGAAGTAAGGCTGACCAGCTGTTAATGCAGCTACACCACCGTTAGTTGAGGCAATCGCCACAATATCCTGCTCAGTAGTAATACGGTAATTAATTGGCCAAGCGTGCGGTAAAAATGGTTCGCTGATACAAAACCGCTTGCCAGTAAATCCAGCCATTACCCCCTGACCTAGAGGTATCAAGCCTTTGAGAGGGCCATCTGGATATAGAGCATGGTCGTCATCGGGTGGGCCTATCCACCCAGCACTTGGTATTACTTCCGCTAACTGATCGGCATCTGTGTAGTCAACAACTTGTGTTACGCCCAGATTTATAGCGCCTCCAGAATAAGTAACAGAACCGTCTGGCAAATCAACCTGCGGGACTAATTGGAATGCGCTGGTGGTTGAGCCCGTGTTAGATCGATAAAGGCGAAACACCGCGTCAACCCCAAGATTATGGTTATTAGCTATTAAATTGGATATTGATGGCAAGCTTATCGTGGTCATTTGACCATCGACTTTTTGTACTACAGCTGACGGCAAACTAGGAGGGCCTTCGCGCCCATCACTAGTAACGATTGTCATTACATATGACACATCAAGAGGAGTAAGAGTCTCGTCTGCATCACCAGACACAGTGACTACTGGCCTTCCACTTGGTGCAGGTACGCCGAGTCTAAAGCTTGAGTATGGGTAGTGTTGATTAGCGCCGGACACAATATTGGTTTTCCAACTAATCCGAGGATAGTCCTGACCAGTCCAGTAGAGGCGGTTGATCTCATCACCTGGGATAGGGCCTTCCGCTACATCTACGTCTTCATCCCACTGCAGCCAGTATTCATCATTGCCGTTGTAATACTTATATATTGAGCGGCGGTCGCCATCTTTCAATTCAAAGACTTGGCTTGATAGCTTGGTTCCCAAAAGCCGACCAGTTTCAAAGTTTACATCTTGTGCAATTTGGCCAAACTGCTCCTGCAACAATCGACTACTGATTGCTGGTGCAAGACCTGAAAACCTATCTATCTTAAAATATACCATTGGAACCTCATTTTGCTTCTATTTTATTAGTTCTACTAATAACTAGCAACAAATCAATACTTAATTGTTCGGCAAGGGTAGTTCACTAACCCAAGAGTGTCGGGGCGGTATCCGTCTTCGAACTCAAGCTCGATACGTTCGGGGATATCTGTATGCATTTTACCAGCGTCCTCATATGCCCGAAACGCTGTATTCAGATTAGTCATCCAGTCTAACCAGCCGCGTCCGTCGTCTTCTTCATTAGCGTGGTAAACAACTCCCCCAATGCGTTGGTCGTAGACATAAGTTGGGTAAGCCTCGTGGAGATGCACGATGTTAATATCGCCGGTCTTCCAAGCATGTTTAAGCTGAAAATACTGCATGGTGTCTTCACCAACAACCAAACTAGTATCAAATCTATAAGCTGCTGCTTTTCTCGAATAGAAAGTAATTCGCAGATGCGTCTCCCACCCATTCACATATTTGTGCTCAAACGAATAGAGCTCTTGGTGAGCATCAGAACAGGCTTGCGTAAAATCATCCCATACTTTTACGGATGTGCCTGCTAACGCTTTATCCCACCACTCTTTGGGATGTATAAATGTTCGCAGCCCCCAGCCGTGTATGTGATCTTGATTATGTTTGTCATGAGCGTTACGTCTCGCGGACCCGTCGCCAGCAGTAGAGGTAGTCGCTAACTCTGCGTGATAACCCTCGTTAGGTACGATGCCGTACTGGTACTCCAAAGCGACGGCGTCTGGTGGGGTTTCAAGTTGCGCAATCTTGTCATACGTCACTAACCCATGCGGAGTGATAAAGTCGTCACCATCCACAAGAACCATGTAATCGTTGTCTGACGCCAAGAACAAGTCGAATACGGTGTTTTTACCTGTCGGCGCAGTTTCATCACACTCCGTGGTGTAATGCTCGATACCTTGCTCCGCGCACCACGCTTCGGCTTCTGCTAAGAAATCTAAGTTAGTAGAATTAAGGACGATCACCAGATCTTCTTTTGGTATGCACCTCAAATGGCGCTTCACCGCTGGTATACCCCGACTGCACAGCGCGTAATATTTAAGCTTAGCCATTATAATTACCCTATCGGCTTAATAGGCCAAATAACACTATTCGGAAAAGTCTCTTGGTCTGTAATGTCACGGAGCGCTTGACGGTATGCTCTAGTCTCGTCAGTCATAGACCTATCAGTAAGGCCCTCCACATCCGTCTCTCCTAAAAGAACATCGCGTTTCAGCCTTATATTAAGAGCGGTTTTGTCGATTGCATGTGGAACAATAGTCCAAACTTTTACTCGTTCGTCACCTGACTCATCCCAATCAAAAGTACATCTTTCGTATATAGGATTAAACTCAGGCTGCTCGGTCCTTACTACTGGTTTTATCTGCCCAGTTGTTTCTGTCAACTCGACTGACGCAATTGCATCGCGTTTATCCCAATACTCTTGAGCTTCTTCAACAGCCTTCACAGCAATCGCGTGTATAGACTCTTCTGAAAATGGCTCTGGTAGGTTCCGCTGAACATAATAGGTCTCATACCCATCTCGTGAATAAGATACTTGTACATAGTTAAGTACCGCATCTATCTTTAAAATCTCGTAATTGATCATCGATTCCTGTCATCCGTTTGATTAAACATAATTGCCACGGGTCTATCTGAAGACAAGTGGCTCCACATACCATTCATGGCCACTGCATTCGCATTAGTATTGCTCCACACCCACCCATAAGCCGCGGGATTCGTTCTAGGTAGGGCAGCCCAAGTAGCGTACTCTGTGCGCATATCCCAAACTGTGCCGTCATAAGTCCCGCCCCCTAAAGCTTTGACACGGCAGATTTCAAAAGCATCAGAGTTACTTCCGCGCATACCAACGACAAACTTTAAGCCTTCAAAATATCCACCCATTGAAAGAACAAAACAGCACATCTGATTTCCGTCTTCCATCAAACCCGTAGTTTTTGTGATATCACCAAACTCAGCAAAATCGTGTCCTTCTTCTGCACTAGAGTAGTAACTACCTCTGTGAGCCGACCAGCCATAGCGGGTTGTATAGTCCGAGCTGTAGCCAGGAGTTACTTGAGCTGTCCTAGCAGATGCGCCATAAAAGTTAGATAAAGAGGAGGGGCCTACTATGGGGGTAGGTTTATAGGGATCTGCGGCCCAATATTCGCTCATTCTATGCGGGGCAACCCCACCGAACTCACTCGCTATACTTGCTATACTTATTGAACCTGACGCTTGAATGGCCATTAGTCTTTGTCCTCTAGCTTAGCTTTAAGGTCATCGACTTCTTCTTTCAGGTCTTTAACAACATCCCATAGAACACTCACCATTCGGGAATAATCTAATGTAAGCTTTGTATCCAGTAGTTCGCCCGTGTCTGGGTCGCGCTCGTCCTTTTGAATAACAACTTCAGTTAGCCCTGCGGCTTGCACGTCTTGTGCTATAAACCCTATGTCGTGTTTGCCGTCTACGATCCAATCAAAACGTTTAGCTTCTATCTGATTAAACATCTCCATTGAATTACCAATAGGAGAGACATTCTCTTTGAGAGATGCATCAGAGTACGCCGTTACATTGCCGCCAAAGGTCGCGTTGTTATTGGTTAGGTTAATCTCCATCGGCCACTTGCTATTAACTTGCGACCACGCAGTGTCGTCGTCACCTCCGCGCAACACATAAAAAATGTCCGAGTTAGCGTGGAGCATAGCTGAGTTGTGGTTAGTATCCCGCAAATAAAGGGTCGGCGAAGCATTTCTAATAGTTATGTTAGATGTTTGCGTCGTCATCGAGTCATGAAGAACTTTATTCCAGCCGCCCCAAGTGCCAGCTTGTTGCGCTCTATGGTAAAACTGCTCGTCTGAGTGGAACGCTATCTGGTGGCGGTAGTTACTGGTATGTGTATTAGCAGTAATCACTCCGTTAGCGTTGTCGGGGGTAGAAGCACCAGGCTTGTTAGTTGAAGCCTGACTATAGTGATCCCATTGGAAGCTGTAGTCAGACCCTGCAACAGAGTTAAGGTCAATAGTTGCCCAAGCGCCTTTTAAACCCTCATGCCCGTGGCTACTAGCCGCATAACCAGCGTCTGCGTGGTTACCCCAACCATAAGCTGTGTCCCAGTTACTTGAGTTATCAGTGAAATTGCCGGTATGCCAAAAGGTTTTCCAATCACCCCAAGAGCCGTCATTCGTTTTACCCCGGAAATGGGCAGTGTTTTTACCGGTACCAAACCCAAGCTGCGTAATCCAATTAGTAGAATCGTTATGAGCGTTACCACTACTAACAATTGATAGCACCTGACCATAGTTATCAGAAGGTTTGCCAGTAGTACTTGTAGACCAGCCATACATCCCAGCTCGATAAGCTAGCGTGTCAAGGTCACTTGAATTACCAAGGGACGTCAGCACTGCTGGATCATGATTCGTTAAGTAACCCGCGTCTGCGTGGTTACCCCAGCCATAAGCTGTATCCCAGTTGGCATCTTTTCTCGTGCCAGCTCCAGTTCCACTGGCTGGCTTGCTGTAGATACCATCTTTAAACATTAACTTGCCATCAGCCAAGAATGTCATTGTGGGTTCAGAGCCGCCGATAATAAACGCCTCATTAGATCCGTATGATTTCGCATCTGAATGATTATATTCAATGTGGCCAATTTGAGCGGCAGGAACGTCTGAGCTGAAGGTTATCCGTGTTGGCTCAGCGTTTGTCGTAGACCTAAGATTAAGAGCGTCTCCATCCTTGTTGACAGTAAGTACGCCGGTCATTGTCCCGCCAGACGTATCTAACTTGCCTGAGATGTCTTGGTGGCTAGTTAAGTAGCCAGCGTCTGCGTGATCACCCCAACTGTATGCCGTGTTCCAATCGTCCGAGTCGCCACCTGACGCGTTTACTACGCCAGCGAACCAGCCGTCTTTCCATTTGTTATTTGACCAACCAAAGCTAATGCTGTCTGCATGATCCACATCGTCAAATGTAGTTGGATGAATGCATTTATAATTCTCGTTTGGCTGAAATTGTAGCCCCACCGCGCCAGCGCCTATTGATTTTACGGATATTTCTACGTCACCAACGGTGAGGTCACCAGTAATCGTACCGCCAGACTTATCTAACTTGCCTGAGATATCTTGGTGGCTAGTTAAGTAACCCGCGTCTGCGTGGTTACCCCAACCGTGCGCTGTATTCCAGTTACCTGAGTTATCAGTAAAGTTACCATCGTGCAAAACTTTGTTATCAGCTAAATAGAAGTCGGTTTTACTCTCAGAAAAATTATCAATATCGGTTTCGTCAGGGTCTGTAAAGACTACTGTACTCGCACCGCCACTCGTAGGAAGAGTATCCTTAGCAAAACCAGCGCTATAGAACTCCGCAGCAACTGTGAAGTTCATGTAGTGCGCGGCTTCCGCATAAACGTCTACGTAATATGTAGGTTGGCCAGAATGGTCCCAGCCAGCAGCTACGGGATCTCCTAATAACAGCCTAAAGCGCTTGTGTTCCGCTGAACCGCTAGCGTCTTTTAGACGGAGGATGTACATAGAGGTTGCGACGCCCCCGTTGTAGTCGCCGGCGAGCACATACTCAAGATAGGTAGCTTCGTAAGATTCAGACCAAACTTTAAAATGAATATTCTGCCAGCGGGAATCCCAATGTGCTGGGCAACCATACAGCCTCATTACGCGGTGGCGTTTAGCCTGCGCTGATGCTGCTTTAATATCTGTCCAACGATAGTGTGAATGGGCAGGGTTAATATCAGACTTGTGGTAACCATCTAATTTGTCTGAATCCGCGGCTGTAGCGGTTGCGCCTAGATAGAGGCCAGAGTGATCACCCCAACTGTATGCTGTATCCCAATTCGTAGCGTTATTAGTAAAGTCACCCGCGTCGTAAACTTTGTTACCGCGTAATGTCATATCTGCGGTTGGGTGAATTTTAAGAAGCTCGGTATTCTCCCCCGTCGTGTGGTCATATGACGTGAACAAAAAGAATTCGTCCTTGTTGTCTCTGACATGGAATTCAAGGCGACTGTTGGTGTCGCCGTCAGAGTCGTTATAAAACTTGATCGATGCGGCGTCAGTGTTTCTATACCACTCGATACCGCCTTCATCTTCTGAGAACTTGACGTTAGTGGTTAGTGTGTTTCCACGAGCTGCAACATCTTGCAGGGTGTCTGATTCGCTCGTTAAGTAACCCGCGTCTGCGTGGTCACCCCAACTGTATGCTGTATCCCAGTCAGTGGCGTTGTTAGTAAATAGCCCTGAGTGAAAAACGGTAGCGTCAGAATACGTCTCTGATGTAACGCCATCAGCAGACACAGTAGCGGTCAGCTTTAACGTGCCATCCTCATCAAGCTTCAGGCGAGCAGAGTTGTTATCGCCATCGTGGACGTACCACTGTCCATACCCAAGCGAGCTGTAACCAAACATCATTCGCTCGTGTTGCTCGGAACAGAAATCTATATTCGGGCTTGCTGAACCTTGGAGTTTTATCTTCTGGTTATGAGAACCACCAACGAACTTACCAATAACAAGAGGCCATTTAGCGTCGCTGTGCGAAGTAATTACATGAGTGGTGGTATCGTCAGTGTTTGAGCGTAAGTACTTAGGATCAGTTTGAGACGTTATATCAAAGTCATTAACCGCCTCAATTAAAGCACCAGCGTTCAGCCTATTTTCACATTTATCACCCGCCCCAAAAGAGCCCGCCGTAGTGCCATCTTGCGCGCGCTCGATGAACAGCTTGTTGCCCATCACATCAGTAACTTTACAAATTTCTGAGGCACCGGTACTCGGATTTTGGAAAGTTACATAAAAGTAATCATTTCCGTAGTCAACAATAGACGGAAACACGGATGCATCGTCAACATCCACCGTTTGTGAGTGAGTGTAAACAGTAGATGTTATTAACGCCTTACCGCTATTAGAAAATTTTACAGTCATGTAAAACCCCTAGTTATGATGCAGTTATTGTCCAGCTAATCGCCATAGAGTCGGTGGTATCTTTATTCACAACGCCCGCAAACTTAGTTCTACAAAGCATGATGCCGCCTGAACCAGCATTAAAAATTGCTGCTTCATTCAAGCCTGTCAGCGTGTTTGGGGTATCGGTAGGGAAGTTAGCAACGTATGTAATTGATTGCCCGCTAACAGTCGTTGAGTCCAGCGACACTCGTGCAGCTTCGCTAGCACCAAGCGTAGTCTCACCTGCGCTAGGTGCACCGGTGCCTGTACCAATGGCCATATGAGTCATAGCGCCATCGCTAGTGTCTTTCATGCGAGAAATCACAAACTCCTTGCCAGCGTTTACGACAAGGTTTGGAATCTCTTGGACTACTTCACCATTAACTGCAATGGTTAGATGCCCTGTTAGTTTAAGATCTGATGTTATCTTTGGCATTTTAAAAGCCTCGGTTAATTAAAGGTAAATTCGTTCAGTGCTGAAGCGTTCAGTACTGAGGTGTTCAAGCTAATCAAGGTGTAACTGAAATCATCTGCTAGCGAGAATGAGTCGGCTGCAGTCTTGCTAAAGGTGAAAGTTTGCTCGTCACCTAAACTAAAAATATTAGTTTTAGTTGCAGCAGTAGACTTTTTAATCGCGTCTACAGTTGCGGAATCATCAAGCGCAAATGCGTCTGCCACATACTTTACAAACGAGAAGCCGTGTTCTTCCGTCAGGCCAAAGGCATGCTCTATTGCACGACTCAAACCAAAGCCTGAATTGTCACCTAATGAAACTGAGTCAGCAGGGTTCTTAGTCATCAGAACCGCATCTGCATCACCAAAGGACACACTGTCCGACGCTGGTTTTGTAAACGCGTAACCATCCACATCAGCTAGGCCGAAACTGTCTGACACGTTCTTCGAGTACGTAAATACTGTGATATCTGCTACGTCGAAGGAATCTGTAGGCTCTCTTCTAAACGCCACATTAAGAGCTACTTCGTCTGCTACTGAGAATGTGTCGTTTATTGCTTTTTGTAGCTCTACTGTCTGTGCATCGGTTAGCCCTAGAGCATCCACAGTAGTTTTGTTGATGCTGATCGCTGGGCTGTCTAACAGTACTGCAAGCTCATCTACTAAGTATTGATTCTTCGAATCTGGATTTAGATAAAGCTCCGACGCCACGACGTCCTGCCAACCAATGCTTCCTTGTACATATCGATGCGCGGTTTCTGCATCGATCTTTACGAACGATGTACCGGCCTTGATCTCAAGAAATGTAGTGGTTGTTTTGGAGCTCATTAGTCAAAGTCGCCCCTAACCTTCAGCTTAATAAGGTCATAAACAGTTTGAACACCCCCCAGTGGGAATGTAATTTCTATCTCACCTTCAAATGTTCCCGCTTTGTCTAGAGTCCCCTCTGGGAAGTTTGTGACTACCTTTCCATTTTCACCGTCAATAACTAAGCAAACTAAAGTCGCCTTAACAGTCGAGCTGCCCAACTCTCTTATGCGTAAGCGCACAGTAGCGCCACTTACATCGATCGGAGCCCAGGTTTCACTATTGTTCGGGTCTAAGGTGCTACCGCCCACAGCTTTTTGGCTGTCTCTCAAAGTGAAAGTCAGCTCTGGCAGGGTATCGCCTGTTACTAGTTTCAGCGTTTCTGAATATGCCATTCGTTGTACCTATAGATTGTTTGATTATATTAGTCCTACTAATATAAAGCCAGTAATTAATAACACCAAAGCACGGGGGTAGTCTCTCGTATGTCTACGTGTACAAACCCTTTAGCAACACCTACGCCTTTAAACCCCATCTCAAGCGCTTTCTCCACAACAGCTCTGCGTTGTGCACCACCAGACACTGCTATATCGGCGGCGATCCCCTGTGCGTGGGTGCCTGGATTTTGCTTTCGTTTCTCTATGCTGTGATTGGGACTCCTGAAGCCACTAGTAATATAGAAGGGGAATCCGCAAGCCTCTCGCAGCTCGTCTAAACGGCGTATAAACTCCACAGACATTTCGTTCTCGCCAGTCTCCTGACAATCAAAATCAGAGTATTTAAAATATTTAAAATCGTAATATGGCATTTGTTTTATCCTTTCATCATCCAAACTACCCAGCCTAGAAAAGCAGTCCAAAAGGAAGCTAGTAAGGCTGTGCCAAATTTGGCGGTACTTGTGTTTGCGTTGGTTGATTCAGCTATCCCCTCGAGGTCTTTTTCATACTCGTCTAGTCGGAATTCATGCCGCTTTAGGCGACCATCTACGCCAATCAGCTTTTCTTCCATTCGAGCGATGTTAGTAAGAACCTCGGTCAATTTATCGATCTTGACTTCCAGCCGGTCGAAACGGCGGTTTGTTTCTGGATCAGTCATTTGCGCATCCCCATAAGTTTCGATGCGCCCTTGATTCCAAATGAACTCGAGATCGCGATAAATAATAAGTATTGATACCACTCAGGCAGATCGTTCAATGTTTGAAAAGCCTGCTTTGTTCTTTCAACTACAGACATATCGTCTGCGATAATCGCGTAACCAACCATAAATATTGGTACAGCTAATATTATAGTCCAAAACTCATCTTTCCACGAGCTTGCAGATGCGTCTGCCATCTTGGATTCCCAATCAGCATCGTTCTGAATAACGTTCAATTTAGCTTCGTGTTTCGCCTGTTTCTCTGCGGCTTTGTTAGATAAGTACTGCTTACCTATATTGGCTACGGGGCCGATGATTGCGGATAGTAAGTTCATTATAAAAGTCCTGTTGGTAACATGCGGTTCTCGAAAGTGCTTCCGAAACCGTCCGTAAATATTCTGTTCACTGTCTCGGCTGTAGGCCCAGCAACAGTAGCCGCCGCGCCAGTAATACCGCCGCCCCAGTCCATTGTCTGCATAGCTTGAGATGCGATAGTTACAGGGCCGGCTGCAAAGGATCTATCAAAGGCTGCACCTAGATACTGTGACCACTCCATACCGTCAGTTCTAAAGTAGTTTTTAGACTCGTGGTCAATACCTGGGATTGCCCACGCCAAGCCGAACTTAGCGTATTCGCGGAGCTCCATGCCGACCATTGCTAGAGGCATAGTCGCTATACCCATCAAAGCAAATACACCGGCTGAACCCATCAAAGCTGCATACGTATTAACATCTTTTGCTGATGCACCTTCGAGGCGTTTGCCTGACTCACGTTTTGCGCCAGCAAGCATGACTTTGCCGTATGAATAGAAGAAACCTTTTAGTTGCCAAGCGAGTGCCCACCTAGGGTCCGATGCCCACAAAGGTCGTTCGGCAGCATTAGGGCGCAAGGTTGATGACTCTACGAACCGTTGCAGTGCTTCACGAACCTTCTTGCCCTCTGGTGTAGAGAAGTCTTGATTACTCTTAGACCAAGCTTGTACATCCTCAGCAGTAACGCCCAGTTCTTTTAAATACCGTTTAGAGAACGCAGATGCCGTCTTTGGGTTGCTGTGATTCTCCAAGAATCTAACACCCATGTTGGATGCAAACTCTCGGGTAAATTTAGTGTAGGTATCAAGGAGCGTAACTCGGAAGAAACCATCGGTAAGTTTGCGTGCGTTAGTGTCCATGAAGTCGAGTTCTGCTTGCGACATCATTACGTTAGCAACTGACTGGCTTGTTACTACACCTAAGTCACGTGCTAAGTCGCGGGCTTCGTCTCGGTTACGGACTGTATTGACGATCTCTTTCATCGCTACAGTAACGGCACCAAACTCTTTACTAGCTATAACGGGGCCTGCTAACTCAGGAAGTGAACCTAGTACAGCTAATGGCAAGATTGCGAAGATCTGTAAAACACTGCCCCAACTGTTAATAGCTCTCCACATTGGGCCGAGCGGGGCATCTTGATAACCAAGGTACTTGTGCACAATCTTCTTAACTTCTTCTTGTGATTTCGGATCTAGTTTCTTTAACTCTTCTTCGTAGATTGAATTACCAAAATCATCTTTAGTGTTTCTATTCCACTCAACACGTCTGACCATGTTGCTGGTGTATCGCATCAACGCAACGTCAGGATCTTCTAGTAATCCTGCATCAGCCAGCTTATCTCTGCTGACAGATTTTGTTAGTTGTATTGCTCTCTCAGCTGACGCAGCGGGGTTTGTCTCTTTGATATCAATGGGGGACTCATCCATCACTGCCTGTTGGTAACTGACCAGTTTTGCCACAGCCATTCTTATGTCTGCTTCTTTGGCATCTGGTTCAGCTTCCATGATCAGCTTGATAAGCGCCTGAGGATTATCGTCAATAGCAGATAACTTCAGCACTACTGGTGCGTAATCTCGTTGGCGGCCTATATCTGTGTTGGATGGATCAATGTACTCGTCATAGAAGCTGTCGAACCACCCTCTCACTGCAATAGCATTTTTGTCTTTAAGGTCACGAGTGGGCGTATCAGTGAAGGCAAGGCGGATAGACTCCTGTACTTCTGGAGAATCTAACTTACCGTCCACCACATCTTCGAGCTTACTGAACCAAGCATTACCTTCTAGCATTGCTTTCTTGATGTAGCCTAGCTTGTTCTTTCCTTTCGCTTTGCCGTCTTGAGCTCGTGTGTAGAACAGGTCAGCGATCTTATCGCCGCCTAACTTCCGTAGTCGAGAATCAGCGGTGAACATAAAGTTGTAGATGGGTGTGAAGCCATCACTTCTAATGATCTTCTGCGCCTGCTTGATAATAGCTCCAGTAAATCCTGGCTGTTGCTTCTCTATTACTTCAGCCATCTTGCGGACAATAATTTTCTCTTGCATCGTTGCATTACGAGCACCAGAGGCAGTCGAGCCATCTTTAGACGTCTTTAAAACCTCTTCCATATAACCCTTGAACTCAGGGGTATATGCGCCTTTACCAAACCGTCTCTTCATCTCAGTAGAGAATTGTCTGTGGAAAGCAACAAACTTTCTTTTTAGCTTCATGAAGTGTGAGCCAATAAGACCTTTTTTCTGGGTCTTGCTGTACTCACCAATAGCCCAGTTAGCTACCTGATCGGCGTACCACTCTTCAAAACCGCGCTTGCCTTTATAAGAGGCTGGTGCGTCTTTCGCGTCACGTGCTTTTTGGAAAGCGTCGAAGAGTCGGTTGTATAGACCGGGATTCTGCAACGTCTCTGAAAGTTGTTCTTTGTATAAAGCGTGGCCTATTTCATGCGCCACTATCATCATAGTGTCTAATTCGTTCTTACCAGCATCTGGGTCTACCAACACGATGTGCGCATCAGCGAAACCAATGTATCGACCGCCACCCTCTGGGTTTGCTTTTAGCTCTTCGACAACATTTTTTACATACTCGGCTACTTTAGGGTCATCAAAATACGCGCCCATATCGTCAGCGTTCAGGAGCTCTTTTATATCGATTACCGATATAGGCTTCTTCAAGCCAAGGGCCTTTCTAGCTATGTTGGCGACTTTTAATGCGCCGCCTTTCATGCCGATCTGCTTCAGCCCACCTTGGTTAAATGTTTCTGGCTCGAACTTATAGTCTGGGTCGGCCTCAGTACTTTCCTTGGTGAACTGACCTGAGCCAGGGGCCGAGTCTTCTTCTATTCTGTCTTGCAAAGGTACGTTATCGTTCTTGAGCTGATCAATCTCAGTACGCTCATTCATACCAACGTTTCGCTCTCTGGCGAACTCTTCATCAGTAAGGCCTTCTTTGCCACGCCCTATCCTATAATCTTGTCCATCTGTCTCAATCTTCTCTTGTACCTGTTGCTTGTTACCCCTGAAAACTTCGAAACCGTCTTCGTTATATAACGAATACATTGTGTCTTTAGGTGAAGGCTCGATAGGAGTGGTGTTCAAAATCTTGCCAAGTGTGATCGGCTTACCGTTTTGGAAACCTGCAACTGTATCGACCAGAGCTACAATCTCTGGCTTCTCTGGAGCTTTGTCTCTCTTGCCGTCCATAAACTTCGCGTATTCTTTAGCCCATGCTGCGCGCTCTCGCACGAGTCGATCTAATGGGGAGTTACGACGGGCTTCCTTGTCTACGTCTAGAGAAACCTGCTTTGTATCTGGATCGGTCTTTTTCTTCTTCTTTGAGTCAACGTCGAATGTGCCGCGATCCTCATAGGTAACGTCAGCTGTAGCTTCGTCAAAGGCTTTTAAAAGGTCATCAAGGCGGCCACGGAGTTGTGGATCATCTGGGTCTAAATCAAAGTCTAAAGCGGCATCACGAATCGCTTTATCTTCAGCTTCGATAAGCTGAGAGAGCTCAGTTATGTCTTTTAGTAGTTCTGACCGTATTTCGATATTGCCAATACGAACTTCATAGCCTTGTTCGATTAAAGACGACAACACCTCGAATGCGCCATTGCGCTGCGCGGTAGAAGCACCGCCTTCTTGGAAATCAGTTTTTTCCTCGAGGCTAAATTTGCGTTGGCCATCTTTGACTAGGTCGGCAAGGTTTACTGCCTCGCCATTCACAGTCACTATTTCATCGGGGGTCTTATTAACCCAAGATCCTTTGCGTTTTCTCTGTCTAGCGTAGCGGCTTTTTTTAGCTTTTTTGATTGCTGATTTGATGAACGTGACTGCAGACTTGCGTCTAACATCAGTTCTTTCTTTAAAACGTTCAAGTGCTGTAGCATCACCAGTCGCTCGAGCTTCTTCTGCATCTATCTGGCGTTCTGTTTCAGGATCAACAAGTGTGTCTGAACGGCTGTCGTAGTTGTACATGTCAGCTTCAGGGCTAACGGTCTGCATAAGTGACCATGACCCATCTTCGTTCTGTTTAAAGAAGACACTGCTGTCACCCGCATCCTTCTTAGCCCGAACTGCGGCTCTAAGAAACGCGTCAGACATCGTTGCGAAAGGACTGTCAGCGCCGAAGTCGACATCGTCATATGCTCCTTTGCCTAACTCTTCTTGGTCTAAGTCAGCGAACTCCTCACCAAATGCCTTGCGTGCACCATCGGTGGTGTCAAAAACCTGCTCCGGATCGCGCGGCTTGTATGTTTCTCGCCCACCAATATTTTGCTCAACTGGTGCATTCATCTCGCCGCGGCCTTGGAAGAAGTCCACTTCTTCCTCAGTACCATCACGGTCTTCACCATCATCAAAGCCGTCATCATCGATGTTACGAACTTGCGGGCCTTGTTCTTCTTCGTATAGTTTCTTGCGGTTCTCTAACGCTTCCTTAATAGATATGCGTCTTACTGAACCACCTTCAGGAATCTGCTTTTCCGCAGCAGCCATTGCGCCTGCGACACCTTCTTCATTTACACCTTGTTGCCAAACAACATTGCCGCCTCGATCAAGCACCTCGATGGCTATATCACCATCTGCTGGTTTCGTATCGCTATAGCCAAGTGCTTCTGCGATTGATGATTCACTAGCCTCTGACTTCGCTACTTCTTCAGCGATATCAAAATTCTTAGAGATAATTGTTCCGCGGCCAGGAATAAAACGTGTGTAGAAGGTCTCTCCTTGAATCTCTACTTTCTTAGTTGTATCGGCAGAAGCGTCATACTCAGGGTCTGCGCCTTCTACCCATACAGAATGGCGTGCGCTCTTTTCATCGAGAGCTGCGCGGAGTTGTGAGTTGACCGAGCTACGTGGTTCGGGGGTGCTGTACCCCATAGGGCCACCCATTTGCTCTTGATCAATTTCGTTATCAACCTGTTGCTGACGGGCTTGCTCGATGAAGTCTTTAGCTTTGCTCATGATGCTGCCAGCCTCTTTAAGAGAGCCGACTGCAACATTACCTGCGCCAGAGACACCCGCACCGCCGAAGAACCCAGCAAACGCCGATTCACCTATGCGTAGCAGAGCATCTTGTTTTGTATACTCATCATCAACGTTAAATCTATTAGCTACGCTAATACCTTCTTGCGCAACTTCAGCAACACCTTCGGTAGCACCGCCTCTCAGAGTATTTTTGCCTAGTTCTTTAGCATAGTTAGCGAACTTTGAGCCTTCTTTGGTAGAACGCTTAGCCGCAAGTTCGCCAAGATCTTTCATAAGAGTCTTGGTTAAAAGCTCTTCACCTTTTAGTCCAATAAATGCTTGCGGTATTGCTAACCCAGCAGCGCGAAGTGCGGCTTCGTCTTGGTCAACAAAATCTAGGTTCTCACCAAAATTAGAGCCGGCCATACTGGTATATTCTTGGCCATACAAGCCGACTTTTGCGCCGCCCTTGAGGCTTAATTTGTTTGCGGGGTTATTGCGCTGAGCTAAACGATAGGAAACATCCAAGATACGGTCTTCAAGCTGATCCGTAGCTTCGCCTTTCATTTTCTTTTCGAAAGCGTCTTTTACTAAACGCTTAGTGACATGTTTGCTTACCTGAGTACCACCCACCTTTGCAACACCGGTTACTACTGCGCCGCCTAAACCACTGCCTACAGTAGTAAGGAGGTAGGGGGTGACTTGGCCGACATTCTTAGCGACCTGCGTTACAAACCCGCTAAGCGAGGGGTTTTCAATAAATTCTTCGAAGTTTTGCAGATCACCGAAAACGTCAGCGGTGCGTTCTTCGCGATCTCGGGCCATCGCGATGTTCTCAGCTGCTGCCTCGTCATCGCCTATTGCAGTGTTGAATAAGCCTTTAAAATAGTCTGTGTCAGAACGAATGCCTTCGATACCTGCATCGAAGCCGCGCGCAAATGTCTCACCAATACCGTCAGGTGTGTCGGGGCCGGTCGTGTAGTCTTCTGCTTTGACATTAGCGGACTCTTCGGCGTAGCGCGCAAATAGATCGTCGATCTCTGACATGCTAGTTACCCTTCTGTATTTTTTGAGCGGGATTGAGCTTCTATTTCTTTAACAAAGTAGCCATATCCAGCGTTACCGAATATTTGCTTAAGTACGCTTTTCGGGACGCTCTCCTCTTGTTGGACACCATTAGCATCTACAACTACTACTGATCCATCGGGTCTCTTCTCGAGACGGGAGAGTAAAGAGTCTGTCCCGTCGATAAAATCAATAGAACCATCAGGTAAAAAGTTCTCGCCAAACGAGCCATATTCTTCACTCTCAGCGAGGGCCTGTATGCCCATGCTTATCATGGAATTCAACGCTGTTTTTGTTGCAGCCTTGGCTTCTGTGCCCTTAGCTTTCGTATACTCTCTATAGGCATTATTAAATGCCCCACCAAATTCAGAGAAGAAGCGGTTTTCGTCGAAGTCTATTGTTTCGCCTATATTTCCCTTACTGTCATATCCATAAATAGCTTTTTTGGCAGCAGTAAAGTTGTCGCGGATACGGGTTCCGATTTTTTCGCCCACGTCAAAATCGTGTTGTTCAACTACCTGAAAATGTCTCGCCAAAGTGGTTTGAGAATTCTGCGCTGAACTATCCGCATTTTGCTGAGCTACCCGTGCAGCATCTAGAGTTTTGGTATCGTAGTCAGCGCTACCAGTCGCCATCATATTATTCATGCGCTCAAGGTAGGTTTTCCTTTGGTCTTTATTTACGGCGATCGTTGAAAGGGCTGCTTTCATTTTCAGTTGGTCTGCGAGCGAAGCTCTGTTCATGTCCTCGAGGGTTTTAATACCCGCGGCTTTCAGGCGCTCTTGCAGAGCAACAATCTGCTCTTGAGTTATCTCAACTTTACCTTCGAGAATATCCTCATCAGTAGCGGTTTCAGCCACTTCCGCCATCTTCTTTAATTCGGGGTTGGTCTCTTCGTCGCGAGATTTTTGTAGAACTTGGGCCCTAATGGCATCAGGACCCGCTAAAGCAGACGTAGAACTGTCCTCAGCTTTCGGCCCCGCTTTTAAACGTTTTAATTCGGCGGCAAGTTCTTCTCGGCGTCTTACTACGCCTCTATTACTTCGGGTAGGCTTTTTTGCTAACTTAGCTTCAATCTCTGCAATACGCGCGCTGTTGTCAGGGGTCTCTGGAGCCGCTGTGGCCTCTTGCTGAGGAGTACCTGCTTCCGCTTCTGCTTTAACTTCGGGGGGTACAACTTCATCTACCGGAATCCCAAGCTTACGGCCTTCATTTTGTAAAATTGCTAACTGCTGATCGTAAGGAACTCCAGCTAACTGCCGCTTCATTTTCGTAACAATGGCGGGGGCTTGTTCAGGAGAGAGCGAGTAAATCATTTGCTCCAGCTCTTGAGTTAAACCGCCAACAATTTTATTTATTTTTAAGTTGTTGCCTTTTACCGATTGATCACTGTCAATAAGGTCGTTCTTTAATTGCAGTTCTCTTTTGAGGCCACTTACACCTTTTTTATTCATTGATTGGTTGTACTGGTTGGCCATCAGGCCAGATATCTCCATAGGATCACCAAAACCAACCTCGGCATCATCGCCGCCTTTGCGATCTACTGTCAGGAATCTGTTTTTCCCTTCGTCACCCTCGTAGCCGCCTTGTAGGGTGACAGTACCATCAGGGCCAAGACGCGCGCCTTTAAATGAAAAACCTGGATTTTTTTGTGCCGCAAAATCTTCGTTACCCAGTAGTGCTGCGAGTTGTGACAGCTTTGGGTCAATTGTCCCGCTGGCAACATTCTCGCTCCAAAGTTTGGATAGCTTGGCCGGATCAATTTCTTCGCCAGACGCGTCACTAGTTACACCTAAGTCGGTTGCAAGGCCGGTGATTACATACATGTCATCCAGATTGCCTTGGCGCTCACTAAGGTCTTGTGCGGTGGCAGTCTGCTGCTGTCTGTAATTTCTATTGTCTTCTTGACCACGTGCATAGTCGCCGGCTAAAGCGCCCTGCATTAAAAAATCTATTGGGTTAGACATGTATTTATTCTCTTATCAAGTTAAAGCATGAATATCGCAGCGGCACCAAGAGTGCCAAGCATGCTGTATGTCTGAGCTTTGTGTTGAGCTCTAGCGCTCTTAAAAGCAGATTCGCGTCGCTGTGCAGCTGCCGCGGCGTTACCAAGTGACGATAGGGAAGAGCGATTCACGCCTTGCCCAATATCAATAAGGTCAGTCATCAACGCTCTATTAGCATCTTTCTGAGCAACTCGAGCGTCATTAACGCCTTGTACGCCCGCTAAGGTCGTACCCATCTCTAACTGTCGTTCTTGTTGCTGACGTTGCGCGGGTGTTAGTGCCGCGCCGTATCGATCCGCGTTACGGTCTGCGATGCCGGTCATAAGAGCGTTTGAGTTATCTCTGTCTTCAACAGCCTGATCAATTAGGCTCGTATCGGTCTTCGCTTTTTCTAAAAGCTGCATCTCGATAGGCTTAATATTAGCGGTGTAATTGTCGTATTCGGCTTGTGTAATTGCCGCAGAAGTAGCCTCAGGGTCAACTTCACCGTTCTTGTAGACTGTTAGATCGCCTTCTCTCTGGCCGTAGAAGCCTTTGGCTTTTTTAGCTTCTTTAGAGTCATAGGCTCTGAACCCTCGACCGCGGTGCTTCCCGACATATTTTTGTCGTTTAGTGCCGTATTGGTCTTCGTAGAACTCGTAGTTTTCTTTGAGGGTGTTGCCTCTGTAATCTACTGCTTCTTCAACTTGTGAGAGGGTCTTACGGCCTCCTTCTTTGTAGTTGAGTATTTGCCCGTTAGCAGGGTTTATCTCTGGCTTAACACTCATTACTTGGCCGCCTTATAGTAATCTTTGAATTTGTTCCAGGACTTATTGTTGTCGCCCATACCCTTATCCAAAGCAGCACCGCCAACCTTCATAGCTGCCGACAGGCGTGCGTTCTTGAGCATCTGCTTATTCTTCGCATCTGCCAGGGTTCGGTTAGTACCAATATTTGTAAGAGTAGACATAGCGTCTGCTGAAGTAGCACTCTGGCCTTGTGCAGAGCCTATAGCGGCTGTCCCACGTTTATTCTGTATGTCCAAAGCACCTGAACTCGCTTTACCTAATGTGCCTTGATATGCGCTAGATAAGCCTTCGACGTAGTCGCCAGCCTGTTGGGTCTGTCCGTAATTTAGGTTGGAGGTCAAACCCTGCATCACATCAGCATTACCCCGCCCTCGAGCTAGGTTGCTAATGTCGTCAGATAAAGAATCCTTAAGCTCCATTTCATTGAGCGGCGCGTAATTTTTATTAAAGTGCGAGGCTTTTGCGGCCGCGATACGCGATTCAGTCTTCTCAGCTTCTGAAGGTTTGTACTCTTCTTTTTTTGGTTTGCTACCCATTACACTTCTCTCGTATAAACCACTGTGTCTTTAGTCCAGCCATCAGCTAGAAAGTAGTCTTCTAAGGCTGATATAGGCGTTCGTGTTTCAATACTTTTATAACCATGCTCTTTAGCAACTTGCTCAAAAAACGGTAGGTATTTCACTGCGCAGTTATCTCCGCGCTTTTTAGTCCAAGCTAACCAGAGCAGTAGGGTTCTAGCCCCTGTAAACTGACATCGTTCTGAGCTGGTTATTACAAACCCTTCCGGAGCAATCCAGAGGTGGGCTTCTTCTCCCAGACACGCTGCGTAAACATCTTCTGGTCTGAACGTGAGCTGAGGCTGTTCAGCTAATATCTCGTTAATCCCTACTTTCACTGCTTCCCAATGTTCTCTTATTGGGACAATTACTGGATTAACCGCCTTGTCCGTACCGACGACCTCTAGTTCGCCATGCTCCTGACTGTCCGCCATATTTCACCTTCCTAGATACTGCAGTGTCGCCTTGCCGAGCTCTGCGCTCCGCGGTTTCAACACCTTGATTAAATAATTGTCCGTACACACCCGCCGCGCTCAAGTCAGCCCATTCTTTGTTTGGCATTCTTAGCAAGCGGAACAGTGTTCCGTTTATGATTGTGTCTCTGTAATTGTTCATTACATCGTCGTCACAGCTAGCACTGTTATAAGTCGGCTTTAGGACCGCCTTTACAATAGTGCTCCCAACATCAGTGCTTGTAGGGATGGGTGCTACATGGACAAGTCCCGAGCTCTGCTGGATGTAATACAGTGGTACGCCTGCTGATTGACGCCAATTGGGGAGTCTCTGCTCTAATAGGGTTGAGGTAATTGGCTCTAGATCTTTGCCTTTATGAGTGATCCATAAGATCTTCTCTACGGTCGTCCCATTAGGGGCTTCAAGATCATACTCGTAGATATTCTTAACCGTAGTTACAGGGTCTAACTCAAGCTGGTATGCCTCAGTTTTCTGACAGAACTCGATAACTGCTGATCGAATAGTGTTTTCGACCAGCGTATCGGGACACCCTGGAACCATAGGGAGAATCTCTGGGAGTAGCGCCTCGTAAGGGATCGCCATGTTTTACACTCCTACTGGTGGTGCGGCTTGTCTGCGCTCCATGTTCGGGTTGGTCAATGCATCTACTGTGCCTTTGCCAGTTACAGAAGCAGAGAACAGTTGGAAATGTGTACTAGCACGTTGTGCGTTACCTGCGAACTCCGCGTCTTTCATATAAGCCATGTAAAGAACATAGTTAAGGATGGCGTTAGCAAAGATATCTGGAATAGATAAGTTATCCGCTAGCTCAACAACTTCTGGGTTGCCAGAATAAATAATCTCTAAATATGCGCTGCCTTTAACTCCTGGGTATACATAGAAGTTGCGGGGGTTGGCTTCGTCGTATAGGTAGTGCTTAACAACAGCAGTGTGGGCTGCATCGCCGCCAACAGTGGGGTCATGCCAATCGGGAGTCTGTGCGTCCAAGACTTCGCGGTTAACGAGGCGAACAGATCGTTTTCCTGTGCCGCCAGAAGCAGAGGACATATTGCGTACAGCTTTTAGTAGTCTATTGCCGTCGTCGGGGATTGATTGTTTTGTGCCTGCCACGAGCGTGACAGTCTCGTTCGCTGCAGACGCATCTGGCTTAAGTAGCGCGATCTCCCGCTGCGCGTCATTTACCCAAAGTACAAGCTCAGCAACAACAGGCCATCTAACGCCCGTTGTGTCTTGTAACACCGTTTGTACTCTATCAATTACGCTTTGAACTGTGACTGCCATAATATTTACCTATGAGTTAAGTATTGATTCCCAAGCTGCTTCACGTTCTTCTGTGCCTACAGAGCGGCCAACTACTTTGTTAACAACCGCGGCTTTGGGATAACCATCTTGTTTAAAATTCTTTGGGTCGCCTTCGTCTAACATCTTCTCTAAAGCAGTAACTAAATCTGCATCAACAGATGACACTGGGACCTCTTCAAACTCGACAACCTCAGCCTCTTCGATTTCGATGGCCTTGCTGTCATAAACTTTTGCACCTGCTTGTAAGGCTAGAAGACCTATATCCTCTGCTACCTCTTTTGGAACTCCTGGCTCAAAAAGAGATATCGCGCCTCTTAGGGTCGCCACTCGTAATGGCTCACTACTTACAATCTTCATGATTAAGTCCTATTTGGTTTTTGTGTTGTACTTCTTACCGTTCCAAGTGAACGTTTTGTATCCAGATTTTTTCGCGTCAGAGAAAGCTGATCTAAAGCTCTTCGCTGCTGCTGATTTCTTTTTGTAAGTCTTGTAAGTACCGGCTTTTGTTTTAACGCCGCCAGTAACATCTTTTTTCATGCTGATCGCGCGCGCTCTAGGGTTCTGATTTGTAGCCCCTGGTGCGGCATCGTAATCACGGTTTGTCTTGGTGTTTACGCTTGCTTTCGGCGGATTCTTAGCCTTAGTAACTTTTGGCTTTGCCTTTGGGTAAGGTTTCTTCTCAGCAGTAGTTTTCTTAGCTGCTGTGCGTCTGCCTCTTCGTGTTGATGCGTACTTCATCTCATACCCTCAAAGTAAAAAGCCCCCTCCGAAGAGGGGGCGATTGTCTTACTGTGCTGTATCTAGACAGATCACACCGAAGTCTTGTGCGTCGCCAGTAATATCAGAGTGATATTTAGGCTTGCGAAGACCGAAGATCTTGCCTACTGAGATACCTGACTGGTTGCCATAGTCGAAAGTATCTTCAACCATTTCAGGCAAGCCGATGTCAGCTAATGCTAGAGCTTGAGCACCACAGAACAGAGCACGGCCACCGTTAACGTTGCCGTCTGCGCCCCACTTGGCACCAGCAGCTGCGCCAGCAGTGTTAAACACGTGACGGAACTCATGGATCATTACGCCGTCTACCATCAAGCTTGAAGAACCAGCGAACAAGCTGTTAGAAGCGCCGCGTACACCAGCGTTACGAACGTTAGCAATGAAGTCAGCGTCTAACTTCAAGTTAGCCATTTGCTGTGGAGTAACAAACATGTGGAAAGTTTCTTGGTTACCAGTACCACGAATACCACGGATGTATTGATCTTTAGCGTATGCTTTCAAGTTAACAATTGAGGCATAGCTCAGCTTGTCAGCTGCAGCGACAGCATCAGTGTCACCAGCTACTAGATCAGTACCATCAACGCGTAAGTGGCGTTTTGCACTTGGAGGAGTAACGTCTTCAGCGAACTCAAGACCAGAAAGAACATCACCAGTAACGCCTTCTGCGCTAGCAGCACGAGCAGCGCCGTTGTTCTTGTATGCGTAAGAAACACCAGAAAGAGTCAAGAATGCTAACTGGTCACAACGGTCAGCCATTGCATATGCAAGTGCGTCACGAGATTGCTCACGGAAGTTAACAACAGTCTTCTGATCAGTCATGCGGCCCGCGATGCGGTTAGCAAAACGAAGCTGATCTAGCTCAATGCTGATGTCATAGGCGCGTAATGCTTCTTCGTTACCTTCTAGAGTAGCGTCTCCAGTGATACCGTCAGTAGTCATGTCAGCTAGCAAAGTGATGTTAGCTTTTGTGCCTTTGTTGTTTTTAGTCAACTCAGTTACGCGCTGTACCATAGCGTTTGAGCCAGTACCTGCGAATTGGTTGATGAAAGATTGGTTACGCGCAACTTTCCAAAAGTCACGTGACCACGTTTGTAGTTGGTCGCCAGTAAGCGTACCGAAATTTGTTAAAGCCATGATGGGCTCCTTAATTAGTTGGGTAAAA
>ERZ1046568.593-NODE-593-length-29109-cov-14.757417_pt1 | contig 29109 bp, 21 predicted proteins | sample MGYA00383092_ERZ1046568 | MGnify/ENA primary metagenome ERZ1046568 (study PRJEB29581, sample SAMEA5548362) | metagenome | biome: marine; feature: coastal; material: water | depth 1 m | study: Short-term variability in the microbial, nano- and picoplankton... | reverse complement strand
TGATACCCTCACGATTTTGATCATAGCCAAGTAGCACCATATCGCCTTTTCCATCTGCTTTGAGTTTTGGTCCTAAAAAATTTTGAACAAAATTTGTCATTTCTTGGGGGGAGAAGTGCATGCTTTCCCAATTCCCTCCATTGCCGTGAGGCTCATTTTCTATGGTGAACCCCCAGATATCAATACCTTCTGCTTTGTAGGCATCTGCATATTTTGAAAAAAACAAGGCCCAAGTGTCATAATATTCTGGCAGTAGTTTACCTCCAACCCAGTGGTTGTTGTCTTTCATCCAAGGGGCAGCTGTCCAGGGAGATGCAAACAATTTAAATCCATCTTCACTTGTCTGCAGTGCTCCTTTTATCATAGGTATGAGGTCATCCCTGTCCTCATTTATAGAAAAATGTTCTAAATTTTTATCTCCCTCAACGGGCGTGTAAGAATAATTAGACAAAGAAAAATCACAAGAATTCATGTGGGTGCGTGTCAAAGAGTAGTTGGCACCTTTCTTGCTAAAATAAGCTTCTAAAATTTCAGATCTATTTGTTACACTCATCTGGTTTAATAGATGGGCAGAGGCTTCAGTAAAGGCACCTCCAAATCCAGATATTGTCTGAAATTCTTTCTCAAAATCAAGTGCTATTACAGAGGGCGTAAGCTCAGAGGTAAAGTTGGTGAGCTGTGTAAGCTGGTTTCCACCCCGTGAGGTCTCAAAAACAGTAATCGTTTCTTTTGGGGAGTTCATAAAAGCTGTGATTGTTATTAAAATGCCAATAAATAGAATACTTTTAAACTTCATTTTTGGTTGTTATTTTTTTTGAGCATTTAACGAAAAATTTAAAAACTTCTCTTTAATGATCTCATAGGTTTGTTTTTTGACGCGGTTGATATCCACCATACCCCAATATTCTTCATTTGGTGCACCATCATAAGGCACGCCACTACTATTTGGCGCCCAACCCCCTACATCTTGAACCCCGGGGTTTCCAGCTTTCCATAAGCCGTCTGTAAACGAGAAAATTAAAATTCCACAAGTCACATCACTTTGTTTGAAAACAGCATCGATAATCTTTCCATTGGCAACCGCTTGCGCTCTTTGGTTTTCTCCTTGCTTGAAGCCGTCTTTTTCTATTTTCATGTAACTATCTGCACCTGCCTCAGAGAGGTAAACGGGCTTATTACTTACTTTTTTCCACTGCTTAAAAATAGACTGAGGTTGATCCCATCGGTACACATTTAATCCCCACATATCAATATTTGGGTTTGCCGCGAGTGCTTGTTTATCTGGCATGTCTCCATGGGCTGTTGCTACTGGATGGGTAGGATCTGTCTTATGGATTAGATCTGTGGCCTGGCTAAGGGCATTATACCAATTTTGAATGTCGCCATCAAACCACTCTGGGTGGTAATTATACTCGTTACCCAGCTCCCAAATTAAAATAGCATTATGATCTTTGTATTTTTTGATGTATTGTAAAAAACTACCCGAGAGGATGTCAAAAAAACCATTTTGGTTGTATCCAAAACCAACAATGAGCTTGATTCCAGCAGCATCAATTTTATCTAAAATAGTAATGTCATCTATAGGAGCATATACACGAATGGTATTAATTCCAGCCTCGCTCATTAACTTTAAATCTTGATCTATGGTATTAAAACTTCGTGTAGTTTCTCCCTTAGGGACAGGATGATAGCAAATTCCCTTCATAAAATAAGGCTGGTTGTCTACCAATAGTTGGTTGCCAGAGATTTCAACATTCTGAGCAGAGAAGGGCCATATGAAAAACATCATCGACACAAGAAAAATTACAACTAAGGATATAAATTTCATAGGGCTTTATTTTTCGCTGTGGGTTAGTGCATGTTTTGGAGTGAAAACCTCTTTCATTAGAAGTGCTAGATCTCCTTGAAAAGTTTTTTTGATTGGATTTCCGTCTCTAGTAAAACCTTTGAAAATTCCTTGATCAACTAGAGGCCAAAGGGCGTATTTTGCTTGGCCATCTATGGTAAAAAGCCCAAAGTGATTCTCTGAGCCGTTTTCATTATTTGGGTCTTTCCACTGTTCATCAAATGCTTCAAAAAAGAAACATGAAATATTATTTTTAGCGCTCCATTGACGCATTAGTTTGTAATACATTGCTTGTTTGTACTGGTCTGCAGCATTAGAACCATTTGGGCCATAAAGCCCCCAAGAGGTTGTGGCCCAGCCAGTCTCTCCAATATGGATAGGCTTGTCTATACCAATGGAGGTAGTGTACTTTTTAACGCTTTGATACTGTTGTATGGCATAATGGAGTGCACGTTGCATTGCCTTTTCAATAATTTCATTTTCTGTACCAGAAGATTCCTGTTGTGGTACCAGCCAAAAATTGTTATTGTAGTGCGTGTCATGGAAAGGGTAGGTGTGTACAGAAATATAATCAACCGTGGCAATAAGCTTCTGTAAATCTTCATTGTGGTACTCTGGGCCGCCCCCGCCCCAGGATGCAAAGTTGTCTGAACTTGTAATCCATAATGACTTGGGAAGGTTGCCTGCTTTTTTTTGATTTTGTAAATAACTAACCCATTTTAATATTACAGCAGGTCTTACAAAATAAGATGTTGCCCAATGCACCATGGCCTCATTTCCAACAGCTATTATTTTTACAATCTCTGGATACTGGTTTGCAAGTGCAATTGCTTTGGCAATCTCTGAGGTGTTATTTTCTTCGTTTTCTATTTCGTGATTAGGCTCTTGCTGTGTCCAGGCTCCTTGGCAATCTATCCAAGCTCCAAGCATCACATACATTTCAAAATCTGCATCCCTCTCTTGTATTTGTTTTATAGCTTTTAAGATGTTTGAGCTATGGGGGAGTTGTAAATTATACGTTCTGAGAATTCTAATTCCCATGGCGTGTAAAATTTTTAAATCCTCTTTGAGTTCTTCCAAAGAGGGTTGATGCTCTCTGGTAGCCTCTCGATACCCTCCATAGGAAATTGCTAGATAGTCTGGATTTCCAAGAATCTGCTCTGCTGTTTTGGGTATAAAATTCATGCTTTTCTTTGGTTTGGTAGCACAAGACATTGTTAGAAAACACAACAAGACTAAAACAATCTTGATGTGTTTTTTTAGAGTATCTGTGTATGTATTATTTAACGACAAAAACGGTTATGTGTTTAATGTTGTGCGTGCGCCCAAAAACATCTTTTGTTGTTTTTACGTCTAAGGCATTGGTGTCAAATATTTTTGTTGGACCCTCAAAAAATGTTACAATTGTTGATCCTTTACTAGCTTTTTTATAAATCACAGGCACTTGACATACGGTAAAGGCTAAACTGTCTTTTTCTAAGGCGATGCTTTGTTTTTCTTGTTGTACATCTATGTATTGAAATACCTGAGCTTTATCTATGAATTCTGTAGCCTTCATAATACTTGGCTCAAAACAAAGTGTACCCTTTGATACGCGCAGTCCAAGTTCTCCAAAGCGGCATAGGATATCTTCTTTTACCTGTCCCGTCATTCCTGGTTGCTGTGCTCCCTTTCCTCCAGGTGTATGTGAGTAGGGATCTGTAGGAAATGCTCCATATAATTCTGGAGATTTGTGGGCGCCAATTCCTGCATTAATTTCAAAATAATGATCAAAGAGTCTGCCAATAATTTTTGGATCTTGCTTTTGGTCTATAGCTTTTTGTGTGGCCTCAAAGGCGCCCAATAGCAATTTGGAAACCATGTGCCAATAAATGGAACCTAGCCCTTCATATCCAAAGAAAGTTCCAGAACGTCCTGTGAAAGATTTATGATTGAAATTAGCTTCAAAAATGCCATACACAACTGCTGCCTCTTTGGCTTTTAGAGATGAAAATGCTGCTGGTAAATTTGCGATTGCAGCCTTGAGGTTTTCTACATTATTAAAGTTTCCATTAAAATGACATTGCCCCATACAATCCTTGGTGATAATTTGTGTATTGCCTTGCTTTAAAAGTGCTTGCAATAGTTTTGAGGAGTCTACTTGCTTTTTTGAGATTGTGTTTTTATCTACAAACCTTGGCAAGGTTTTATTTGGATATAATATATAACTGTATTGATCTGGTCTAAATAGTTTACTGGCTTTTAATGCGTCCAAAACACTAAGGGCATCACTTGTGGATAAGTACCCTGAGCTGAGCACCGCTACCTGTCCCTCTAACATCTCTGGCAGGTAAGACACAGACACCTGTTTATCGTTCTCAAGGGTCATCAAGTTGTAGGCATGGTAAAGGTTGTCTTCTCTTTTGTTGGCTTTTATGGCATGCTCTAAATGCGCCAGGGCTATGTTAATAAAGCTGGATATTTCTTGTATACTCAGTTGGTTTTTATTTCCACTAAAGCTTTGATCGTAGATAGACAATCTGTAGTTGCTAGCCGCTGTTGCTAGACCATCTAAGACCGTTTTTCTGTCTGTATCAGATATCTTGTCATCTAGAAGGTGTTTGTGGTCTTGAAGTGTTTTACAAACACCATTAAAAAACTCGATGAGTTCTACAGAAATCTCAACATGTTGGGTTTTTGTAGATTGAAGGGTAGTGTCAAAGAATTTTAAAAATCTTCTAAGGTAATAAAGGGTAACCATAGAGACCCCATTACCAACTAGTGCATTGTTAGCATCATTCCATTCTGGTCTTTGGGTATTCATCCAAATACCTGCCTCTGGTATAAAGTTTGCTATTTTAGCAAGTACAGTAGCTAATATTTTTTCAATGAAATTAACCTTGTAAATAAAAATGTTTTTATCTCTTAGAAGTGCACCATCTACTCCAATTTCCTCTCGCTTTAATTGAATTTTTTCCTCTGCTTTGTGATCAAAATCAATGGTGTTCTTTGGATCTTTCAAAATTTGCTCATAGGCTTTTATGCGGTAGGGCACATTTGCGTAAACAAATAAGTCTTTTGAGAAATAACTCTCCAATTTGCCTGGGTAGTAGGTTTCTATAAATTCTAAAAATTTAAGCAAGTATATGATTTGGTGATCTCCCCAGTATCCTATGTAAGACCAAGGGTTGTCTGGCTCTATGGTTTCCCAATCAAATCCATCTTTAGTTACTCTATAAGGGTTGTAACCATCAAAAGTTGTTGCGTTTAAAAACTTGTGTATCATGCCCTCAATAAACTCTGGATAGGAGTGTACAAGCGCTTCCCAATTTTGAAAGATATCACGCCAATTACCTTGGTAGTCTAAAATTTTTGAACCATCTTCATTTCTTGTGTTGATTGAAAATTTATTCCAAGGTCTGCTAGGATCTCCATGGCGTCGGCTAAACTTTAAAGGCAGGTACTCATAACACAATCTTTTAAAGTTTTGGTCATCATCTTGTTTTGCAATGTCCTTTAGGTGATTTAAATCAAAGGTTTGAGGAAGCTTGTTTATAAGGGTAGTTTTTTTGAAAAATACTTTATGATTGGCGTTTTCAATGTAGGCGCTAAAGTCTTGTTTTTCTATGGTGTAATTGTTATCAAAAATACCACCACGCATGATATTAAACATGGTGTTTGCAAAATGACGTGTATTTCTTGCACTGTCTGAGGTGAGTTGAAGACCATCAGAGGCGCCAACTAAGGCAATTAGGTGCTGTGTGCCTTGCTCAACAGAGCTTTTGAGTTTATTAAAAAGAGACGCCTGATCTTTTATACCCTCTTTTATTTCAACAATATCATTAATGGATTGATTTACATTGGCCACAAGGGTCCATTGCTCTTTAGAGTTTGGGGCTAGTTTTATATCTTTACTTAACAGGTATGCGCCGCGTTCTGCCTTAATATCAATCTCTTGTGTGATTGCTTTTCCTTTTCTGAAATTCTCAATTTGAACAGATGAAATAAGCTTTTTTGACCCCTCAAGTCCTAAAGACCAAACTACATTAGCTTTTAAAGCCTCACTGGGTTCTGCCTTGTCTACTATAATGGCGCTTAAGGAATAAATTCCAAGCCCTGAGTCTGCCTCTAACTCACATTTTTTATAGGCATCTACCAGATTACTTGTGCTGTTTTGCAACCCAACTTCCACCCCATAGGGTAAGATGTTTTGAATTCCATCCAAAAGGCGAACATCTATAGCTTTATCGGTTAAATTAGTAAGAGTAGCATGTCTTACAAAGCCAAAGGTATCACTTGAATTCCATTGGTAGGTGAAGCTTATATTTAAATCGTGGTTTATTTCCTCAAAAATCACCTTATTCCCATAGGTGTTTTTGTAAATATTTCTTGAAATCTTGTAGGCTCCATCTTGGGTTTTAGAGAAGGGTTCCCACAGGTAGTTTTTCTCTGCCCTGCTGACAATAAAAATTGATTTGCTACCCGTATGCTCACTAGATTCTGTGATTTTATCATCTGTATAGTAGGGGAAAAGTGAATAGTCACTATTTTTTCTACCTGCAGAAAGACCTCCTGTGCTGGAGATAAACATCCAGTGGTCAGAATTACTAACAATACTCATAAAAAATGGGCGCATTCTATTAAAATTTGAAATTTTAAAAAATGCCTCTCCCTCAAAAGTTACTTGATCTGCTGATACTTCTTTATTTGAAAAATTCGCAGGAGTTTTTCCAATATATATGTTGTTTAAATCCATTAAAAGTTAGGTCAATAGTTATATGTTAATTACATAAAATTATGTCAAAAAGATATGTTTTTTTGGCCTTAAATAGGCTACCACAAAATAGGCTTATTTTTCAGATAACAACAAAATAAAACACAACAATTACTATACAACAATGATTTTTAAGTTATAGTACTTTATGCTCTTAAAAGTGCGTATTTGTTTGCCTAAGGCCTATTAGGACAAGTATGCATTTATTTTTTTAACATATCTGTTTTGCAATACATTGCAAATAGAGCTACAACATTTGTAGTTGGGTTTCAAAAATAGAGTTTACAACAATTCTGTAAAACCCTCGCAGGATGATAATGATTAATTTGGTGTGGTTTGGGGTACAGATATACAGTTTAATAAATACTTTTTTTGATTTTTCTACTAGAGGCTATCTATCTTATGATAAAAAAATATCCTACTGAAATATCCTTAAAAATCCAATAAATGAGTGTTTTTTTGAATAAATTTGATGAAAACAGCTAAAAAACGCCCAAAAATAACTAGATTTCAAAATTCTAATAATAGCTGTCAAATAATAAATACAATAAGATTTAGATCAACACCCAAAATCTATATATTACTTAGCAGAATAATTAAATGACATCTATATCAAAACTTTAAAAAAAAGTATCAAATCATACCAATCTTTGCCAGCCTTGACTGCCGCTCTTTGCGAGCATGAGCAGACTGCTTACAACAAGATAATTCGCTCTGTTTCAATACCCCAAGAAGCTTTTGAAGTTTTTTGTTCCTGGTCTGAAGAGTGTTATACAAGAAATTGCATTTTTGAAAATGAAAATTTTGAACTTATTCTAATTTGCTGGGAGAAAGATCAAAAAACACCTATTCACGATCACGATGGAGAAGAGTGTTGGGTCAAAGTAATTGACGGAACTTTAAAAGAAACCCTTTATAAAGACACCTCTGGTAGCCCTACCCAATTTAAATCTACAATTTCAGAAAAAGGGGCTATTTCTTACATGATAGATTTTATGGGCTATCACAAATTAGAAAATATCTCTGACCGCAGAGCGATGTCTCTTCATTTATATGCCAAGCCCATAAAAAAATGCAATGTATTTGATGACCAAAAACAAGCATTCTCCACAAAAACATTGTCATTTAATACCGTTTCATCAGCCTTTAAATTAATAAAAGATATCTAAAAACGAACTCTCTTGTATTTTTACCATATTTTGAAAAATAGTGTTTACCTTTTTTTTGTACTGCTTTTTATCTCATGTAATAAACCAATTACCTCATCTATAAAGGTTGTTGGCCAGATGAGCGATGTGATGTGGAAAGGAGATTTAACAGGGAAAATTGCAACAGATTCATTAGAGGGCGCAAAAGCCTATGGAATAGGGCCTGTTTCGTTTTTAAAAGGAGAAATCGTGTTGTTTGAAGGACAGACATTTGTATCCAAAGTTATTGATAGTGTCTCTCACCAGGTAAACAATGTCCCCTCAGCCAAGGCACCCTTTTTTGTATACTCTACAGACAGTGATTTAGAGGTTATAGAATTCAAACCAAATAATTATTCTTTAAAAGAATTAGAACAACAGATTGATTCTATGTATGGCCATTATGACCAGCCTTTGTTGCTGAGAATTGACGGAGAGTTTGACGCCCTACAGCTTCATACGGTTAATTTACCCCAAGGAACAAAAGTGTCATCACCAGAGCAGGCGCATCAGGGATTGACCCAATATAATTTTAATTCTATCAGCGGGTCTTTAATAGGTTTCTTTTCTCGCCACCATAAAGCTGTTTTTACACACCATGACAGTTTTTTACACGCCCACTTTATCTCTCAGGATCGTGAAGTATTGGGCCATATTGATGCACTTAATTTTCATTCTTCTAAGGTAAACCCTCAAATTTCAAAATAATTTTATATTCAATAAGTAATGGATGGTAAGCTTTTAACACCTGAATCTTAAAGAAATAGAACAGACCAAAGTAATTATATCAGCCAGATACGCTTAAGATTATAGCCTTTTGGTTGCAAGAAGATCTCTGAGCCAACAATACTATTGTTTTTATGTGATGTTTTCGGCAAATTTACTTGGTGTCTGGCCAGTTGAGGTTTTAAAGATCCTATAAAAAGAATTTACTGCCTTAAAACCTGCAGCCGAGGATAGGGCATCAATACTATAATCTTCTAGATATCCTGATTTTATAAGCTCCTTTGCCTTTTCAATTTTAAAATGATTTGAATATGCTGAGAAATTTTCAAAACCATTTTCTGAAATTGCCAGTGATATATGCTTTGTTTTAATATTCAGATTAGTAGATAACCAGCTTAATTTAAAGTCATTGTGAAGAAATAACTCTTCACTTTTAATTTTATGATTAAAGTCTTTAAATACCTCCTCTAAATTTACCTGTTCTATTATTTTTAGTGTGCTCAAGTTGTTTGGATTCATGTATACAGGTATGTTATACAAGATATTTCTGTTGTTATTTAAAAATATGGCTAGACCTAAAAACACCAATGAAACAATAATCATAGAAGATTCTACAGATAAGGCACTTTTTTTACCTAGTACAGTAAAAAGAAGAGTGAAAACAGCAACCAAGCTTGTCATGGCAAACTTTAAATGTGTTAAAGTGTAGAGCCATTTTTTAATAGTCTTTAGTTGTTTTGAGGGAGATTTTACTTTAAAGTTTTTGTAAAGTAGCCTATAGGTTAAAATACTATAAACAAAACTTAACACACTCCTTGTGCTGCCTACCCAATCAGGAAAATAATTTGCCCTAAAATAACTAGACCAAAAGAGGTAATCTGGACTGAATTCTTCTCCACTGTACAGATTTGTAGCGTATGGAAATTCATACATAATGTAAAAACAAATAAAAACAAATAGGTGAATTAAATCTGTTTTTAAGAAATCTCTTTGGTCATAAATAACAGTTCTAACATATAAAAAAAACAAAAAGGGCGTGGTTAAGATTATTGTAGAGTTTGTAACCACCTCCAAAGGAAGTCTAAGGTCATAAAAATCTTGAACTCTATTTATTACAAAATAACGACAAAATCCAAATCCAAGAACAAGGAATATAGACAGTAAGATTTTGTTTGATAAGTACTTAATATTTTCTACAGATAATAACAATCTGCCTATTAAGAACAAGAAAAGGAATGTTATAATTAGTAAAAAGATATCGCTTAAAAACATTAGTTTTTTTTAATAAAGATAAAAATTATTACATTATATTGTAGTTTAATTTCTCTTTTTTTTACTTAAAATATCTTAAAAAACTACTTATTTATTTTTTTGATACTTTACTTATTTAGCTAGACTTAAGTTATTATGGCATATCTCATTTTAAAAATAAGAGAGTATTTGTTTTATTTAAAAACTAGTTTCAATACATTTTAATAATATTGTATATTGATTTTATAAAATTAAATTAATTCTCACAACACGATCCCAAGAAATAATACATGTTTGACTCTCTACTAATTTTATTTTTACCTTTTTTACTAAGTTTTGTCACTTCTTTTTTGCTGTCAAATGTTTTTCTTAATAACGCTAATAATTTAAAGTTAGAAGGTACATTTTCAAGCCGAATGAAAAGAAAGCGAATTTCTCAAGGCGCAGGCTCGATCATTTTGTTTTGTGGTGGCTCTTTGTCGCTTTGTTTTATTGTTGCTTTAGGGTTTGTGCCTCATCCAATATTTGTGAAAATTTTATTGTTAGGGGTTGTACTGCTTGCAGTTGGTTATCGAGCTAATATATCTAATCTCAATAACAATAAATTTTTCTTATTAACCTTGAGTTTTGCAATACTGCTTGTAGGTTTGCTTTTGCCGCATTTTTTGAAAATTATTGGAATTACTGGGTTCACTCTTGGTCTTATTTTCACTCTTGGATGTGTTTATTTGGTGAGGGCTTTAAATCTCTTAGAGAGGACGGCCATAATGTTTACAATAAGCGTTTGCTTATTTGGTTCAATTTTGGGGGTTTACACTGAAGATGTAGTTCTTTCTGCAGGAAATTTTTCTGTTTTAGGATCTTTACTGGCCTTTGCGTATTTTAATTTTTCTGAGTCAAGAAATATTAAATTAGGAGTTGCAGGTGAATTGCTTATTGGTTTATCTATTGCCTCCCAGGGATTGTATTTATTTGGTAAACAAACCATTGACTATTCCAGTTATTTACCATTTGCTTTTCTAATATTTTTATATCCTGTGTGTGACGCTTTGCAGTACTTTGGTTCAATTGCAATTAATAAAATATTTGGTAAAAATATTAAAGTATGCCAAATCCACGAGCATTTTTAGTACACCATTAATGCTTAAGTAAATTACACGTTCATTTTAATAGGACTCGTTTGCAGAATTGTTTAATGTTTGATAAAACACCAAGTATTTTTTTGGTGATTATCTATTTTTTTTGCTGCTTTTTTTCGGATTGTTTTAGCCTCTTTTCTTTTGTTTTTAATTAAAGCTTTTTATTCAAAACCCTGGTGTGTTTTCTTTTATTTACAATGTAATTTTTTGTAATTTGTAAAGGTAGACTAGCTTTTAAATGGCTTTTTTTAACCATTTATTTTGCAATGTTTTACAGGGATAGTTTTTTAATAGATTAAACAAAATTTATATGCCGTGGTATGTTGTTGTTACTAGACCAAGGGCCGAGCTCAAGGTGAAAGATCGTTTAGAGAAACTAGGTGTTTCTGTATGTTGCCCCACCAGAGTTGAGAAAAGGCAGTGGAGTGACCGGGTAAAAAAAGTAGTGGTGCCTTTATTGCCCTCTATGGTATTGGTTTGTTTAAAGGAAAAAGATAGAGATTTGGTTTTTGGAGCTCCAGGGGTGGTTCGGTATCTTTTTTATCTAGGTAAACCAGCAGAGGTGCCAAAAAAAGAGGTGGATGCCTTAAACGAGATTGAAAAAAAGGGAGTGCATGTTGTGGGTGTTAAAACCCTTAAAGCCGGAGATATTATAGACGTTCCTGGATTTGGTGCCAGCCCTCAAAAAGGAAAAGTAAAGCACATTTCTGGAAAAAAATGCTGGGTGGTGTTAGAGTCTTTGGGCTTTGTAGTGACCCTGCAATTGTAATAATTTGATTTGCGCCAACATTACTCGTTACAGATACTTTTTTGGTAACTCCACTTGCAGATTTAACCATATTTGTTGTTCGCTATGGATATACAGACAAAGCGCTGCTTAATTTTATAAAGGACCTAGATCAAGCTGGTAAAATAAAAAATATGGTTACTGTGCTTAACGGTATTTCTAGAAATAACACCTATGGCTATGGTTATAACTATAGTTATAATAATTACGGGTATAGTTACGGTTACAAAAACAGTAATTAATAGTTGTTTTTCATTATAAAAAAACCCCTTGAAATGTCAAGAGGTTTTTTCGGTTTTTTAGTTTCTTTCTGGAATGCCATTTTTCCCTTTTCTAGGGGCAAATGATGTATGTAGTATTTTCCAACCATCATCTGTATTACACCAAGTAGAGGAGGCTCTAGTTGCATACTCTACTGTATTATTTGTAGCTGTTATAGTATATTGCCCATCTGCTACAAATGTAACAACTGCTGTTTTCATATCTGGAGAAAAATACGTTTTCATATCAGAGAGCAGGAAAGAGGCCCATGTTATTTCAGGATTTGTTATTACATCTTTTTGGGTATAAATATAAAATGGGTTTAGATTTGAGTCTCCTGTAGAGACCTCAATCTCTGGATGTACAAATTCTTTATAACTCTGGTAATCTCCCTCTAATATAGCCTGTTGTATGTCTTTTTGTTTTTGCTGAACTTCTTTAGCAATATCCTCTTGGTTTATTTTTGCATAGTAGCGAAGCGCATTTGTTCTGTAGGGTGAAGAAAAAGTACCAAAATCAATGGCTTTTAATTGATTTTTTAACGCATTTTCATAATCTCCCATTGTTGCATAATGTTCAGCCATAGAATCATAAGAATTAGGGCCATCATGCATTTGTTGTGCCATGGTTACATATTTCATTGCCTGTGTGGTGTCGTTCTCACCAAAGCCTCCGTTGGTGTAGCCATATGATATCATATTATATGCAGTGGCAGCGTTTTTTGGAAACTTATCTGCAAAGGTCTTAAATGTATTGAAATCTTGCATTGAAGTAGATAAAAAGTTCAATAAAGGACTCTCTGGAAACTGCTGAGCTACTAATTCTTCTAATGATGCTCTTTCCTGGCTTGTTGCCCTCATGATCTCATACCACCCTTTTTCTTCAGGTGTTAAAGATGTTTTGTCAATGGCATCAAGTTTTTGTGCTCTACTTCCCCATTTTGTATTAGCACTACTAATATAGGCTAGTGTAAGTTTTGCACAACCACAATCTTCATCTAATAGAAGTGCCGCATTTGCAGCCCCAAATGCAGCCATATATTCTAAGTTGACCACATATTCAATAGCTTGGTTTGCAACAATCGCAGATTTTTTATTGCAAGAGGTGTCTTGCATCCACTGAGCATTAATTACCATAGTGGTAAAAAGTGTTAAAAGTGTAATTACATTTTTCATGATATATTATATTTAATTAATTTAACACGAATTTAATAAATTACTTGTGAAAAGCTATTAATTATAAAATATATTTGTTTAGAATATTTGTTGTGTTATTTTAAACACTTTAATATATCTCAAAAAAATAATGGCATATGATTTTACTTTCTTATTTTTGTAAAAAAATTAAATGAAACTGTTTTTGAACTAAGACAACATTCTTCCTATGGAATATTCACACTTAACCTGTGCAATTGCAAGATCTACCAACATGTTGGGGGATAGTTGGACACTTCTTATTTTGAGAGACATGCTGTGCCACAAACAGTCAAAATTCAAACATTTTAAATCTTCAAAAGAAAAAATAGCCTCCAACATCCTTACAAATAGATTAAAATCTATGCTAGAAATGGGGCTCATCGAAAAATTAGATCCAGAGGGCTCAAAAAAAAGTACTACCTACATAGTAACCCAGAGAGGAATTGAAGCATTACCTGTTATTTGCCAGATGTATTTATTCTCGATAGATACAATTGATGAATCCTTGCTCAATGACATGCAAATGGACATTAAAAAACAAATTAAAGACGATCATTTGGGGTTTCAAAAGAAAAAAATCACAGAATACCATGTGTTTGTTGAAGATTTAAAATCTGAGCTGCATGCATTGAAACAATCTAAGAAATAAAACCTCTTACATTTAAAAGAAAGACTACCTACTCTATTTACCTTAATTTACTTCTTATTAATTTTAAAATTAAAGGGTACCGTCATGTTTATCTCACGAGGTTTGCCGCCCATCATCCCAGGGATTAATTGAGGCATCTTTAAAATATTTGCTTTTGCCGCTTCCTGTAGCCCTTTGTTTCCTCCCCTTACGTTTTTAATCTCTACAAAACCCTTTGTGTTTATTTTAAAGGTTACTACCACACGGCCTTGAATGTTTTTATTGTACTCTTGTGCAGGGTAGGTAAAGTTACTCATGATGTGTTTTGTTAATTGTTGATTGAAACACCTATCTTTTTCTGCAACACTACCTCTGCAACCTGGCCATACTGGTGGGATTTCTTTCATGGTGAGCTTGTTTTTATTCATTTCTCCCCAGTTATCTTGCGCAAATGAGTTGCTTACAGAAAAAATAAACAGTAACAATAACAACTTTTTCATGATATGTTTTGGTAAAAGAGTTAAATGGCAACAGCGCCTTTTATGTGAGGGTGGGGGTTGTAATCTAACAGGCTAAAATCTTCAAATTTGAAATCAAAAATATTTTTAACCTCAGGATTAAGTACCATTTTTGGTAATGGTTTTGGTTCTCTTGATAGTTGAAGTTCTATCTGCTGCATGTGGTTGTTGTAGATGTGCGCATCACCAAAAGTATGAATAAAATCACCTACTTGATAGCCGCAAACTTGGGCCATCATCATAGTAAATAATGCGTAAGAGGCAATATTGAAAGGCACTCCTAAAAAGATATCTGCACTACGCTGGTATAACTGGCATGATAGTTTGCCATCTGCTACATAAAATTGAAAAAAAGCGTGGCATGGAGGTAGGGCTGCTTTACCATTTGCAACATTTTCAGAAAAAGTTTTGGAGCTATCTGGCATTACACTTGGGTTCCATGCACTAACTAGCATTCTTCTGCTGTCTGGATTTGTTTTTAAGGTATGTATAATGTCACTTATTTGATCTACCTCTTCACTATTCCAGTTACGCCATTGATGTCCATAAACGGGTCCTAAATCTCCTTTTTCATCTGCCCACTCATTCCAAATACGCACTCCATTTTCTTGCAGATACCCAATGTTAGTGTCTCCATTTAAAAACCACAGTAGCTCGTACACAATAGATTTAAGATGTAATTTTTTGGTAGTTACCATCGGAAACCCCTCGCTTAAATCAAATCTCATTTGATGCCCAAAAACACTTTTGGTTCCAGTTCCTGTGCGGTCATGCTTTTGTGTTCCGTTGTCAATTACGTGTTTAATAAGATGGTGGTATTGCTTCATTTGGATTTAATATTTTCAATTGTAAATGTAGGTAATGTAAGAAAAACAGTAAAATTTCCCAACGCGCTGTTATCAGTATTTATTAACTGTTTAAAAATGTAGTTAATGGATGAGTTATCCAATAATCATTCCTGCAATTGTTGCAGAAATTAGTGAGGCTATAGACCCACCTATTAAAGCTTTCATTCCAAAACTAGAGAGTGTTTTGCGCTGTCCGGGAGCCAGAGAGCCAATACCACCAATTTGAATACCAATAGAGGCAAAATTTGCAAAGCCACAAAGCATGTAAGTAGCCATGATTATTGATTTCTCGTAGTTAAGATGCATGACATTGCTAATATTCTTGAGTTCTGCTAATTGAATATATCCTACAAATTCACTGGCTGCTAGTTTAATCCCTAAAAGCTGTCCCATCATCATCATGTCTTTGGAGGCAACTCCTATAAGCCACATAAGGGGTGCAAATACAGTCCCCAAAATGGCCTCTAAAGAGAGACTAGGGTATGAGGTGTTTGAGGCCATCCAATCATTAACAGTGGTTATGTCTCCAATCCAACCTAAAATACCATTTAACATGGCAATAAAAGCTACAAACACAAGTAGCATAGCCCCAACATTTACAGCTAGTTTTAAACCCTCGGTGGTACCGTTGGCAATCGCATCTAGAATGTTTGAGCCAATTTTATCTGAAGACACCTTAACATCTGTATTAATGCTTTCTGTTTGTGGGTATAATATTTTTGAAATTACAATAGCTCCAGGTGCAGCCATTACAGAGGCTGCCAATAGATGTTTGGCAAACACAAGACGTAGGGCAGGATCATCACCGCCTAAAAAGCCAATGTAAGCTGCTAGTACAGCGCCCGCTACTGTTGCCATACCGCCAATCATAACCAGTAGCATTTCACTTTTGTTCATTTTCTCAAGGTAGGCCTTGATAAGAAGTGGTGCTTCTGTTTGTCCTAAAAAGATGTTTCCAGCAACACTTAAACTTTCTGCTCCAGAAATTTTTAAAACCTTAGAGAGTAACCAACCAAAGGCTCTTACTACTTTTTGGATAATTCCCAGATAAAATAGCACAGAGGTCAAGGCAGAGAAAAATAAAATGGTTGGCAGTACTTGGAATGCAAAAATAAATCCAAAAGTATCCATGTCTACTACGAGCCCTTCGAATAGAAATTTACTACCTGCTTTAGTGAAATCTAAAATATTAATAAATAGCTTTCCTATCCCTTCAAATATTTTTTGAATAAAAGCCACTTTTAAAACTCCTACTGCTATTACTAATTGCAGCGCAAGACCAATTCCTACCGTGCGCCAACTAATTGCTTTTCTGTTTGCGCTAAACAAAAAGGCAATAAATAAAAGGGTCACCATACCCAGAACCCCACGCCACAAACTGTTAAAAGAAAATCCTTGAGAGGGGATGATGGTATTTTTACTCTCTTGTGCATCTATTGGGTCAGTGAGAACTTGTGCAGCATTAAACCAATAAGTTATGTTGTTTTCAGAAAAAGATAAGGAATCCTCTGTGAGTTTTGTTACTCGATATCTGCGAATAGTGTCTGTGGGCTGGTTATAAAATAAGACCAATAAATTATTTTGGAATATATAATCTCCACTTGCCTTTAGGTTATTTTTTGCAGCTAGAGAATACTCAAAGGCGCCATTGTCTAATGTAAAGGTGTCTGTGCTTTGGTCAATTTCAAAAAGTGATGTTCCTTGCTCAGAATGGATGTAATTAAAAACCCATTGTTTTTCAATGGTTTGCGCAGTTAGGTTTCCAAATAAAAAAAATACAACAATACTATATAATAGCTTTTTCATAAGTTTTTGGTAAGGTTTAGTCTCGCTTTGAAATTTCGTCTCTTATTTTTGCGGCACTTTCATAATCTTCATTTTTAACAGCGCCCTCAAGCAAACGATAAAGTTCTTTTAAGGTCTTGGTTTTGTAATCCTCTGATGTGCTGGATTGGCTCTGTGAGTCATCGCTTTGTAAAAAATCATCTAAAACGACATCTTCTAGTTCTTGTTTTTCTTCTTTTTTGTCTCCGGTTTTAAGGAATATACCTGCACTATCCAAAATATTCTTGTGGGTAAAAATAGGTGCCTTAAATCTCAGCGCTAGAGCAATTGCATCACTAGTTCTAGCATCTACAATTTCTTCTACACCTTCACGTTCACAAATTATACTAGAATAAAATACTCCGTCAACTAGCTTATGTATAATTACCTGGGTAACAATAATTTCAAAAAGATCTGAGAAGTTTTTAAATAAATCGTGGGTAAGTGGCCTGGGAGGCATAATTTCTTTCTCCAGTGCAATGGCGATAGACTGAGCTTCAAAAGCCCCAATAACGATAGGTAATTTCCTGTTCCCTTCTACCTCGCTGAGTATTAGGGCGTATGCGCCATTTTGTGTTTGGCTGTAGGAAATCCCTTTAATATTTAATCTAACTAGACTCATGGTTTTTAAAATTAAAAAAAGCTGTTTAAACAGGATGTTTGTCCTAATTTAAACAGCCATTTTCAAAGGCACAAAGTAATAAAAATTATGCGTTTTGAGCTTTAAAAGCTTTTAATTTTTCGTTTAGTTGTGGAACAATTTCAAATGCATCACCTATAATTCCGTAGTCTGCTGCTTTAAAGAAAGGAGCTTCTGGGTCTGTATTGATAACCACTTTTACTTTAGAGGAATTAATACCAGCCAAGTGTTGTATGGCTCCACTAATTCCAATGGCGATGTATAGAGAGGCGGCCACGGGTTTTCCTGTTTGTCCTACATGTTCTCCATGAGATCTCCATCCCATATCACTAACAGGTTTTGAGCATGCTGTAGCTGCCCCTAAAATAGTTGCCATTTCTTCAATCATACCCCAATTCTCTGGCCCCTTAAGCCCGCGTCCTGCAGAGACCACAACTTCTGCATCTGCAATGGTTACTTTATCTGTGGCTTTATCAACAGAGATTACCTTGGTGTTGCTTTGTTGCAGAGTTGGTGAGAATGGCTCTGATAAGGCATCAGCTGCATTTTCATGTAAGCCATATGCATTTTTACCTAAACCAATTATCTTGACAGGGGTGTTAATCTGTGTTAAAGAAAACGCTTTATTGGTATATACACTATGTTTTATTTTAAATGGCGAGGTGCTCTGTGGTAAAGCAACAACATTAGAAACATACCCTGCCTCAAGATTTACTGCCACAAGTGGTGCCATAAATTTTGCATTTGCAGTTTGAGATAATACAACAACTGTAGCATCTTGTGATGCCGCAGCTTGAGATATCGCATCTGCATATCCTTGGGCATCAAAATTTGCGAGACTGTCATTTGTTATCTCTAGTACTTTATCTGCTCCATATACTCCTAGCTCAGAGGTATTATCAGCATTAATAGATACCGCAGTTAGGGTAGTACCCAACTCAGTGGCTATTGCCTTTGCGTAGGACACAACTTCAAAGGCTGTTTTTTTGAAAGAACCATTTTCAGATTCTGTGTAGACTAAAACACTCATATATTAAAGGTATTTTTATTGTTTTTTGATATTCAATTTGGTTTAAAAACCGTTTTTTATAATACTTTGGCTTCGTTGTGTAATAGATCTATTAATTGATCTACAGTATCCACCAGTTTTACAGCACCTCTTGGAGCCGGTTTCTCATAGGTTGTGGCCTCGCTTCTAGGACTTTGCTCCATGGCAGGTTTAACATGTAAAGGCTTGCTTCTAGCTTGCATGATTCCGCGCATGTTTGGTATGCGAAGATCACTTTCTTCAACCAATCCCTTTTGACCTCCAATAACTAGTGGCAATGTTGTTTGCAAGGTTTCTTTACCACCGTCAATTTCTCTAATAGCCGTTACTTTGGTGTCTTCTACCTCAAGACTAATACAGGTATTTATAAAGTTGGCTCCAATAATTTTAGCTACCATTCCAGGAACCATCCCACCATTATAATCAATAGACTCACGCCCTCCAATAATTAAATCATAACCACCCTCTTTTGCAACGTGAGCCAGTTGCAATGCAACACTGTAGCCATCTGTAGCTGGCGTGTCTATGCGTATGGCCTCATCTGCTCCAATGGCCAATGCTTTTCGCAGTGTAGGTTCTGTTTGTGGTCCTCCAACATTAATAACATGTACAGATGCTCCTTGCTTTTCTTTAAACCACATCGCGCGGGTAAGTCCAAACTCATCATTTGGATTGATGACAAAATTCACACCATTGATGTCAAATTTTGTGTCATTATCTGTAAAATTTATTTTTGAAGTAGTGTCTGGTACGTGACTAATACACACTAATATTTTCATAGTAATCTTTGATTTTAATGGTAGTACTATTATTTAATTTCAAGAATCTAGTTAACCCAAAATTCCGACTACAAAGATAGTGAATAATATTGTTATTTACTATGCACGCATAGTAAAATACTTGGTTATAAAATGTTAAATGCCTTCACTTGTGGTATAGAAAATAAGATAATAATACTATTTTTGCTTTTTTAGATTTTGTTGGTAGTTATGTATAACTATTTCAGAAACAAAAAGATCGTAAAGTATAATTTAATGTACCCACAAATGTGGGCAATGAGTATGAAGACAATTCAATTTAGAGAAGCCATTTGTGAGGCCATGAGTGAAGAGATGCGCAAAGACGATACTATCTACCTAATGGGTGAAGAAGTAGCAGAGTATAATGGGGCATACAAAGCAAGTAAAGGAATGTTGGAGGAGTTTGGCGCAAAGCGAGTGATAGACACTCCCATCGCTGAGCTTGGTTTTGCAGGGATTGCTATTGGTAGTGCTATGAATGGAAACAGGCCAATTGTAGAATACATGACTTTTAATTTCTCTTTGGTTGGAATTGACCAAATTATCAACAATGCGGCAAAAATAAGACAAATGAGTGGTGGGCAATTTAACTGTCCAATTGTATTTAGGGGGCCAACAGCAAGTGCTGGGCAATTGGCTGCTACACATTCTCAAGCTTTTGAGAATTGGTTTGCAAACACACCAGGATTAAAAGTGGTTGTGCCAAGTAATCCTGCAGATGCCAAGGGATTATTAAAAAGTGCTATACGTGATAACGATCCAGTTATTTTCATGGAGAGTGAGCAAATGTATGGTGATAAAGGAGAGGTGCCAGAGGGAGAATATTTAATCCCCTTAGGTGTTGCTGAAATAAAACGCAAAGGGAGCGATGTAACCATTGTTTCTTTCGGAAAGATAATTAAAGAAGCCTACAAAGCTGCAGATCAATTAGAAGCAGAGGGCATATCGTGCGAAATTATCGATTTGCGCACGGTTCGTCCTTTAGATATTAATGCTATTTTAGATTCTGTAAAAAAGACAAATCGTTTGGTGGTTTTAGAGGAAGCATGGCCCTTTGGAAATGTAGCAACAGAGATTACCTACCAAATCCAAAGCCAGGCGTTTGATTATCTTGATGCACCCGTTGAAAAAATAAATACTGCAGATACCCCTGCTCCGTATTCTCCTGCCTTGTTAGAACAATGGTTACCCAATCACACCGATGTTGTAAAGGCAGTGAAAAAAGTATTGTACAAAAAATAATATATTTTTAAGTCTGTGTGGGAGACATTTTAGTTTTGTATTTGTCATTACCTTATAATGTTTTTTATAATGAGTTCTGTTGTTTTGATGAGAAACTCTTTTTTTCTTTTACTACTACTAATTTGCGTTGGCGCTTTTGGCCAAACCAAAATAAGTGGGTTTGTCACAGACTCAGAGGGGATTTCTGTGCCTTTTGCTAACGTTGTTTTTAAAAACAGTTTTCAAGGCACTATAACCAATGAGAAGGGTCGATTTTATCTAGAAAGTAATGAGACCTACTCAAAGGTTGTGGTCTCTTTTTTAGGATTTCAAAACAAAGAAATTACATTAGATAAAAAGGTTAACTATGACATGCGTATTGTTTTGGAGCAAGAGGCTGCATCTTTAGATGAGGTAGTCATCTTTACCGGCAAGACCTCCAAGAAAAACAACCCAGCCATTGACATACTCAAAAAGATTTGGGACAACCGCAGGCAAAATGGAGTTAAAAAATTCAATCAATACGCTTATGATAAATACGAAAAGCTAGAGTTTGATTTAAATACTATAGACAGTACATTCACAGAAAATAAAATATTTAAAGGCATGGAGTTTATCTTTCAAGAGATAGACACCTCCAAAGTAACAGGAAAAACCTACTTGCCAATTTTTATTAATGAGGCCCTCTCCAAGGTCTATGGAGATAATCTTTTAAGCAAAGAGAGAGAAGTTCTTCAAGGAAATAAAAATTCTGGCTTTGAAAATAACAATACCCTTATTGCATTTCTAAAAGATTTGTACAGCCAATATGATGTGTATGACAACTACCTCAAGTTTTTTGATAAAGCCTTCACCAGCCCCTTGTCTAAAACGGGTATCGATGTTTACAATTATGTACTATTAGATAGCGCCTATATAAAAGATAAGTGGTGTTATAACATAGCCTACTATCCAAGACGAAAAAACGAACTTACTTTCAAGGGAGATTTTTGGGTAAATGACTCTACTTGGGCTATCAAAGAGATCAATCTGCAAGCCTCTAAAAGCGCTAATGTAAACTGGATAAGAGAAGTGTATATAGAGCAAGAATTTGATGTATTAAATGATTCTATCTTCTTGATTACTCGAGATTATTTTATGAGTGATTTTAGTTTCCAGGACAAAGAAAAAGCCAAAGGAGTATATGGAAGAAGAACTACTTTGTATGACAATTATGTTTTTGACACCCCCAAGGAGAAAGATTTTTATAAAATACAAGTAGACCCTTACCAGTATGATATATACAACAGGCCAGATTCGTTTTGGGAAGAAAACCGTCTGGAGCGATTAAATAAAGATGAGTTGAGTGTTTATAAAATGTTGGATACCCTAAAAACAGTACCAAGATTTAAGGCCTTGTATAGCGCCGCCTCTGTTTTAGCCTCTGGATATTATGAGATAGAAAATTTTGATATTGGACCTGTGTTTTCGCTTTTGGGCTATAATGAGGCTGAAGGTTTAAGGGTTCGATTGGGCGGTAGGACTTATTTTTCTCAAAACGACCAGTGGAGACTTGAGGGGTTTGGCGCTTACGGATTTAAAGATGATCGTTTTAAATTTGGGCTCTCTGCAAAGGTATTACTCAACAGAAAAAACAGGCTTACCCTTTATGCCGGCTATAGAAAAGACGTAGAACAAACCGGTGCAAGTCTTACCTCAAGCAATAATATTTTGGGTAGAAATCTCGCATCTTCCTCCCTTATTACTTTTGGCACAAATGATAAGCTAACCCGTGTTAAATTGGCAACTGTGGGAGTTTCACTAGAACCCGTTAAAAATTTAAACATACGTCTTACAGGATCTTTTAGGTCTTTAAGCTCTGCCACAGATACCTTTTCTATAGATTATCTAAAAGAAGATGGAACTACCGGCAATGATGTACAACAACCAGAGGTCCGGCTCTTAACTCTTTTCACTCCAAAAAGAAAACTCTCTGGCTATGGAGTGGAGAGAACAATTGTAAACCAAGGGAGTTTCCCGAGTATTTTTGTAGGCTACACCTATGGTATAAAAGGATTCTTGGATGGAGATTTTGAGTACCAACGCATACAGGGGCTTTACACCCAGCCCTGGAATATTGGAGGTATTGGAAGGTTGACATCAACCATCGAGGCGGGTAAAACTTTTGGTCAGGTAAATTTAAGTTTGTTAAACCCCATACCAGGAAACCAAACACTTTTTAGTATTTACAATACGTTTTCTCAGTTAGATTTTTATGAATTTGTGAGTGACCAATATGTGTCTTTACATTTGCAGCACAACTTTGGAGGTAGAATTTTTCAGCGCATACCTTGGCTACGAGATTTTAATTTAAGAGAAGTAATCGGTTTTAGAGCGGTTTTGGGTAGTATAAGTCAAGAAAATATTGATATTAACAGGTCTAATATTGTGTATCAATCTCCAAATAAGCCCTACTATGAATATAGTTTTGGTATAGGAAATATCTTTAAAGTATTTAGGCTAGATGTCAATTTTAGAGGTAATTACTTAAATGAGTTTGAGTATCCCAATGCCAGAAAATTTGGTTTTACAGGAACCTTTGGATTTAACTTCTGATGCTTGTTTTAACCCCTCTAAAGTTGGTTATTGCTGTTTTAAAGCAACCCTTCTAGAGTTACCCAACGCTATGAGCCATAAAACCAAGGCTAATTCTACTCTTTAATCCCTCATAACTAGTAATTTAGACGCCCTATTTTTACTTATAAAAAAGAGGTTTTTTAATTGTCTTTAATTTGTTACTTTTACCGCCTTAATTAACAAATCAAATAATATATGGAAGCAATGATGATTTACATGCCAATAGCAGCGGCACTAATAGGTTTAGTATATATGCTAATTAAAAAATCCTGGGTGATGAAGCAAGATGCAGGTGATGGTAAAATGAAAGAAATTTCAGATCATATATACGAAGGAGCCTTGGCTTTTTTGAATGCAGAATATAGATTACTTTCTTATTTTGTTGTTGGAGCAAGTATCATTTTAGCAGGGATTGCTTTCTTTATGAATACTACTTACCTTATAGTGGTTGCCTTTATTATTGGAGCTATCTTTTCCGCATTTGCAGGAAATATGGGTATGAAAATTGCAACTAAAACAAATGTAAGAACCACGCAAGCTGCAAAAACGAGCCTGCCAAACGCCCTGAAAGTTTCTTTTGGCGGTGGTACTGTAATGGGTCTTGGTGTTGCAGGATTAGCCGTTTTAGGGTTAACACTTTTCTTTATTGTTTTTTATCAAATGTTTATGGGTGGTCAATGGACCAATACCATGGATATGACCATCGTGTTAGAGGCACTGGCTGGTTTCTCTTTGGGAGCAGAGTCTATTGCTCTTTTTGCAAGAGTAGGTGGCGGTATATATACCAAAGCTGCAGATGTTGGTGCAGATTTAGCAGGGAAAGTACAGGCAGACATTCCAGAGGATGATCCAAGAAACCCAGCGACAATTGCAGATAATGTTGGAGATAATGTAGGTGATGTTGCAGGAATGGGAGCAGATTTATTTGGATCTTACGTAGCAACAGTACTGGCTGCTATGGTACTTGGTAACTATGTTATTAAAGACATGGGCGGCGCCATACAAGATGCCTTTGGTGGAATTGGCCCTGTTTTATTGCCTATGGCAATTGCAGGTGTAGGGATTATTATTTCACTTATTGGAACTTTATTAGTAAAAATATCTTCAAACGATGCAAAAGAAGCGGATGTGCAAAAAGCACTAAACATTGGTAACTGGGCATCAATTATAATGGTTGCTGTAGCATGTTACGGATTAGTTACATGGATGTTGCCACAAACAATGCAGATGGACTTCTTTGGTGAGGGGCTTCAAGACATTTCTTCAATGAGAGTGTTTTATGCTTGTTTGGTTGGACTTGTTGTAGGAGCAGGAATCTCTGCTTTTACAGAATACTACACAGGACTTGGTTCTAAGCCAATTTTAAAAATTGTACAACAATCATCTACCGGTGCTGGAACAAACATTATTGCTGGTTTAGCAACAGGTATGATTTCTACATTTTCTTCTGTTTTATTATTTGCAGCGGCAATTTGGGCATCATATGCCTTGGCTGGTTTTTACGGGGTAGCATTAGCAGCTTCTGCTATGATGGCAACAACAGCTATGCAATTGGCCATTGATGCTTTCGGGCCTATTGCGGATAACGCAGGTGGTATTGCAGAGATGAGCGAACAAGATCCTATTGTTAGAGAACGTACAGATATTCTAGATGCTGTTGGTAATACAACCGCTGCAACAGGTAAAGGTTTTGCTATTGCATCAGCTGCCTTAACATCATTGGCACTTTTTGCTGCCTATGTTACTTTTACTGGTATTGACGGAATTAATATATTTAAGGCGCCAGTGCTAGCAATGTTATTTGTGGGTGGTATGGTACCTGTGGTATTCTCTGCACTAGCTATGAATGCTGTTGGTAAAGCTGCCATGGAAATGGTAAATGAAGTAGTGAGACAATTTAAAGATATCCCTGGTATTATGGAAGGTACTGGAAAACCAGAGTATGATAAATGTGTTGCCATTTCTACTCAGGCATCTTTAAAAGAAATGATGTTGCCAGGAATTTTAACTATTGGTTTTCCAATTGTTATTGTACTTGTTGGCCTTTTGGTATATCCAGATAATAATATGTTGGTTGCTGAAATGTTAGGGGGTTATATGGCCGGAGTTACCGTAAGTGGTGTACTTTGGGCAATCTTCCAAAACAATGCTGGTGGAGCTTGGGATAATGCTAAAAAATCTTTTGAAGCAGGTGTTGAAATTAATGGTGTAATGACATACAAAGGTTCTGAGGCTCACAAGGCTGCAGTAACTGGAGATACTGTCGGAGACCCATTTAAAGACACTTCTGGTCCATCTATGAACATCCTAATTAAACTTACGTGTTTGATTGGCCTTGTTATTGCTCCAATTCTAGGGGGTCATGCAGTAGCAGATACCTCAGCAGATGCCACTCAAGAAAATACCATACAGGTAAATACTGAAAAACAAGTGAGCGCAGAGATGAGTTCTGATGATGATGGGTTATTTACAGCCACCGTTACCATTACAACACAAGAAGATGGGTACACAACAAAAATGAGTAAAATTTTTAAGGGAACTATGGCTGAAGTAACAGCCCAGATTGAGGCATTGGAAGCTACGAAAGTGGTACCTCCAGCACCTCCAGTTACTGTTTCTGAAACACAAAACAAGTAATATACCCAATTTTATAATTACAAAAAAAGGGCTGTCTTTTAAAGACAGCCCTTTTTTTATGAGGGTTATTACATGTTGCTGTTTTTTTTAAAACAGCCCGTTAATCTCTGCATCAATTTTACTAATTACTTCACCAAGATGCTCTGGGTTTTCAACAAAATCAATATCATCTACATCTAGAATAATTACTTTTCCTTTATTGTAGGTAGTAATCCAAGCTTCATAACGCTCGTTGAGACGGCTCAGGTACTCGATGCTTATTGAGTTTTCATAATCTCGCCCACGTTTGTGAATTTGCTTTACTAAATTGGGTATGGAGCTACGCAGGTAAATTAGAAGATCTGGTCCTTTGGTAACACTCTCCATTAAATCAAACAGTGATTTATAGTTTTCAAAGTCTCTGTTGGTCATCAGTCCCATGGCATGAAGATTGGGAGCAAATATGTATGCGTCTTCGTAGATGGTTCTGTCTTGTATTACTTTTTGACCCTGCTCTCTTATCTCTAAAATTTGACGAAAACGACTGTTTAAAAAATAGACTTGTAGGTTAAAAGACCAACGTTCCATTTCATTGTAAAAGTCATCTAGGTATGGGTTGTCTTCCACATCCTCATAGTGAGGTTTCCACTTGTAGTGTTTTGATAATAAACGAGTAAGGGTGGTTTTTCCTGAACCAATATTTCCTGCTATGGCAACGTGCATACTTCTATTTCTTTGGTTTTTGTACTACAAATGAGTGAATATTTTCTCGATCATAAATATACAAGAAATCTTCAAACACTTGCAAGTCTTGTATGCTTATTTGAGTAGTTTTTATAGATAAGAGTTTGAAGCTATTTTCTATTATTTCATAGATCATATTATCTTTAACTACCAAAACCCTTCCCTTGTGAGTTATCACTTTTTCACCTCCCTGAAACGCAACACTCTTTACAAGTCCTCCAAAAACTGTATAGACTTTTACACCACTAGGGGTTAGGAGATAATTGTAATTAAAATCACTGGCTTGATCTGTAGGGATTTCAGCAATAGGTAGCGAGATGCTATTTTTTGTATTATTCCTGTAATTGTAGAGTTCTAATTGTTGTGAATCTGCATTGAAAAGCCATAACTTATTTCCTCCAGCGTTGCTCACGCTACTAATATTAGCTATATCTTCTAATAGATTAAAGTTAATTTGTTCAATAAGGGAGAGTTTGTTGTCAAGTAAAATGACCGTGTTGGTTTGTGCATAAAAGACTACTACATTAAAAGGATTGATAATATCTACACTAGTGATGTTTCCTAACTGGAAATCTGTGAATTTATATCCCTGCGTTGCATTTTCTTTACTTAACACTTGATCTGTTATAGTGTAAAAGTTATCATAGCTATCATAACCAATAAACTGGCTTGCAGATAATGGGGTTTGAGTAGTTTTGTTGTACCCTTGGCCTACAGCAGTTTGAATACATAGTACTATTATAAGAACAAAATACTTCATAGCCCCAAGGTACAAAAAAGCCTCGTTATAGATAACGAGGCTTTTTTTTAAAATGATAACATCTTATCCTAGAAAAGGGTATTTGTAATCTGTAGGTGTTACAAATGTTTCTTTTACCATTCTTGGAGAACACCATCTATATAGGTTTAACTTACTACCCGCTTTGTCGTTGGTTCCGCTTGCTCGGGCACCTCCAAAGGGTTGCTGTCCTACAACGGCCCCTGTAGGCTTGTCATTGATGTAGAAGTTACCTGCTGCATTTTCTAAAATTTTGACACCTACTTCTAAGGCGTAGCGGTCTTCACTAAATACCGCTCCCGTCAGGGCATATTCACTTGTTTGATCTACAAGGTGGAGCGTGTCCTCCCAGGCGTCATCTTCAAAAACATATACGGTAACTACAGGGCCAAATAGCTCTGTACACATAGTTGTATATTTTGGGTCATTGGTTTTAATAACAGTGGGCTCAATGAAGTACCCTTTGCTTTTATCATAACCACCACCTGCAATGATTTCTGCATTAGTGTCTTTTTTTGCTTGATCTATAAACCCTGCAAGTTTGTCAAAAGATCCTTCATGTATTACAGCAGTGATAAAGTTGCTCATATCTTCTGGAGATCCCATTTTAAAAGTTTCCATCTGTGCTTTTAGATGTTTTTGTGTAGCCTCCCAAATACTTTTTGAAACATATACTCTACTGGCTGCACTACATTTTTGACCTTGAAATTCAAAAGCACCTCTCGAGATGGCGGTAGCCACCTGAGCAGGATTTGATGATTTGTGCGCAACAATAAAATCTTTACCGCCAGTCTCTCCAACAATACGAGGATAGGTTTTATAGTTGTGGATGTTTACTCCAATTTTTTTCCAAAGCTCTTTAAAGATAAAGGTTGATCCAGTGAAATGAAGCCCACTGAAATCTGGACTATCTAGGACTGTATCTGTAATCATCTCAGGGTCACCCATAACCATTTGTATCACTCCAGGAGGTACTCCTGCTTCTTTGAATACATCGAGAACTATTTTGGCAGAGAATATTTGACTATCACTAGGTTTCCAAACCACAACATTACCCATCATTGCAGCACTTGCTGGTAAATTGGCTGCAATGGCAGTGAAGTTAAAAGGTGTGATTGCGTAGATGAATCCCTCAAGTGGTCTATACTCTAGACGGTTCCAAACATCACTTGTTGATGCAGGCTGCTCAGCATACATTTGGGTCATGTACTGTACATTAAACCGCAAGAAATCTATCAGTTCACAAGATGCGTCAATTTCTGCCTGATGAATGGTTTTAGATTGCGCAAGCATTGTTGCTGCATTTATTTTGGCTCTGTAAGGTCCTGCAATTAATTCTGCAGCACGTAAAAATATAGCAGCACGTTGCTCCCATGGCATTTGAGACCACATTTTACGGGCCTCTAAAGCGCTATCAATAGCTTCTTGGATATGTTTTTTCTCAGCCCTGTGGTAGGTCCCTAAGATATGCTTGTGATCATGCGGCGGTGACATAGTTGCCGTGTCCCCAGTGGTAACATCTTTTCCATTTATATACATTGGCACATCAATGGTGCTATTATACATTTGTGTATATGTTTTTGCAACAGTTGCTCGTTCAGAAGAGCCTGGAGCATATGTTTTTACTGGTTCGTTAACAGCAACTGGAACTTTGTAAAATCCTTTTCCCATAGTGAGTTTAT
>ERZ1046568.589-NODE-589-length-29188-cov-6.098170_pt1 | contig 29188 bp, 25 predicted proteins | sample MGYA00383092_ERZ1046568 | MGnify/ENA primary metagenome ERZ1046568 (study PRJEB29581, sample SAMEA5548362) | metagenome | biome: marine; feature: coastal; material: water | depth 1 m | study: Short-term variability in the microbial, nano- and picoplankton dynamics... | reverse complement strand
ACATAAGACCTTTTTGGTCAATATTAGTTCCACGGTTTTTTAAATTTCTTTTTTCTCGCATCGTATTCAGTAACCCAAATATCTGTACTTCCTTTGCTACCAGGTCGGTCCGATACAAAATAGATTAGTTCGTTATTCCTTCTCGATTCTCTACCCATCGTAGGATGACTTGAGGTGTAATCAGGCATATTCACCAATTCATTTAGTTTGTCTGGCTCACTCCATTTTCCGTTGTGCAATTTTGATTCATAGATTGCGCAGACCATTTTGTACTGCCAATTTGGGGCGCATTTGGAGAAATAAAATCGCGTACTGTCTAGCGAGAAACATCCATTTGCGACATCCATTGTTGGGTCATTGAAGGGGCCAGGTAAAGTTATTTTTCTCGTCCAAATGTCATTTTCTTTTTCAGCAATAAAGAATTTGCGTTTATCTATTTCAAACGGCACGGTGTCGTTTAATTCATAAACTCGCACCTGATCTTCCTTGTAACTTCCGTAGATAATTTTATCGTCGGTAATTGGAATAGGTGAAAACTCAATGTGCGGTTTGTTCACTTTATCCCCTAAACTTTGAAATTGAACTTTTGCCTCTGAAGAATCCATCGCCAAGTGACAACCTTGAAGTTCAGCTTTGTACAGTTTTTGAAGATTTTCGTTTTTAGCGTCTTTGTATACTTTCTTGAACTTTCCGAAGGTTTTTGCTGCTTCAGTATATTTTTCATTGTTTTTTTGAGTTTTTCCTAAATAAAACAGGGCATCAGGATACTTATCTCCATTTTTAGAGTCAACGATTTTAGTATAAAATATTTCTGCAAAAAGGTAATTGTTCGTTCTACGATAAAGGTCGGCCAATTCCAGAATCACTCGACTATCCGTTGTGTCTTTGTGGTAAATTTGCTCGTAATATTTTATAGCGAGATAGGTATTATTCGTTCTCTTTGCTTCGTTGGCCAATCGCCATGTTTTCGCTGTCTTTTTTTGAATTAACTCCGACGGGTCAACTTCCTCCTGGGATAGACTTAGGGTGGTAAAAGCCAAAAAGCCAAAACCCAAGAGATATCGAAGCTTAGTAGCGATCACAAGGAATTATTTTGTATTTGACTTTACTCGTTGGAATGGTGTATTTCAAAGAAGCTTCGAAGGTTTTAACACGCTTTATTCCTTTACTCAAGTGTGATAAATTGATATCATAGCTCAATCCCAGATCGAATTCTTTGTAAATGACGCCGAAAACAGGATAAACCGCATCAAAGGTCCTTTTTATTCCATGTCGATAGAATATACCACCATACAAAAAGGGGATGAGGTTATTTGCTGTCGAAAATCGAATGTTAGAACCGAAAAGATATTCTTGTGCTTTAGCTGTCCACATCCACATGATTTTAGGTTCCAACTGCCAGTCAGCGTTCAATTTAACTTCCGCTTCTGTATGAAAAACGCCGCGCATTTTTCTTCTTTCAAAAACTTGACTAAAATAAGTGTCTTTGGGTCTGTTGATGTGATGAATGGCAACCCCAGCCAATAAGTTAAACGTATTGAATTTTTTCTTCCATGAGCCGCCAATGTTCACGTCAACATACATTTGTGAGGCACGAATATTTTCTTCGCCATTATAAATGTCTTGACTAAATGTTCCGTTCGGATAATCCCATTGAGTAGGAAAAGTTTGGGTGGATAAATCGGTACTGTTTGATACCACGCCTAATTGAATTCCTCCTCGCCAGTGACTTGAAAGCCAGTCGTATCCGTAGGCGCCCGTCAGATAAATTTTATTTGTAATCGTCTGAAATCCTGAGAATTGATCTCTAGCATACATGATACCGCAGTCTATTTCGTGGGAATAATAGTGAAATGCTTTGTCTGCTTGAAGCATTCCAGTTGTCAATGGTGCTCCATTTATTTGTCTCCATTGATTTCTGTAGTTGGCTATCACACGCAAATCACCATTATGTGCACCCATCATGGCAGGATTTAAAAACTGATCCGATGAAAAAAACTGACTCAAATGTAAATCTTGCGAATTACTGTTGAAGGAATAAGCGAAAATCAGATATGTTAGCAGTAGTTTATTCAAATTTTACCACATTTGAGGCATGGCGGTTGCAGTTGCCGCCATTTTTAAATATTGTTCACAAGTGAAGCTGCATCTGCATGGGTAGTAGGACATAATATTTCCAACAATTGGGTCATAATAGTCACCGTTGGCATCTTGCAACATAGAAATAAATCTACATCCTGCCACGTAGTCAATCATTGGATTTGGAAACACATATGGATCTGCTGGTGTATCTGCAATATTATCTGCCGTCGTTAAGGAGTTTGATCCATTTACCAATTCAGTAGTTTGACCATCCATAAAAGTATGTTCAAGTCCAAAGTAGTGTCCCATTTCATGTGAATGAACGCCAACACCACCACTTCCCATAATTACAATACCACCGCTATTTAAATTATTTATAGCGCCGAGACCTGCATATCCAGCAACACCTTCAGGAACTTCGATTGAATCAACATAAAAGATGTTTATTCGGTTTTTTACATGATAAAGAGTTTGCATTTCTGCCCATTCTTCATCTGAATTATGCTTAGTATATGTGAAATTCTCATGATATTGAAATTCACAGACTTGGAAGGTAATACAGATAGAATCAAAGTAGCCATTTACACCAACAATAGCTGCGTTTATGGCCGCTTCTGAAGCAGCATTGTTGCCTAAGCTGTCTTTAAATATGTGCGCAACAATGGAGAATTTTTTATCAATACAGGGAAGTCTGTTTTTCGTTTGTGCCGATACCGAGGCAACCATTCCATATACAAATAACGTCGTGTATATGTATTTGGAGAAAGAATTCAAATTTATTTTTTGCATATTCGTCTTACATATAACGGTTAATCTGAGTAAATTCAACCCACAATGATGATTAAAACTGCATTACATAGTATGAATTTTCAATTTTCCGTGGTGTTGTTGTTCTCATTTATTATTTCAAAAGGTCTTTATTCACAGACGTCCAATATCTCACAAGGTTGCGTGCCACTCACTGTTAACTTCACAGCGCCAGGTGCAGCAACAACCTTTTATTGGGATTTTCAAGACGGTGCTAGCTCAAATTTACAAAATCCTTCCAATACTTTCATCACAGCTGGAACGTATGTGGTTGAATTTAAAAACATACCTACTGGACCCGTTGTCGGAACAGTTACAATCAATGTTTATAACAAACCGGTCCCAACCATTACGGCCAATTCAGTTAGCCAAGGTTGTTCGCCGCTCCCAGTTAGTTTTACCGCCAACGTTACCTTGCCGGGAGGCATAACGGTGAGTAATTATACGTGGACATATGGACAGGGATCGAGTGGGAGTGGCCAAAACGTGAATTTTGTTTATCCGTCACCGGGTGTTTTTGGTGTTTCCATAGGAATAGTAACCAATACGCCATCATGTAATAATACGGTAACCTATCCTAATATGGTGAGTATCTCCAATCCTTTGGTGAATTTCAACACCAATCCCAATCCGGCTGTATCCTGCACCGCACCTTTGAATGGAGTAGTTTTTACAAATACTACAACCAACAATGGAATTCCGATGACATATGCTTGGGACATGGGGAACGGCAATACTTCAACTTCACTCAATCCACCAAATCAAGATTATACTACTTTAGGGAACTTCCCTGTAACATTGACAGTCACAGATACAAATGGATGTGTGAAAAGTATCACAAAACCGATTTCTTTGGGTGGACCAATCGCTTCATTTTCAGCACCAGATACCATTTGTATTTACGACACAATTCAATTCATGAATACATCAACTGCTGGTTTTCCGCAATGGACCTTTGGTCCAAATGCAGTGATTCAAACCACCGCGGTAACGAGTAATCCTTACAATGCTTTTAATGCTGTGGGCCCTCAATCTATAACTTTGAATATAGATGCACCTGGCGGTTGCAGCGATGACACGACGAAAATTATTTTTGTTGAAGATCCAACGGTCACTGTTAGCTCAGTTCCTTTTCCGCAATGTGACACCAACTTTTCAATAACCTACTCTGCCAATACAAGTTCGAACATTGTCAATTATGAGTGGGTGTTCTTTCTAGCAGATGACAACCAAGACACTATGTATGTGGCTAATCCAACGGTAAATTATCACATTTGGGATTCCACGTATTACAAACGCAGATTAAATCATCAAATCCCTGGTTTTTTGGTGTACACGACTTCGGGCGGTTGTTCGGATACGGTCTTTTTCTCAGATACTTTGGATTGGCTTTTCGGACGTTTTATGCCAGACAAACATTATGGATGTGCGCCCTTGACTGTAGAATTTTCGGATTCTTCTTTGTCAAATTATCCCATTACAAGTTATGGATATTCATACGGAGATGGAGCTACAGCAACTTTTACAACTGCTGGGGCTGCAAATTCTCATGTGTATGCACTTCCAGGTATTTATCCAGTTGTTTTAACCGTTTTCAACAACATAGGCTGTACCAATATTTCAGATACAATTTGGATAGAGGTTGGCGATATCGTTCCACTAGATTTCTCCGTTTCACCATCCGTTATTTGTCCTGGCGAATCAGTGACCATGACCAATTTAACCGTCGATCAAACCAACATCGACGCTTGGCATTATTCCTCAAGTGGAGAATTATTATCCGATTGTTTTCAGAATCCTAGTGGAACTTTTGTCTTCGACGATTCGGTAGGCGTATTTAGTGTTACTTTAACTGGGATTTACAACGGCTGTGTCAGCACACATACTATACCGGGTGCAGTAACTGTGAATGGACCGATTGCCGGTTTTGACTGGTTCTACGATTGTTCAGATACCATGGACATGCAGTTCACCAATCAAAGTCAAGGTTTCACTTCGCATCTTTGGGACTTTGGAGATGGAACAACTTCGACTTCTGTTTCGCCAATACACACGTATGCCAGCACAGGTGATTATTATGTTTCATTGACAGCGACAAATTCATCCAGTGGATGTCCAATTTCGGTTGATTCGACTTTGATTCATATTAAAAAGATTCAAGCAGATATGAATGTGCCAAGCATTATTTGTGGAGGCGACCCAACGCCATTTTCTGCTATGGGTTCGATTGATGTGGAAGAACAGTGCAACAGAGGTTATCATTGGATTTTTTCTGACCCAACTGTGCGTCCAATATCAACTCCGAATGCCGATGAGAACTTTTTCTTAATGAATAGTGGTCCTCAAACTATAACTTTGGTGGTGACAGATATCAACGGTTGTACGGACACTTCCTCCATGAATACTGAAGTATTTAATGTTGCGGCAGATTTTAGTTTAAGTGATTATATGATTTGTACGCCAACGAATCTCCTAATGAATGACTTAACGGTATCTGATGCGGCCTTAGCTTCTTGGGCTTGGAATATTCCTTTGTACGACACGATTTTAGTAGGGCAAAGTCCAAGTATTATCATTGATACAATGATGAACGACTCCGTTTTCGTCTACTTAACAGCAACGGATATTCATGGCTGCATAAGCACAGATACTGCTCTCTTCTATTTTTATGAAATAGCTAGCAATGTTAGTATGAGTCCTTTCAATGGTCATTTGTGTGTTGGACAGAATATTCAGTTTTCAGCTTCTGATTTTACTTCTCAAGGTTCCAACTTGAATTTTGTTTGGAATTTTGGTGATGGAGGTTCATCTAGTTCGCAAAATCCAACGTATTCATATAGCTCTGATACGACTGTCCAGGTTTCTGTAATCTATACAGAGGTGGCAAGTGGTTGTGTCGATACAACAATTTTAAATGTGGACGTGCAAGCTTATCCAATTGCGGATTATATCACGAATGTGGATTCATTACCAGCGTTATGTGATCCAACTCAAATTGATTTCACAAGTCAAAGTGGTGGAACTTCACCTGTCACTTCAAATGCATGGACTTTTAGTAATGGTTTATCGAGTAGTTCTCCAACACCTTCTTTTGTTTTTAGTGCAGGAACATACACCGCTCAGCTAGTTGTTCAGACTTCCTATGGATGTAAGGACACGATTATTAAAACATTTGATATCATTGGTCCAGCGGGAGATTTTACGATGGATACGAATTACATTTGTTTGGGCGACCCTATACAATTTACCTTAACTGATACCACTCAAGTGGACGGATATGCATGGGATTTTGGAGATGGTTCAAGTGATATCGACCAAAGTCCGATTTCTCATAACTACAATTTTATACCACCTTCTGGCCAAACTGTTGCGAAACTGACCGTTTATGGAGCTGGAGGTGCTTGTCCAGTTACAGTTGAAAAACCTGTTTTTATTCGTGAAATTATCGCTGACTTTGAAAGAAACGGAGAGCTGGATACCACTTTATGCTTGGGTGAGCAATTGATAATTACCAACACCTCATTGAATACCGATGTGTACAATTGGAATTTTGGAAATGGAAATGTCTCCACAAGTGCAGGTCCGACATTCACGGAAAATTATACCTATGCAGATACGTTTTTAATTTATTTGGATGTATACAATATTCAATACGGCTGTCGAGATACCATGATAAAAGAAATTATCGTTTTCAATCGACCTTCGTTCGTTGCCTTTGATGATACTGTCTGTTTAGGTGAAGTTGGTTATTTGACAATCGATACTGCGGCAATAAATCAGATTTATACCTGGACACCATCGACGGGATTGAATGATCCAAATATTCCAAATCCAACGGCGACTTTAACGAGCACAGTTAATTACCAATTGATTGTATTAGATACAATTTCAGATTGTTCGCTCTCCGATTCAGCTTCCGTAAATGTTATTCAACCATTGGCGGATATCACTTGGGATACGACAGTAGTTGTAGGTGATTCAGCGACCCTGCCAATCAGCAATCAGAACGGGTTCATAAACTTTGTTTGGACACCAAATACTGGACTATCTTGTTATACATGTTTCAACCCGACTCATCAAGGTTTAGAAGAGATTACTTATACGGTTTTGATGGAAGATATTCTGGGTTGTTCAAAGGCTAACGGTACATTTTTAATAAAAATATATCCAGATACACATATTGATTTACCTACAACTTTTACGCCTAACGGTGATGGAGTAAATGATATAATATACCTGAGAGGTTGGGGGATAAAGGAGGTAATTTATTTCCAAATATATAACCGCTGGGGCGAATTGGTCTTTGAATCCAACGACATCGATTATGGATGGGATGGATATTACAAAGGTATTCTGCAAAACAACGATACCTATACCTACAAGGCTCTTGTAATAACGTGGAGAGATAAAACAATCGAATCAGCCGGGTTTATCAATTTAATGCGTTAAGACTCAGAATTAATATAGTTTAGGAAAAGCGTCATAATATTTTATTATTTTTGATGTCAAGAATCCTAGATTCATTTCAACGAAAAAAATTTAATGGAATACAATACAACGCGCGAACATCTTATTCTTCCTGAATACGGTCGCAATGTTCAAAATATGATTGCTCATGCTAACGAGTTAACTGATCGGGAAGAAAGAAATCGCGCAGCACAAGCGATTATTGAAGTAATGGGGCAACTCAATCCACATTTGAGAGATGAGGATGACTATCGTCACAAGTTGTGGACACACCTTTTCGTGATGTCTAATTTTGAATTGGACGTAGATTCGCCTTATGATAGACCGAGCAAAGAAGTTTTAGCCAAGAAGCCAGAAATGATGGAATACCCGAAAGGAAAGATTCGTTATGGCCATTATGGCAAATACACCCAAAGAATTCTTGCCAAATCCAGCGAGATTGAAAATGAGGATGAAAAAGAATTCTTGCAATCAACAATGGGGAATTTCATGAAATTGCAGTTTTTGGCATATAATAATGACACTGTAGAAAACCATGTGATTGCAGATCAATTATCGGAGTTGTCGGGTGGGAACCTTAAAATCGAGAACTTAGACGAGTTGATGAATACCAAAGAAGTTTTGAAAACGATTGGTCCCAAAACCACCAATACGAAGTCAAATCAAAACAAGAAGAATAGCAAATACAAAAAGAAAAAGAGATACTAAATGGCTTCATTTGAAATAAACGGTGGTAAACCATTATCAGGAGAATTAATCCCTCAAGGGGCAAAAAACGAAGCATTACAAATTCTTTGTGCAGTTTTGATGACTCCTGAGAAGGTTACAATTTCTAATCTACCAGACATTATTGATGTCAACAAACTCATCAATTTGCTCCAAACCATGGGAGTGAAGACTGAAAAAGTAGAAAAAGGAACTTTTATTTTCCAAGCAAAGGACATTAATCTCGATTATTTTGAAACAGAAGATTTCAAAAAAAGAGCAGGATCGTTAAGAGGTTCCATTATGATTGTCGGTCCACTTTTGACACGTTTTGGTAGAGGGTATATTCCAAAACCAGGAGGTGACAAAATTGGTAGAAGACGATTAGATACTCACTTTGAAGGATTCGTAAAGTTGGGAGCCTCTTTTAATTATGACGGTGGTGAGCATTTTTATTCGGTTGAAGCGAAGAAATTAAAAGGAACTTATATTCACCTTGATGAAGCATCCGTAACAGGAACAGCAAACATCCTTATGGGAGCGGCACTGGCCGAAGGAAAAACAACAATTTATAATGCGGCTTGTGAACCTTATTTACAGCAGTTGTGTAAAATGTTAAACAGCATGGGTGCAAAAATCACTGGAATTGGATCTAATATGCTACATATAACTGGGGTAAAAGAACTCGGCGGATGCTTCCATCGGATTTTACCAGATATGATTGAAATAGGTAGTTTTATAGGTTTGGCAGCTATGACCAAGTCAGAAATAACCATTAAAGATGTTAGCTATGAAAACTTGGGGATTATACCGAATGTTTTTAAAAAATTGGGCATAAAATTGGAAAGAAGAGGCGATGACATTTATGTTCCCGCTCAAGAGTCATACGAGATAGATACCTTTATTGATGGTTCGATTTTAACAATTTCGGATGCACCTTGGCCCGGTTTTACACCGGATTTACTTTCAATAATTTTAGTAGTGGCTACGCAAGCAAAAGGAAGTGTTCTAGTTCATCAAAAAATGTTTGAATCACGTTTATTTTTTGTTGATAAGTTGATTGATATGGGGGCGCAGATTATATTGTGTGATCCACATAGAGCAACAGTTATTGGCATGAATCGCGATCACTCCTTGAAAGGAATCCAAATGACGTCGCCTGACATTCGAGCGGGAGTTTCATTGTTGATTGCTGCTCTTTCAGCTAAAGGCAAAAGTGTCATTCATAATATTGAGCAAATAGATAGAGGGTATCAAGATATTGATATTCGTTTGAATAATCTAGGAGCGGATATTCGTAGAATAAATTAAAAAATATGAAAAGAGTATTAGTCATATTATTGGTTCTAACGTGTACTTTGTCCTTTACAAAGGATGAAAAATTAGAGCAAGCTCCAGAAATTGAATTGACGGGAGTAAATGGTGAATTGATCAAGTTAAGTTCACTTCGTGGTAAAATGGTTCTAGTAGACTTTTGGGCATCTTGGTGTCGTCCATGTAGAGTTGAAAACCCGCATGTAGTGGAGGCTTATTTGGAGTTTAAAGATGAAAAATTTGAAAATGGCAAAGGGTTTGAAGTTTTCTCTGTCAGTTTAGATCGCTCTGAAGCTCCCTGGAAACAAGCTATTTCTGACGATGGATTATTGTGGCTAAGCCATGTAATCGACTTGAAAGGAACGGCAAGTCAGTTGTATCAGGTAAAATCTATCCCGAGTGCCTTTTTGATTGATGGAAAAGGTAATATTATTGCCCAAGGTGGTGCATTAAGAAGTGATGGACTTAAAAAGACGTTGGAAACATATCGTAAATAAATCTAATATATTTTTTTCTAATTTAGAAGTTCACGAGAGTAGAAAACATACCTTATTTGCAACACTATTACGAAAAAACAAACACAACTATAGGCACGTACTGCGCAACTTTCTTTTGGAAGTTATTTAAGCTCTCAAGATTAGAATAAATTCCCTATTGATGCAGGAGCAGATAAAAATGAGCCAATGTTGCATCGTTCAACCAATTTTGAATACCCTCTTACTGAAACAATTTCTGTTCAGCTAGGAGTTCATTATATGTTTATTTGTAAAGCTGGAATTCGACTTGGCGGAGAATATAACATGTTTAAAAGTTAAAACACATCAGATACGTATTTGACTCGGGCAATTGGTGGAAACCTTGAGTGAGTTTTAAATATGGGAAATGAAGCAACGAGATATTTCATCTTTATTTGATGAGGCTTATCCTAAATTAGCAAGGGTTAAAGGAAATGGATTGACAGATGCCAACACTCAGCAAATCACAAAAAAAGAATTACAATTGCTGAGGCAGATTTGATTCTTTCAACTAGAGGTGAAGAAGCTTTGAGACCAAAGCCAAATGATTAGAAAAACGAATTAATGTAAACCCCGATTTGTCTGACAATTCGGGGGTTTTTTATGACAAGATTTCGCACCCTTCTTGCCATTTTCTGACAGAGTGTCCTTATTTGCCAAATGGCAGTATCTTTGCAATCCTAAAAGAAAATATTGAAATGTCAGATAAGCAACAAACTTCAGAAGAGGAATTGAACGAAAACAACGTCGAAATCAATGAGAACGAAACGGCAGTTGAGAATACCGAAGAAAAGGTCGAGGAAAAAACAGAACCGACCCTTGAAGAAAAATTGATAGAATCAAACGAAAAATTCATTCGTCTTTACGCAGAATTTGAAAATTTCAGAAAAAGAACCAACAAGGAAAAAGTGGATCTTCTCAGTCACGCTGGCGAAGGGGTGATAAAGAACTTTCTGCCAATAATGGATGATTTCGAAAGAGCTATTGCCAATAACGAATCTATAGAAGACGTGAAAGCCTTGAAAGAAGGATTCCAGTTGATCTTCATAAAGTTCAAAGGAATCATGGAAGCAAAAGGAGTAAAGCCTATGCCAACAATTGGTGAGGCTTTCGATAGTGAAATTCATGAAGCGATAGCAAATATACCTGCACCATCTGCCGATTTAAAAGGAAAAATAGTGGATGACGTGGAGAAAGGATATTACCTCAATGATAAAGTAATTCGATTTGCAAAAGTTGTTGTAGGTCAATAAAAACGGAAATGAGCGATAAAAGAGATTATTACGACATACTTGGTATTGCAAGAAATGCCTCCGATGCTGAGATAAAAAAGGCGTACAGAAAATTAGCGATTAAGTTTCATCCTGATAAGAATCCAGACGATAAGGAGGCCGAAGGGAAATTTAAAGAAGCGGCTGAAGCCTACGAAGTATTGTCCAACAACGAAAAGAAAGATAAGTACGATCGTTTTGGTCATGCTGGTCTTGGTGGTGCTTCCGGATTTGGAGGAGGTGGAATGGATATGAATGACATTTTCTCACAATTCGGAGATATTTTTGGTAGTGGTTTTGGCGGAGGAAGTTTCGGTGGATCTCGCGGAGGAGGTTCTAGAGTTATCCGTGGTACTAACTTGCGCGTGAAAATGAAACTTTCATTAGAGGAAATTGCCAAAGGTGTTCAAAAGAAAATTAAAGTCAATAAATTGGTTAATGCCGATGGGGTGACTTTTAAAAACTGTGGAACATGCAATGGTACTGGCAGAGTAACACGTGTTGCTCAGACCTTTCTTGGGGCCATGCAAACTCAATCGGCTTGTCCAAGTTGTCAAGGTGCTGGAAAATCAATCGATAAAAAACCGGCGGATGCTGATGCAAATGGTCTTATTCGGAAAGAAGAAGTTATAGAAATAGATATTCCAGCGGGAGTAGAAGAGGGAATGCAGTTGAGCGTGAATGGAAAAGGTAATGCTGGCTCTTTCAATGGTATTTCAGGCGATCTTATCGTTGTTATTGAAGAAATCCCTCACGATGAACTTAGAAGAGATGGCGACAATTTGCATTATGATGCCTATATCAATTTTGTGGATGCTGTTTTAGGTCAAAGTATAGAAATACCAACTGTAACCGGTAAGGCCAAAATAAAAATTGAACCAGGAACGCAAAGTGGAAAAATGTTGCGATTGAAAGGCAAGGGACTTCCAATCTTACAAAGACATTTGACAGGGGATATGTTTGTACATGTAAATGTTTGGACACCAAAAAAAGTGTCGAAAGAAGAAAAAGAAATTCTGGAGAAATTAAAAGAAAGTGAAAATTTCATTCCAACCCCAGATGGTCAGGAAAAAGGTTTTTTTCAACGTGTGAAAGATATGTTTAGCAGTTAGGTGTCACAGATTTCTATAAGATTAGGTTTTAAAAGTGAGATTTTTTAACGAAATTGCATGAAATTTACAATTAAAAAAAACTATGAAAAAAAAATACATTTTGTTTGGATTGTCATGCCTTGGTTTGTTAAGTGTATACGGACAAATGCAAGCTGACACCAAAGTTGAATATACACAAGGAACATTTTTAGGGAAAACAGCTCCTATCAGTGAATGGGTTGGAGAGCCCGTGGATTTTTCAAACATAGCTGCCAAAGAAGGTACTGTGAAAGAAAATCGCAAGCGTCCAGAGGCAAAAGATATCAATGCAATTGAATACGATGGTGCTTTGCAAGAAACATACGGAACATCTCCAAATAAAGCTCCACTTGTTAACTTTAACGGAATGAATGGTGCTTTCCCACCGGATCCATCAGGAGCTGTAGGACCAAATCATTACGTACAAGCTGTCAATTCTTCTTGGAGAGTATACAGTAAAACAGGCACTCCAATGTCTAGTGCTATGCCCTTATCTTCACTTTGGACGGGCAGTTCAAGTGACGGAGATCCAATTGTAATGTATGACAGACACGCCGATCGTTTTGTGGTTACACAATTCCAAACTGGAAGTAATGAAATTCTTTTTGCAGTTTCAGCGACGCCAGATCCAACGGGTTCTTATAATACCTACGCATACAGCTTATCAAGTTTTCCTGATTATCCGAAATACTCAGTTTGGTCAGATGCATATTACATGACAGCAAATTCAAGTAGTCAAAATGCAGTAGCATTCGATAGAAATGCTATGTTGGCTGGAAATACAACAGCAAGTATGATTGCTTTGACTCTACCAGGTTTTTCGACACAATATGGTTTTAAAAGTGTGTTGCCTGCCGATGCAGATGGAGCTTTACCGCCACTTGGAACACCAAATTATATGTTCTACTTCCAAGATAACTTGTGGAATGGAGTTTCTACAGATGTGATCAAAATCTTGAAATTCAGCGTCGATTGGAATACTCCAAGCAACAGCTCAATTACGGCGCATCAAACGCTTTATCCTGCATCATTCAATTCTGTTTTTACAAACAATTGGGATGATATTCAACAAAAAGGGACTTCACAGAAATTAGATGCAATCGCTTCCGTTTTTAATTATCGTGCACAATACATTCGTTGGGGAGCTTATAATACAGTTATGTTGAACATGCCTGTTGATGTGAACAACGCGAATAGAGCAGGTATTCGTTGGTACGAATTAAGACAAGATGAAGCGACCGCACAATTCTCTATTTTCCAAGAAGGCACCTACTCTCCAGCTGGAAATGATAACCGTTGGATGGGCAGTATCGCAATGGACATGAATGGGATTATTGGATTAGGATTCTCAATAGCAGGCCCAGACCGCTATGCAAGTTTGGCTTACACAGGTCGTTTTCCTTGGAACAATCCAGGAGAAATGGGCGTTGAAGAGTTTATCGCTATCGATGGAACTGGATTCCAAACTGGAGGAAATCGTTTCGGTGATTATGCGCAAATGAGTTTGGATCCAAACGGTCAAACTTTTTGGTATACCGGCGAATATTTAGGAGCTGGCGGTTCAAGAAAAACGAGAATTTTCTCATTCGATTTGTTTGCAACAGTGAGCAACCCACAAACAAGCATCAATTCTCTAGAAATGGTAGCTTATCAAAATCAAAATCAACTGAAGGTTGAGATGGAAGGTGTTCAGTTTACAGATGAATTGCGAGTTGAATTGTTGGAAATGTCCGGAAGAACAATTCGAGTAACGAATCAAAAAATTGACAACCAAGCTTTGAATGTATCTTGGGAGATTAGTTCATTACCAAAAGGAACTTACATTGTTGTTATTGGTGGTGAAAGTTTCCAACGAACACAGAAGATCATTCTTCAATAAGAAATAGTTTTTAAAGCGTCTCTAATCTATTTTAGAGGCGCTTTTTTTATAATTGCTTTTTCAGCAATTTCTTTCAGCACTTCAGGTTTAAGGATTCGAATTCGTTTTCCAGAACTCTCAATCAAATGTTCTTCTTTAAAATAATGCATCACATGAACCACAGATTCTGTTTCTGCTCCAATGTAGTTGGCGAAGTCATCACGACCAATAAAAATCTCAATGGAATCAGAACCTCCATTTTTCGATAATAAATAGAGCAGACCAAAGGCTGTGCGTTGCTTTAAACTATATTGTCCCAATAATTGAGAGTGACAAATTTGTTGTCTAGAATCTTCGCTAAGGCGGTGAATGAAATCATACATTAACGTTTCATCAGTCTTAATAGCTAACATGCAAGTCGCCTTGGGTATGTGGAATACTTCAACATCTGAAAGGCACACTGTATTGTCAAAGTGAGTTTCATCGTTAAATAATGAGCGATGACCCAATACATCCCCGACCCCGCAAAATTTAAAAATGGATTCACGGCTGTCTATACCAACTATAAATTGTTTAATTAATCCGGATAAGACAATGTAAGCACCATTGTTCACAGATTTTTCAGAGAAAATAACGTGTCCTTTGGAAAATTTTAAAATTTTTATTTCCTTGAAAACTTCAGGCGATAATCTCGATTCAAGGGATTTAGTTAATTCGTTTTTAGTCACGTTTTCTTTTTTGAATTGTATCAAAAAACATTAAATAGTTCATATCTAGTATCGTCGAAGGTAACAATAGTAAAAAATGAATTCAAATATAAATGACTAAAAAACGGAAATCTAAAAAAAAAGTAAAAGTTTATAAATCCCAAGCGCCGATATCCGGTGTTGAAATATTTCGAGGATTTTCACAAAAATCGAAAAAGGACGGAAAAGCCGTGTTCGCTGAATTATTCAAAGGAGATAAATTTTGGAAGGTGTAAACACCATCGGTAATATCATTGAAAAGAGGATTTTCATTCCAAATGTTGTTTACGAAATAACTATCCGTCGGAATAAATTCGGAGAGGATTAAATTCCTTTGAATATTAAAATTCAAAGACACAACACCACCCGGATTTGAGGTGTTAATTACCATTTCGGTCAAAGAATTTCCAGTTATTGCACTATTTGTAATCGTTCCTTGGTTGATGTTTCCAATAATAGTAGGTTGTGAAGGGTCGTTTGGTTCATACACATTCGTTATTCCAACTGCGGCTACTGAGCCTGCGTAACTCAAGATGTTACAATTGTTGAAATTAAAATCACCGCCTCCAAGTACAAACAATCCATGCGACTCGTTTTTGTGTATGATGCAGCTCTCTGCTGCAACTTCCGCGCCATCAAATATGAAAATCCCATAGCGACTGTTGTTGTGAATCTCTGAGTATTTAATGTCCAGAGTTGGTCCGGTAGTATTCGGGTCACGACTAAACAGATGAATTCCCGCGGTTCCATTTTTAATTTCCACATGTCGGAAAGTCGATGGGCGTGCCTCTTGCATGTATACACCATAATATTGACCCCGTTGATCTTGGTAATATTGTTCCAAACGATCGCCTTTAATGACGACTTTATCCGTTTTCGTTCCCATAATATTCAAGGTGCCTTTGTAATTGTAGATTAAAGCATTCTTGTGCATGAAAATTTGAGTGCCGGCCTGAATTGTCAATGTTTGGGCAGAATCTATACCTGCGTATCCATAGACGACATGTGGTTTATCATTCGACCAAAAGCCTGAATTGATGTCGTTGAAATGAAAATGGGCATCCTGTCCCCAAACAGCAAGTACGACAAATTGATCCTTACCATTCGTCCTAAAACGAATTTTATCCTCAATCACCATCGGATTGGCCGCATTGTTCACTTCTAATGTAACTTCCACGAAAATAAAGAGGCTATCATTTTTTTCAATTTCTAAATCAGCAAAACTGGTGCCTTTCAAACCGTCCACATTAATGCGGAAAGGGGAATTAGAGCCACCTAGCAGCTCAATTTCATCGACATTGAGTGTTTTATTCGAATTGTTATAAATTTTCAGTCGTTGAGTTGTTGACCCAATTGCGGTAAAAACCGTATCAAAAACAACCGTGTCTTTCGAAAAATCTAAATTTCCTGTTGAGAATCCTTGAAATTTTTTGCAAGAAGTAGTCGAAAGTCCAGCAAATACGATAATCGCTAGAATTAATACCGAGAAAACGGTGCGCATGTTTATCATTGGTTTCAAAAATAACGTATTTTATAGAAAGTTTATTTTATTTGCAGAAGTTTTGAGGATATTTAAAAATCTTTCTCTAAATTTGCACTCCCTTTTAGGGAAACATTGACTTTAATAGAAATAAGATGAGAAAAGATATACACCCAGAAGATTACAGACCAGTTGTATTCAAAGACATGTCAAACGATTACGCGTTTTTATGTCCTTCATGTGCACCTTCTTCTGAAACAATTAAATGGGAAGACGGAAACGAGTATCCTTTAGTAAAATTGGATATTTCACACAAATCACACCCGTTCTTTACAGGAATCGTTCAATTCGTCGATACTGCAGGTCGTATTGATAAATTCAACACCCGTTTCGGAGCAAGAAAGAAATAATTTTCTTACAAAAATATGTAATCCCGTTCCGATACCTTTTGGAACGGGATTTTTTGTGTTTATAAATTCTTGACTTAAACGTATCAACAACCATTTCCTCCTCTATCTTTGTAACATGAATCAACGTTTTATCTTATTGATTTTCGCTTTTATTTTGTCCAGCAATTTCACGACCGCGGGCAAAATAGAGAAGGGGTTTAAAAGTTTGGAGGTGTATAATTATTTCGATGCAAAGAATAAATTTGAAAATAAGTTTAAGAAATCGACTATATCTCCCGCTGCCTTTGGATTAGCGACTATTTATTTTCGTCAAGATAATCCATTCCATAATATTGACTCTGCTTACAACTTGATTCGGGTTTCAGAAGCGACTTTTTCCAATTTAAAGGAAAAGAAAGCTCTGAAATATTTAGAATATGGTTTTTCGATGGCCTCAATAGCGAACTTGAAAGATCAAATTTCCGCCTACTATTTCGATCAATTGACGAATAAAAACACCATCAACGAATGGAATAGATTTATCTCAAGAAATCCTGAATACGGTAATATTAAAACGGCGAAGTACATCCGTGATTCATTGGCTTTTGGAAAGGCGAAATCTGTAAATACAACTCGCGCTTTGACTGAGTTCCTCGAAACATATCCTAATTCTGAATTGAAGGAGAACGCTTTGGAAGCTTTTTATATGGCTGAATACCGAGAGCAAACCATGTCTGGAACAGTACTTTCCTATGAAAAGTTTATCGAAAATTTCTCAAGCAATCCGCATGTTTCACAAGCACAGGATCAAATTTATAATCTAACGACGAAAGACAACACAGTAGAGGCCTTGAATACTTTTATAAAGAAATATCCTGATAATCGAAATAAGGAAGACGCATGGAGAAGACTGTATCAAGTTTACATGTATGAGTATTCTGATGAACGTATCGAACAATTTGAAACAGAATTCCCAAATTATCCATTCAATCAGGAGTTAAAAACGGATTTGCAATTCTCTCGTTTGAATTTATTCCCTTTTCGGGTATTCAATAAGTTTGGCGCTATGGATGTGGATGGTGAAATTAAAATTCCACCTACTTATGAATCCATGGGACTTTTTAGCGAAGGTTTGGCAATGGTCGGAAAAGACGGGAAATTGGGGTTCATCAACAAACAAAATGAGTTAATCATTCCTTGTATGTACAATTCGGCATATGATTTTGAACAGGGAAGAGCAATTGTTGAATTAGAGGATAAATACGGTTTAATTGATCGAACGGGTAAGATCGTTTTACCAGTTGAATTTGATGATATTGGTTCGTTTTCTGAGGGATTGATTTATGCTCAGCAAAATGAAAAATACCGGTATTACGACAAGTTTGGACAGGAGCAGATCAAAGCGAATTTTTCAGAAGCCTTTGGTTTTTCAAACGGTATAGCAAGAGTTCAAGTAGGAGAAAAGCAATCGTTTATCAATAAATTGGGCGATTTCCTTTTTCCGCCAGCATATGAAGAGCTTAATTTTTTCACAGGAAATTCCGTTGTTTATTTGGAAGATGAATACTACGGTTTAAAGAGTTTGGACGGAAAAGAAATTTTGCCAGCAAACTATGACTATATCGGTCCACTTGCCGACGATGTTGCCATGATTATTGAAGATGGAGTCATTGGTTACATCGATTCGTTGGGGAAAGTCATCATTACGCCGAGGTTTGATGAGTTTGCCAATAGTTCTTTTCTTGGTCGTTTCGAAAATGGGGTGGCTATTGTACGATTCAAAGGTAAAATGGGAGTTATCGACAAATCTGGAAAATTTGTAGTGAAGAATATTTACTCCGAAATGGGAGAAAATTCAAATCTCATTGCCTTCAATAAAGGGAAACTTTGGGGCTATATAGATAGAACAGGCAAGATATTGATTCAGCCAAAATACAGTTGGTCAGAGAGTTTTGTGAAAGGTTTGGCTATCGTTATGTTAGATGGCAAACAAGGCTTGATTTCCTCCTCAGGAAAAGAATTGATTGAAATAGAATACGATGGAATAGCAAGGATAGAAAGCGACTTTTTTATCCTTGAAAAAGAAACAAAACGAGGATTGGTGAACCAAGCAGGCAAGTTAATTGTACCGGTTGAATACCAGGAGATTAGACAATTAAATACATCAACCTTCGTTTTAGTGAAAGAGAATCAATTGGAATATTTGTATCTTCCTGACAACAGAATCGTACAACAGAAGTAATGAACCGTTTTTTTGAATTAATAGACAAATACAAGTTTGGACTTATCGCAGTCGTAGCAGGGTATGTGTTCATTTTTTCTTATTTACAAATGGAGTCGTACACCAAATATACACCCATCTCTCCTTTTCAAGACGGTCCTGAAATTATTCCCGAGGAAGAAATTATTCTTGATCCCGAACAAATAGAGGTTCCACCCAATTTTAGTGGTGATGTAAAAAACATGGTGCGCGACCGGAACGACAAGCGAGAAAAAAGCTGGGAGGATTACTCTCAGAACAAATCCAGCAAATCTATTGAGCAGCAGGTAAAAGATTATGAAGCGAAACTTTTCGAAGAATCAGGAGGTAAGGCCGATCGTGAGAAAATGATCCAAGAGTACAAACAAAAATTGCAGCGTGACGCAGATCAAAAGAAAAAAGATGCCGCTAAGAATAAGGGGGATGCCAATTCAAATGTTGGCGCAAAACAATTTGCAGGAAGTGTCATGGTGGATTGGGAATTGTCGAATAGGAATGCACATCAAAATAACAACTGGAATGTTCGTAATCCAGGCTATACATGCGGAAAAGGTTCGGGCTTGGTAGTCATTATTATTTCTGTTAACCAAGGTGGTAACGTTGTATCTCAAAAATACGATGCGAGTTCTAGCACAGGGGCAACCGAATGTATGATTACACAAGCATTAAAATACGCAGGGATGTCTCGTTTCGATTATAGTGGAACAGCTCCTAGAACCCAAAATGGTAAAATCTATTACACGTTTGTTTCGCAGTAATTCTATGTCATTTAAAGATACGCTTCGGTTACTTACCCCACAATTTCTCCTCGAACGATTTCGTGCGAACAAGAAAAAACAAACCCGAAAGAAAATTGAAACCGAGCTCAAGTCTGGCAAACAAATTTCGGAAGTAGATCTCATTAATCAAATTAAGAATCTTGGTATTGAACCTGGTGATGACGTTCTCGTTCATTGTGCTTTTTCGAAACTGGGTGCAGTTGAAGGAGGGCCACAAACTTTGGTTACTGCCTTGCAGAATGTCATAGGAGAAATGGGTAATTTGTTGATGCCATCTTCCCCAAATGCTTCCTTTCAGTTAGAGTACGTGCAAAACATAGATATTTTTGATGTACAGAACACGCCTTCTAGAATGGGCGCTTTGAGTGAGGTTTTTCGCACCAGTCCAAATGTGGAACGTTCAGCTCATCCCACCGAACCTATTTGTGCTTGGGGTAAAGATGCTACTTGGTATGTTGGAAATCACGAAACGGATGGCACAGCATATGGTAAAAACAGTCCCTTCTTTAAATTGACAAAGAAGAAAGGGAAGATTCTATACATTGGCGTTACCCTAGACAATGCAGGAACCAGTTTGCATGCCTCTGAGGACGCTATTCCCAATTTCAAATATCCCGTTTATGTGGATAAAGTTTTCACTGTAAAAGTGAAGAATGGTGATAAAACAATTGATGTTGAGACCAAAGTGCACAATCCAGGACAAAGTAAGATGCGCCAGTGTGATGGCTTATTGCCTATGTTTGAGAAAGCTGGAGTTGCCAAACAATTGAAACTAGGAGCTGCAAAGACTTGGGTTTTCGATGCAGAAGGAATGTTGTCTAATTTGGTTGTGGAATATGAGAATGGGGTGACTATATATTCGCCTCTTGGATAACAAATCTTCCTGAAAAACTGCTTGTTTTATTTCACAACCAGTTTTCCTGACAATTGCTCACCTATGTTATCAGTAACTCTGTAATAATACATTCCAGCTTGGGTATTTAAGTCAATTTTATCCATATTTTTTATCCGTTTTTGCATAATTAGCTGTCCAGAAAGAGTGTACAATTCAAAACTATAATTCTGTGCTGAAGCTGCGCTAATCAACAAACTCTGACCTTGTATAATCGGATTTGGGAAAAGAGAAACAGTGATGGTAAATTTTTCCATTTCAGCCGAATTTGACAGCGCGGCATTGATACTCAATTCTATAATTGAATGTGTAAACGGGTTCGTATTTGACCACGAATTACCATTGGTTGCTAGGTATATTTTACCTGAAGGTGAAACGCAAATATCACGGAGTCGACCGAATTCATTTGTGAAATAAGTGTTCTCGGCGATTATTGAATCACCAGTAGCGTTGAAAGTATAAGAGATCAAGCTTTTATCTTTCAAAACGGTCATGAGCAGTTTATTTTGAAATTCAGGAATGGCAGATTGATTGTACCAAATAATGTCCGAAGGCGCAATATTTGGTGTATAAGCAACTAAGGGTTCTTTCACATTGTTAGCAGTACAAAAGCTAATTTCCGGCGGTGTATTGCAAAAACCGTGTACGTCAGGCCAACCGTAGTTTGTATTCGGAGTAATAATGTTCAATTCATCATCCGTAGTTGGACCATGTTCGGAGCTATAAATAATTCCATTTGGTGCTCGCCACAATCCTTGCGCATTTCTATGACCAAAAGACCAAACTAAACTCGTTGGGTCTGGATTATCGGCAGGAATGGACCCATCTAAATTCATGCGCAATATTTTTCCGACTGGTGAACTTATATTTTGAGGAAGCGATTGATTTTGTGCATCACCTGTCGTCATGAGCAAGGTGTTATCGGGTAAAATGATTAAACGACTCCCAATGTGCGTTGTGTTCCCTATTATGTTTTCTACCAAAGTATCAGCCGCCACTAAGCTCGTTCCGGTATAATTAAAACGAACCAATCGTTCTCGAATATTACTACCCGACAAATACGTATAGGCAATAAAAACATGAGGGTTACTAGAGAAATCGGGATGTAAAACCATGCCTAGCATTCCAGATTCGGATTGTTCATATACATCGGAAGAAAGATCCAGCAGGACATTTTGCTGTCCTGAAATAGGGTCTATTCTGCTCACTCGTCCAAAACGCTCCGTACACCATATTAATCGTCTGGTCCCCAAATTATTTCCCATGGAATGTCGAGAGAGTCCTTTACCAAGCGATATGTTAAAGTTGTCGAATCTAATACATATGTGGTTTGAGCCTTTATTAACAGTGGGAATATCAATAGAATAGCAATACTTAGAAATTTTCTCATGGTTTCAGTTTTAAAGATTAAAAGTATGGAATTCTAATCTAAGTATATAAATAGAAAAATAAAGCGAATCACAGAGATGGAGTATTGAAACTTGTATTTTATGAGAACGAGATATAATTTAACGGTATGAATCACTTTTTTCTTTGCCAGGAGCCAGAAGTATAGGCTTTTCACGCTGTGTGACGCTTGGAAGGGAGTTTCCGTATTTTTAAACTTAAAGATTATTCAAATAAATTGCAATACATTTAAAAACCTTCGTCTTTATACTTGAAGACCCTTAATTGAAGGTTTGAAATGAGTTTGGAAACAGATAACGTAAGCTAAAGGGCTTTTTTGTTATTCGTTCGACCTGTAATCTTAGTACTCGTAGGAATTTTAGCTGATCGATCTCGAATCACACTTTGGCTCCTAATCAGTTTTGTGATTTCAATTCTCGGTGGAGTATTGTTTGCTAGTGGAATTGTTGATACATCATCGAATTTATTGTTTTTCATATCCGTAAGTATATTTGCTACAGGAGTTTATGCCGTTCGTGCTTTGTATTTTGGAGTCATGAAACAAGGGCAAATCCCTTTGGCCTTAGCTGGTGCGGCAATCGGCATTATATCTTTAATAGGTTATACACCTGACATTTTTGTTGGGTCAGCCATGGGTTATTTTTTAGATGAATCGCCAGGTAGTGAAGGACATCAAAATGTGTTCTGGATGTTATCTGGATTCTCTTTGATAGGTGGAATTGCTGCGTATCGATATTTCGTTCGCTAAGGAAGAACGAAATAGCGTTCAAATCACTAAATTTGTATCAAAACAGTCAACAAATGTCCGAAAGAAACTGGCAAACCATTAAAAAATACGAAGAAATCACATTCAAAACCTGTAATGGTGTAGCTAGAATCGCTTTCAATAGACCGGAAGTACGAAATGCGTTTACACCCAAAACAGTGGATGAATTGTGGGAAGCTTTGATCTTGTGTCATGAAAGTCAGGAAATTGGAGTCGTGTTACTCACGGGCGAAGGACCTTCAACGAAAGATGGCGGATGGGCCTTTTGTTCAGGTGGAGACCAACGAGTTCGCTCTACAACAGGATACAAAGGAGTCAATGGTATAAATCGTTTCAATATTTTAGATGTACAACGTCAAATTCGTTTCATGAACAAGGTAGTGATTGCCGTAGTTCCAGGATGGGCTGTTGGCGGTGGACACAGTTTGCACGTCGTTTGCGATTTGACTTTGGCTAGTAAAGAGCACGCTATTTTTAAACAAACCGATGCCGACGTTGCCAGTTTTGATGGAGGTTTCGGTTCCGCATATTTGGCCCGTCAAGTAGGACAAAAAAGAGCTAGAGAGATCTTTTTCCTAGGTGCTGATTATACAGCTCAAGAAGCTTTTGAAATGGGGATGGTCAACAAGGTTGTTCCTCACGCAGAATTAGAAGACGTCGCTTACGATTGGGCACAAGAAATTATGTCTAAAAGTCCGACGGCTATAAAAATGTTGAAATTTGGTTTCAACTTAATCGACGACGGTTTGGTGGGGCAGCAAGTTTATGCGGGTGAGGCAACCCGTTTGGCTTATGGAACGGAAGAAGCTGTTGAAGGAAGAAACGCTTTCTTGGAGAAAAGACCTCGTGATTTTTCGAAATTTCCTAAATTCCCTTAACTTAGAAAAGTGAAGACAGTTGTAATTGTAGCTTTAACACTGGCCGGCTTAATTCCCGCAGGAGGAATGTTGTTTTTTGGTAAACAAAGTTCGTCCCAAGCTGTGGCGCCACCAATGGAATTTATTGCAGAGAACGTTGTGATTTTAGTCATTGACGGTCCGCGCTATACAGAAACATTTGGTGCCGAAAACATGAAGTATATTCCGAATTTCCGGGATAGCCTTTTACCACAAGCAACTTTCTTTGAAGATTTCTCAAACAACGGTTCAACATTCACCAACGCTGGACACGCTTCAATAACCACAGGACGTTATCAAAAGGTAGAAAACAGTGGTTTGGAAGCGCCAAAATATCCGAGTATTTTCCAGTATTACATGCGTCAAAAGAAACGTAATTACAACGACGCTTGGATTATAACCTCGAAAGGTAAATTGGATATTCTTGCCAATTCTACATACAAAGGATGGGAGGACAAAGATATGGCGCGTACTTGGTGTGGACCAGAAGGAGAAGGTTATGGTTATGGAAACGATCCGTATACAATGGAAATTGCAGATAGCGTTATTAAGAATTTTCACCCAAGATTGATGCTCGTTAATCTTCTGGATGTCGATGTCAATGGGCACGGTAAGAATTGGGAGGGCTATATTAAAGGTATTCAAAGTACCGACCGGCAAGCTTTGCAATTGTGGAATATGATTCAAAATGATTCCATTTACAAAGACAAAACCGCTCTCTTTATTACGAATGATCATGGACGTCATTGCGATGGTCACAAGGACGGATTTGTTTCACATGGTGGTGGTTGTAAATGTTGTCGTAAAATTAGCTTGGTAGCAATTGGACCTGATTTTAAAAAAGGCAAAGTAGTATCTGAACCCTCTGAATTGATAGATATTGCAGCTACAGCGGCTGAAATATTAAGGATTTATATGCCTTTGAGCAAAGGTCGCTTTATGACCGATTTGGTTTTCGACAAGGAGTAAATAAACCAATTTTTCTCATAAAACACCTTATTTTTTTGGATTATTTCATGGTTGGTTTTATTATTCTGTCTGGAACAATTATCTTTTCAAGATACTCAACGAATAAAGGGAACAAACATTTGGAAGTAGAATATAAGGCAAAACTTGTCGACCTTTTTGGTAAGTCGAATATGGTATCAGTAATTCTATCGCTCTCTGCAGTTTTTGGGTATTATTTCTTGACGAGTAAAAACCTAATAGGCCTCAAAATATTGACCATCTGCTTCTTTGGATTTCTGTTTGTATTCATGTTTGTTCAGACAAGAATTGCCTTCAAGAAATTAAAACAAAATGATTTTCCTGAGGAATACATTAAATAATATATTGGTTCCACAGCCGTTCGAACTTTCGGTATGGTGGCCTTCTTATTCGTGCTGTATGTATAAAAAAAGCCTCTCCATTATCGGAAGAGGCTTGTAATATCAAGTTTTTTTTTGAATGTTACTTCTTAAAATTATCAGCAATAACCAAGTCCTTAGTTCCGTGTCCCCAAGAATAAAAACCTTCTCCAGATTTAATTCCTTTTTTGCCCGCCATTACCATATTTACCAATAATGGACAAGGTGCATATTTTGGATTTCCGAATCCATCGTGAAGTACATGAAGGATTGCCAAACAAACGTCTAATCCAATAAAATCAGCCAATTGCAGCGGTCCCATCGGGTGTGCCATTCCTAATTTCATTACTTGGTCTATTTCATCAACACCAGCAACACCTTCATACAAAGTATAAATCGCTTCGTTGATCATTGGCATTAAAATACGGTTGGCAACAAATCCTGGATAATCGTTCACCTCAACAGGGTTTTTCGATAATTTCTTCGACAAGTCCATAATGGAATTCGTTACATCATCTGAAGTGGAATAACCGCGAATGATTTCGACTAATTTCATCACAGGAACGGGATTCATAAAGTGCATCCCAATTACTTTATCCGGACGATCCGTCACCGCTGCGATTTTCGTAATGGAAATAGAAGAAGTATTTGTGGCTAAAATCACTGATGTTGGTGTTACCTCACAAAGATTTTTAAAAATTTGCAATTTCAGATCCACATTTTCTGTTGCTGCTTCAACAACAAGATCAACTCCTTTAACACCAGCCTCCATGTCCGTGTAAGTGCTGATATTCGCTAAAGTTTCCGTTTTTTGCGCTTCTGTAATTTTCTCTTTTGCTACTTGACGATCCAGGTTCTTTTCGATAGTCGCCAATCCTTTTTCCAAAGATGCGAACTGAACATCAATCAAACTTACGTTATATCCAAATTGTGCGAAAGTATGTGCAATACCATTTCCCATAGTTCCCGCTCCGACTACAGCTACGTTTTTCATTATTTATTTTTTTTGCAAATATAATGATTTACTTCTATCCTTTTCTCGCAGAGTGGGACAGATGGTAAGTAGTTTGGAAATGAAGGAGGATGAGTTTGGGTTTAAAAAATAATTCATCATTCAAAATTTGTTTCCCCATTTTTAGGGCGATTAAGGGGCAGGATTTACCTATCTTTACACCGTGAAAAAAACACCAAATAAAATAGTTTTCTACGACGGTGATTGTGGGCTTTGCAACCGTTCCGTTCAGCTCATTCTAAAATACGAAAGAGATCACAGTATTCATTTTTCGGCACTGCAATCTGATTTCACGAAGAATTATTTTGAAGCAAACAATTGGGCTTTACCTGAGATGGATACTTTCAATTTCGCCCAGGATGGTAAGTTACTTTCGAAATCTGAAGCGGCTTTTCAAGTGGCGAAACATTTGAAATTCCCATTAAGTTGGTTGCGGGTTTTTTCCATTCTTCCACAGTGGGGTACAGATCAAGTTTATAATTTAGTCGCTAAATACCGACAAAAGTTGGTGAAATCTTATTGTCATTTACCGACATCCTCTCAAAGGAAACGCTTTTTTTAAGATCAATAAAACTATTTTTTCACCTCACTTAATCCGTCCCTGTCTGCCAACGAGGCAGGCTCGAGGAGGGTAACTAAAGCCGCAAAGTTTTATTGAGTCATATTATGAGTAACGCTGGCTCAACGAACTTTGCGCAATAGCTTTGCGCGCTATTATCCACCCCAATACAACTAGTTATGAAAGGTCTGAAAAATCGAAATCAACCGTTCAGGCGGTAACATTTTATTCGGATACTCATGCATGACCTCTAAAACTTCTGCCACTGCCAAGGGGTGTAAGCCCAATTTCATCCCTAAGTTTTTTATATTAAAGAGTTCTTTTTCATCTATTTCAAGGTCTACATTCATCAAAAGGACCAAACGCTGCAATTGAACTATTCGATCGAATTCAAAAGCAGGTGGCTCAAAATCGATGTATTTATCAAAAATCCCTTTGAATTCTTTGGACGAAACACCTAATTGTTTAGCAATGCTATATAGAAAGATAAACTCACTTTCTTTGACTTCTGCGTCTACTCTTGCTAGTTTAACCAATTCAGATAGTAAACTAAGCTTTTCCTGGTGTTCGTTTTCTTGTGGCATGATTAATAAAATATCTTTATTTTAGAAGGATGAAAATAACAGTTTTAACCCCACTAACACTTTTTTGCTTCTTTTTCTTTTCGTGTAGTTCAGAGAATGAACAGGAGGTTAATCGTGTAAACTCTCAGGTAGAGAATACCGAGTCAGGCGATTTAGAGGTAGCTGCAGAAGAGAAACCAGCAAAATTGGATTTAACTTCTGTAGAAGGAGCTTTTGAAGCTTATTTGCGACTACAAAGCGAATTCAAAAAGAAACTTCAAGCTTGCACACCTCAATATGCCAATCAACTTTATCTTGAATACAGAAAAAAACTCAAACTATTTATGAAAAATTAACCAGTTTAGAATCTGAAATGTTGGATGATTATGAAGGGCTTTACGACAATGATGGTTGGTTGAAATTATCCGGAAATTATGGAAAGAAAATTAAAAATTATCAAGCAAACGGATTGGAGATTTGGTATACCGGTGAAATAATGACCGAAATTCGCACTCGTCCGTCGGAAATCTCTAGTATGTTTTTAGGTCGAGTGACAAACGATTTTCAAGAATTTATCGAGCTGGAAGAATTTGATAATCAAGAGTTTATCACCAACGATGGTGGTCTATCCATAAGTTTGGACCGATTTTCAGCCATTGTGCGCCAATGGGAAGTTTTTTTACAACGCAATCCGAAAAGTGCCCTTAAAAAAGAAGCGAAAGAATTGTTCTCTATTTATCAAAGGGGGTATTTGATTGGACTCGATAACACCCCTGTTGCTGAATATTCGGACGGAATGATTTACAGCGAAAACAAAGAGAACTTCAAACGTTACTTGGATTATTATCCAAACAGTCCGACGTCTAAATTGATCAAATTATTGTTTGAATTAGAAGGCGATTATGAGGTGATGGGCGAAGAAATGGATAAGGCGCAAAGAAAGAGTTTACAAAAATTGTGAGGCTCAAATGAACGTAACCAAGTTTCAAATGTACATTTATACAACTAGTTGTTATAAAACCTCTTTTATGCGAATCCTAATTTCTGTCCTGTTATTTGGCTCAGCCTTAATTTCTTGCAACGCAATTTCGGCTGATCAACCATTGGGCACTGTAAATCACGTACTTAAAATCAAAGATGAAATAGTAAAACCAAGTCTAGATTTTGAAAAAACGAAACTGAAAGCAGTTGAAGCGCTCGAATTCTGTAAAACAAAAAATTACAACACCGATTTCTGTATCCTAATCGATATGAGTTTACATTCAGGTGTAAATCGCTTTGTGATTTGGGACTTTAAAAAAGATACGATTGATCATGTTTGTTTGGTTGGACATGGCAGTGGCGACCAACCTTGGAACCATGATTACTCAAAAGAAAGTCCACAATTCAGCAATGTACTCGAAAGTCATTGTTCTTCTCTTGGCAAATACAGAATAGGAGAGAGAGCACCCAGCGATTGGGGCGTTCGCATAAAATATGTCATTCACGGATTAGAAAGAACGAATAGCAACGCGGCCAAACGATTCGTTGTTTTTCATTCGTGGGAAGCCGTGCCCGACAAAGAATTGTTTCCTTTGGGAACACCTGAAGGTTGGGGTTGTCCTATCATTTCTTTGAATAATTTCCGGTTGGTGGATGAGAAATTAAAAGGAAATCCAAAATCAAGTTTAATGTGGATTTATACCGATTAATAAAAACCTGATTACATTTCCTTTATAAACGGTTCGAAATTTGTCACTCTGGTAGTCCAATGAAATTCAAAATAGCCTTTCTTATCTTCATTTTGTTTTCCTTCAAAAAGGCCGCGCCACATTATTTGAAAGAGATAAAATCGGTGCAAGATTTCAAAATCCTTAGTTCAGAACCTTTGACGAAAAAATACAGTGATGTTACTTCAGTTAAAGTCATTTACGACCTAGAAACGAAGGAGTTGTATTTCGCCAA
>ERZ1046568.581-NODE-581-length-29302-cov-5.736212_pt1 | contig 29302 bp, 26 predicted proteins | sample MGYA00383092_ERZ1046568 | MGnify/ENA primary metagenome ERZ1046568 (study PRJEB29581, sample SAMEA5548362) | metagenome | biome: marine; feature: coastal; material: water | depth 1 m | study: Short-term variability in the microbial, nano- and picoplankton dynamics... | reverse complement strand
GGAGAGGACTTGTCGACGATTTGGGCGTTCTTAATGAGTACTTTCATTTGCTCTAATTAATTTTTCCACCAGCGGATGATAACCAGTTCAAGGACTAAAAATAATAAACTTAAAACGATTGCCCATCTCCAATATTCAAAAGGTTTCTGAAGATCGAGTTTCGCTAAGCTTTGTCCATTCTTAATTGTGCCTGGCGAAATGTTGGTTAAACCTTTGTCGGTAAGCTGGGAAACTACTTTATCGATTTTCATTGGAGCGATATCTGACTCTAATCGATTGTAGTTCAAAGCTAATTTCCCCATATTGGATTCTCCCAGAATATCGAAGATACCGGCTTTTAAACGCTCCGAGGCTTCATTGCCTCGGATGGAAAGGTAATCCAAGTTGCCAATTCTTTCTTTTATCGGAATAAAATCAATGCTTTGGTTTTTCAAATGAACTGGTTTCTCGCTGTTAATCGAGGTGAATAATGGATATTTGCTATCTTCTCCAATCGTCAAAAAGTAAGGTCTTTGCTTGTGGCTAAGTTCACCTACACGCAGACAAACGGTAGAAAAGAGTGCGTTTGACGTGAATGAACTATAGCTTTTCTGTAGGCTGCTTCCGAAGAGAAAAGCCTTAGAATCAGTAGTACGCAAGAAAATTGCTTGACCATTTTGCGCACGTATCAAGGAAACACATTGTGCATTTACTGCAATATTGTACATTTTTTCAACCGAAGGAAGGTTGAGTTGACTTGGTTTCTTGTCGAATACAGGTTTGAAAAATGGATCCGAATAGATAACATCTTTAATTTTTGTCCCGTCGGTCATGGATGAGCGAATATTCGCAAGCCCAAATGCTGAAAGCGCCGTATTCATTGCGCTCATATTGATGTTACTACCTGGAAAAATAAGTAGTGAACCCTGGTTATTTTTGAAATCCTTCAATTGTTGAACCAAACCTGAAGGTATGTCATTTAAACCATTGATAACCAATAAGTCAACATCCTTGAATTGATCAAGAGTTACACCGTTTTCGGACACGCTTTGTGTTGAATAAAAGGGATCTAATGAATATACAGCACGAACATTTGGAACAGCGTCTTGCCCATCGATGATAAGAACCTTCGCGAATTCCTTTGGTGCATATGTAAAAAAGAATTCATCATCGAAATACACTTGTTTGTCACGTATTGAAGCTGATGCTGAGCGAAACTGATCTTGTCCGCCTTTCGATCTATTCTCCATAAAGTTGATGGTCGTTGTAGCGCTTTGCCCTGCTGGAACATCTACAAAGACATCACGATTGATAGAATTGGCTTTTATATTCAATTCAGCATTCGTCCAATCCGTTTGACCGTAGTTTCTTACACGAACGTTTAGTTCATTGTTTTGTCCGATTTTAATATTCGGTTTTGTAAACCAAACTGAGTCAACGCAAAGATTACTGTTGTTTTGGGCGATAAATTGAATAGGATAATAAAACCCTTTTTCATCTGCCTTTAGTGCTTTAGTATCGAAGCTATTCATTTGAAAGTCAGATAGAATGACGTACTGAACTGTACTGATTTTTTCTTTATTATTACTATATTGTTCAATGTATGATCGTTGCCAATCCATCACGTCGCCCATTTTCCGCACCAAAGGTGATAATTCGATTTTGTCCAAATAATCCAAAGCTTCTACTTTGCTGATCACACGTTGCTCAATCCCAGACATCTCATTGGTAACAATAACAAAACGAGTATCGTTGCTAGCCTCTGATATAAGCCGTTTCGCTGTTTCCCGTCCTTCAGAAAGTAATTCGCCTTCTGTTCCTTTTTGTCCCATTGAGAACGAGTTGTCGAGGTAAATGGACAAAAGCGGGTTGCCACCTTCGCGCAATTTTTGGTTAACAGGAAGGTAGGGTTGAGCAAAAGCTAATATGGCGAACAGTAGGCAAAGCAGCCTAGAAGCCAGTATAATCCATTGTTTGATGTTTTTTGTTGATTGATTTTCGAGTTCTACCTTCTTGAGAAACTTTAAACTAGAAAAATAAAGAGTTTTGTATTTACGGAAATTGTATAAATGAATAATAATTGGGATGGCGAGAAGGAGCAGTGCCCAAAGAAATTGTGGATATACAAAATGCATGAAGTCAAAGATATATATTAAAGTGATTTTTTGACTTCGCTTTTAGAAATTTTATGCTTTCTGAATTGCTTTGGTTAGAATTTCAGTCGAATTTTCCCAATTGAAATTTTTCAAAATCAACTGTTTTCCTTTCTTACCAATGCTTTCAGATTTTTCATTCGTTAAAAGTAAATGAATGTTTTTCACAAATTCTTCAGCCGAATCAGAAATGGTTATTTCTTCAATTTCAAGTGCTTTAAGCGCATTATTGGCCAACGGAGTCGTGACACAAGGAATTCCAAGTGCCATGGCTTCTAATAGTTTGTTTTGCATTCCAGTTCCAATTTGCATAGGTGCAACGAAAACTTTTCCAGCGCAATAAGCTTGACGAATGTCATCAACGTTCGCTAGAATAGTAGCTTGGAGATTCGAGTCGATGCTATCCATTAATTGCTTTGAAGGTCCAGCGCCAGCGGCCAAAAACTTCCAATCGTATCCTTTTTCTTTGGCTATTGGCAATATTTTGTCAAGAATAAATTTTACAGCTTGCACATTGGGTGGGTAATTCAAGTTTCCCACGAAGACAATGTCGAATTCAGGTAACTTATCTGTAGAAAAGGTCAAGAACGATTCTGAAACTCCATTGGGAATACATGATACAGGTTGATTTGGCAATGTCCCAAGCGCCTCGGCGTCTTGTTCACTGATAATGGTTTGAATCTCAAAATAATCATAAACTTCTCTTTCGTATTGAGCCAATCTCTTGGCTTCCAGCTTAAATATCCATTTCGTGAAAATTGATTGTAAAGGAATTCTTCGTTCTATTCCTTTCGAAAAAGCATCCATGTAGTCCAAAGTTTTCGGGCAGTTGTGGTAGTTTTTCAGGTATTCAGTCGTTCTGATTAATTGGCAATAAATATGATTGGGACGCAACTCTTTAACAATGGAATTGATTTTTTTATGAATGGAATAATTGTAGAAAAATGAGATCTGTATTGGTTTTGCACCAAATAAGCCAATAAATGACTGGAATAAACTTTTCCATTTGGGTAGCCGAAATACGTGGATTTCTTTACAATATTTTTCCAATTCTTGAATACTTTTTTCGGATACAATATGATCTGAGATGGTAATCAGTGTAATATCAAAGCTTTTACTGAGTTCAATAATTTGATAATAGGCGCGCAATTTATCGCCCTTTTCCAGAGGAAAGGGGAAACGAGAGAGCATAACGACCAATTTCGATTTCAAATTATTAGAGATTTTGTTCAAAGATATCTTTCAAATTGTATTGGGTTTTCCATTTCCGAAGATTTTCTTGTGCTTTTTTACCCATTTCTCTTCTTAAATCTTCATTTTGGTGCAATTGTGTTGCAAAATGCACGAATTCTTCATCATTCTGAGCGATAAAGATTCCTTCACCGTGTTTTATTTCAATTCCTTCGGCGCCCTTTGGGGTTGTAACACACGGAACACCTAAGGCAATAGCTTCTAAGAGTTTAATTCTAACTCCAGAGCCAGTTTTTATTGGAGCCAGTAAAATACCAGATTCTTTCATGAACTTTACCTTGTCGTCAATAAATCCATGGTACTCAATTTGTGAAGAATCAATCTTGTTCAACTGATCCTGATGACCTCCTGCAAAACGCATTTTCATCTCTTTATTTAATTCAAATAACTTGGGCAAGATGCTGTTGACTAAATCGTCGTGCGCTAGGATGTTTGGCTGCCAGTTCATTGAACCAATAAAAAAGAAATCAGGTGATATAGATTCTGGAATGGAATCTGAGATGTCGGGAAAATAGGGAAGAAGGTGAATGTTCTTCATTCCCCAATTATGAAACATATTCCTATCGATTTCTGAAATGGACAAGATTAAGTCAACTTGATGGAGGATTTTTTTTTCTCTTTTCTCTAATTGATTCGCTAAAATTTCAAGGTATTTCTTCCGTAAAAAGGAAGTTTCATTATCGGCCTGTATTCGCCATAGATGAGATTCAACGTTGTGTGTTCGAAAAACCGATTTGGCTTTAGAAAATTTTCGTTTAATTAATTCGATCTCTTGGCCAGCGTATAAACTATCGATAATCACCAAATCGAAATTTGTTTCCATATCTTGGATTTTCTTTATCCAATCAGAATGGGTAAATCTGGATAAATTGTACGAATTCCCCTTCAACATTGCAGATAACGCACCGGAAACATTTGTTTGCAGATTGATAGGAATATTATTGATAGTGAGTTTAGTCCATTCTTTACCTTCGAATTCTTTTCGTTGAAATGGGTGTTTTTCGGAGGAGAATGTCAGGATCTCCATCTCATAATTCAGTTCAAGAAGTTTTTTAGTTAAAGCTCGGCTGGCTTCGTTTCCACCGTCTACAACGGGCAAAAAGGGCTTAGACTGAAGTAGTAGTACTTTCATTCTTTCTTTTTTTCATGAATCGACTAAAGAATTTGCCCCAATTGTCTAATACGAATATGGGAGAATCATTAATAGCAGCGCGCATAAGTATAAATGCGAATGGCGTTAAAACGATACCAGCAAACCACATGCCGAGGAAAGGCGAAACGATTTCTTCTTTTGCCAAGTTTTCTCCAACTGAAAAAAGAATAAAATAAATCATGAAAAGTAAGGCTGCAATTACGACTGGCGCGCCAAAACCACCTTTACGAACGATCGCACCCAATGGAGCACCGATAAAGAAAAGCACGATTATGGCATAGGTCAACGCAAATTTTCGATGAACTTCAATGTCGTAATTCCGAACGCCGTGATTGATAGATTCCATGAACGTACCTTGGCTAGCAATATTGTCTATTTTTCGTCGCAAACTGGATTGCACATAGGTAATTGATGCAAGTTTTTCTTCCTTTGAAATAGTATCCCAAAGAATTGTTCTTGCAGGCAATGGTTTCTCATCGTTTGAGAGATTCTTAGCTGTATCGCGCTTTGCTAAAAGTTTTGATTGGTAAGTGATATGATCATTTAGTACCTGTTCGACAAATCCCTTAGTAGTATTGTCTGCTTTTTTCTGTAATGAGTCAATTGCGTCATCGAGTTGAAAAACCGTGAGCATTTCATGGTCATTTTTAAATAGTTCCTCTTCTGATTTATTCAAAGCAAATCCGGAGAGGTCAATTTTATAAGTCGCTTGGTTGAATTTCGTGCGACGCCCTGGTCTATTGTTGTTTTTCGTAGGAATAAGTTTCCCTTGTTCGCTAAAAACAGGCGCTTGAGATGAAAGTTCTTCCACAATGCTTCCCGTGTTCAATTCAAAATAGATGTATTTACCATTTTCAGATTTATACATGCGGCCATCTTTCGCTCGAACGGTTTTTATTTCATTGTTATTTGTGTGATCGTGGATAATGATATTTGTGAAATTATCTCCATTCACTTCATCTACTTTAATGGCGTAACCATCTAATTCTGTTGCATATGCACCAGGGGAGAGGATAGTTGAAATCTTCGTATTTTGAATATCGTAAATAATAGAATGCCATTTGAGATTGGCTACCGGTATAACGTAATTGGCAAAATAGAAGGTGCAAATTGCGATGATAGAAACAAGGATAATCAAAGGTCGCATAATGCGAAGCAAAGAAAGTCCACTGGATTTTAGCGCAGTTAACTCATTGTTCTCGGACAAATTTCCAAAAGTCACTATGGAAGAAAGGAGTATGGCAAGCGGGAGTGCTAAAGGAATTAGACTTGCCGAAACATAAAATAGTAATTGTAGAATGACAGAAACTTCTATTCCTTTGCCCATTAAATCATCGATATACAGCCAAAAAAACTGCATAATGAGCATGAACATCGAAATTAGGAAAGTCACGACGAAAGGTCCTGAAAAAGAACGAATGCTAAAAACGTATAATCTCTTAAAAGGAAGTCGCATTTACCAGCAAAGATAAGAACTGGTTACATACCAATTCAAAACATAAACGAAGAAAATCTAAGATTATGCGCCAATGAACCTTTTCAGGCCTTCAATAAGTGACTCCCATAGTTGTTGAGTGCCCTCCATTTCATCGTCTTCCGCAAAATCAGTTACTTTTAAAATAACAGACTTGGTCATCGGGTCAATTTCGTAGTGCAGCTGGAAATAGGTATCTAAACCTTCTTCCTCGTCATTTAAATTTTGCCATTTTATTTTTTCGCCCATTTTTTTTGTCAATAAACGAGCTTGTTCCTCACTACCATCCCAAAAGAAGGTGTAAATATCATCGTTAATGTTGACGTCATCGGCAAACCATTCGCTAAGCCCACTGGGGGTGAAAAGCATATTCTCTAGAACTTTTGGTGAAGTATTCAAAAGGAATTCGAGTTCAAATTTCTTTTTCTCGGACATGTAAATCAGTAATTAATTTTAACTTCGCACCTCAATAAATAGTAGGCAGAACGAATTTTTCACAATATACTTAATTCTTTTCAATGGCTTTAATCCACTCTTTAGAAAAAAACGGTAATTTCTTGTTCAAATATAGAGGACAAATACCTATTGTGTTGTTCGCAATGGCAATACCAGTAGTTTACTTTACTAAGTATCAGTTCATTAAAAACGACGACACCTTATTCTGGGTATTGTTGATAATCTGTTCGTTAATTTCTTTTATTGGTCAAGCAATCAGAGCGATAGCGATAGGAATGAGTAGTAAATACACTTCTGGACGAAATACGAAAGAACAAGTAGCGGATGAATTGAACACAAAAGGTATTTATTCTACGGTTCGTCACCCATTGTACCTTGGAAACTATTTTATGTGGATTGGTATCGTGATGTACACCTTCAATTTTTGGTTTATCATTTTGGTATCGCTTCTATTTTGGTTGTACTACGAGCGCATTATGTTTGCTGAAGAGCGATTTTTGGAGAAGAAGTTTGGCGCGGAGTATGTGGATTGGTCAATGACTGTGCCGCCCTTCTGGCCAAGTGGTAAAAACTATGTAAAAACACCCATTCCATTTTCAATGAAAACGATTTTAAGAAGAGAGTATTCTGGTGTAACGGCAACTATTATCGGATTCCTTTTTGTGGACTTATTACGAAATTTCTTTGAAGATTATTCTTTGGAGTGGAATTCGAATTATACAATCGTGCTCGTTGTTGCTTTATCAATATCATTGATTTTAAGAACATTAAAACACAAAACGAAGCTTCTTTTTGAAGAAGATCGTTCTTAAGCAACAGAAAAATTAAAAAATCACTTTTCTGAGCTTGGCAAATTCAAAAAACCATTATATTTGCACCCCGAAACAGACAAAGCTTTAGGAAATGGCGATCCCGATATAGATCGGGACAAAGTCGTCAAGTTAGTTTATAAGCTCAAATATGGCGAGGTAGCTCAGTTGGTTAGAGCGCCGGATTCATAACCCGGAGGTCGGGAGTTCAAATCTCCCTCTCGCTACAATAAGGGATCTCAATCCCAGTAAAGGTTTCAGAGTTTTCACTGAAACCTTTTTTTATTCCCTCTACCCTCTTGTGCTAGGAACTGTGCTAGGTCTTGTGCTAGGAATTTAATAAATTTTCATTAATCCAATCCATTGCAATTTTTTCGCAAATAAGATTATAAACTTGATTCGTACCTTCATTCATTGAAATGCCTTTAGGTTCTAAATATTCATTAAATAGTTTAGTTAAAGGAGTTGGAAAATATTGTAACCCCTTTTTTCTATGTGGGCTTCTTTTTTCTTCAAATGCTTGTTTCAATTCTTCAAAAGATAGATTTTCTATTGCATCCTTCAATGAAGGTTCTGATGAATCAACATATTTATAGACTCCAGGTGCAATATATTCTTTATCTGGATTTGGACTATAATCAATAATAGTTGGATTAAATTCTAGCTTTTCCATTTTCTAAATATTTCCGTTTTTATATATATTTTAATTACTTATGTTCAAAAATTACATGTGTTTTTATTTAAACTCGACACCATTTTTGACATGCCAATATTGTTCATAAAATTTTCCATCTGGGCAATCACGTAATCTTTTACTTGCATACAATACAGCATTGATATTGTTTTTTATTGCTAAGGCAACTAACTTTTCATTGTCTCTAATTTTTTTACTGGCAAATTCTAAAAACGCTCCGTCATTTTTTATGGCTACAACTACGAATTCTTCATCGTCACGAAATTCTTCGTTAAGATCCATGAAAATATTCGGAAAATCAGCCAATAACTTTAGCATTAATTCTCTGTTATTTTGAATGATTTCATCTAAGTAAATGATACTATTAGCACCATATGGATCAACAAAACCAACATAAAGTTTAAGTAATTCATAATCGCTTTGCAACCTTTCTGAAGCTCTACAAAAAAACTCATTACCTATCCAAGTATCATTGAGGTAATCTTTAATGAATTTTCTATCATCTGAATAGTTTTCATTAAAAAGGGAAATCAATTTCATTTGAGATTCATGTTCCCATGAATGATAAAAGTCAATACAAAATTTCATAAACATTTCCTTAGAGATGACGAATTTTTCTGGAAGATCTTTAAACCAATTGCCTTGATTTAAATAATCTATGTGACTGTTATTCTCATAGGATTCAATTATTCCCAAATTCCATGGGTCATTAATTTCAAATGGTGGTATTATTTTTTTAGAAACTAAATATTTATGTAAATCTATTAATTGATTAGATACTGAAATCATACTTTAATAATACATAATATTTTACTATTTAAAAATTATAGCATTTCCTATTATATGATTTTCTTAAAAAATGTACCATTTTATTAAATCTGTGTTCTAGAAGTATGGACGGAGAATATGATGGTGTAATGATTTGTTGTCCAAAGTGCGATTGGCAACCTTCAAATGAAATTTTTTCTAAGCTGTCAATTGATGCTTACAAAAGAAAATCGAATATGAAAATCCCTATAAAATGTGAAAAATTTTATTGTAATTATTCAGGATTAATTGAAGGGTGGCTATTTATTTACAAAAAGTTTTAGACGCTTTGATAAAAGCTATTTCAAATCCTTAAATAAAATGAAATTGTCGAATATTTTTAAGATTAAATTTTTAGAGAGAATGCCAGTGTTGAAAACATCAAAATTAGGAACAATAAAATGTAATTCTTACATATATAAACCAGTTTCTGAGCATTTAACACTCAGTATAATTAAAAGTTATGAAAACCCTTCATTATTTGGTATTTTACCTTATAGAAATAAGTTTCCTGATCATATAAAAATGAAAAAAGTATTAGATAATATAATCAAAGCTGTTACTGTAAATCAAAAGGATCTTATAGTTTATGGATACAACTTGTCAGATGATAAAGAAATAATTTTATTCAAATTAAAAGGAAAGAAAAATTTACATAATGAGTTTTTTAATAATTCATCAAGTGAATTTTATAACGATTTGATTGTAAAAATGATAAGTCTTAATTGTACAAATGCTAGGTTTGAAAATAAAACTACAGATTAATAAATATAACATGGAAAAAATATTAGAGTTAATTACTGAAAGCGGGAAAGATCCAATTGGCGGTTTATATGTTCACTTATTTCAGCCAAATGAAGATATTTATGAAGAAGGTAAAGAAATAAAAGCCGGAATGAGCGTTCTGAAACCCGGTAAATTTAAAGGTAAATTATCTGGACGTATGAAGATATACCATAATAATAAATATTGGCATTTTATAAATGGAGAATCTGCATTCAATAAATCAACTACAAGGAGTTATCTATTATTAGATGCTACAAATTTGCCAGAAGATAAAAAATGGTTAATTACTGGATTGGAAGATAAATTAACTCAACTAATTGCTGAAAAGTTTAATATTATTTCAAAAATCGGCAAAGGTAAGAGCGAATATCGTCAAATTGAATTTAATTCATTAAAGGAATACGATTATAAAATAAAATGTATTTGTGACGAAATTAATAAGGAGGTTGAAAAATCTTTGAAATAATTTAATCAGGCTTTTTTATCTAATTTGAAAAATAGATTTTATAAAACTTTATTTAAAGTTATTATCTCAAATCTAAATGTTCCTTTTTAGGATTAACCCATTATATTACTAAATAATCGCCTACAGAAAAATAATTACGCTTACCATTATTAATCTAAAAATTAAGCTATGATTAAGTTAAAAAAAATAAGTATTTGTCTATCACTTTTTACTATTGTTGTCGTTTCATTTAATTCATGTAATAAGCAAGAAAAAGTATATAATTTGTATCGATGTCCTTGCCCTAAGGAAATTCTAGAAATGGTCGATAATGAATCTGATATATACTGGGATTGTTCTTGGCAAGCATCATACAATGAAGGTAAGGTCTTTTTAAAATTAGATGAAGATGGAGAATTACTATATATCACTAGAACATATAAGCAATAGCCTTGCTTTTAAAAACTAGTTAATTTTTTTTAATTAATATAATCTATCATGAGAAACACGTATATAAAAGTCTTTGTTTTAGTAGTTCTATTTAATCTTACAACTAAAAACTTTATTGCACAAAATGAAAATAAATTAATTGACCAAATGTTTGATTCTTATACTCAAGAGATTAAATCAACCTTTGAAACACATTACAATAGAAAATTTGAACTTGATTCTTCTATGAACACAGCTTGCATTGATCATGTTGAAAGACTAATTGATGAAAAGCCATCTAAAACATACAAGGCCTGTAATTTTTTTGTAACTAGGAGGTTTGAAAAATCTGTATTTCAAGATAGCGAATACGTTACAAAAAAAGATATTCTTTTTGCAGACTGGAGATTAGAGTTTGTTGAAGATAACTTGAATGATCCTAGATTTAACTATGTTAACGCAGATAAATTATATGTTACTTATGGCGAGCATGAAGATTATGTATATGTAGTTGTTGGGGTAACCAGCTCATGGTATGAGAAAAATCCAGATTTATGGGTTTTTGAAAATGATGATTAATTAATAACAAATTGATTTTAAGTATTTATTAAAAGCAATTAATTTTAAAACAGAATAGATGATTATATCATATGTTATTTGGTTTCGAATGCATTATAGTAAAATTTATTGTTATCTATCTTTTAAAAAAAACGGAATATGAAAGTAATAATAGCAGGAGGAAGAGACTTTAATGATTACGAAAAGCTTTGCCAATTTTGTGATAAGGTATTGAGTAAACATATAGAAATTGAGGTAGTAAGTGGAACAGCCAATGGTGCTGATAAGCTTGGAGAGAAATACGCAAATGATAATGGATACGCAATAAAGCAATTTACTGCCGAATGGGATAAATACGGTAAAAGTGCAGGATATAAAAGAAACACACAAATGGCTGAATATGCAGATGCTTTAATTGCTTTTTGGGATGGCAAGAGTAGAGGAACTAAGCATATGATTGACTTTGCAAAGCGTGCTAATTTGAAAGTAAATGTTAGTTATTTTTAATTGAATCTAACATATTCGTCAAGGACAATCAGTGAGGAATATTATGAAACTAACAGGAAAGAGTAGTGGAACGGTTCAAAAAGTTAAGAGGCTTATGATTTAATAAATAATAATTCTATTTTCGTTAAAATCTTGTGGTAGGAAAAAACCATTATTATTGGTTGTTTTTGGTGAAAAGTGTAAACCAGTAATTTTTTAAAATATTGATAATCAGTTACTTGTAAATTTAAAAATAGGTCACCGCGAGATTCATAACCCGGAGGTCGGGAGTTCAAATCTCCCTCTCGCTACAAAAGGTTCAGTATTACTGAACCTTTTTTGTACAATAGATTTTGGTTGAGAGTTCATAACGTCTTTACAGCTATATGGTTCGGGGTTCTCTCGAAATGATAGGTTCAGAATAGAACTTGACTTATATTTTAAGGAAAAGTATGTTGAGAATTCAAAACTATGTGCCTAAGTAATCTTCTTCAAAGCAAAAAAGTGACTGTAGCCCAATTATAAACAAGTTTAGCAGGTTGGTTAATTCTTTTGGCTGTTATTGATTAATTTTTTCACTTATTTTCTGTTTGCCAATGGGTGTTTGAAAAACGGTTTGTGATTATCATATCCTATGATTTGGCAAATTTGCCCATTTTCTATTTTCTCATTTTGATATTTGTGGATAAAACTCATAAACGAGTGGTCAATCAACTTTGTTTTTCCGAAATCAACAATAATATTATTCTCTCAATCAGGTCTTTACGTGTGTCGTTAATTGACAATGTTGACTCTGAATTCGTCGCGAAATCAGGCGTAATGATGTTCGTTGGTAAATTGATTCCTGTAGAACTAGGAATGGTAAAATCGGTATCATAAACGATATCGAATTGGGTAAGTTTGTTCAGTTTTTTGCAAGATGAGAAACTAAAGGCTATAAGCAAAAGGAGGAGAGATGTGTATTTAATCATGGTTTTAGCTTCTGATGTATTACTAAGAAATAAAAGTTGTTTTAGTTTGTTAGGACACTTTTTTAAGTTCATTTTGAACGAATTGAGCTAAACTTTGGACTGTTTTTGAACTAAAATCGAATTTTAAATTGGCCGTTTCATAGATAGTCGGAATATCTTTTGTGTATCCTAAAGCGAGAGCTGCCTTGTAATCTGCTATTGCTTTTTCTTTATTCTGTAAAGCGTTTTTCCAGACTCCAATAGCACCCAATTGCGAAATGCCATATTCAATATAATAAAATGGAACTTCAAACAAATGCAATTGACGATGCCAAGCATACGTGCGACTTTCTTCATACCCAGCCCAATCGACAAATGGATTCCCATAATCCTCTTGCAGTTTCTTCCAATACGTTTTTCGTTCTTCTCTGGAGTGTGTTGGGTTTTCATAAATCCAATGTTGGAAAGCATCGATGGTTGCAATCCACGGCAATACTCTTAAAATACCGACCAATTGTTCTTTTTTTGCCCTGTTCAGCTCGTCTTCGTTGTCATAAAAAGCATTCCAGTTGTCCATAGAAAGTAACTCCATGGACATAGAGGCCAATTCAGCTACTTCTGAGGGTAAATTCTTGAAAGAGGTCAAATCCAAATCACGAGAAAGGAAAGAATGAACCGCATGCCCACCTTCGTGAATCATGGTAACCACATCGCGTTGAGCACTCGCAGCATTCATGAAAATAAACGGAACGCCGATTTCATACAGAGGATAATTATATCCACCAGGCGCTTTTCCAGCTTTCGAATCCAGATCCAAATGCTTCATTTCGTCCATCGTTTGAAGACAATCGCCAAAAAACGGGTCGATTTCCTTAAAAATAGATTTCGTTGTATTCAACAGTTCTTTTCCATCTTTAAAGGGGACAAGTGGCTCTTTTCCGTCAGGATCTACTTCGCTATCCCAAGGTTTGATGCGTTCTTTGCCCATTTTGTTCGCATGTTCTTTTTGAATTTCTTGCACCATAGGTACGATGTGCTCCTTTATGGCAGCATGAAAATCAAAACAATCTTCTTTTGTATAATCGAATCGACCGAGTGCATCAAACTTGTAATCTCTGTAATTCTTATAACCAGCGTTCACGGCAATTTTATGCCGAAGGACAATTAAATCATCAAACAATTGTTCTAAGGCTTCCACATCTTCAGATCGACGACTGACCATTTTCTGAAAAGCTTCCTTTCGAATGACTTCATCTTGCTTTTTCAATAGATTTGACGCTTGTTGCATCGTCAGTGTTTCACCTTCCCATTCTATGCTTTGCGCAGCAGAGATAGTTCCGTATTCTTTGCTTTTTTCTTGGGATTGCGTCTGCAGAGGAATATTTTCTTCGCGAAAAAGTTCTATGCTTTTTTGAACTGATCTAAAATAGATTTTATAGGCATCGTTGTTTTCAAGTTCTTTCTTGAATTGACTGTTCATGAGTTTTTTGTTCAATAAATCATCGAACGGTGCCATTTTTGGAGCTATTTCAGTCACGAAAAACGAATAATCTAAAGATAATTGCTCATCCTTCGTATCGATTGTCATTTTAATATAGCGCCAAGCCATGTCTTCCTCTAAAATGGCCTCCAATTCACTTTGATCTCTCAACCAATTTTTAAAAGATTCTAGATTATCAATTTTACGATCAACCAAATCTTTAAAATAACCTTCAATTTTCAACCAATCATCAATAATTAATCCTTCAGCTACGAAATTTCTTTTGGGTGCGGTTATTTTCATGATTTATCGAATAAAAAAGTCGTCCCATTAGTAACGAGACGACTTGTTAATATGTTTAATTTGAATTATTTTCCTCGTCCAGCTCCACTTTTGGGTTGCGCTACTTTTTTGGGAGCACTAGTTTTAGATGCTGATTTAGATTTAGGAGCAGCTTTCGGTTTAGCAGTTGTTTTTACCTTCGGCTTAGCTGCTTTTTTTACTTCTTTCTCTTTATTATCACTATCTTTCGCTGCAGCTTTTTTAGCTTTCGGTTCCTCTTCAACAACTTCTTCTTTATCGTCGGATTTCCCTAATTCACCTAATTTGTGCAACATGTTGTACCACATGAAAATCTTCTTGATATCCGATGAATAAACACGTTCTTGATCGAAATCAGGAAGAACTTCTATCAAATACCCAGTCAACTTATCTTCACTTTCCTTGTGTGAAATACAAGTAGCGCCTTTTTCTTTTTTAAAGATGGCATCGAATATTTCACTCAGTGGTTTGTCCTCACTATAGGTGTAAATACTAATGTCTTCCAACGCAGAAACTCTATCGGACGCGTATGCTGGAAAGCGTTTCTTGTCCTGTAAAGATTCTACAATAATGTTGTTTTTACCTTGAGCAACAACTTTAAAAAGTCCTGGTCTGCCTGAAATGGAAATGATTCCGGAAATCGTCATTTGATGTTTTTAATTTGAGTCCAAAAATATAAAAATCTTCGAGTGCAAGCTATTGGATAATGATTTTTAATTGCACAACATCGTTTTTAGTTACGATATCGAGAAAATATGTGCCAACAACACCTTCATTAATAATAAACTGTCCTTTGGAAATTTGTTCTGTTTTCACGGATTTACCGAACATGTCAATTGCTTGAACCTCAAAAATGTTATCGTCGCTTTCTATCCAAATTTGACCAACAGTTGGGTTTGGATATACTTTAATTTTTATTTGATCTAAATCATTCAGTCCCGCTAACCCGAAGAAAGGCGCAGAGTATGATGGGCAGCCATCTGTGCTGACCACATAAACTTGGTAGAATCCATCGGGGTTAAAAAGCGAGATATTTTGATTTGTAGCGCCCAAAATATCTAAACTATCTTTTTGCCATTGATAATTTATAGCTACGCTAGAACTTAACATAAATCCAGATTGAGAAATGTTAGGTACAGGTTCAACTGCAGTCGTTAAAAGTAAGTCTAAAGCATTTGCCTTGCCATAACCATAGGCATTGTTGGGGACAACTCCTGTAAATCCATCTGTATAAGCTGTAGAAGTGAGCAAAGTTTTAAAAGTAGAGTAGGTACCAAACGGACATTTTTCTAAAAATAAAGCGGCAATTCCAGCAATCACTGGACTAGCCATGCTTGTTCCGCCATTTCTAACGTGCCATCCACCTGAATCTACTGCACTCCATGAAGCCATGTCGTTTAACATCCAAAGAGGCCCGGCCGATAAGGAAACATCTCCGTGAGCCGTAATATCAGGTTTTGTGACTCCTAAGCGACTTGGACCTTTAGCGGAATTAGGACTTAGTTGACCAACCGATGAAGGAAAGGGTGTATATAAATTTCCATTCTTATCAATATGGTGTGCTCGATTTCTTGCATTTGCAGTTGAGATTATCATTTCTGAACAGTTCCAACTTGAAACGATGGTCTGTAAGGAGTCCGGTAGCTGATAATGTGTGATTGCTGGCATTTGGACAATTGTAGGCAAACCAGTAGATACAATATTATTCAAACCTATGGCAGTTCCACTCCATAAATCGTAGTTACCAGAGCCCTTGGTCATAAATCGATAGAAATAGCTGGTAGAGTCTACACTTGTGAAAAGTACTTCCATATGAAAGTTTGGACCTTCTATTTCCTTGTAGATTTCCATAGCGGCAATTTGCTGACCACTAGAATTGAAAATGGTGTCGTAAATAGGATTAGTACCAAAGCTGTCATATGAATTTTGAAATGTTGTTGTTCCTCTTAAAGAGAAATTAGGACTTGTTTTATCCGCTCCGAACGCAAAATCAATGGCATGTGCAGTTGTAGTATCCGTCCAATAATCAAAATAGATTGTATTTGCCCCAAGTTGACCACTCGGATTGTTCTCGAACCAAGTGAAAGTAGTGTCTGAGCTCACATTTCCATTAACATGATATTTCCCCCATTGACCCGAATTTCCTGCTGCACAAACGATAATTCTACCTGGCTGAGCGTTGACCAATCCTTCCATGTAATCTGATGCGGGGTCGTTTCCGTCATGACTGCCTAAATAAGAACCAATACTCAAGTTTACGACTGCAGGCATGTTGTATTCATCCGCAATTTTAAAGATGTAATCACAAGCATCAGCTACTGTTAATGTCCAGTTGGGCAGCTGGAAATTTGTCTCAACGATGACGATATTGGCATCTGGAGCTATTCCTTTATTTGTCCCATTGGCCATTCCATTTCCAGCAGCACAGCCAGCCACAGTTGTGCCATGAGCACTGTTGTCCATGCTGGTAATTGTTCCGTTATTAATGTCTGTGCTATCCCACTCTTGGCCGTAGTTGTAGGGCATCGGTGAGTTAGGCCCTGTCATACTATGGTCCCAATATCTTAAAACTCTTGTTTTTCCAGTTGTATCCAAAAAATCGGGATGGTTGTAATCCAATCCAGTGTCTACAAAACCAATCAATACATTCTTTCCAGTATAAGCTGAAGTGAGCCCTCCGACTCCCATATGCACCGAATCTGCAGAATGATGACCTCGAACCGTGTCATTCAATAAAGCAGGTGGTGCAAATTCAAAATGAAAGACAATTAATTCTTTTGTCTTCATTTTGTCTGAAATCCAAGTAGGAGTAGTGGTGATGAAGAGCCAATCGGTACTCTCATACTTTAAAAAAATGTTTTCTTTTTCCAAAAGCACACGGTTTTTTACTGTATTATCAATGCAAAAAGTGGTTGGTGCATTGGGATGTTCCTTCAATACCTTATCGAAACCAATGCCTTGCGAAAAAGAAATAGACGTGCAAAAAAAGGTAAGAATCAGGCTGTTGAAAAGGTGTGTTGTGCTCATTATTAATTGATGGTTTATTATAAAATTAAGCTAAAAAACCATAATTTAGCGAAGAATTAGAATAGAATTTTAAACTTTTACGAATCAAAATTTTACGAATGATTAAAAAAACAATTTTAGTATCCGTCGTGTTGTCCTTCGGTTTCAACTTTTTTGCTCAAGAAATTCCAAAAACGGCCAATTGGTATAACAAAGGTGGTTCAGGAATGTATACAGACAAAGCAACCAAGAAAGTAAAGAAAATGAAATCAGAAACAGTTATTGTAGCTGTTATTGATAATGGTGTTGACATTGAGCATGAAGATTTGACAGGAAAGATCTGGACGAATTCAAATGAAATTCCAGGAAATGGAATTGATGATGACAAAAACGGTTACATCGATGATATCCATGGTTGGAATTATTTAGGAAACGCAAAAGGGGAGCATGTGGATGATTGCACACTAGAAATGACTCGTATCGTTCGTGATTGGGGAAAGAAGTACGAAAATGCCGATGAAAACTCCCTAAACGCTGAAGAAAAAGAAGAATATAAAATCTATCAAACTGCGAAAGTTAACGTTGAGGCTGATTTAGCAAAGTATAACCAATACTTGGCATATTTCGATATGTTGCCAAGAATTATTGACGCCGTTCCAAGTCAAGTGGAAGAAAAATTGGGTAAGAAAGATTACACAATGAAGGACTTGAAAAAATGGAAAACAGAAAACGATCAAGATGCTCAGTTGAAAGGAACGGCAATGGCTATTCTTTCTGGTGAATTATCAATGGATGTTGTCAACGGTCAGAAAAAACAAATTCAAGATATGGTTGACTATAACTTGAATGTTGATTTTGATGAAAGAAAAATAATCGGTGATAATCCAAACGATTTTTCAGACACACAATATGGAAATAACGACTTGGAAGGTCCGAGTGCTGGTCACGGAACACATGTTTCAGGAATTATCACAGCCAACCGTAAAAACGGTTTAGGAGGCGACGGTGTTGCTTCAAATGTATTGATTATGGGCTTGAGAGCCGTTCCAAACGGAGATGAAGCGGATAAAGATGTTGCTTTAGCAATTCGTTATGCAGTTGACAATGGAGCTCAAATTATCAATATGTCTTTTGGAAAAAGCTACTCTCCTCACAAAGAAGAAGTGGCTGCGGCATTTGAATATGCAGCATCAAAAGGGGTTTTGTGTATTCACGCAGCAGGAAACGACGGAAGTAATTTAGATGAAAAACCAAATTTCCCAACGAACCAATATGCTTTCCAAGCTACACCAGCGAAATTATTTTTGACTATTGGTGCTTCAACGTACAACAAGAAAGATCAAAAAGGTTCTTTGGCAGCGGATTTCTCTAACTACTCTCAAACGAAAGTAGATGTGTTTGCACCAGGTTACCAAATCTACAGTACAGTTCCTCAAAGTGAGTACGATACGTACAATGGAACTTCAATGGCTTGTCCAGCGGTTTCAGGTGCTGCAGCATTTATCAAGTCATATTTCCCTAAATTGACAATGGCAGAAGTACAAGAAATTCTTTTGACATCTGCGAAAAGTTATAAAGGGAAAAAGATGGTTAAGCCAGGATCTGAACCTGTTTCTAAAGCCAAGAAAGACGAAAACGGGAACAAAATTGAGAAAGTTGACAATACTGTCGATTTCGCAACTTTATCTGTTACAGGTTCTGTAATCAATCTTAAGAATGCAGTAAAAGTTGCAAAAGCAATGTATAAAGCGAAAGGATATTAATCCCAAAACGATTATATTTAAACCATCTTGAACTATCAAGGCGGTTTTTTTTATGCGTATAATTTTACTTTTTGCCCTTATTGGGTTGTCGTTTGTTTCTCCGAGAAATGCTCCAAAAAAAATCTTGTTGGATGAACTCGTTAACGGATGGCACAAAGCCGCCAGTAATGCTAATTTTGATGATTACTTCGGTTTAATGAACGACGATTTCGTTTTTCTAGGCACTGCACCTGGAGAACGATGGACAAAGAAGCAGTTTTCAGAATTTAGCAAACCCTATTTCGATGCGGGCCAAGCGTGGGATTTCAAAGTTATCGATAGAGAATGGGTGTTCTCAAAAAACAAGAAAATTGCTTGGTTCGACGAAAACCTAACCACATGGATGGAAGACTGTCGTGGCTCTGGAATTATGGTAAAAGAAAAAGGAAAATGGAAATTGGCGTATTACAACTTAACTGTCCTTATCGAAAACGAGAAGATTCAGGAATTTATTGAATTGCGGAAAAAGGTAATTACGGCTGATTAATTAAGAATTAATGAATTACGATTTATGAATTCGTAATTCAAACATTTATAATTCGTAATTAAGCTATTCCTTTCGCGTGATCCGCCAAGAACTGCGCTAGTCCAGAATCCGTAAGTGGATGATTTGCCAATGCTTTTATCGCTTTTAACGGTCCCGTCATCACATCTGCACCTATTTCCGCACATTGAATGATATGCATTGGGTGACGAACAGATGCTGCTAGAATTTCAGTGTCAAATCCATAGTTGTCGTAAATCAAACGAATTTGAGCGATGAGTCCAATTCCATCGGCTGAAATATCATCCAATCGACCTAAGAAAGGAGAGAGGTAACTCGCTCCAGCTTTGGCCGCCAAAAGAGCTTGTCCAGCTGAAAACACCAAAGTACAGTTTGTTCTTATTTCTTTTTCACTGAAATATTTTATCGCTTTGATTCCTTCTAGTGTCATCGGAATTTTCACTACGATATTCGGATGCAATTCGGCCAAATCAGTTCCTTCCTTGATCATTCCTTGGTAATCCGTAGCAATAACTTCAGCACTTACCGGACCATCGACAATATTACAAATCGCCACATAATGTTTAAGAATATTTCCTTGTCCGGTGATTCCTTCTTTCGCCATGAGCGATGGATTAGTTGTCACACCGTCTAATATTCCAAGATCGTTGGCTTCCTTAATTTCGGCAAGATTGGCTGTATCAATGAAAAACTGCATGTATATAAGTTTGAAAGTTGTTTAGTTGCAAGTTAATCCTTTTTCATATTCCATTAACGAATGCAATGAAGAAATTGGAAAGAAAAGTTTGGACAAAAAAAAGTGGGGCAAGCTACTCACATCGCACCGCTCAACCTCATACCTTTGCTACGTTCCCGTCCTGGAGGATTAAGAGGGAGCTGGTCGTATAAGACTTACCCCGCCGCAAAAGTAGTGCTTTTTTAGAAATTGAAGAGAAAAAAGGTGGTTAAATAAAACAAAAAAGTCGATCCTGAGACCGACTTTCTGTTTTTGAGTATGTTAATCGTCTTAATCGACGTGCATAAAATCTTTTTTCGCTAACAATTCATCTTCCGATTCGCGGTAATCTGGATCGTCGACGCAGCAATCTACTGGACAAACGGCAGCACATTGAGGTTCATCGTGAAACCCAACGCATTCTGTACATTTATCGTGAACGATATAATAAACATCCATATCAACAGGCTCAAAATCAGCATCCGCTTCAATTTGGTCACCGTTCAATGTGGTAATCATTCCTTTTAAAGATGTTCCATCCGAGTATTTCCACTCAGCGCCACCTTCGTAAATTGCGTTATTTGGACATTCCGGCTCACATGCTCCACAGTTGATGCATTCATCCGTAATAATTATTGCCATAACAGTTGTATTCTTTTATTAATTGTTTGCAAATATAACAACGACTGAGAAGAAGTATTGTTTAATTTTTGTGAAATTCCTGTTTTTATGTCGAAAATCACTAATCTACCTTAATTTTGCATCGTGAAAAAGGAAGAATTAGTCGATTTATTTGCTCAGTTGGGCAAAGTTTGTGCTCAATTAGGAAAAGGTGAGGAGTGGAGTGACTTTTCATTGGGTGTTACGAAAGAAGAATATGAAAAGCTTCAATATGTGGTCAATCGGCAATTTGTCTACAACGGTTGGTTTTCAAAAGAAAACGTCCAAAAGTCGCTTTTCGATTGGTCAGTCCTTTTAACGAATGAAAAAATTACGGATTGGTTAAACGGATATTCTTATAATTCGTCTCCAAAGAAAGTCAGCATCATAATGGCGGGAAATATCCCAATGGTTGGTTTTCATGATTTTGCCAGTGTCATTTTATCTGGAAATATTGCCGTTTGTAAATTGAGTTCAGAAGACAATACACTTCTTCCTGCCTTATTGGAGATGATGGTGAGTTGGAACCCTGATTTTGCCAATCATTTTGTGCTCACGGCCGGAAAAATGGGAGAAGTGGACGCTATTATTGCCACGGGAAGTAACAATTCAGTCCATCATTTTGATCAATATTTCGGTCATTTACCGCACATTTTCAGAAAAAACCGGGTTTCAATTGCTGTTTTGGACGGAAATGAAACGGACCAGGAAATGGAGGCGCTTGGTGACGATATTTTTACGTATTTCGGCTTAGGATGTCGAAATGTTTCGCACCTGCTTTTGCCTAAAGGATATAAAATTAACAAGTTCTTTGAAGGCATTTTCAAACACAAGGACATTGTATACAATAAAAAATACGGGAACAATTACGACTACAACAAAGCCATCTTTCTAATGAATAAACATGCTTTGTTGGACAATAACTTTGTTCTTTTGAAGGAAACGGAAGATTTGCATAGTCCACTGGCTATGGTGTATCATCATACTTACAAGAATCAGGCTGATATTGATACTTATTTAATCGAACATAAAGCTGACATTCAAGTTGTTATCGGGCACAACTATCTGCCTTTCGGACAGGCACAAACACCAAATTGGACGGATTATGCAGATAATGTGGATACCATGAAATGGCTAGGTAAGATTTGATAGATTAGTTCAGTAAAGCTTTAAAAAAAATCAGATAAACTTAGACTATAATACTCTATCCTTATTCCATTTTAACCTATTCTATTTAATATATAAAGAAAAGACCAGTCAATACATAAAAATCCCCACCTGATTTCTCAAACGGGGATTTCCTTTTTCAGCAATAAATTATACTACTTCACCAAAGTCATTTCGTCAACGAGATGTGCAGCACCATAACATTTGTCGATCAACCAAAGGATGTAGCGAATATCACAAGAAATTGTTCTTTGCAATTCTGGCTCAAAGAAAATATCACCTGACATCGCTTCCCAGTTTCCGTCAAATGCGGCACCAATCAAGTGTCCGTCTGCATTGATAACAGGGGAACCTGAGTTACCGCCTGTGATATCATTGTTGGACAAGAAATTGATTTTCAATTCACCGTCTGCATCAGCGTATTTACCGAAATCTTTCGCCAACATTTTTTGTTTCATGACAGCGTCAACGTTGAATTCTACGTTATTCGGATCTTCTTTCGCCAATAAACCTTGTGAATTTGTTGTGATTTCATACTTAACACCTTTTGGAGAGGTATATGGCAAAATATTTCCATAGGTCAAACGTAAAGTTGAATTAGCATTCGGATAAAATTGTTTTTCCGGCATCATTTCACGAAGTCCTTTTACGTAAAGACGTTCTGCTTTTGCCAAATTAGCTTCAGCGGTTTTGATGCTTTGGCTGTCTTGAGATTTTCCAAAAGCCGCGTCGATATCAATTGCCAATCGATACAATGGATCTTTTTCCAAAATTTCTTTCTTTGGAGCTAAATGAAATGCATCAAAACGACCCTTATCCGTGAAGATAGAAGTCTTGTCTATCGCTTTCATCAATTTTTTCACCTTCCAGTTTTTCAAGAAACGCAATTTCTTCACGACATCTCCTTGTTGGTCTTTTGGAATATCTTGAATGTACATTTTCAACAAAGCACCGATAGTCTCCATTTCTAATTCCATGTTTAGTTTTTCGAAGTTTTCTTCGCCAATAACTTTTATACGTCCAGCGATATTTCCAGCCATTTCTGGGTTTCCTTGTTCCAATGGACCCATTAAAAACTTGTAACGGAAAGCCATTAACATCAAATCCACAGAGTATACCATTTCTGATTGATACGCTTTAATGTAAACGAAATCTTCTTTGGCTTTGTATGCGTCGTCTAACATACCAAGGACAGGTTCATACATTGGTTTACCTGAAGCAAATTCAGCAAATTTCAACTCTTCAGCTTGTTTCTTGCCAATTACACCGTTGTTTTTCACTTGTTCCGTTTGACCGATAAAGTATTTCCAATAGTTAGCAACTTGTGCATATTTAGAAGAATACTTCAAGCGAACTGCTACGTCATCGTTCATATACGATTTCATGATGTCCAATTTTTTTCTTCTTACCTCGACACGTTTAGGTTGTTCCAAAGAAACGGCTTGATTGACACCCCAAGAACTCAAATAACGATCTGTAGATCCAGGGAAACCTAGAATCATCGCATAATCATTTTCTTTAACTCCTTTGATTGATACGGGCAAGTGATGTTTAGGTGTATACGGACGATTCGCTTCGTCATAATCAGCCGGTTTGTTGTCGGCTCCTGAATACACACGGAACATTGAGAAATCCGCTGTGTGACGAGGCCACATCCAGTTGTCTGTGTCTCCACCATATTTTCCAGCCGACTGTGGAGGAGTCCCAACGAAACGGATATCTTTAAACGTTTCTTTGACGAAAAGGTAAAACTCATTTCCTTCGTAAAAATCACGAACGAAAGCTTCATAGTGTGAGCCTTCGGTAGCATTTTTGGTTAAAACAGCCGAAATTTCTTTGATTTTCGCTGCTCTTTCTTCCGGAGTCATGCTTTCGTTTAATTGTGCCGCAATTGTTTTCGTTACATCTTCAATTCGAATAATGAAAGTTGCTGTAAGTCCTGGCACAGCTATTTCCGAAGCATGATCTTTGGCCCAGAAACCATTGTCTAAATAGTTGTGCTCTGTAGTCGAAGCTTCTGCAATTGCATCATAACCACAATGATGATTCGTTAAAATCATTCCTTTGTTAGAGATGATTTCGCCCGTACAAAATCCACCAAACGATACGATAGCATCTTTTAATGAACTATTATTGATACTATAAACTTCTTCCTGTGTTAAGCGAAGTCCATGTTTTTTCATGTCTTCATAATTTCTTCCAAGCAAGAATGGAAGCCACATTCCTTCGTCTGCTTTCGCAAAAGAACCAACCATTAGGGCAATTGCTACTAGCGTTATTTTAAATTGTTTCATGTTATTTAATTGATTTTTTTGAGAGATTAAATTTACAAAAAGCTTTTGGCTTTTCTGACTTTTGACGTTGACTTTTGACGTTGACCTTTGACTTTGACAAATTCGTCAAGGGTCAATGTCAATGTATGCTGATCTCATCCAAAAAGATCCATGTGGGATTTCCTCTTCCAAGGTGCCAATCTGGGCAGTTGCCAGCATTTTTGACAGATATCCGAATGGCTTTAACGGTTTCATGTTCAGCAACGTTCATACTTACTTTTTGAATATTGGCAGGGCGATATTCGTTAGTTGAAGAGTTAATTTTATCTGTTCTGTATTTGGTGAAATTTACTCCATCGGTAGAAACTTCAATTGTCCATTCTGTTGGGTAGAATATCCAAGATTTTAGATCTTCTAGCAATCCCAAATCGACCGTTAACATTGCTTTCGGCTCTTTGAATTGAATTTCGGCCATTACATCAAAACCATAGAAACCTTGCCAGTCGCCAGTTCTGAATTCTTGGTTTCCTTGAATGCCATCAATGAGTGCATTTTCACCGCTAGAAGCATAAGGTAAGGTATATGGAGTAATCAGTTTCAACTGCAATTCTTCGTTTTTTTTCACAAATGAAGTTGAAACCGTTGCTGAAATTCTTTCTGATCGACCGACATATTTTGGCGGAGGATTGCTGTTTTCTGATTTATATTTATTAATCGTTCGTGCAGAAACCAAAGTCGATTCGTCAATTTGAAAAGGAGAAGTGAATTCCATCCATTCCGAATCGTTTATTTTATATTGAATTGATAAATCTGAATTTTGATACGGCAAGCTAAAATTGATGATTTGTTTCTCTGAGAAAACACGATTTTCAGGAATTAAAAATGGAATTGGAGTAAAATTTTTCGGAATTTCAGAAAGGGTAGGAGAAGAGTTGAATTCTTTCAGTTCTTCGGAAGGCTTATCAGTCATAGTGAAAACCAACAGACCTCCATTAACGATCTCGTCATGGGACAAGTAAGTTCTAAAAAGCTTCTTTCCGTTTAAATATATTCCTTTGATGTATTTGTTGGATTTGGACTGGTTAGAAACATTAATTACGAATTTTTTTCCATTGGGTAAGTCCAAAATCGCACTTTGCATTAATGGTCGACCAATATCATAATAAGGAGAACCTGGAGCTATTTGATAAATTCCCAAAGCACTCAAAACATACCACGATGACATCTGTCCACAATCTTCATTTCCTGACAATCCATCTGGTTCATTTGAATAAAGGTTGTGTAAAATACTGTCGATATACAATTGCGTTTTATCTGTTCGGTTGACATGGTTGTACAAATACGCCATGTGATGCGAAGGCTCATTTCCGTGAGCATATTGCCCTATTAATCCAGTTATATCCGCTTGATTGCGTCCTGATGTTTCTGAAGGTGCATTGAACATGTTGTCCAAATGAGTTTCTAATGCACTTTTTCCACCATGAAGTTTTGCCAAAACACCAATTGCGTGAGGAGCGAATAGCGAATATTGCCAGGCATTGGCTTCTGTATAATTAAAATTTACTTCATCTGGTTTGAAATCATTCATCCACATAGCGCCTCGTCGTGCTCTGAAAAATTTGGTTTTTGGATCAAAATGGTTAATAAAATTGTAAGGTCGGGTGGATGGAGCGAGCTGTTTGTCTACCATCGCAGCATAAGCGCTCGAATACATTTTTTTTGTCATTTGATCGATACAAAACTCATCGTAAGCATATTCGAGCAATTTAGAAACGGATTCAGGTTCTTTGTCCAAGCTTATATAACCTTCATAGTAACTGAATTCTTTTGCAAAATCAAAACGTTTGGCCGTACGCAACGAAGCACTATACATTTCTCCACTAGAAAAATCAGAATAGTCTTTCAAATAAGCATCTGCCATTACAGAAACGCTGTGATACCCAATCATGCATTCCGTCTCATTTCCTGCCAATTCCCAAACGGGCAAATCTTTCTGCTGATCATCCATTCTCAAAAAAGTACGGATGAATTGATTCGTTTTTTCTTCTTGCGTCAGAGTAAACAGGGGATGAGTTGCCCGAAAAGTATCCCATAGCGAAAAAACGGTGAACTGTTTGTCATTTTTATCTTCCAATTGATGGAATTGCTTGTCTATTCCCCTGTATCGTCCATCCACATCTGAAAAAGTATTCGGAGCTAAAAATGAATGGTAAAGCGCCGTATAAAAGATTGTTTTGGTGTTTTTGTCAGCGTCGAAATGGATTTTCGAAAGTTCATTTTCCCATGCATGATTGGCTTTCACACGTTGAGCAACAAAATCGAAACCCACAATTTCTGCCTTGAGATTCTTCTCAGCTCCTTCAGTATCTACAGCTGAAATTCCAACTCGAAGCATAAGTTCTTTGGTATCCTTCGGGAATTCGAGCAACAATTTATGTCGACCATTTTTAGTGATTTGCTTCGCTTTTTTCCAATCAATATTCGATTCGAGATAAAAATAGAAGTGTTGTTCTTCCGCCCATGCCTTAGAAATACGATGACCTTTAATTTTATTTTTGGCAATCGTTTCAAAATCGGCAGAAAGGAGCTCATCTCGATAATCTAAATCTAGAAGTATGTATTTCTTTTGGTTTTGTCCGTGAAAGGTGTATTTGTGCAAACCGCTGTGGACATCAACCGTGAATTCGGCTCGAATTTTCGCGTCGATTAAATCAACGGAATAAAAACCAGGAACAGCTTGCTCTCTGTCGTGAGAAAAGCGGTGGCCATATCCATTTGGATCGATGAATTTACCTTCAGTTTTCGGTTTTCCCACCTGAGGGGTAATGAGTAAATCTGCATAATCAGAAACACCAGTGCCCGACAAATGAGTATGCGAAAATCCGTAAATGATGGAATCTGAATAGTGATATCCTCCACATCCATCCCAACCATCATACCTTGTGTCTGGGCTCAATTGCATCATTCCAAAAGGACTACTTGCACCGGGATAGGTATGTCCATGTCCGCCAGTTCCAATGAAAGGATTGACGAATAAAGTTTTACTAAATGCTTCTGAGGGAATGAAAACTCCGTTGAACACTTCTTCAGCTTTGTCAGCGTTCTTTTTCAATTCTTCAATTTGTCCGAATGTCATCGAGTTTGCGACGATGGACAAGGTGAGAATCGAAAGTATTCTAAACATTCTAATTGAATTTCCAGAAAGTTGTGGCTGCTGAGCCCAGTATTGCAGCGTTTTCATCATGGAGTATAGATAAGCGAATCTCTACTTTTCCTTTTAAAGGTTCGATAATATTTTTTTCCAATTCGATTTTAACCTTGTCAATGAACCCTTGGCCACTTTGGGCGATTCCGCCAAATAATACAAAGGCTTGTGGATCAGAAAAGCAGGAGAAATCAGCCAAAGATCGTCCTAAAATTTGAGCTGTATAATCCACTATTCTGGTCGCAAACGCATCTTTTTTCTTCCAACAATCGAAAATCGCAAGTGCATCTGGGTTTTCAATTTTTGTCAACAAGCTATCAGCGGGCATTTCATTTATCCATTCTTTGAATGTACGAACTACACCAGTGGATGATACGTACGTTTCCAAACAGCCATTTCTTCCGCAACCGCACAAACGTCCGTTTTCTGGAAAAACCCTTATGTGACCATATTCACCGGCAAATCCATGCTGCCCTTCAACCAAATGTCCTTCGATAATTATTCCACTGCCTAATCCAGTGCCCAAAGTAATGGTAACAAAATGGTCTAAGTCCTTTGCATTACCAAACATTCTTTCGCCCACGGCTGCAGCATTGGCATCGTTAATTAATATGCTTCGGGTTTCAAATTTTTCTTCAAATAAAGAGCAAATAGGAACAATGCCTTTCCACATTAAGTTGGGAGCAAATTCAATATTTCCCGTCAAAGCATTACCATTTGGAGCGCCAATTCCAATTCCGAAAAAATCTGAATAACCAGCCTCTGAAATTTGAGCGTGAATTTCTTTAATTAGTTCATCTGGCGTGGGATAATCTCTTGTAGGAACTTCTCCATGAAAAATAATGACTCCTTTATCAGAAACAACTCCAAAAGCCGTTTTTGTTCCTCCTATATCAACGCCTAGGGCATATTTTTGATCCATGTTTTTATCTATTCAATTTCCATTCAGAATAGAACTGGGTAAGAAAATCCTTCATGAACTGATGTCTTTCTTCGGCCAATTGAATTCCAATTGTTGTATTCATCTTGTTTTTCAAAAGTAATAGTTTTTCGTAGAAATGATTGATAGTCGTCGTTTTTGCGTTAACATAGGATTCAAAGGATTCGTGAAGAACTGGTTCGGTGTTTTCAGCATATATAATCTGATTTCTATTTCCTCCAAATGCAAATGCACGAGCGATTCCAATGGCACCAATTGCATCCAAACGATCCGCGTCTTGTACGATTTTAGTTTCCAAGGACAAGACGCCTGCATCTACTTTTGCTCCTTTAAATGAGATTTTATCCACAAGGGAAGCCACTTCATTTGCTATGGACATGTTGGCACCGAGTTCGATCAACCATTCTTTCGCTTTTTGACCGCCAGCATTAAGTTTGCCTCCATTAAATTTATGATCAGATATATCGTGTAAAAGAGCGCCTAATTCTATTACGTCACGATCTCCACCTTCGAGAGATTGTATGTGCATCGACATATCGCGCACACGACGAATATGTTCCCAATCGTGTCCAGTCGGTTCATCTTTCCATTCCTCCTTGAGAACACTTTCTATTTGATTAATTATTTCTTTCATTTTTTCTTTTGAAGATGATAAAAATCAAGAGTTCCTTCGATTGTACTTGCTACCAATTGCTTTTTGAAAACCGACATTACAAAGTAGTTTCCTTTTGCAAATTCGCTCCATGATTCTCCAAAATCACTTGAAACATCGATTCCATTTGTTCCACAAGCATAGAG
>ERZ1046568.576-NODE-576-length-29395-cov-94.994922_pt1 | contig 29395 bp, 24 predicted proteins | sample MGYA00383092_ERZ1046568 | MGnify/ENA primary metagenome ERZ1046568 (study PRJEB29581, sample SAMEA5548362) | metagenome | biome: marine; feature: coastal; material: water | depth 1 m | study: Short-term variability in the microbial, nano- and picoplankton... | reverse complement strand
TTTATTTAGGTGGTGTATGTACCGCCATCAATAATAGCAACAACTTCACCCATAGCGTAGCCAGTAGCGGTTGGATCTACAGTTGCTGTAGGTTCAGTTTGTAGTCCTGTGTAGAACTTAAACTTACCACTATCGCTCGCATCTCTGTAGTAACCAGCAAACTTATTAGTTGCATTTTCAACATACAACCCATATACGCCAGTATCAACAGTATCAGCTGCATTATTCGCACCAAGTTTTAAGGCAGAATCATCAATTGTTACTGTAGAAGATGAGATATAGGTTTGAGAACCTTCGATGGTCATATTGCCATCAACATGCAGGTTACGAGTAACAGTAAGGTCGCGAGTAACACCTAGATCATTGCCGATAGTTACATCATTTGGTAGACCGATAGTAGCAGTTGAACCTTCACCTGGAGTATGTGTTACTTCAATTTCATTAGTAGTTCCGGAAACACCAGACACATAGTTACCAGTGGTATCAGTACCAAGAGCAACAGAATTTTCAGCAATAGTAGTAGACAGAGAAACAGCACCAGTACCATCAAAAGAAACCGCAGTAGCAGTAACGTCTCCAGTCAAGCTGAAGTTTTGACCAGATGCTAGAGCAGTAGCCGTACCAGCATTACCAGAAGTATCTTGGTTACCAGAAGCATTAACACCTGGAAGGTTTATATCAGCAGTACCATCAAAGCCAACTCCACCAATATTTCTAGAAGTTGCCAGAGCAGTAGCAGTAGCAGCATTACCAGAAGTATTAGCAGTAATAGAATCTGCGATAGTTGTGGCGATAGTAACATCTGCGCTACCATCAAAATTGACATTACCAGAAACAGCGCCAGATACGGCAATATTTCTAGAAGTGGTTAGTGTGTCAGCAGTAGCGCCAGCAACTACGATAATGTCAGAGCCATTGCTTGAGGAATATAGTTTTTTATCTGCCAAGTTAATAGCGAGTTCTGCTTTGGCTAATTGTCCATCAGCTGGAACTGCGCTAGCAGAATCGTTATGTTTTAGTTTTATAATTGAAGCCATGTCTACAATTCCTGTAATTTTTTTGTTATTATCTTAGACCGCCCCTTCTGGGTTTCGGTATTATCTTTTCTTTATTTATAATAACAGAGTCGCTCACATGTTCTTCGTAATATTTAATTTCTAATTTCTGCCTTTCTACCTTGGCAGTTAAATTAGCGATTTGAGATATAATTGTTGGTGGGACAGGGATTGCTTCTGATCTAGCACGCTCACCCTCAAGAGTTTCGGTTAGCATTATAATTTTAGTTCTAAGAGCGACTAAAGTTTTGTTTAGATTTGCTATCTCACTTTCTGCTTCTTTACTATACGTTTCTAACAAATTGAGATCATTCGTCACTTGTTCTTTCTTCCTATTATGAAATTGTGATAGTACCAACCATTGATGCGTGATATTGACAAACATAGTAGAAAGTTCCTGTACTCCCTACAACCCATCTTACTGTTCCGATTTCTGCGCCACCGTTTGTAACCCCAGATGCTTGATTGTCAGTTCCTGTACCAGTAGCTGTTTTTACCCAGAAGGGGTGTCCGCTCGCATTGACATTGAAGTCAACTACATCTCCATTATTAAAATTCAAACCTGTGTTATCGCCACTTACGCTTCCATTCCGATCAGTTCCGCTTAATGTGTAAGCGCCCGATCCGCTATTAGTGACTGAAAGTGTATAATCTGCTGCCAATGCAGCGGTGTATGCTCCTCCAGTCAGGTCGCCAAATTCTGGAGAACCGTCATTTGAAACTTGCATAACCTGCCCGAAGTTTCCTGTTGCTTGTACCACCATGCCGTTAGCAGCGGTATACATCAATCCATTTGTTACGAAATCAGTTAGAACTAGTTTCTCTACTGTGGCTGAGTCGCTTATTGTAATGCTGTTAAACGTAAGATCGTCACCAGTAATTTGAGATTCAAGATTAGCAACTTTTTCTACAAGTAACTTGCCGCCAATGTATTCTACAGAAACAACCGAGCCAGCAGCATCGGTTTGGCCAATAAAAAGTTTGTCTGAAGAATATGAATATGCAAGTTCCCCATTAGCTAATGTTGATGGCGAATCAGTCGACTGACTTTTCTTTATTGCTAATACGACAGCCATTAAAACTCCCCGCCAGATATTATTATTGTCCCATCATCATCTAATGCAAAGACGCTTCTTAGTGTGTATGCGCCTGTAGCATTGTCATACACCAATACGGAATCATCAGGCAAACTGTTTGTATTGACATCAGTCAACTCAGATAAAGCAATAGATGGTGATGTAAATGTGCTAAGGGTTAGGCGTGAACCAGAATCGTTCAGAACAACTTTATTCTGACTGGGAGAACTTAATTTTACTGTTAGATCCGACATACCTACCCCCTATTGTGTAACTTGCGGTGTTACTGTCGCAATACCCTCTACAAGCCTCGTTCTTTTATCACCAATACTTGTTAACTCTATATCATACACATACCTGCCAGCTGCTGTGTTGGCAGTTGTCGTTCTAGATAAAGAAGCGGTAATGAGACCATCAGACCTATCAACACTAAATGTAATATCAAAAGTGGCAGTTGGAGATGAGGATGAATAGTGCTTTCTTATCTGACCAGCTGCAGTATATCCAGTCAAGTTAGTTGGCGTTCCGTCATCATTAGTAACAGATAAAACTGTACTATAGTCCGTTCCCTGATCGATAATTATATTTGCCTTTGCGCCCATAACTTACCCCTTGATCTCCCCAATCATCGCCCTCAGTTCCTCGGTATCTGCTTTGAGTTCTTTGATAGCTTCAATGAGTAAGGCTATTAACTGACTATATTCTACAGTTTTATATTCTTTACCATCCCAATCTTTGCCTAGTGACGTTGTTCTAGTCTGCACAGCCGATGGTACTACTTTTTCAACTTGTTGGGCAATTACACCAATCGCCTCTCTCCCGTCTTTCTTGAAATTATATTTAACCCCATCTATTTTCGAGATTGATTTAAGAGCATTGGGTATAATTTCAATATTTTCTTTAAACCTTTCATCAGAAACTGTGGTTGAATATGCGATAATATCTGCATCAACATGTAGATTACCACCATTAGTTAATCGCATTTCTTCTGAGCCATCAGTATAGAACCTTAGTCCATGAGATGCATCAGCGAAAATCCAATCACTACTATTTCCCCACCACTTATCAACATTCGAACCGCCTCTTAAATCAGTTCCGTTTGGACCTGGCTCACCTTTCTGACCTTTGCCACCAGCAACAGTTGAGGCAGCACCAGTCTGACCTTTCTGCCCTTTAGCACCAGCCTCACCTTTCTGACCTTTGCCACCAGGAGCACCTTTCTGACCAACACCAATCTCACCTTTCTGACCTTTGCCACCAGCAACAGTTGAGGCAGCACCAGTCTGACCTTTCTGACCTTTCTGACCTTTCTGACCTTTGCCACCAGCAACAGTTGAGTCAGCACCAGTCTGACCTTTCTGACCTTTCTGACCAACTTCGCCTTTCTGACCTTTGCCACCAGTAGCACCTTTCTGACCAGTCTGACCTTTCTGCCCTTTCTCACCAACTTCGCCTTTCTGACCTTTGCCACCAGTAGCACCTTTCTGACCAGCAACAGTTGAGGCAGCACCTTTCTGACCCTTTTCGCCAGGAGCACCTTTGGCGCCAGTTGCGCCTTTCTGACCTTTGCCACCAGCAACAGTTGAGGCAGCACCAGTCTGACCTTTCTGACCTTTGGCGCCAGCAACAGTTGAAGCAGCCCCTTTCTGACCAACTTCGCCTTTCTGACCTTTGCCACCAGTAGCACCTTTCTGACCAGTCTGACCTTTCTGCCCTTTCTCACCAACTTCGCCTTTCTGACCTTTCTGACCTTTCTGACCAACTTCGCCTTTCTGACCTTTCTGGCCAACTTCGCCTTTCTGACCTTTGGGACCTTTTAATGCAGCATTAGTGATAGTAGCTTTCTTCACATTGGAGGCATCGCTGGCATCGAGAACTAATATGTAATCGCTACCAACAATTCCGCTTGTTATTTCTGTTCTATCAGAAATAGTTCTGCCGTCATCGGTTAGGATTTCATCATAACTAGCACCGTTTTCAGTTATTTGCCAAATATTGCTACTTTCGTTCCAGCGAAGTTCGACGTTAGCAGCATTGCCTCTATTTACAGCAATCCCAGCATGCTGACTTGGGGCTGTGTCGCTGGCAAGGTCGCTATTTAATTTTAGTATATTGTCGCCAATATCAATATTTGTTGTATTTACAGTGGTAGTTGTTCCGGAAACTGTAAGGTTTCCAGTAATCACCACATTCTCACTTACGTTCAGCTGACCTAAAACTTTAGCATCATTACTCACTTCAAGAGAACCTAGTACGGCAGATTCTTGGATGTCAACGCCACCTGGAATAGATACACGATCATAAAACACAGTGTTGGCGTAAATTCTTAATTTTGTTAGGTGGCCATTATTATAATACCCCCTTTTGACGCTTTCATCAGACTCTGAAGTCCAATCCCTACCAATATCAATAGTCGAACCATTAGCAGAAACTGGACCATTGAGAACCGTGTTACCAGTAACTACGACATTTTCAGTAACGTCCAACTGACCAGCAATAGTCACGTCATCTGGCAATCCTACTGTAATGGTGTTAGCCGAAAGAGTAATATCAACCTCTCCCGCTGTCCCCTCGATGTTTATCGTTTCGCCCAGATCTGTGGTGATATCCGAGCCACTGCCCTGAGTGGCGAATGTGTAACTAGGAGTATGAATGTGATCATTTCTTATTGTGGCGTCAGTAATGGCGTTGTTAGCATGTAACTTGCCATTAGCAGCACTCAATATCGGACTAGTCCCATAAGTTATACCAGCTGCGCCATTCTTTAAAGTTATGGTATCATCAACAGATAAAGTGCTTTTTAGGGTGGTTGCGCCATCAACATTCAAAGTTGAGTCAAAGTCAACAGCACCTTTGGCACCCAAAGTATTATTAATCGTAGTTGCGCCATCAACATCTAGGGTTGAATTTAGATCAGTCGCACCATCAACATTTAGAGTTGAGTCAAAGTCAACAGCACCTTTGGCGCCCAAAGTATCATTAATCGTAGTTGCGCCATTAGCTGTAAATGTAGTTGACGTTAATCCGTTTAGAGTTGATGCACCATCAACATCTAGGGTTGAATTTAGAGTAGTTGCGCCATCAACATTCAAAGTTGAGTCAAAGTCAACAGCACCTTTGGCACCCAAAGTATCATTAATCGTAGTTGCGCCATCAACATTTAGGGTTGATTCAAAGTCAACAGCACCCTTAGCGCCCAAAGCAGCGTTAATCGTAGTTTCGCCATCAACATTCAAAGTTGAGTCAAAGTCAACAGCACCTTTGGCTCCCAAAGTATTGTTGATCGTAGTTGCGCCATCAACAACTAGAGTTGAATTTAAATCAGTTGCGCCATCAACATTCAAAGTTGTGTCAAAGTCAACAGCACCTTTGGCGCCCAAAGTATTATTAATCGTAGTTGCGCCATCAACATCTAGGGTTGAATTTAGATCAGTCGCACCATCAACATTTAGAGTTCCTGTGAAGTTGGCGTTGCCCTGCGAATCAACATGAGCAACAATATTATTTGAACTATCGGCAATAACAAACTTAGAATCGCCACCAGTATCTGACAATATTAAATGCAAGTCCGAATCGCCAAGGGTGGAATCCGCAGCTAGGAAGAATTCTATTTTATCCCCTTCACCTCCAGAGAACCTCAAGTGCGGTGAGTCCTTATTGTCTTGGAATGATGTATTTGATCCAGATAAAATGATATGGGCTGAGTTGGTAGATAGGTCGGAAATATCCCTCAAGGTTAAAAATTTGAACTCTGGATTATCATCAGAAGTTGCCAAGCGCAAGAACTTACCTTTAGAACCGCCACCGATAATAATACGACCAATGTCTCCAAGGTTTACACGATTCTGCTCAGTTCCAGAAGTATCAAAAACGACATTACCAGTAAATGTAGTATTAGCATTTACAAGAAGAGTTTCGGTAGATATCGTTGTATTAGAAGCAATGGTCAATGTTGCACCAGGAACTGCTCCTGAAGATGTATTCCCAGCCTTTAGTGTATTGGTTCTAAATTCTTTAGCTGATAATGTCCCTTCAATGTGACCATTACCAACAGTAGTCGCCTTCCTATTAGCAGAACCATCGCGAGATACTGTCACAACATTATTACTAATAATCGTAGCAACAAAGTTCGTGTTCAGTCTCCAAGTATTGAAACTGTGATTCAGTTCTGTATTTGAAACATTAATTGCCATTTGAAATCTCTATAATTGATTGACTTTTACTTATTTATTAGTACTGTTAACATGCTTTTTATACTATCAATATCATTTTTTATCATGTCAACTTCTTGTTTTAATTTTTTGTGAGACTCATTTCTTTGTTTTGCAGCATTATACTTCCGAATCTCAACATCATCATTGATATATATGGACCCTGTCTCCATATCTTTCATCAATTCTGGCTTACCCACTACTCCCACTTTCATATTATGTAATCGACAGAGGAACTTTGTGAGTAGTAACCACTAATGAATCTATTTCTGGAGAATATGCAGTTCCTCTTATGTCTGGTCTTGTGAACACAACCTTAACTTGATATTCATCAACTCCATGATTAACTGATCCATCTCCCGAACGGTATGCTACAACGCCATTGTTAGATGTATTTTCCCTTAGTAAGTTGTCAGAGGTTCCTAAGAAGTTTTCCCCGTCAGTATTAGCAGCGATCCTATAGCTCAACTTAATCTTATCGTTCCTGTTCCCGACATTAGATCTTGGGTATGGGACTGCTTTATATTGAGTCATTTGTGTATACTTTTTATCTGTAATCAATTCTGGGTCGGCATCATTCTTACATCTAATATAAACATCTATGCCACTTTCCTCAGGGAAATATGCGTTAGTAACTATGTTTATTCTTTCTGACGGATCGCCAGACCTTCCGTCATTGGTTCTAATTACCTGACTAATATATCTAGCAGCTGCTTCGCCAGCTGGGAATGTTTCGTTTGCAGAATTGCTGCTTATTCGTTCCCTTGCTGCCGAAATGGTAATATCGTCAATATCTACCATTGCGCTAGAGTTTTCATTTATAGTAGTCATCTCACCTTTAACAAGAAGTGTAGATTCGAGCTTATTGGAACGGCTGTAAACTCTTTTAGAGTCTTTGTCAAATTCAACCACACCCCTACCCGAAACCTTCTTCCAATCAGCATCTGTCACTCCAGAAGAATTCGTGCCTTTAATATACCATTCTAATTCACTAGAACTTACTATTGATGATGGCACCCTAATCTTCAACATGTCAATTCCAGGATTTAGAACTGCGTCAACTTTAGCAATAGCTCCGTGGCTTTGACCTCTAATATATTCACCAGATTTAAACCCAAGAGTTGGAGCTCCAGTAGAATCTGTAAGTCTTATTCTGCCGAAATCAGTATTTACATAAGAAACCGCACCAGTAACAGTATTGGATGTGAATGTATTAGCAGAGCCCAATTTGGAATAGCTATTGCCGTTTGTCGGAAAAGCTGTTGAATATACATTAGCTTCAACGACGAATTCTCCAACGGCATCCATCTTAACAGTTAATATGTCATTAGTTGTATCATCAGCTACAATAGAGCGTATTGTCCCGTGAGCATATCCAGAATCTCCAGGGGAAGCACCGTTTCTTGCATTGAAAGATTGAATTACTGTTCCGACAGTCGGGGCGGTGAAGTTAGAATAATCCAATTTTACCAGCGATTCACCCCTCACAATCTCATCAAGCTGAAACCCTGTATCCCCTGTTATTACTCTTGGTGAAATATTACTAACATTCAAAAATTCTAGCTTTTCATTTCGTATTTGGAAATCAGCAGTAACGCTCTTATCGAACGTGACATAAGTAACAGACATCTTCAATCGTTCGTTCGTGAGAATAGCCCACTGATCACCAGAAGCTGAGCCATATAATTCTAACATACTAGGTGGGAAATATGCTCTTCTATTATTTCTAATATCTGGTTTATTTTTAATCGCTGTCCAAAGCTCAAAATCATATTTCTTTTCTGTGGGAATTACAGTTATAACATACTTTCTGCCATTTTTAACATAAAGAAGATCGTCTAAAGCAAATTTTGTAGAGCTTAATCCATTTGATGATACATTAACATCAGCGGTTTTCTTTATCTCGCTTTGAGCTAACACTGTATCGCTTGGTTTTCCGTTGCGCCCAACTGTTCTTACTTGTATGAATACAGAAGAACTAGAATGCGAAGGTTTTTTCTTAAAGTATAGATAAACATCCTTAATGTAGCAGCCACGCTGATCTCCGCCTTGCGCGACGAAAACTTGAGATAAAAAGTCAGGAGCTTCTGACACAACATTGGTGTTAGTTACAATTGTTTTCGAACCATCAGCCTTCAATTCGGTCAAACTTATCCCAGCAGTTTGAGTAACATCTGAGCCATCAAAGTCATTCTTATTTGATGGAGCATAGTAATACTGCCCGCAGCGAGTCGTCGCCCCAACCTTCCCTGAACTAATCGAACCACTTCCGCCAGTTGGTTTTACGTCACTGACTTCTAGAAGGTGCTTGAAGCCTTTGAACTTCATCTCGCTGTCATTTGGGATCTTAAAAGAAAACTCCAAAGAACCAGAAGCATCAGTATACAAAGCCCCACCGAAAACCCCATTGGTCGGCTTAACATGCTTCTCAATGTTTCTGCCATCAAACCTTGCCCAAACCCTAGTTCGGGGCTTCAGCCCTGTGCAAGTAACTTTTCTCGCTGTATGGGCTTTCAAAGTATAATCGGTCGTTCCCCCCTTATAAGAAGATACATCAGAAAACTCTGCAAGACCAGTATAATCCGCACCAGCCTTTCTGTATTGCTCTCTAAGGGCTGCTGCGGTTGAGGATGCGTTATTGGTTGGCATTTATTCTATTCCTATCTCTAATATTTAATTTTATTTTATTCGAAGCAATGATTACCATCCGAAAGTCCCATAACCGCCACCGCCACCAGACACTGTTATAGTTTTTGTCGAGTAGGCAGAACCGCTGCCAGTACCTCTGGATGAAGCGGTCGGTTGTCTAGAAGTTGTCGTATTAGTTTCCTGCTCAATATGACATACAGGATGATCAAGCTTCATTTGGCCATTCCAGAGCTTTGCTGGGGTTTCAGTTTTAACTGAAACAGTTCTCGGACCAGTCGCAAACCCCTGATTTACCAAGAATCCATATCCGCTTGGAATCATAGTAACTTTATTATTACCAACTCTAACACCATTGCTAGTATTTAGTTCCATTTCAATATCTTGTAAAGTTGGTATCGCCCTCATTGGGTTTTGAATGAAGGACAAATCGCTACTCCTAAGAGTATTACTTGCATCTTGAGCTGGTCTAGGGTCCAAAGTTAAAGAATCTTTAGGCGGTTCGGCTGAATCAGTTGGGTCATCTGGTCTCAAAACACTATTTTTTAATGCATCAATCTCAAAACTATTAAGAGCAATTAAATTTTTGTTTTGCTCAACTGTAGTTTCCAAAGAGCGAAGGTCAGCCATAGTAAACCTTCTATTGTCCCTAGGATTAACCAAGACCTCATAAGAAGGTCTGCCATAGAAAGTTGCAGCTTGCGGGGACAAAGATGGATATGGTGGTATGTAAATATCAGCCAGAGTCATATTGCTCTTGTCCTCAATAGGAGGAGAAGGCATTTCAGAAGCTGCGCCTTTCTTTATGTCGATAGAACCATCTTGAGCAATAGAAACCAAATCAAATCTAGGCAAATACCGCTGAACATCTGCTTGGAAGTTTTTATCTGGGGTTGGGAAGTGAGCACCACCTGAAGCACCAGTCTGAACATCGAACAGTGAAGATGCTCCTGGGTTTGTCGGGGCAGCTGCAGCAGTACCAGTCGAATGGGGAGTTGCGCTTGCTTGCTTTATCGGTCTAAAATCAACGCTGTCACGCAAATCAAATAGTCTGCCGTTTTGGGCGGTATAAGTTTGTATTTCTGCTGTTGCAATCTTATCAGCAGCATCAGGATTAGAATCATCAATAGGGTACGAATCAACTGATAAGAACCCTATACCTGCAGTTCTATCACGCCCAAAATAATTGAATTTAACTAATAATCCTTTGTTGGTTAAATCTAGATCACTAGTCGGATTTTTAACAAGTCTTGCCAAATCATAGTATGAATCTCTCTGCCCATCATCCAGCCTGAAGTGCGTAGTAACGTCTTCGCCAGTGGCTGCGCTTACGCTAGTGTTGGCGCCCATATAAACTGCGGAAATCAACATACCATCCGGAACTCCCAATGACCAAGGTCCATCTTTGGATGCAGAATGGCTTCCTGTATTGATGTGTACATACTTGTCTTTGTTTACAGTTTTCTTATCTGGTTGGCACTGAGTCCTGAGAACATCAAAGTATATTGAAGCGTTGAAGCCTCCAGTTAGTGTCCCTTCATTAAGTTGTATCTGGTGTTGAGTATCATTTGAATTAAATGTCAAATCTGAAGAGTTAAATATATAACCAGCAGGCATGAACTTAGCGTGAGCCAACCCACCAGTGTAAGAATTACTAGTCGCAACAGTCATACTACTGGCGCTAGCAATCGCAGTAATTCTTTGTTCTGGATTAGTGCCAAGGGTTATATAATCACCAACGCTGTATTCAGTTGTAAACGCAGTAGCCACCCCGCCATGCTGAGTAATTGTAAATCCACTTTGAGCAACAACCCCTGTTTTGTCATTGGTAGTTACATCATCTTTAGATACTACGATAATATTTTTAGAGTCAATAGTGCTTAGTGTATTACCAGTATCATCATTGCTTTGGTTCGTAGAAGCGTGAGACGTATTGGCTTGAACTGTAGCTGCGCCAGAAGCATTGAAACTACCAGGAGTTTGAGTTCTATATACATATTGCGTTTGAACTGAATCCGAAGAGTCTTTAAGGGTCTTAACACCAGAACTTTGCAAAGGGAACAGTAATGAAGTCAAACTTGTATCTTGAAGTTTAGAGACACCGCCAGATTGAATAACGTCAGCTTTAGACTTTCCTGCGCTATTAATTTGATTTATAGATTTAACTTCGCTGAACGCCTTACCGATGTTCATAGAAATATTGAAAAGGTATAACCTGAATTGCCCTGTCGGGCTTCCAGATAAGCCTGAATGATACTGAAATCCTCTGATGTTGGCGGTGCCGATTTTATTTCCACTAAGTGTGCTATTATCAGAAAATTTATTTGATGATATTGCTGTTTGTTCGGTATCATACAAATCAACTTCGCGAATACCTTGGAAATCCCATGTTCCAGAAACTTCATTACAAATAGCATAGTTACCAAATGCCTGACCAACAACAACGTCATTTTTAATTTCGAATTCCTTGGATTTATCAATATCCAAACGAACAAGGTCAGTGAGTTCGGTGCGATACCCTTTAATATAACCAGTAGAAGGCTCAATCTCAACTACTAGCTTATCTCTGTCGCCAGATTCGGATGAAGAATACACCCCACCATTATTGATTGTCTTTAAGTGTTCCTCTGCGCGAACCACAAATGGGTTTAGGGCATAGTCGCCAGATTCTTCATATGTTCTTTTTGCCATTTCATCATCTAAGTCGCCATAACCAGTAGTATTAGTTCTAATAACCCTACCTTCTTGAACGTCCATAACAGCAAAGAACCCAGCAGTATTAGCTTCTTCCAAACTCTTAGATTTAATTTTAGTTGAGATTTTCAACCTTGATGACCCAGGAGCAGTAAAGTTAGTCGCCCCAGATGCATTGTCTAACAAAGAAGAATCTTGGTTAGAATCAATAATACTCTCAATAGTTTCGAAACCAACTCTTATAGTTGGAGTTACTGTATATTTACTGACAACACCGCTTTGCCCTTCTGACCTAATAAAGTGTCCTTTGTGATAAACCACGCCCTCAGTAGAACGAGCACCAAGACCAAGACCAGTAGCACTTGATGATATCGTATTAGCAGCAGCAATAAATGTATTTCCCACAGCTTGTCTGAATACTAAAACTTCACCATCAGAAAACGCTTTAGTTGTATTATTAGCGCCAGAATCTGAATATGAAACGAACGCTGTTAAATAATCTGGAGCGCCACCCTCGGAACCGTCTACTACATCTAATACTCTAGCATTGACCCCAGTAGTTTGCCCCTCAACAACGCAGTTGGCCAATCGACCGCCTGAGAAAAATTGTGTTAACGATAATACAGTATTGTTGGCATTTTTATCTCTAAGTTTGACATAATTCCATTTCTGCAATTCAATATCACAACCATTGAGAATAGTTCCGTTATCCAATATTTCATCACCAAACCTCTCTACTTGATTCTGTAGGATTGTTTGAAGCTGCGTCAGCTCTCTAGCCTGCACAGCATATCCAGGTCTAAACAACACTCGATGGAAGTTCTTATCTTCATTAAAGTCGTCGAAAAAAGGACTTTGATTTAAGTTTGTTTCGATTGATGCCATTTATATTACCTTTAGAAATCTAATATGATTTTAATATCTTCTGTTTGTTCAGGAGTTCTAGTAACAGGCTGAACGCTCTCAGTGTAAATAACTTCACCCGAACACGTATTAGCCTCTGGACCCTTTATTAACTCAATAGTCCCTAGAGCGGTATTGCTACTTTGTTCTAGAACAATGTCGTCCTTTGTAAACGGTACATGTGGACCATAACTGTTTACATTATTTAGGTACATTGTGAAGAACGATGTATCAGATTGTGTTTCATCATCTCTAATAAAGACAACCTCAGCATTCGCTCCTTGCAAAGCATTCTTCATTGCATTCGCTTTTCTTTGCTGAAGCCCAAGTTCTGTAACAAATTCTAAAGTACCTAACTCTGCTGATAATCTGTTTCTTTCGTTTGTTATAATATCCTTAGCGTTTAACCTTTGATTCTCAGGCAGTTCGCTGATGTATGAAATGGTTGCCCTTGTCGTCAGTCGCAAATTTGTTGGACTATTAGAAGTATTAGCTATACTTTCTAGCACTTGGTGATTATTGTTTGAATTGACCTTTAGGATAGGGTCTTTCAATAAGCTGATCGTTCTAAATGCTGTATTCGATGGTATGTACCCATTGCCGTTTGCCGAAATACCCTCACTAGAGTTAAATTTCACGCTTAAACAAAGTTTATCAGCACCAAGCTCTCTAACTGGGTCATTACCATGACCGCCAATCGGAGAAAGGATTGCATTTGCTGTCGCACCTGATCCGTGTATAGTGTTGGACGTGATTCTAACGTCAGCTTTAGTATATCCGGAACCAGTATTAATTACTGTTATCTCGTCAACAGAACCAGTTGTTGTATTCAGTTTTGAATATGCTTGTGCACCGCTGCCATCACCAATTACTGTAACTGTTGGGGAAATCACGAATACTGAATCTGTATTAGGAGTAGTTGTAAATGATGAATTGACCGTCAACGTTCTTGTCGTTCCTACATATTTTTCGATTCTTCTAAGCTGACCCAACCCTGTTCCTTGAGAAATGTATACGCTAGATCCATTATAAAACCCCTGTACAGCTGAAACCCCAGAGCCTGAGATTTGTAATGTCTTTCTACCTCCGACCAAAACATTACCATTTGTAACTTGCGAATATCCCGACCCAATAGTATTCGTTTCAATAACCTGAATTGATCCATTAACCGAAGCATTTTGCACTGCAGCTTGGCGGGTTTGTTCTGGCGATGCATCTGGAGAAGATATTGTTTTTACTGGAATATGAGATGCAGTTAAAAACTTCTCGGCTTCGCCCAACGAAATTGTATACATATATTTCCACATATATCCATCAGAAGTAGTAAATGGTAATGTGGAATATCCCGAAGGTCTAACTGTTGACGGCGAGGCAGAATTATTAAACAAACATTTATATACATTAAACTCATCAGTCATCACATAAAACACTTTAGAATACATCGCATCAGTTGAAGACTTATACATAGAGTAAACTACACCATTTTCCCAATTGTATCTAGGTACGACATGAGAAACTCTTCCGGCATCTACTTTTTTCGCACCGATAAAATCCTTTTTCAACTTATAGTGTAAATTAGATTCGGTATCTTTAGATGTTTCCGGAAATGGTTCTGAACTCCAGTTTGAACTTTTACCAACAGCTGCATAAATAATGAATGAGTTTTTAGTATTCCTTCCATCTGATGCGCTCATTGCCTTTAGGAACGCACTTGCGCTTCTAACTGAGAGGTCTTTAGTTCCAAAGCTATATGTTGCCATTAAGAGATTGTCCCTTTAGTGTAGTAAACTTCAGCAGCGGCAACTCCAGCAGAGTTCCACTGGGTATTCAAGGTTGCCGAAGTATCGCTTGATACTATATTTAGTTTAAGTTTAACGTAATTTTCTGGAGAAGTCTTAATAATTATTAGATCTCCATTAGAAAAGTGTTTTGTAAATTCAGTCGAAGTCCCTACCAGTTGAGTCGGTGCTGTATTGGACAATGATACTGTGCCGTTAGCCAATTCTGTTACCAGATTATTTGCAGAAGTTGACACATTGATTGCGACATTCGAGTGCGCTTGATACCTTCCGAATAATGTCTGCCCTGCTGGATGAACCAACTTCAAAGCAACTTCTTTATATCTATCTAATGATATGGGGGCAATTAATTGATAAGAGTACTCTTGATAGAAATTGCTGTCTTGGATATATCCTCTCGACGTGGAAACATGACTCCTACTTGTCCCATAATATCCTTGAGAATTTGCTGTCCCCTTTAGAGACAATCTCGCTGTTGCTTGTAAGGAGTTAGGTCTTCCAGACTCCTGTATTCTTACCAGCTCCTTATCTCTATACGAGTATCCAGAATCTATAATTTTTAATTTGGTTACCGTTCCGTTCGCACCGACTGATGTGTTTATCTGCGCATTTTTACCCAGAACACCTTCGTCTTGTATTTCTGTAATTTTAGCTGAACCAGAATCACGCAAGGTTCTAGTATCTAACCCACCAGGAACATATTCACCTTCATACTTTTCAATTGACACAGTTCCACCAACACGGAAAAATATATTATTTGGATCCCTTTGTAAGAAATCTTGCCAAACCCTTACAGTCGTTTCATATGTACCGTTAGCATGTTGTATTGTGGCTGGAACCTTGTTCGGAGAAGCCCCCATTTTAATGTCACCAGAAGCAGTTCCGCTTATGCCGTTAGTTTGTACAATTCTATCATTAGTGTCCAAAACAGTTACCGAAGTATTACCAGTACCCCAATTAGCAGTATCAGTCTGTAGAGTGACGTATTGCTCACCGATACCCAGAGCAGAAATATTAGGCTCTATAACTTGAACCTTTGGCGCAACTGTAAACCCTGAGCCACTCACCCTATTCGAAAGGTTTTCAATTGTTCCAAAAGTAGCAGTCTTAAATAAGAGGGAATCTTCCAGCTTGGTATAAACATGCTCACAAGTTGTGTTTGATGTTGAGTCTGCAACAATAGCAACTGAACCTGTACTACCGACCTTCCTCAAGTCCTGACCGATTAAAAATGCAGACAATCCCGAAGTGCCGAATTGACTGGTCAGCCCAGAAGATGTATTTGAAGAAACCTTAACTGTCATTAAATCTCTAGTATCAGCTCCTGTTGGGTTATACGCATTCGACTGGGTATCTAAAATTTGAGTAACAACGCCATACACGTAATCATCGCTATGGGTTGATATGGTTTTAGAAACTAGTTCGTCACCAACAGAAATAGTATTAGTGTTAGCGAAAACACCTATCTGTAAGACGTGACTGCCAACATTATTAGCACTATATGCAGCGACCTTACCAACATTGGCTGCTTGTACGTTTTGACCGATATGGATGTATTCACCACTACCAACAGTTTCCGTTGTCGTAGTTCTGTGATATGGTTTTAACTTAGCACCTAATGTTTGCTGCGCACCCCAGATCGACATACCAGAGGTGCCGTCGCCAGCGTATGTATAAGAAGCTGCCACATTATTAGGTGCGTTTTGTAGAGTGAACCTGCAACCAGTGTTGCTGTTCGCTGGGGTTGTAGAAGCGGAACATCTATACCAACCATTTCCAGCAGGCTCTATCTTAACATTACCCCAAGTTAGAGGGTTCCCATATTCAGCAACAACACCATCAGCAACATCAAATACTGGGTATAAATTATTACCACCCACACCCATACCTCTAAACGAAAGCCACCTCTTACCCCCAGCAGAAACAGGTTTAGCGTACACAGAGAAGTTCCAAGCATTAGTTGTATTGTGAGATATTGCCGAATTCTTAACGCCTAGATAATGATTCTGATCAGTTTCGGTATCGCTTTCAATTAAGTTTTCAGCTGTTAGAAGACCGTCAGGCGCAGTTACTTGATTCGTGTTTTCTATGCTGACTTGGGGTGATATCCAAGTCTGATTATCATTTATATTTTCCGAGTCACGAAAATAATTATGAATACTATTGGTAAAGTCCTTATATGTATCAACCCTCAAGATGGTAGCGCCAGCAGTTCCGTCAACAATCTGCTGAACGTAACCATCAGCTCCAGTCGCAGAACCAGTTACAGTATCGCCAACATGTATATTCTTACTGTTAGCGACAGTAATCAAAGAGTTTGATGAAGTCAAGAAAGGGAGATTCCCCATAACCTGATTTTGCTCTGGAAATCCAAACTGCGGTGATGATAGTATGGTGTTCGCGAATGTATCCATCTTGCGAACAGGATTTCCTTCATTTATGAGTGGGGCGAGTTCCCCAAAAATATTATTGGAAGCAATTAAATTGGTATTGAATGCAATAGCAAACGAATCAGAAATATCTGGTTGGTTTAATGTGAAGCTGGGCTGTACTTCCCCATCACCGCCACTTATCCGTATTTGACTTTCGCCTTGATCTTCTCCATATATTGAAGAAGTATATCCTGAACCGCCATCCGAAAGAATAAATGATATAGAACCTAATAAATCAATTGTATCTGAAATAACAACCTTACCGAGACTACCAGTATCGTCTGATATGATGTCAACAACATCACCTCTCTTATACTCACCACCAAAGGTGACCAAATCTAAAGAACTGATTCCTGCTTCAACATTAAAAGAATCGCCAGAACCATCGGAGTTCTTTAGGGTAATTGGTTCTAGATTTTGAAATTCCCCTCTAACATTTGATAGGATAATTTGCAAAACGTCTCTGTTTCGAACAACCCTACCGACAACATCCTCAACCAGAGCTTCAGCGGTTGACGTCTCGCCAACAATAATCTTACCTATCAATCCAAAAACTCTTTTATCGAAGGCTGCAACTAAATACTGATCAAGCCTCCAATCGCCATCAGAAACCTTTAACATTTGATCTGCTGGGTAGCTTACCTCAATATCTTCATTATAAATGCTCCTAAAAAGGAGTTTATATGAAGAGAGAGTTCCTCTAGATATGTTGAAATATTTTACATATTTCGCTAAAAGTCTTTTATCAGAAACAACATTGTGCGGGACAGAAGGAAGGAGTGTATTTTGAAAATAATCAATATACTCGTCTAAAGTTGTATCAATACTTTTATAATCTTGTATATTTTGTATAGCGTCTGTGAGTTTTCCATTTTGCTCAAGATACTCATAATACCCCTCAATAAATGCGAGAAAATTATCCCCATCTTCTTTATAGAAATCTGGAAATTGATTTTTTACTAAATTTGAGAGTTTTGCCTTTATCATTATGTCTGTTCGCCAATAATTGTAATAGAAGCTTCGTTAGAATCCATTAATAGAATTTGCTCCCTTTGGGGAATAACGTCCATAGTTTCTGTTGTAGCTTGCACTTTCATCTCTATCCCACTAAATGCTGATGGCGCAAAGTTTTCAACTTTAATCGAACCAGATTCATAGTCCACCGTCCCAGCATTGGTAATAATATTTATCTTTTCATTATTATCGCCATATCTGAAAATAGTAATATTGCCCAACGTATCATCACCAAGATATGCTGTAAATCCAGAATATGTGAACGAAGAAGAAGAAACAGAACCCTTTCTAATAGTATTGTTGTAAGATACTTCTAACAAGGATGCGCTATTTAAATTTGGCGAAACCCTACCCTGAACCATAACGCTGGCATCATTATTCAATATTGAACCGCTGGATGTATCGTCTAATGAGCGGATAAACCTAGAAAACCTAAACCTGTTCCCAAACCTTTCCAAGTTATCTGTTGCATATTTAGAGATGGCGTCTCTAATATTTCGCTCAACTGCGCTCTTAGTCAATGAAGATCGAGTCGTATCATAATATGTTGTCACAGAGGGAATGATATATGTATATTTGGCATCAACAACCACAGGGTCAACCGCTAGTGGCGTTCTATCTTTAATAGAGAACTCTATATCTTTTTTTCTATTCGATGTAGCAAAATTCTCACCGAAAGGCTTGACAGCAATAAACACCTTACCATTAACTGCTGGCTGAGCCAACTCACCACCGAAGGCGATTACTGATTGTAAATCTGGATTTTCGCTAGAAATTATTCTTTGATAGTCTTCAGCAATTACTGCTCTATTTTGAGTTTGGTAATTTCTTGGAGCAGAGAATTTTATAGAGTCAACAGTTTCTTGGGGGCGACCGCCATTGGCAACTTTAATAACAGAATTTATTTTAGCGGTTGTGTAATTGGTTCCGACGCTTATAGAGTCGACACTAAAACTTGATGACCCATTAGTCAAATCTCCATTATTGACCAGATAATCAACCCTTATAACATTTCCCGCCTTAACTGGTTTTCCTAGAGAACCTGATCCAAATATAATCTCATACTTTTCATCAGACGCCTCTTCTAAGAAATATATAGGAGAAGTTTTAAATACTTGGTTTATATTAGTTGCTTCTTTATATTCAGTGGTGGTTGTGTCTGTTACCGATTCCTGAACATTAACAACTATGCTGGTCGTATCTACCCCTATATTCGGTATAATATATTTCTGAGGAGTAGAACCGACAACCCAACTAAACGTCAATGGCTCACCCTCACGAATTATTATATTTCCTTTATATTGACCAGCAGGGTTTCGGTTTATCTTATTAGATTGCGGTGTAACATATGTATATGTAACATCATCAACTGTTGTGGTAAACTTAGAGTTTTTGGGAACCGTTATCTGAGGAATTGATGAGTCCACACCCACAAATTCAACTTCAATTTCAGCCGATGCCCCAATAGAAGAAACTGGCGTATATCCGAGCTCCTTTGCCCTTGATACAACTGAGTCTCTTTGTTGCGCAGTATCTAAAAACATCTCATTAGCAACCATATTCAAATAGTATGCATTATAATGAGTATTATATGCGAGAACATCTAAAAGGGACGACAAAGCAGAACCCTCAAAGTCATAATCTTTGAACTGACTTTGAGACCTCATGTATGTTTTCAAATTTGATCGTATATCATCAAAGTCTAGTTCTGAAACTTGTAAGTATGTGTTTGCTGACATTTACCTAACTCTTTCTAAGATTACATCCAGAACCACTGGGTTCGGATCGTTGATTATCATGAACGCCACAGAAACAACCAAAGCGTGCATATCTTGTTTTTCTTCAACCAAAACCTCAACTATATCAGCTCTAGGTTCATGATTGGCTATCGTCTCTCGAATTGCGCTTTCCATTTGTTGCTTTATAGCTGGAGAGAACAGCTCAAATAGATAATATCGAATGCCACAACCAATGTTTGGTTTGAATGGTCGTTCGTAATAGTCTGTGAGTATGAGCGACTTAACCGATTGCCTAACAGCATCTCGATTTATCTTTTTAGAAACTTTTCCAGTGATAGGGTGGGCAAAGAACCCCAAATCTATATCACTAAATATTTCTTCTTTCTTTGTTTTTACGCCCAACTTAGACATCTATATCCTACTTTGTGTTTTTTGATTCTTGTATTTCTTTTCTTCTATCTTTACAAAGTTTACCAATTTCAGCTAGAGCTTTCCTAGCTCTAGTGCCAGCTGACTTATTGCCTTCGGCAAACTTTTCGTTTTCTTGAACATACGTTTCAAATAAATTAACTAAACTATCGTGAGACATAAAATAATCCTTGACTTTTGCAACCAATCAGGTATAATAAATATTGTACTGCTTTAAGTAATACTAGTTTCTATTTATAACTTCTAGAACGATTCTGTATCAACAATATCAGCTTTACTTCTAACTCTTTTTACGTTTAACTGGGCTTATCTGTGTCACCAGCAGAAGAACCTCCTGGTATTTTATGAGTATGCCCCTTACCAGATATTCCTGCCGAAACATGATCCACGGATGCTGTTGATTTACCAGTGATATCAAGATCACCAGTTAGATTTATATTGCCTGTCCAGTTGGTTGTTGGGGTATCTACTGTCGTAGTACCCGCAACTGTAAGGTTGGTGTCACCGTCAACTGTGACATTTGTATTTCCATCTACAAATATTGTAACATTACCCTTAACGTGCAGGCTATCATTACTAGCAACTAGAGTATAATTATCTTTAACGACTTTTGTAACTTTGTCGCCGTCAGGGTACACCTCATACATTGTACCGCTTCTGTGGAACTCTTTGATCCTTTCCGCATCAGGTGTGTCGTCATATTCTTTATAATGACCCGACTCGGTTTCCATCACATGGTTCATCGGATATACAGCAGAGAATTTGCTTTGGGGGATGCTTATTTTATTACTGGCTGGAACGGAATCAGTATTCTGCCCTCTCGCCCTCTTATTTACATCTGACTCGTCAGTGTATTTCGGATAAGTGCCGTTTGGGTCGTTAAACCCAAGAGTTGTTTCCGCAGCCTGCGATGGTGCGCCAGCAAGAGTTCCGACGACAGCAGGTTCTTGCGCTCTATCTCCATCTAAAAAGAACCCAATAACCCAAGTCCCTTCTACCATACCAGTCGGCGATTTACCAATACCGCTAATCGAAGCAGAATCAATCCCGCCCAAAGGTATAGCCCATGGCAATGTTTCTGTGGGAATTTTATCTTTGTCGTCAGTGTGGTATCCGTATACACGTACACGAACCCGACCTAGTTGCGCTGGGTCGTTCCTGTCTTCAACAACACCGAAGAACCAATTAAAATTACCTTTACCGACAAAGTCTCTCATTCAATTATTCCTTGAACTTGCTGTCTATCCAACACTTTCCATAGTACAACACTCCTAACCAGATGGTAAACATTATACCATCAAAGTATGTGAGATTGTTCCATGCTTCTAATGGGTCCATTTACTTCTTCTTCTTAGCTTTTCTTTTTTTCTTTGGCTTTTCCTCAACCAACTCTTCTTCTTCGTGCGCTGGCTCTTTTATTTCTTGAAGGAATTGTGGTTTTGATTTTTCATTTATTTCTTGTAAGAATTGTAATTCTCTTTTTGACCCTGGAATTGGCATACTAATCTCCTATTGTCTAATAGCCGTGTCTTTAACGCATTCCAAAACAGTTGACATAGATTCTGACCCGTCAAGGAATTTGTTTCTTATCTTTGTAATTAAATATTTACCGCTCAAGTATTTATCGTCAACATTTACTTGGTCTAATACGTTAGATGCTGGGGGTATTCTCAATGTTATAACGTCACCAACGTCCAATTCACTATCACCAGGAATAACGACCTCAAGCTGGGTATTAAAAATATGAGAGTAATATGCCTCACCCTGCGCCAAATGTTCACTAAACTTTTTAGTTGAAGGAGATTCTTCGGAAAATAGTGAATCGTTCTCGTGATCATGCCTAGAAGTGTGCATCCTTACTATTGGGTCGCCATCAATTTGATCGCCCGCAATCTTGAACTTTTGTAACTTTTTGAATTTTGATATATAGTCGTCATATTTATAGACAACTTCTCGTTTGTTCTTTCTTAATGGGTCTATGAATATATTTCTTGACTGGTATAACCCTGCCTCTAAATTGCCCAAAAAGTCAGATTGACTAATAACCTCAAATGACCTTATATTTGTCGCCTCAGTATAATCATCTTTCTTTTTATCTTTATACACTCCTGAAAAGTTTGAGGGTGCATATGTAAATGTTTCTTTAGATTCTTGTGATACTAATGTTCCTAAATTTTTAAAATTGAAACCCTTGCTATCTTCATAGAACACATAGTATGGAATGTGGTCATCAGAATCTGATTCCTTGCAAAGAAAATCAATTGTATCGTCTACTGTCAAATTGGGTATTACAAACTTGTGATTTCCGTTTGTCGCATCAAATTGATTTTGCTTTTGTACCCTGAACTTAACAGATTCCTTCAGGGCGGAATGCACCCCTTTGGCGCTTGAGCTATATACAAACTCATCAGTTATGCTTTGAATCATTGATGATATATCGTTACCAGCAGCGCCACCATAAGACCTGGATATTTTTTGACCAGCAGAAACATACGCCTCAACGCTAATTCCTGAAAAGAAATATGCTTCGCTGTTTTCTTCTATTCGCTTTCTATTGGCCATCTCATATAATGCAAATACATGATTCTTATAAGGTAAGCTGTCGTCATTAGATCTATATGAAACGACCAGCATATCACCGCCAGAAAATCCACCCTGAGTCACGCCATCTTTAATTTCGTTTATGGTATTTAACAGACCAAGGGAATCGTTAATGACTAGGTCGCATTGTAAATAGTGTTCAAATAAACTTTGGTACACGCTGAATTCAATCGTTACAGATTTAAGATCTATAACTTGACCAGTAGCTGTGATTAGTTTAAATGTTCGGACATCAACGTCGCCTGCGTGCTTATATCCGCCTATAGACTCTGACATTAAACGCCATTCCTTAGAATATCTTCAACCTCATCCCTAACTTGGGGCAAGTACCTTTTATCTAGTAATTTTATAGAACGCCTGCTTTCGTTCAGCTCAACCTCATAATCATACTTGCTCAATGATTGTTTTCGGTAATTTGATGGGGTTGCATCATATGTGGCTTGGTCAACTACCACCACCCTTTCAGTCAATACAGATCCATCAATCAGAACCTCCCCTTCAGCTGGAACAGAAATCCCGTTTCTGGTTTTGGACAAATATATTCTATTTTCATGAATCACGGCTTGGGCTGCAGAGATAGAACCATACTTTCCCTTTATGTATTCTTCAAAATCAAATGTTGATAGTGGCCAATCAAAATGAACATCCTCAATGTTTGTAAAGTGCATAACCAACCAAGCATAGTTTGAATCGCCATAATATTTTTCAGCAATAGTATCAGGTCTATCCCCTTCCTGAATATCATACTCATAGTAAGCGTCAGTCCTTTCCGAAAGATGGCTCGGTATCTTGAACCTTCTCATGATATTAGTTAGCTCGACTGTCTGACCTCTATTTGTCAAATCGTGCTTTGTTGTTGGGAAATATGAGAAATAATTAGACATTACTTACTACCCTCTGGTGCTGTATTATTTGGTTGCGGTAAACCAGAATCTAAATCTCCACGTGTAATTATCTTTGTTTCTTGGAACGATAATTGAATCTCAACTGAAACTGGAGCGCCAGTATCTTGGAAGAATAGTGGTATTCCTTCGCCATTATAATTTACAGTCATCGACTTCAACACACAAGTTCCTATTTTATATAAGTTCCCTGCGATGGCGTCAGCGAACGATATTTCAAATTCGTCTGGGTATTTGAATGCAAGTGAGCCTGCTGCATATTCTGGGTGCATGTGGAATTTGTATGCGCTTATTATTTTCTGAATTGCTATAGACTCTTCAGCATTCCTAGCAATGAACTTATAAGTAAACCCATGTTCGCGCATGTCAACGCCTTTGAACAGTACAGCCATGTGTGGGTTAACTGCCAATCCTTCGTCAAGAGCAATTCCTTGAACCACAGCACCTCCAGTAAACGCACCACCCAAAGCTGCGCCAGCACCGCCTCCTATCTTTCCCGCTGCAGCGGTAGCCACAGCTGCAGCGACTGGGGCGCCAGCTTGAACTTGGGCGTCTGTATCGCCTGACTTAAATGCTGCAACTGTAGAATTAATTCTAGAAGAAATTAGATCGGATATATCATTACCAGCAGCGGTCACCTGATCAGCAGAAATTCTTCCGGCAGCTCCGGCACCAAGAGCTCCCAGCTCAGAGTTCTCATATTGCGCACCATATGTAGTCTGCAAGTTACTTGGTATCGGCAATACAATATTCCTAATAGTCAAATCTTCGGCAACATCCTTTCTGCTTTGTCGAACACGGTTCTTGACTGTGAAGATCATAAAGTGTTCGTTGGTTAAATCATCAGGAAACTGTAGCGGTTCTTTCACCTTACTATTATCATAAAGGTCAGCTAGAGGGGAGTTGACTAAATTGCCTATCTTAGTTTTTTCTAGTAATGAATTGAAGTTGGCATTAATAGAAACCCCATTGCTCCCAGCCGAAACGGAGAACCCGCCAATTCCTGCTGCTCCAGCAATATTCTCCAGTTTACCTTTGGCTGAAGCTACTGTAGATTTGATACCAGATGATACTTGTTTCAGGTTTATTTTCATTAGACGAGCCTGTATAAATATGCGTTGACGCATCTATTTATAAGCAGTGTATGGCTCAATTTTATAAAGGCAAATATCAATGCAAGTTTCCTGAGAAATATAAAGGAGACACGTCAGATATTATTTATCGCTCAAGCTGGGAGCTAAACTGCATGTCATACTTTGATAAGAACCCAGATATAGTTTGGTGGGCATCAGAACCGTTTCCTATAGGATATCGATCACCAATCGATGGCAAGAAACATCGCTACTTTGTCGACTTTGTTATCCGAACGAAGAATCGAGAAACGATTATGATTGAAGTGAAGCCTTACGCCCAGACCCACGCACCAAAAGCGCAGAAACGGCTGACTAAAAAATATCTAAGTGAAGTCAAAACGTGGGGAGTCAACCAAGCCAAATGGGAAGCAGCGGTTGAATATTGTAAAGACCGTGGTTGGAAATTTCAAATACTCACCGAAAAAGAGCTGTACAAAAAGAATAAATAGTACATAATAAAGAGGCAAATGCTATCGCTACTATATTTGATGATATACTCGCAGCAGGTGTTCGTAAAGGACAGGTACCAAACCGCACTCAAGCTGCGAGGGATTGGTTTAGGCAGAAGGCACGCCAGCAGAGAAGTGCTGCTGTTTACCCAGCAAATATAATTAAAAGCACCGCAGCTGATAAACGCAAAGCTCGTGTTCTTATCGGAAGGATGTACCATTTCAATTATGAACCCAAGGGCGCCAAAACATTACCATACTATGATAGATTTCCTTTGATCTTTATGGTTGGACCAGCTCCTGGTGGCTTCTATGGAATAAATTTGCATTATCTCCCGCCTCAACTCAGAGCCAGATTGATGGATTCACTATATGATATTACAAATAATACGAAATATGATGAGTCTACAAAGCTAAAAGTGTCATATGATATACTAAATAGTGCTAGCAAATACAAGTTTTTTAAACCAACCTTTAAGCATTATCTCAATACTCAGGTCAGGTCGAAGTTTATTGAGATTAATTCTACCGAATGGGATACTGCGTTATTCCTACCAACTGAAAGGTTCCAAAAAGCTAAGAAAACTAAAGTCTGGTCAGACAGCAGGAAAATGATCTAATGGGATTTAACGTCAACGACATGGTAGCATCGCTCAATAAGAGCGGATTCGCCAAGCCCTCTCACTTTGAAGTGTTCATTCAAGGTGGTGGAGATATTGAAACTGAGCGTGAACTTTCTTATCGAGCAGAAACTGTAGATATTCCTGGAAGAAGCATTTCTTCTGTTGAACATAAATTCCAAAATTATGGACCAGTGAATAAGGTTGCTTATGGAGCAATCTATGGTGACGTAACTGTTCAGTTTCTCGTCAGTCAAGATATGAGAGAAAAGGAATACTTTGAAATATGGCAAGAGAAAATGGTCGGGACTGGCGCTTTTGCTGATGGGCAAGCGCAGTATAATACAAAATACTTTGACGACTATGCCGGAACCATAGAGATACGCCAATATGGCTCACACGGAAACCTACATTCAATACACACATTAAACGAAGCATACCCTTTAATCGTAAACCCAATCACAATGAACTGGGCTGAAGACGGTGCTGTAAGAATGGGCGTTACATTTGCCTATAGAAACTACAAGTGCCTTTTCACAAAACAAGATCAACCAGAAAAGGGATTTGGGTTTTCGGTCAGGCTTGGAACTGGTGGCATAAGTGGAAGTTTGAATATACCAAGCCTTGGAAGTATAGTTGGCTCAACTGCAGTTGGCGGGCAAATTAATGCTGCTGTTGGTAACATAAATAACAGAGTTGCTTCGATTAGAAGTGCGTTACAATTTTAAATTATTTTATATTAACTGGAGAATATTATGGCGTTACCAACAGTTTCTACGCCCGAGTTTATAACGGAAGTCCCTTCGACGGGTAAGAAAATAAGATATAGACCATTCTTGGTCAAGGAAGAAAAGATTCTTCTTATGGCTTTGGAAGGCGAAGATATGGGTGAAATCAATTCTGCCATATCAAAGATTTTGAAGAACTGTATTATTGATGATGTAGATGTTAGGAAGTTGTCTACATTTGATGTTGAGTATTTGTTCTTACGCTTACGAGGAAAGTCTGTGGGCGAAAAGGTTGAACTTAAAATTGGACATACCAAAGGTGAGTGTAAACACCGAACAGAATATGAAGTTGACTTGGATTCGGTAGCACTATCTGGTCCAGTTTCTGACGGTAAGATAATGATAACTGACGAAGTTGGCATTAAGGTTCGTTATCCTGGATTGGCTGACGTTCCGAATGACGACAAAGATCCTGCTACTGGTATGTTTAATATGATAACAAATTGTATTGAGTATATTTACGATTCGGAAGAAGTGTATCATGACTTCTCTGGGAAAGAAATAGAACAATGGGTCGAAAGCCTTGACGCAAGACAATTTAAAAAGATGTCTGACTTCTTTGAAAGTATGCCGAAGCTATCCCATGAAATAACATGGACTTGCTCGGAATGCGGTGAAGAAGACAGTCTAGTGCTAGAGGGTCTAGAAAGTTTTTTTACCTAAGCATGGTACATAACTCGTTATCAAATATGTACCAGATGAACTTTGCTTTAATGCATCATCATAAGTATAGCCTCACAGAACTAGATAACATGATGCCGTTCGAACGAGATATATATGTTGCTTTGTTAAAGAACCATTTAGAAGAACAAGAAGAACAACAAAGGCAAAACAAATGACAGAAGAAGAAAAGAAAGTATTCCATCCAGCTGATTCGAATGGTGATGGAAAGGTATCAAAAGAAGAAGAACAAATGTATCTTGAGTTTAAACGCAAAGAACTTGAAGACGCAGACGCTATGCGAGATGCGCAGAGAAATATGACTTGGTTCGCACTAGGTGGTTTACTTCTCTATCCCTTCGCTGTAGTAATTGCATCACTGGTCGGGTTAGATCAGGCTCAAGAGACATTAGGTGATATGGCGCCAACATACTTTGTAGCTGTTGCTGGTATTGTTGCTGCATTCTTTGGCGCACAAGCTTGGACTAAAAAGTAAGGTATAGGATATGGCACTGCCAACTATTGACACGCAAACAAACGATAACGCTGATCAAAACAGGGAAACTTTGCAAAGAAGTATCCGTGGCGGATTAGGCGCACTCGGTCTTAAGATAAAGAATCAAACTAGCGTATTGGCTTCTATAGCCAATACCATGAAGGCTTCTTATAATGTAGACCAACAGGCGCTATTGGTTGATGCGGAAAATAGACTTGAGGCGACACGCAGAGACCAAGCTGAAGCTGACGAGAAAGCCAAAGAAGGAAAGCTGACAACCAGAATTAAAGGCGGATTGCTTCAGACTTTGAAGAAGGCATTCATTGGCGGAGCTATCATTGGTGCCATTACTTTGGTCGTGAAGTATTGGGATCAGGTCAAAGTAGGATTAGGGGTGTTGGGCAAAAGTCTTGTGGTTCTTGCCAAAGGCATTGTTAAAGTTGGAACATTCATCGTCAAGCATATTGATAAGATTGGTATTGCGCTCTTCGCGATTTGGAGCGGTAAGAAATTAATTGCAGCTTATGGTGCAATGAAGAAAGGTGTCAACTCACTTGTTGAGGGATATAACAAAACTAAAGAATCCCTCATGGCTGCCAAAGAGAAATTCGTCACCGTCGCCAAAGGGCTGAAAGAAAAATCAACAACGATGGTTGAGGGTGCTAAGAGAATGGGCGCAAGAATAGCTGATGTGTCCAAAAAGTTATTTGCTTCTGCTAAGGAAATGGCTCAAAAGGGTTATGAGAAAATAGCACCGCATGCTAAGCGTCTCGGGCTGGCTATCAAAGCCACCTCCATGAGAATGTTAGAAGCAACCAAGCCACTCGTTGCTCAAGCCAAAAGTAAAATCGTACAATACGCAAGAGTGCTTGCTGGCGCAATGAGTGCTGTAGGTGCGGCAATCGCAGCTCAGGGTGCAGCTTTAATGCCCGCCCTTATCGCTGCTGCTCCATTCGTGGCAATTGCTGCTGGTGTGGCTTTAGCTCTTTATGGGTTAAAAGAAGCATTCGATCAAATGAGGCAAACATTCAAAGAGACTGGTTCAGTTTCCTTGGCAATCACTGAAGGGTTGAGTGCGCTGTTCGGAACGATCGTTGGATTTGTTCCTGACTTATTGAAGAGCGCAACTTCATGGATACTCGGCAAGTTGGGATTCGATGAAGCTGCCGAAGCTCTTGACTCATTCAGTATTTCTGACTTCTTACAGAACGGTCTTTCTAGTATCTTTGATAATATACGATTACTTTTCATGAAAGCTGTGAATGGTATTGTCGGAGTAGTCAACTCCGCACTAGATTTTATTCCAGGGTTTGGCGCTAATACTATTGAATCTCCTTTCGATATTAAGAAAGAGACGGATAAGATATTAGACAAGAACTTAACAAGGAAGTTGGCGCAACAAAGTGACCTTGAAGGTGACGAACCTACGCTTCCGCCTGAAGAAGTGGAGCGCTTGAAGAAAAAGAAAGAAAAAGATGATAAATTTAATGCTACGCTGGATGCTATCCTTGCTGAAGAAAAAGAACGAGAAATTGCTCTGGGTCTTAGAGACCCTGACCCCATCATTGATGATGAGCCTGACGAGAGATCTTCGCTAGACACTATCGGTAAGGAGAATAAAGAACAAGAAATTGCTGTAGTTCTTAAAGACCCTAATCCTATCACTGATGGTGCTGAGCTTAACGAGAGATCGTCTCAGGCTGCTGCTGCAGCTGGGAACGTAGTAGTTACAACTATCGCACCCACTA
>ERZ1046568.570-NODE-570-length-29686-cov-7.768587_pt1 | contig 29686 bp, 40 predicted proteins | sample MGYA00383092_ERZ1046568 | MGnify/ENA primary metagenome ERZ1046568 (study PRJEB29581, sample SAMEA5548362) | metagenome | biome: marine; feature: coastal; material: water | depth 1 m | study: Short-term variability in the microbial, nano- and picoplankton dynamics... | reverse complement strand
CAGATTTGCAAAGTGAACTTGATGACAAACAAGACACCTTAGTAAGTGCAACAAACATCAAAACAATCAACGGAAGTTCGGTTTTAGGTAGCGGAGATTTGGCTGTTGGTGGTGGCGGTGCTTCAGGTTTTCACATGAATTTATTACCTGGAGGCTCTATTTATGGCGGTATTTATCAAGCAAATGTAAACACAGCGGGTTCAAATTATAATAATGCAAATTACGCAAATCAAATACATTACTTTCCTTTTATACCCAACAATACTTTTACAAGTACTGAAATGAGAATTAATTGCGGTATAGCTGCTGCGGGAAGTGAGGCAAGACTATGTATTTATTCTCATGACGGACTCAATGCACCACAAGATTTATTATTTGAAAGTGCTAATCTTGATCTATCTACTACGGGTTATAAAACTGTAAACGTTACAAGAAATTGGACAAAAGGCGAAGTATATTGGCTTGCAGTTCATACGGAAACTTCGTCGACAAGAATTATTGGAATGGGAAGCAATATTTCTGATTCACTTATTATTGGATTTTTAAATAGTAATAGAATTAAAAGTTGGATTCAAACTGGGCAAACTTTTGCAAACGGTGCTCCAGCAACCGCCAGTCCTAATAGTTTTAGATATGACGCATTTTTAGTAGAATTTAAGTAAACAAAAAAAAATATGGCACAAATAAGAGAAGAAATTTATAACGAAAGCGGACTTGTGGAAGTTAAATTTCATGAAGTAGATGAACCGACACAAGAGGAATTAATAGCAGAAAAGGAAGCGGAACTTTTAAAGATATACGCTGAACTTAACGAATTAAAAGGATAGAACCATGTCAAAAATAATGTACAAATCGGGGAACTATGTTGTTGTGACTGATTCAAAAAACGTTCAACGAGTTTTCCCAATAAGCAAAACCGTATATGATGAAACTGCGGGAAACTTTTTAATTTCGGAAGGTCAAGTTGAACGTGAACAATTGTTGATCCCCGTATCCGATGCGGTGAATTGGGTTGATAATGACGGAACAAATTATACAATTGAAACGTTCCGCGATTTTCTAAGAACTAACACGGGGTGTATCCCGTCTGCGGGCGGTGGTGGCGGTGGTGGTTCTACTCCAATAGGCGCAACTTTAATGAAGACTAACCAGACAGTAGTTCTGAGGACTGGAGACGACGGCGACAAACAAGCGGGTAGAGCAACGGACTTTTTCACTTTGGCTTCTGAAAATCCTTTTGGTACATTGGAACGATTCACGGACGAATTGGGCGGTCAGACTTACACAAATAACATTGTGATTGATTGGTCGACATATGACGGAACGGATGTATTAGGATACGCAAGAAATTTTCAACAAGGAACATGGGATGATTCGATAGATAATTCTTTGACTTATTCAGTAGGAACTTACTCAAGTGGATGGAGGTCATCAAATATTAAAGAAATAATTAACATTGCTAATTATGGCACGGCAAGCACTTTGAACTATTCACCTTTCAATTTTTCAAGCGCTCTTATTTACAGTTCTACGGGCGCACCCAACAACGTAAACAATGTCCTAATGGTTAGAAATGTTGACGGAGAAATTATGGATTTTACAAAAACGCTTACATGGCCATACATTCCCGTCAGAAACTTCACAGTATCAGGAACAACATTAAGTTAATTTAAAAAAAAAATAAAAATGGCAACATACAAATTCCCACAATTCAATACAGAAATCGAAAACCCGACAATTGAGGTTGATGCAAATTCGATCATTGTCCACGCCTTGCGTAATGAAATCAGTTTGAACGTAACCTTGGAAACTTCAAACGCGAAACTATACGGTGTTGAACTTGACAACATTGCGGTTTCAAATTTAAATTATGAGGGCGAATCCAATTTGATGGAACGCGCACTTGACGGTTTAAAGAAATACGAAATCTAAAATGCTCAAAGATCTAATGGATAGCGATGAAGCGAATATCGGGGGCATATTTTCCCTTGTTGCGACGGGTATGATAAAGATATACGAATGGGCAACTTTGGATCAAGTGAATGATTGGTTGCAGTTGTTCCTTGCTTTGGGTGGTGCTTTCTTTTTGTTTCATCGCATCAAAGGTCAAATGCTTGACAACCGAATAAAGAAACGTGAACTTGACAAATAAAGATGCGCGCCGTTTGGGGATATATTAGCGACATCATAAAACGGTCAACAAAGCGGTTCATTTTTATTTATATGGTTGTTTTTGTATTGACGCCTTTGACGTATATATATACGAATCAAGAAAACTTTGAATTCGTACTTGCTGAAATGCTGACGTTCTTGTCATTGCTTGCGGGCGGTGGCATCTATGAACGAATCAAAAGCAATAATCAAAATGAACAATCATGAAAAAAATTCTTTTTTTAATTGATCCAGGTCACGGGGGAACGTATCCAAACGAACACGACCGCGCGGGGCAATATGTGACAAGTGGAAAACGTTCACCGAAATGGGATGACCGCACCTTTGCAAATGGTTCACCGTATGTTTTATTTGAGGGTGTAAACAACCGCGACAATGCGCGTCGTTTGGTTCAGGCTTTAAATGATGCGGGGATGGATGCAATTGACATTGTCAACGATTGGCGTGACATTTCATTGACCGACCGCGCAAACCGTGCGAATCAATATGCAAGAACCCGTTCGTGTGTTTACATTTCACTACATTCAAACGCATCGGGAAACGGTGTTGATTGGTCAAGTGCGCATGGTAATTCAATCTACATTGCACCGACCGCGTCAATGAATTCAAAGCGATTCGCCGACATTATGGAACAAAATTTTTTAAAGAACTTTGACGGCGTTTCAAGATGGCGAGGTATTAAGAACCGCAACTTTTATGTTTTAAGGGCGACCAATTGCCCCGCAATACTGATTGAAGCTGAATTCCACGACAATAAAGAAAGCGCGAAATTGATGCTCACCGAAGATTATAAAAAAAGATTAATTGATACAATCGTAAATTCTTGCTATATTTACAAACAATGAGATACTTGATCATCATTGTTCTTTTCAATGTTGCTTGTTCACCTCAATTTCATATCAATAAAGCAAAGAGGCAAACGCAAAAAGCAATCGACAAGGGCGCGGTTATAACACACCGCGCCGACACCATCCGCGACACCATTATCGAAGTCATAGAATACACCAAAAACGACACGGTATTCATCGAAATCACCAAAACGATTGAAAGGGTTGTGACTAAAAAAGGAGAGGTTAGATATATTACCCGCAAAGACAAACGTCGAGAATACAGAAAAGAAAAAAAAGAATCAAACCGCGATTTCAAATTGTCAATTCAAGACAAAAAAATTGAACGCACCAAAGCCAAAGCAAAAAACAAAAATCGATCTTGGTGGATTGTGGTGTTTTCAATCTTGATTTTGCTATTGATATATATCTATTTTGAAGCAAACAAAAAAATCAATCGACATGGCAAATAAACGACTACGATTAAAGGATGACGAATTGGAAATCATCCAAGAATTTCGACGCATCAAAGACGAAAGCATCAAACAAGGGATTCCAATTGAAGACGTCAAGCACGGTTGGATCAAATCGGATCGGTCAAGTTTGTTTTTCAAAAACCCAAAATTCAAAGATCAAACGACGCAACAATTTGAAAAGCTGAAAGAATCATTGATTTCACAATTCAAAGATTATGCGCCAAATTACCCAACACAAAAACGAACCAAATCAAAAGACGGTCACCTTTTGGTTATATCACCGACCGACATACATATCGGAAAGTTATGTAGTTCATTTGAAACGGGTGAAGATTACAACCAACAAATTGCGGTCAAAAGGGTGAAAGATGGCGTCAACGGTATCTTGCAAGAATCAAGTGGTTGGGATATTGAAAAAATTCTTTTGATTATCGGAAACGATATTTTGCACACCGACACACCAAGCAAGACAACAAAAGGCACATTGCAAGAAACTGACGGGAATTGGTACGATAATTTTTTGACGGGAGTGCGTTTGTATGTTGATTTGATTAATCAATTGAAAGCGGTTGCACCCGTTCATGTAATCCACGCACCGTCGAATCACGACTACCAAAGCTCTTTCTATATTGCCCAACTAATCGAAGCACATTTCAATCAATGCAAAGAAGTGACATTTGATTGCTCAATTGCCCATCGCAAATATTTTTCTTGGCATGACAATCTTATTAGCGCGACACACGGCGACGGCGCAAAAACTGCCGACCTCCCGATGTTGATGGCACACGAATCAAAGGATTGGACTAAGTGCAAGCACCGCTATATTTATACGGGGCATTTGCATCATAAAGTTTCAAAAGACTATATGAGCGTGTGTATTGAAACAACTCGATCACCGTCGGGAACTGATTCATGGCATCACATTAAAGGGTATCAGCACGCACCGAAAGCGATCGAGGGTTTTATACATCACAAGAAACAAGGACAAAAAGCGCGGTTGGTTCATTTATTTTAATTAACTTTGTTCATCTACTGATAAAGTAGTTTGTTTTTTCAAAGGTTAGTTTAGGTTTAAGCGCATCGGCAACGGTGCGCTTTTTTTATGTCATGATTTGCACATTCGTTTTTTTTATTATATTTGTCCATAACCAAATTGAAACCATATGAAAAAACAAATCAATCAGGTCACCTTTCCAGGGCGACAAAAACGCAAAAAATTACTTGACAACAATGAAACAATTGACGACGTGATCCGATTAGTTGATTGGAACTTTGAACCTCAGCATCGTGACGCGGTCAAGGTTTATTGTTTACAATTGCACGCGGGGTTGACTGCGAAACAATCAATCAAATTTCTTTCATTAAACGGTCGTAAATTAAATTCCTATCCTTTGGAGGTCAGTCACAAATGTGCAAACGATCAAGGTTATCAAATCCTTTTCAAATCGTTTTGCCGACACATTGAACAAACCATCCAACACCGACGGTTGACCATTTACAAAAAGCACATCAAACAAATTACAAATCAAAAATAAACACAATGAAAAATCAAGAAAAAATACACGCCTTTTTTAACCCGTCTAAGAACGTCAACGTTCCCGACAATGTATTCACACCAAAGAAAGCAACAAACACGCTTAAAATAGCCCGCACGATACAACCAAAAGAACGGGCGACATTTAATGAAGTATATGAAAACGCATTCAATCAACTAAAAAATGATTAAAGTCAACAGTTTAAGCGGTGGTAAGACATCAAGCTACATTGCAAAACATTATCCCGCTAACATTAACGTGTTTAGTTTAGTTAGAACAAACGATAAAAGCGTATTGTTTCCAGATTCAAAAGTTCGTCAAATTGTAAGTGATAAAATCGGACATGAATTTATTGGAACTTTAGAAATGGATCAAATCATTTACACTATGTTAGACCTTGAGCAATTTATTGGTGCTGGTATTAATTGGTTAAGCCCTTATACTTTCGAGGATGTGATGACTATGCCAAATGGAAAAATATACTTACCAAATAAGGTTAAAAGGATATGCACTGTAAAAATGAAAGTTGAGGTAATTGCTCAATGGTTATATGACATAAACGCAACACCTTGCGAGATGCGTATAGGATTCAGGGCGAACGAAATGCGCAGAGCTAAAAACATGATTGAAAGAATAGAAATAGATGGTTTTGAACATTTTAAATTTAATGTAGGCAAGAGTAAAAACGGTAGAAATAAATGGAGTACAAAACCATACAGAAAGGTGAAATTTCCATTGATTGAAAACGGTATTTTTAAAGATAAAGTTGAGCAATATTGGAAAGACAAACCCGTTCGATTTGCATACATGAATAATTGTGTTGGGTGTTTTCATCGTTCTCCAGCACTTTTAAAGCACATGAGCGACAAAGCACCGAAGCAGTTTGATTGGTTTATAAAACAAGAACAGAATGCAAATGCAACTTTCAAAACATCAGTAGATTACCAACAAATAAAAAATTCATTCAAACAAACACAACTTTTTGACGATGACTTCAACGAATGTGATTCGGGTTATTGTGGACTATAATAAAATAAAGTAAAATAAAATAAGATAAAATAAAATGAGAAAAAGAATGGAACTAACATTTGCCGAAGTGCAAGCAATCAAAATCGACTTTTTACGTGACTACATTCACGGCAATCAAAAATTGAACTCGGTAATTGACCAAACGATGGAACGGTACAACGTCGGCTATCAAACCGCAAAATATATCGGCACATCAATGACTATTGAAGACATGGTTCAATTGCAACCTAAAATTTCAAACCAAAAAAACAAAAACCAATGATTGAAACCGACCTTGACCAAACAACAAAAATACTTCGTTTGTTTCTTCATTCGCAGGCGATCATTCATTGCATTGACGATCTTCATGATTCGGTCATTTACAAGCACCAATTCAAAAAAGAAATGAATCGAACGTTGCGATTCTTAGAACCTAAACTTGACAATCTATTGCGCAACGCTGACGTTTCTGAATCGCAATATTATGTCGACATCGTTTCGGAATTGGAGCAAGTGACCAAAGAAATAAACGTTGAATTGAAATGATTTTTTTAAATTAGCCGAACAAAAACAAAATTAAATGAAACTAACCAAACGAAAAGGGTTCAATTTCTTCCGTAGTTATTACGACGTTTACAATGAACTCAATGACAAAGACAAAGTTCAATTCATGGATGCATTACTTGACCGTCAATTTTTAGGCGTTAAACCGCACGACCTTAAAGGAATGGCAAAGTTTGCATACATCAGTCAAACCAATAGCATCGACACGCAAATCAAAGGATACGAGGACAAGACGGGCAACAAACTGCAAGGGGGTATTGAACCCCCTACCGTACCCCCTACCGTACCCCCTAAGCAAGGGGGGTTGAACACCCCTACCCAACAAGTACAAGAGAAAGGGAAAGTACAAGGGAAAGAGAAAGAGAAAGGGAAAGAACTTGATATTGAAGAACGCAAATTAAAATTTGCCAATTCATTAAAGCCTTATTTGAGTGACTACGGCAAACAAACGTTAAACAATTTCTTTCTTTATTGGTCGGAGCATAATGAAAACGGCAAAAAGATGAGGTTTGAATATTCCAAAAATCAACCCTTTAATGTAGCGCGCCGACTTGCAACGTGGAAACAAAAGGAACACGACACCCCAATCAAAGGAAACAAAAAACGAGGTGACGGTGTAAATGCTGAATACATGAACGAACTAAAAACCCGACTATATGGAAAACAATGAAATCATCAAAAAGGAAAACAATGAAATTGTAAAATTTGACAAGGTCGCATATCTACAAAAATACGATCCTTTGAAAGTGCTGACGTCATTGCGTCACATCAAGACATCAATACAAGCAATTGAAAACGACGAAGTAAGTCTTGCACTATCTTCAAAACACATCGGGATGGATTCTGTTCTTGCATTGATTGAAGTGCATCTTGCTTCACTTTCTGAATCGGTCAACGTAGGGCAACCGTTGAGCAAATACCAAATCAAAGAAATCGCGATTGAAATTCATTCGATGTTTTATTTTCTTTCAATGACTGAAATATGTTTTGTACTTAGAAAAGCAAAGCGGGGTGAATACGGTCAACTTTATGGGGTGTTGAACATTGTCGCAATCTTAGACTGGTTCAATCAGTACGTCGAAGAACGCACGCAAGTATTCATCAACAAGTCAACGCAAGACCGTCACAACGATCATAGCTTGCGAAGTAGTGACCGAAAAGAATTGAAACAATCAAAACATTATAACGATGAAAAATAAAAAAATCACAACGGGTTCGGATTTTTCGGGGGTTGGTGCTTTTGATTATGCCATTGAAAGGGTATGCAATGCAAAAGGGTTTGAACACAAAAGAATTTTTGCTTGTGATTGGGATAAATTTGCACGAACAACCTATGCACACAATCACGGAGAACCGTTATATTTTCCAAAAGACGTCTATGACCGTGACATTCCCGAAGAAAGTCTTGATATATATATGACCTCACCGCCTTGCCAGGCGTTTAGTCTTGCGGGAAAACGAAAAGGTAAAACCGAAAAAAGGGGAATATTGTTTTTTAATTCTCACGAGTTTATCAAAGTTAACAAACCTCGATATTTCATTTTTGAAAATGTCAAGGGGTTGTTGTCGGATGACAAAGGTCGAACGTTTCAAGAATGGGTTGATATGTTGGGCGGTAAAAGCGTGAACGGTTTGCCCGTTTTGTTTCCACATGATGACACACTTGATTATCACTTGTATTGGCAAGTTTTAAATTCAAAGAATTACGGAGTTCCACAAAATAGGGAACGAGTTTTTTTGATAGGTATCCGTGACGACGTTGATAATGATTTCAGGTTTCCAAAAAAGCAACATTTAACTAAAAGATTGAAAGACGTTCTTGAAAATAAAGTTGATCAAAAATATTTTTTGAGTGATAAGCTTTTGAATTGTTTTATAATGCATAAAGATAGGCACGATTTAAAGGGGAACGGGTTTGGTTTTAATTTAAAAAACAATGACTCTGTTGCGTCAACTATCCGAGCAAACAACCCCAATTGTCCAACCGATAACTATATAATACAAATTAATAATTCAAAAATAAGAAGATTAACTCCGCGTGAATGTTTTCGTTTGCAAGATTTTCCTGAAACGTTTGATTTTTCTGTTGTCAGTAATTCCCAGGCATACAAGCAAGCGGGTAATTCAATCACCGTCGCAGTACTTGAAAAGATAATTTCAAATTTGAATCTATGACAATGCAACAAGCACGAATTTATTTGCGTGAAAATTGGCAACGCTTACCGAAAACCCTTGATTCAAAGTTTGCATATTATTCCGACGTCAAAAAAACCCTTGAATTTTATGCGCATATTTTAAAGACAAGCGAAAATCAACGTCAATTGACAACGACCGAATCAAATGTGATAATGATTGTCGAAGCGTTGCAAGACGAAACGCAATGGAACAAACCACAACCCCGATTGAATTCACATCAAAACAACTATTTTAAAACTGACTAAAATGAAAGCAAGCAAACAAGACGTCAAATACTATTTTGCAATTCGTGATTTAATTCACAAGAAATTGTTGAACGATGGCACGTTGATGTCTCGCGATGAACTGAATGACTTTTTGAAATGGTATTCGGATCTTGAAAACGTCAGCTTGTCAAACATCAGTCACGACGACTTGCAAATTCTTAAAGAATCGACAAAGTATTTTGCCCATTCGATTGGGTTGCACCTGGACAAAGACGAAAAAATTGATTTGAACTTTGAAATTTCTTGATAAAAAGATAGGATTATATTTATTTTTTTATATATATTTGACCATAACCAAAAAAAAAAACAAACAAAATGACAATTTTTATTTTATCAAATCAAAGCGGAATTGTAAAAGCAACCGCATCACTTGACGAGGCGACCATTTGGAAAGCCACAAAAGGAACATTTCAAGAAGTTTTATTTTCTGAGGGTACTGAACTCTTTGCTCATTACGAATCGGGATGCGTTGAAATCAACGACGACGAAATGCAACCAATTGCAACCGCTGAAAAAAATCACGACGGTGTTTTGTGTATTGATGGCATCCCCGTCAATAGAATGAACTTGACAAATGATTTGAAAGCCGACATTGAATTTGAAGAAAGGGAAATTCCTGAACCGAATGATTGCAATGAAGATCATGAATTTGATTCAATGCGTGACTACGAACGAATGCACAAATACAGTTAATCATGAAAAAACGACTATTGCGATACGAACGAATTGAACTATCGAACCGTCTTAATGACATTATTTCTATTTGGTATTCACGACCGACAAAGAATTTTGTACTTCAATTAAACGGTAAAATCATCACCACGACAAAAGAATTTGAATCAATCGAAACAAGCCTTGAAAACATCAGCGCATTCGGTCAGATTTTTGAAGTCGATATTTAAAAAAAAAATCATTATATTAGACGACTCAATGTGTAACGTTTGGCCATTTAATTATACGGCCAATGGTTACACACTAACAAAAAATAAACAACCATGAAAAACATCTATCAAAGTTTAGGATCATTCCAACAAGAATGTCCAACAATCCACCAAGCAACACAAGGGTACGGGTACACTTATTCAAACTTGGCAACAATCTTCGAAACAATCAATCCACTACTTGCAAAAAACGGTCTTGGATTCACGCAATTGATTCAAGGTCAACAAATCAAAACCATTCTTTTCCATTGTGAAAGCGGTGAAACCATCGAAAGCGTTACGGACATCCCGCAAGACGTTTCATTGAAAGGCATGAACGATTTCCAGGTGTTCGGTTCAGCTTGCACTTATATGCGTAGATATGCTATATCTTCGATTTTAGGCATTGTCACCGACAAAGACACAGACGCATCGGGAGAGCAACAAAAGAAACCTATCAAGGTCGTAAAACAAACCATCAACGAAAAGACGTTTGACGACTATATTTTGAAACTGCAAGACGAAGATGACTCAAAGGTTGCAAGTTTCATTGAATGGGCAGAGAAGCACACCTTGACCGCATCACAACGCAAAGCAATTGACAACCTTAAAAAATAACAAAATGAGAAACGAAGAACTATATCATATTGATAGCATGGGAGAAATGTTGACGCAATTCCCCGAAATGACAAAGAAAGAAATCATTGCACAAGCCGAACAAAACGCACTTCAAATGATGGATGACGGACACCTTGATGAATTCGAAACCATCGCAAGCGTTGAACGGTTGAAAGCATACGTCGAAAGCTATTCAAAAAGTATTCGCAAAATGATTGATCAAGTTCCCGAAAAGGAATACAAGAAATCAAACGTCGTTTTTTCAATGCGTAACACGGGCGACCGTCTTGATTATATGCAAGACGACATCTATGAAAAGTTATCTAATCAACTAAAGGAACGCGCCGACTTGCTCAAAGTGGCATACAAATCAAGTGACGCGATTTATGACGCCGACGGCGTGCAAGTTCCAAAGGTCGGAATCAAGACGCACGGCGGTGAAGTATTGACAATTAAATTTTAATCAATGCCCAGGTGCATCCATTGCAAACAGAAATTCGAAAAGAAGTACCCCAATCAAATCGGGGTGCTTCGTTTTTGTTTGGAGAATGATGAATGCACAAAAGAATTTTATCACGCCGTAAAACGCAAACAAATCAAAGACGCCGAACGCGCAAAGGCAAAACACAAAGTCACCCGACTGACCACAAACGGCTACCGATCGAAACACGTTCAACCCTTGATTAATGAATTGGCGCGAATAATTGACCACGGTCAACCATGTATCGCAACGGGAAACATTAAAGGCAAGATGAACGGCGGGCATTATCATTCGGTTGGTTCAAATGTCACCCTTTCATTAAACCTACACAACATCCACATCCAAAGCGAGCAATCAAATAGCTACAAAGGCGGTGACGCGATCCGATACCGTCACGGATTGATTAACATCTACGGTCAGAAATATGCCGACTTCGTTGATATGCACCTTTGTCAATGTCCAAATTTGAACTTGACGAAGAAAGACTTGGAAAAAATCAAGAAAAAATTAACAGAAATAAACAAGGAATTGAAAGTCCTAAATAAACAATATACCCCAAAGCAACGAATCAAAATGCGCAATCGTTTTAACAAAGAGTTGGGGATTTATGAAAGCGATTTTTCAAAGTTTAGTTAATTTTTATATATTTGTGTTATGAATTTAACACAAACACACGTCATCATCTTTCTTTGTGCATGGTTCTTGACCAATTTTGAACCGATTGTTTTGCTTTTCGTAAGCCTACAAAAAAAGATTTCATATAGATACCGCGAATATTTCGGGTATCTTTTTTGTTTTAAATGCGTGACCTTTTGGTCATTGCTTATTTTGTCGGGTGACCTTTGGGTTGCACTTTTATTCTCTTTTATCGCATCATGGTATGACCGAACCAATTAATGTTTTTGAAAAATATCGCGACACGGCGCAACGTAATCAATCGCAAATGGTAATTCTTGCAAAAGAATACAACAATCAAGTCGATCAAAGTAAAAAGATACCCGTCAAAGGGTGTTCGTTTTGCACGTTCATAAAGCGCAAGATATATCACCGAATTATTTTTGAATGGTATGACGCAAAAGGAAATTGATAGTCATTTAAAAGACATTTTGCCACGCATTGAACAAACTGCAAAATCAATGTGCTTGAAATATCAACGTTCCTATGATTGGCAAGAACTGATTTCAATCGCGTATATCTACGTTATAAAGGTGCAAAAACGAATCGAAGACAAAGATATGCTTCGACGTTGGATGACTGCGAAAATTTGCCAGGAAATAGCTCTGACAAATTCACAAACGAATTTGAACATCCAAATGAATGCAAGGGAAATCATTCCCGACCTTAACCCCGACAACAATGAAGAAAACTTTGATCCATACGAAGACGCGATAAAAGCGATTGAAGAATATCGGCAAGAACCTGACCGCATAAAGCGAATAATATTTGAAACCTACTTTGACAAACAAATCAATACTTGTCGATCAATGGCAAAATACTTCAATGTAAGCACGCTGACGGCATCAAAATTGATTCGTGAAATGAAGTCGGACTTGCAAGAAATAGAATTAAAACAATAATGAAAACTATAAAAAAAATATTGAAATATATATTGTGGCTCGAAAATGAACGAATGAAAGCCGTGATTGAAACTTGTAGTTCTCAAAGTTTAATTTAATTAAAACAATAACAAAAAAACAAAATCATGAAACAATTCAAAAAACAATACATCAATTCAAAAGTAATGGTTCGAACTGAATTCGGGCAAAAAATAGAAATCGACACATCAACGGCTGATCCAAACAAATGGTCAAAGATCAAAGAATTCAATTTTTTGTTTGAAGATTCCACAAATCAAAGCGTCAAAGAATCGCCAATTGAAGAACCAACAGAAACGCAAACGGAAAACGGTGACAACCTGGAATCAAAATCATTGAAAGAACTTCGCGAAGATTTCCCATACATCACCGCACGATCAAAGAAAGAATTCATCACAGAACTAAACGAACACCCAAACTACCAAAACGATTAAAATGATATTTTTCGCAATAGGGTGTTTCATTCTTTCAATCGGCGCAATCACAACCGTCAAAGAATGGCAAAAAGGAAAAACCGACCGCGTTAGATTAAAATTGAAAGTGCATCAAATCGACAAATACAACGAATGGCTTGAAAGCACAAATCAACATTTAATCGCCGACGAAATTTTAAACGTTGCACAACAAGCAATGAAACATCAAGATGACTAAAATGGCAACTAAAAAAATGACCGACGAAGTATTCGAACAAATATGTATTGAATTAGAAACCACGTACAAAGGTATCAACACCCTTTGCAAAGAATCAAATTCAAGCGGTAGAGCTTTCTATAATTACAAAGACGGCGAAACGACGAAACAAAGATTGACGAATTTAGAAGAATATAACGCCCGACATCAACGATACGTGCGCGCGCGTGAAAAACAACTTGACTTTTTGGAAGAACAATTGAGGGAGGTTGCTTACGATAATCGCAAAGACGGTCAGATTGTCGGCAATGTAAACGTCGGAACGAATCACATTCAGCGTGACCGATTAAAGGTTGACACCTTAAAGTTTGTTTTAGGTAAATTACGCGCAAGGAAATGGGGTGACAAGATTGACGTCACAACCGACGGTGAAAAAATTGAAGCCATCAACGTGACAATCGTGCGCCCTGGAGAATCGGAAAAATGAATATCAAGGGAACAATTGTTTTTGAAAAAAATTGGGATGCGTTGTTTTCGCCGTTTCGATTTATTGAAAACCGTGGGGGATCACGGTCATCAAAAACGTTTTCCCTTTGTCAATGTGTCATCCTTGATTGTTTGACGGATAGCGGAGCGGATTGGTCTATTGTTCGAAAGACCTTTCCCGCTTTGCGTGCTACCGTACTTCGTGACTTTATCACGGTGCTTTCTGAAATGAATTTATACAATACCGTTGCCCATAACAAAACAGAACATCACATCACCTTTCCAAACGGCGCACGGGTTGAATTCTTTTCGGTAGACAACGAACAAAAGTTGAGGGGGCGAAAGCGTCGAAAATGTTGGGTGAACGAATGCAACGATTTGTTTGGTGAAGATTTCGTTCAACTAAATATGCGAACGACTGAAAAAATCATTTTTGACTACAATCCCTCGGAAGTCGTCGGATGGATTGACGAACTTCCACCCGATGAAATCAAGGTAATTCACTCAACCTACAAAGACAATCCATTCCTTGAACGTGCAATCGCAAACCAAATTGAAGATTTAAAACGCACCGATCCAATTTTATACGACATTTATGCTCTTGGATTGCACGCCGTCAGTCGGGAAAACGTATATCAAAAATGGGAGGTGCTGACAGAACGCCCAAAACGATTCACACAATATTGCTACGGCTTAGACTTTGGGTATGTTCACCCCTTGTCGTTGGTGCGCGTTTGGTACTATGAGAATGAACGATATTACGAGGAGGTCATTTATGAAAGCTATTTGAAACCAAATGACATGATTCCCAAATTTGAAGAAATGGGAATTGAAAAAGACATCGAAATCATTTGCGACCATGCACGCCCCGATTTGATTGCCGACCTACGTCAGGCGGGTTACTATTGCTTAAACGCAAATAAAGACGTGCAAGCGGGCATCACAATCGTTCGTTCGTGCATCAACTACATTGACATAAAGGCGAAGAATATTCAACGAGAAAACAAAGCATACAAGCATAAAAAAATCAACGGTGAAATCCGCGACAAGGAAATACACAAAACAAATGATGACGCAATGGATGCAATCAGGTATGCTGATATGTGGATTTCAAAATATAGCACTAACGATTTCGAAGAAACCTTGTCAATCAGTTGGTAAAACAAAACGCCGTTTTTCTACTATACAGATATGGCAATCACAAACATCGCAAAACCAACCGAAATTTCACCCGCATTTAATCCGTTGTGGTACATTGCAGATTCCACGAATCAAAATGAACCAGGGTTTAGATATATCTTTGACGTTTACGAAGCGGGAACGACAAACAAAATCGCAGAACGTAAGGTTTCGCCCGAAGTGGTGAACGGTTACGGCAAACAAAACCTTTCAAAATTATTGCAAGGGTTCGTGTCACATGACTTTGATCCGACAAATTCAACGTGCTTTGATGCTTCAAAATCATATTATCAATATGACGTCAAGGTTGGCGAAGAATACATTGTGTCAATCGACTATTCAAACACCCTTTTGCAAAATGTTAATTTTGTTAAAATTACAACAACGCATTCGTTTGTTGTTGGTGATGCGGTTGTCATCGACCAAGCTGACGGGGGTGTTGCAAATCCATCATTGCAAGGTTTGTTCGTTGTTGTTGCCGTAAATGGAACGACTGATTTCACGGTGAATTCATTGTGGTCAGAAATAACGAACCCAACAATCAACGGTTCGGTGAATTACGCCGACAACCGAAAAACAATTTTCCGTGACTTGCAAGCATTGAGAAATAAATTTGTGTACAACGGCGCGTTCACGTTTCAAGGTTGGACACAATACGACGAAACGCAATATCATTTAACGGGTAATGATAGCAAACTATTGACCGACTTACCTGACGATTTCACAATCACACCTTTCCAGGATATTTTTGTGAATTGTTTAACACAAACAGAAACAATTTATTTCATGGAGTTTGTGAATAGTGCGGGAACGGTTTATCGTAAACCAATTGATTCGGGCGGGTTCATTGATCAAGTGATGGTTTCGGGTGCTGACTTGCAAGCGTCGTTGACTTTGGTCAGCGGAACGGGCGACCTTGTGACGGATTCAATCACATCTTACGATTTCTATGTTGTTGACGACGTGTTTTTGCCATTGTCACAAACTTACACATTACACCTTGACCGACGTTGCGCGATAAACGACTACGTTGTTGCGTTCCTTGATCGCAAGGGTTCGATGCTTTCATACGCTTTTCAACTTCACGACCAACTAAACGGCGCGGTCAAACGAACGGAATTTCAACAAGAACTTGTCGGAGAGGTCAATCAATCTCAATGGGGGTACGATACGCTTGAAAGAGGTGGGAAACACCTAAACATTTCAGCGGTTGAAACTTTAACGCTTAGAACGAACCACATCAAGCGACAAAGCGAATTGAACCTTTTCAAGCAACTGATAACATCGCCCGAGGTATATTTGCAAACAAACGGCGTTTGGTATTCTGCCGAAATCGCTGATAAATCATACAACGTTCCACGACTTCGTCAAAAGAGGTTGCAACGAATGGACATTAAAATAAGAATCGCAAACACCGATCCGATCAATGGATAGTAAAACGGCACACATCAAAACGGCAAACGGTAACATTTACCTCAAGCAAGGCACATCATGCTCGATTAATTTAGGTATTGCGGATATTCGTGACGTATCAAAACGGGGCGGTACATTCTCAAAGCAATTGATTGCAACATGGAGTGACAACAATCATCAAATTCTTGGTCAGCTATTTGACATCAATGCGACGTCGTTTGAATTTGATTTCAACGCAAAGGTACAATGCGAGGTGATTCAAAACGGTGAAGTCATTGTTGAAGATGCTTTTTTGCAATTGGTTGAAATAAACGAATCACAAAACACAAGCGCAACGCAACAAGATGGTGATTATGTTATCTTGGTCAAGTCGGCACAACGTGACTTGTTCACCCGTATCGGAGGTAAGGAATTGACTGATTTGGATTTCACATATTTAAATCACACATACAGTTCAACGAACGTCGTCGCATCATTTACAAATGACGTGACGGATGGGTATGTTTACCCGATGGGAGTGAACGATACAAATACATACTTACTCACAGACTTTCGCCCCGCGATATATGTAAAACACTACTTTGACCAAATTCATGCGACAAATGGTTTTTCATACGACGTGATTGATTGGGCAATCTTTGACAATTTGGTGATACCTTACAACGGTGAAGCCCCATTGATTGACAACAATTTTGACGTTCATGCAAACAAGTCGTCGTTTTCAAGCGGTGGTGGAACGATTTCAGGATGGTCGGAGGCATTAGATGATGCAAATTTATTCACGCCGTCAACGGGTGTGTATGATGTGCCGATTTATTTATCAGGCGGTCAAGGTATCAACCTGAACGTTGAAATCGATCTTGACTATATTCTTGACAATACAAGTGCGGGTGATGCTTACCTTGTCAACCTTGCACCGTCACCCCTATTTCCAAACCAAGCAATTCGATTTTTGGGTGATTGGAAAGTATACAAGAACGGAACGACATTGATTGCGCAAGGTCAAGTCGTCAACCCCAATGTCATTCCAGGCGTTTCGGGAATTCCTTTTGCCGTGAATCAATCACCTATTTCAATGGGTGACACAACAATCGGAACGTCAACGGCAACGGTCAATATTCCAATCGGTAACGTTTTACCGACCGACGTTTTGACATTTGAACTTGACACAAATCAAGCACAATCGGTTCAAGGTGTTTCGCTTTCTTTTTTACAATGGAAAACTAACCCAGTACCGCCGTTTAGCAACGTGACAGTCAACCCTCGAATTGACGTGAATCAAGTCAACATAAAAATCGAAACGACCGCAAACACGACGGGGTTCGGTTTTAATCAAGACATGAATTTGTACATCCCGAAGAAAGTGAAACAAAAAGATTTTATCAAGTCGGTTTGCAATATGGCTTTTTTGATGGCTTACCCCGATCCAAACAACCCGAATAAAATAATCTATCAACCGCGTGACGCATTTTATGACGAAGGAAACACATTGAATTGGGAAAAGAAGATTGACAAAAAGCAAAATCAATTGATTAAATTCTTGCCTGAGCTCGGAAGTAAAAGAAAGATTTTCACATACAAAGAAGACAAAGACGTTTTTAATTCAACGTACAAAAACACAATAAACAAAATCTACGGTCAAGCCGAATTTATTTTTGATTCTGAATTTCAGCAAAAGACCGACAAACTTGAATTGATATTTTCACCTACTCCGATGACGTTGAACGCACCAAACAACGCAATCGTTCCGTCAATGGTTGGGGGTGCGCCAAAAAACAACATTCGAATACTATTGCACAACGGTGCAAGCACTTGCAACAATTACAATATTTATGACTTTGGTCAAACGGGAATCGCAAACGTCACAACATACCCGACGGTGTCACATTTCGACGACCATTACAACCCAACGGTTGACATTAATTTTGCCGTTTGTGATTATTATTTTTATCCTGGAATCAATTTAACAAACAACAATTTGTTCAACTTACATTTCCGTCGTTCAATGTCGCAAATCAATTCGGGCAAAATGCTGACCGCAATGTTTGACTTGAATAGTGCCGACATTGCAAGCATCAAACTAAACGATAAAATTTTCACACGGAACGCATATTGGAATATTAACAAAGTGATTGACTACAATGCAAACAAGGCAGGGTTGACAAAGGTCGAATTGATTACGACCGACGAAGAAATATCACTCCCGTCGTTTGATGTGACTAACGGAGGAACAACGGTTGATCCAAACCCGCCAATCAACGCAATCATTCTTGACGTTTACGATATCAACAACATAAACTATTCACAAGGTCTTGCCCGCGTCGTCGGAACGGGTAACGTAATCGGGCAAAATGTGCAAGGTGTCGTGATTGGAAACGACCAAATCGTGACCGAATCGGGGTACTATGTAAACGGTGAAAAGATACCCGAACTAAACGAATCAAAAAAATACACCTCCGCACAAATCACAACAAGCATGACGGTCAACCCTGACGAAGTTGAAATTGTTTATTTGGATGACACGGGAATCACTTTGACTTTGCCCGATCCCGATTTGTATGAGGGCGAAAGTCTAATAATTAAAGACGTGAATCAAGGTTCAAACGAGGTTGTTGCATCGGTTTCCACAATTGACCAATCCGCAAACGTGCGATTGTCAAAAGACCAAAGTTTGAAAGTTGTAGCGAATAACGGAATTTGGAACATTATTCATTCCCATAAATTATAAAAATATGGCTGACAAAGTTATTGACGTAGAAATAAGACCAAACCTGAACGGAATCCGTTCTTTGAGTGCGGAAATTTTAAAGATGCGTAACGAATTGAAAACGGCGACCGATCCGAAAGAAGTCGACCGCTTGAATAAAGCGTTGAAACAAACCGAGAACCAAGTCAAAGACATCAACACCGCAACGGACAAGTTTGACTTGGGCAAAAAGTTCGATGACGTTTATAAGGACACCGCACCGCTTTCGTCACGTCTTGGTGAACTTGAGGATCGAATGTATGAACTTGCGTTTGCGGGCAAAGCAAACACCGAAGAATTTGCCGCATTACAAAAAGAAGCGGTTTCAATGCGTCAAACCATTATCGGGGTTGACAAGCAAGTTGACATTCTTGCAGACAACAAAGGGTTTTCTGTTTTCGGTGACGGTCTCGGTGAGGTCGGCGCGTCATTGGCACGAATGGATTTTGACACGGCAAGCAAGCAAGCGTCAACGCTTTCTAACAATGTCAGTAAAATGACATTCGGCAAGGCAATCGGTTCAATCAAGTCATTAGGTACTACAATTATAAGTTTAGGAAAAGCGATTTTGGCAAATCCATTGTTTTTATTGATTGGTGTCATTACGGCAATTGCGGTCGGGATTTACAAATTGCTTGATTCATTGGGTGTCATAAAAGTTGTCTTTGATGCGATAGGTGCGGCGATTGGTTTTGTTGTTGACGCAATAAAAGACTTCCTTGATTGGATTGGTTTGACTGACTTTGCGGGTGAAGAAAGTGCAGAGAAAGCAAAGAAGAACGCCGAACTTAGAGCGCAAGCCGAAAAACGTGCATTTGAAGCCGTTACGAATTCAATGAGTCGTGAAATAAAAATAAGAAAGGCGAGAGGCGAAAACACGATTGAACTTGAGAGAAAATTGTTTGATAAAAAAATCAAATTAGCAGAAGCCGAAGTAAAATTACAGGCAAAAGTATTGAAAGTTGTAGCGACCTTTGCAAAGAAAAACACCGAAGTGTATCAACTTCAAGCCGACAATCTTCACGAAGCGACACAAGCACTTGCAGAATTGACGACCGATCGAATGCTTTTGGATATTAACGAAACAGAAACGCAAAAAGACAATCAAAGAGAACGAATTGCAAACGCAAAAGAATACGCAAAAAACAGAATTGATGCCGAGCGTGAACTGCAAGATTTGCAATTTCAAAGAATGCAAGATAGTGTTCACAAAGAAATTCTTGTGAATAATCAAAAATACTTAAGGCTTATTGAAGACTTAAAAACAAACGAAGATTTGACAAGGGCAGAAAGAAAAAAATACGCAAAAGAATATATTCTATTATTAACCTCTACAAATGCAGAAATTATTGACAACGAATTAAAAAGAATCCAAAAAATAAATCAAGACAACGAAAAAAATGATCAAGATAAATTAAAAAAATTATCTGAATTCTATATAAAAGAAGATCAATTGACAATCAAATTGATGGCGGAGGGTGACGATAAGAAAAAAGCGCAAAGAACATTTCAATTTGAACAAGAGATTGCACAATTGAATAAAGAGTCAGAAGAAAAACTTGCGTTGATGGCTGAAAATAGTGCATTGACCGAAGAACAAAAACAAGCCGAAATTGAAAGGTTGAACAACATTGAAAAAACAATGAAACAAAAACTTGTTGACGACCTGGAACAAATCGACACCGACGCAAAAGATAAAGATAAAAAGCGCGAAGAAGAATTGAAAGATTTTAAAGTGAATTCAGCGAAAGACACATTGTCAGTTTTGGGTAGTGTCGCGAATTTATTTGCGGGCAAAAGTGAAGCATCACAAAAAAAGGCGTTTCAAATTAACAAGGCAATGTCAATTGGTACGGCTACAATTGACACTTTTGTAGGTGCGCAAAAAGCGTATAATTCACAGTTTGTTCTTGGTGATCCAACTACATTGATTCGTGCGCAAGTAGCGGCGGGTATTGCCGTCGCAAAAGGTCTTGTCAATGTTGCATCAATATCCAAAACAAAATTCGGTTCAACAACAACCCCATCAAGCGGTGGCGGTGGCGGTGGTGGTGGTGTCGGTGGCGGTGGCGGAGGTGGCGCACAAGCACAAGCAACACCGAACATTGAATTGTTTGGTCAGGCAAACGGATTGAATACATTCTTCCAAGCACAAGGGCAAGAACAACAGACGGTGCAGGCGGTCATTTCATTGGATCAATTCAGCACGTCAAAGGATAAGCAAGCGCAAATATTTGAAAATAGCACGCTTTGAGTTCACGCCAATTATTTATATCGCAATTGGGTGCGTGTACCCGAACGATAAACGCCGAAATCAAAAAACAAATTATTGAGGTCGGTGCGGTTCGAACGGGGCGCATGAAGAACACGACAAAAGTTAAGGTCGGTTATGACTTCGGTCGTGACATCTTTTTCATCAAGGATGTAAATTCGCAATTTTATTATAAATTTGTAGATGAGGGAACGCGATTCATCGAACCGCGATTCATAACCGACAAAACATTCAATCGACCAAGGGTGCAAGAAGCACTCGATAAAGTTTATGACAAATGGGCTGATTGGTACTTTGGCGATATAATTGACAGACAATTCAAATAAATGGCATTTAGAACACCCAAAGACGTGGATCGCCGATTCACAAGAAAATTAAAAGATGACATTCGTCGAAAAGGATTACTTGACACGGGTGCGCTTTATTCGTCAATTGACGTCACCGCAGAAATTGATTACAATGTCGCGTCGTTCATGACTGCAAATTATACATTTACGGTCAAAGTATACGCCGAAATTTATCTTGTTTATTTAAACGAACGTTTTCAAGTGACAAATGATTTCATCAATTCACGGTCATTTGCAAACACGACCGACCGTTTCCGAATTTACTTTTCCGCATATCTTCGAAATGAATACCCGCTTTTGAACTTTGACAACATCACATTGTCACCGTCGGAAATAATTTTGATGAATCAACCTTGATCAATTACCTGACGCCTTTTTTGATTTTAGACTATCCGACAACGACGCCCAATTGAAAACCAAAATGTGAGGCGATGAAATAATTTCGTTGTATTTTGTCAAATCACCCTCCGCCATCAAAAAAACTATTTTCAACCATCCCGTTGCGACGTCTTGTTTTGGTTCGTCAGCTTCCATGTCGTCTGATTCGTCAAGGTCATCTTCGTCGTCAACCATGAAAACATTCGGATATTTTGAATAAACATTTTGACGGTATTCGGCGAAACTTAAAACCGCGCCAATCACATCGGTCACGGGCAAGTCAAAAACTTCGTCACCCAAATCATAAATAATTTGCGCGCAAATCGGTAAGGCGTCACAAAAATCATTTTTAACAAGCGTGACATCCAACTCAATAAAGTTCGACAACGGCATTCGACTGAATTGCATCATTGGTTTTCCGTTGACCGATTCTTTTGCTTTTGGTTTGCAAGGTGTCGATACAAATGAAATCGAATCTTTCAGGCTTTTCAAATCCTTTTCAGAAAGGTCGTCATCAAATTCATGAAAAAGGTCAGCAACTTCCAACACAAAACCCGTCGGTGTTAAGTCGGTTGCGTTCATGATGTCGTGAAGTTCTTGAAAGTCACGAATCGAAACGTCTGACCAATTAATCTTTTTGAACTGCATCTTCTAATTGTGTCATTTGTCGGCGTGCCAAACGTGGCAACAATGGAATCACGTGCGCCCCCGTCAATTCCTTACGAAATGTATTCGCTTTGTGTTTGATGTGATTCCAATCTTTATGTTCTGTCCAAGACAAATCAACATCCTTGTAAACAACTGCCATCACCCACGACGCAAAACGATTGTCTTTTTTCATTTGAGCAATTTCAATCAGTTCGATTGTTCGGGCGTTGAATTCAAATTCGTCACCGTTGTATGCTTCATATGTTCGCCCATTAACTTCAATAGATTTTTCAATGTCAATCGGTATTTCATAATCGACAAGTGCTTTGTATGCTTCAACGAATTCTTTTTGTGAAAGATTATCAAGAACCTTTTCGGGAACACCAAAAAATTCAAGCATTTTAAAACATCGGGAAATTGATCCAAGTGATTCGTCGTTGCTGATTGCAATTATTTCATCGAATTGCGAAAGACTCATTTCGTCGGGCGTTGTTGGGCATTTAAATTCTTCACCCTCAAGATTGAATATTAACATAGTTTTAATTTTTTAATACAAAAATAAACATTTTTACTATATTGTTATGATTCCAACATATACGCTTTCCATTGATCCACAATATCAAGAAGACACCGAGCTTGCAATCTTTCAAATAGCAAACACGGAAAACCCCGCAATCCAAATCAAAGGCGTTGCATTTAGTGATCAAACCAAAAACGTATTTTTCAAAGACGACATCAAGCACCGAATCGCGTCGCCCGTTTTAACACCTGGAAACATTTACCGAAAAGACGAATTGACGGGGGAAGAATATTACGCCAAAGTCACAACCGAATTCATTGAATCGGTATTCGTTGACTTTATGGAAAAGCAAGCGGGCAAACAAGTATTCAATGAAGAACACGACGAAAGCAAAACCGTTCCCGCTTACATATTAGAAACGTGGCTTGTGACTAATCCTGAAACCGACAAATCAAAAACGCAATACGGAATCGACGTTCCTGAGGGAACTTGGTTTGCAGTTCAGCAATTCACAGACAAAGACGTTTATCACGATTATGTCAATCGAGGGTTGACGGGTTTTTCAATTCATGGTCATTCGGCAATGTTGGAAATGTCAGAAATCAAACTTGAAGAAACTTACAACGACTATCCTGAAAGCGCAAAAAACAACGCGCAAAAAGTTTTGGATTGGCGCGACGAATACGGTGACGAAGTGAAGGGGATGACACGCGTCGGTTGGACAAGGGCGAATCAACTTGCAAAGGGTGAAAATATCAGCCGTGACACAATCGCGAGGATGGCATCATTCAAGCGTCACGAAAAGAACGCCGAAGTCAGCGAAGAAAATAAATCGACACCTTGGAAAGATGCGGGGCGCGTTGCTTGGCTTGGTTGGGGTGGCACGTCGGGTGTCAATTGGGCAATTGAAAAACTAAAATCCATAAATAATAGTAAAATGATAGACGAAAAAAAAGAAGTCGAAATGGAAGCAGACGGGAAACCGCACGCACACATTGAATTGCCGATTGGCGTTCATACGATTGGTGACTCTGTTTACACCGTTGAGGAGGTAATCGAAAACGAGGGAACAGAAAACGAATACAAGTGCAACAAGATTGTTTCAATCGTTCCAATTGACGAAAGCGCAAGCGAAGAAGTTGTTGAAGCAACAGAAGAAAAAGAAGAAGTTGACGTTGAAATGACCGAAGAAAAAGAAGAAGAAGTGGTTGTTGAAGCGAAAGCAAAAACGGAATACGCTGACGAAGAAAAAGAAGAAGAAGTCAAAGTTGAAATGGCTGACGAAGCAGAAATGGAAGCGTACTATTCAAAAGAAGAAATCGACGCGAAGTTCAAAGAATTGTACGACATGGTTGCAGACGTGAAAGCCGAAGCAAGCGAAGACGTTGAAGTGGCTGACGAAAGCAACACGCAACTATCAAGCAACGAACCAAAAGGTCGAATCGACTTGATGGGTGAAAAACTTGCAAAGTTTGCGAAATTTAGCGCATCAAAAAAGTAGGAATCAAAAATCAAAAATAAAACAAAAATGGCAACAAGAGATTTAAAAATGTCAATGACTGTAGCAACCGAAGCGTTGTTGCAAGTAAACCCAAAAGAATTTTATACTAAAGCACTTTTGGAAAACCGATCAAGTTCATATTTCCGTCAGGTTTTGAACATCAAAGAGAAAACAAAAATCGGAAATCTTTCTTTCGGTACTTTGTTATTCCCTTCAGATTGTGAATACCAAGGAGGAAATTCAACGCTTGGTGCAAAAGAAATGTCACCATGCAAAATTCAAATCGGAACTGATTTGTGTATGTATGAAATGGAAACTTCATTTCTTGCGGATTGGATGAAAGCGGGATCAAATGGTGAATGGATGCCAGCGGAATACGCAACATTTATGTATTCTGAATTATCAAGAAACGTTTCTGACCTTTTAGAGGTTTTAACGTGGCAAGGTGACACGGATGTGACTTTCGATCCAGACGTACCATCAACGTTCATCGGTCTTTGTGACGGTCTTGAAAAGCAACTTTGTGGTGCTTCAATTCCAACGGCTCAAAGATTAGCGGGAACAACAATCAATAGTTCAACAGTCATCGCTGAATTAACTGCGGTATACAATGCACTACCGACACGAATCAAGCAAATAAAAGAAGACGTACTTTGGTGTGTTTCTCAAAACGTTGCGGATTCTTATCGTTTAGCGGTTGCACTTCAATCGGCAGAAGTTTACACGGCGCAAGATCCTGAATTGAATTTCCTTGGATACAAATTAACAGTATGCGCGGGAATGTCAGACAACACAATGACAGTTTCAAAAGCTGACAATTATGTTTTCCTTGCGGATTTAGTTTCAGATCCTGAAGATTTGAACGTTATTGACTTGTCAAAAACAACGGGTGACAAAACAATCCGTGTGCGTTCTGACTTCAAAGTTGGTTTCAACTTCTTAAATGACTCGGCAACGGCTGACGAAAACGAGTGGGTGACTTACGGATTGGATTGTGCATAAGCATAAAACAAATTAATTAATAGAGGGCGGGATTCGTTCCGCCCTATTTACAAACTTTAAATTTTAAAAATATGCCAGTACAAAATTGCGCGACACTCGAAGAAATTGCATTAGGGTGCGCACGAAATTCGGGAGGCATTGACGAAATTTATGTTGGTGACATGGAAGATGTGACTGCGATCACCGCAGACGAATCAACGTGGGAAATAACTGCGATGACTGTTGCGGAAGCTCCTATCAACATACAAGTCAAAAGAAGATATTCCGAATATACAGATGAAAAGCAAGACGGAATCGAAGCGGGTGTTGACGTTGTCAACCGAACGGTTTCAATCATGCTACCAAGACGAGAGAAAGAAAAATCAAAAGCGTTGAATATTTTGGGCGCGGGTTCTCGATACCTTTATGTTTTTGTAAAAGATTTGAATGGTTTAATTTGGTATTTTCCATACGTACAACTTCAAACTGTTGGAGGTGGTTCAGGAAAAAACCGTGCTGATGGTTCAAAATACGACGTCGCTTTCTATGGTGAAGATGATTCACTTTCAAAAGAAGTTGACGCAACGGTTTACAATGATGTAATCACTTACACACCGTAACAAGAAACCACAAAATCAAACAATCAAAAGAGGGGGTGACAATGTTCATCCCTTTTTTTATGAAACAAAATTCGGTTTCTATACTATACTGATATGATAAAACTTGAAAAGGACATATCAACAAGCATCGTTGTGACATTTGCACCAAAAACAACGGTTGCCAATCCGCACTATTTGATTCAGATTTTCAATGTTGCGGATGAGGTTGTCGAATCATTTACACCGACCGACACAAGCACGACAAAGGAACGATACAATGAATTTGAATTGACGACCACATTGCGACAAGGTGAGTATTATTATACTGCATATCAATCGGAAACAATTAACCCGACAATCAGCGACGTTGTAGGTGAACCCGTGAACTTTGGAATCGTGACCGTTTCGTCAAGTGATGACATTTTAACTGATATATATTTATGAAGATTTTTGGAATAGAATTTAACGCAAACGGATCGGGTGCAAGAACATCACCGCAAGCATTCAACACGCCATTTTTAAAAGTTGGAAAAGGAAACCTATCACTTCCGTTTGTTCAATCACGTTGGTCATCTACGGGTGTCATTTATTTCGGGCAAGACAATCTATTTCCGCAACTGCTCAATCAAATGTATTTCACAAGCCCGTTGCATGGTTCAATTGTAGACTTCACAACAAATGCCGTGATGGGTGGAGGCATAGACGTTCAACCCGTCGAAGATAGTGCAAAGAACAACATCGACGTTCGTGTGTTCATGCGCAAAAATAAATTGAATTCGATGTTTCAAGTTTTGTGTCGTGACTTTTATTTGCACCGACGCATTCACATATTGATGAACTTTTCGGATAGTGGGAAATTTTTGAAGATGACACGAATCGATCCGTCAAAAATACGATACAACTTTGACGGTTCGTTTGAATACTCTGACGATTGGGCAAACGGTCGCAAGCGTAGACAAATAGAACCATACAACCCCGCGGGAAATTATGGTGAAGTGCTTTATACAATGCAAGACGATGCACCAGGTCAAGACTTTTATCCGATTCCAACGTATTCAAGCGCGTTAAATTGGTGTTTCCTTGATGGTGAAATGTCATTCCTACACAAAAACAACATACAACAATCAATCTTTCCGTCGGTCTTTATACGACGCCCAAAACGATTCGGTTCAAAAGAAGAACAACAAAGTTTTATTGATGGATTGAAAGGGAACGAGGGCGCAGAAAATGCGGGGAAAGTCGGAGTTTTAACGGGTGACGGTTTTGAAAACACTCCCGAAGTAGTAAACGCACCGACAAATCAAAACGACAAACTGTTCACAGAAACGGCGAAAGAATTGAAAGATGCGGTTTGTTTTGCTCACAAAATCAACCCGTCAATCATGGGTATCAAGGTTGCGGGTTCGTTGGGTAATGCGCAAGAGTTAGAAATGAGCTACGGCATTTGGGAAAAAAATGTTGTTTTCCCACTTCGTGACATCATGGAAAGCCTTGGTCAAACGCTTTGTCAAATAACTGACACAAAAGGCAAGTTTCAAGTTAATGGGTATCAAATTATCGGTGACGTTATTGTTGAGGGTGACAATAGTCAGGTCAATCAAACTGCCGAAATACTTTCAGCGATGTCACCATTGCTTGCGAATAAAATACTTGAATCATTAACATTGAACGAAGTGCGTGCAATGGCTAACTTGCCAAGGGTTGACGGCGGTGACACGGTTGCAAGTTTGGTTGAAGACGAAACCGAGGCGTCAGAATTTGCGCAAGAACTAATTTCAAAAGTAAATAATTAAAATATGGCATTGACTTATTTCGTAACCGAAGCATATTTGAAGCAAGCGACCGCGTTGACAAAGAACATCGACGCAAATGAAATCGTTCCGTTCATCACCGTGGCATCCGACACCTGGATGCAATCAATTCTCGGTTCATATTTTTATGATCATTTGTTGCTTGCTTACAATGCGCAAACGTTAACGGCTGACGAAGAAATTCTTGTTTCTAAAATGAAACCCGCGATCGCATGGCGTGCGACTTCGGACTGCGTTGTCGAATTGACCTATCAAATAAAGAACAAAGGAATCCAAAAACAAAGCGGTGACAATTCCGAAAGCGTTGATTTGACCGAAACGGGATTTGTCAAAACGCACTACGAAAACAAAGCGGAATTCTACGAATCATTTCTTGTTGATTATCTAAGAACTAACAAAGCGAAATTTCCTGAATTCATTGACAAGCAAAACAAAACCGCGATCATTGCACCGCAAGACGATAACAATTTCAACTCTGACATTCTGTTCATATGATTGGGTATTCACAATTCACAAATTTATTGAAGCAATTCGCCGACAATCATAAGGTCGGGATTCGTTTCATTTCTGAATTTCGGGAACAACTGCCGAACCTATCAACGGCTGAAATTGAATTCCCGATTTTATTTGTTGAACCCGTTGGTGCTGACACAAAAGAATTCGCCAATACTTTAGACGTCAACGTTTATTGTCTTGACCGACTACGGAAAGACCGAAAGAACACCGAAGATGTATTGAACGACACCTTAATGATATTGAATCAAGATTTGACGCGATGGTTGGAAGACGAAGTGAAAGTGCTTGAATCGGAACAACCTTATCCCGCACAAGTTTACAACAATTATTTGCTTGATTATACTGCGGGTTGGTCAATTCGTTTGTCGGTTGACATTGAACGAATCGGATTGTGTGAAATACCGTTGAACAATTAAAATAAAAACAAAAATAAAACAATATAAAAAATGGCAAAAGTAATATATTTATCAGGGAACTATGTTGTGGTCACTGACGCCAACAATGTTGATCGAGTTTTTCCAATTGGGATGACGGTTTACGAAGAAACTGCTGGGAATTTTTTGATTTCAGAGGGGCAAGTTGAACGTGAACAACTAATCATCCCCGTATCGGATTCGGTCAATTGGGTTGACAACGACGGCACAAACTACACGGAAGCAACGTTGCGTGACTTTCTAAGAACAAACACGGGATCAAGTTCATTGTCAAGTGGTGGCGGTGGCGGTGCTTCTTGGGGTGGTATCACGGGAACTTTGTCCGATCAAACAGATTTACAAAGTGAACTTGATGATAAACAAGATACCTTAGTAAGTGCAACAAACATCAAAACAATCAACGGAAGTTCGGTTTTAGGAAGTGGAGATTTAGCCGTTGGTGGTGGTTCAGGTTATCATATGCAATTGTTACCTGGGGGTACTATTTATGGCGGTATTCATCAAGCAAATACAAACACAGCGGGTTCAAATTATAATAATGCAAATTACGCAAATCAAATACATTAC
>ERZ1046568.569-NODE-569-length-29689-cov-5.643720_pt1 | contig 29689 bp, 25 predicted proteins | sample MGYA00383092_ERZ1046568 | MGnify/ENA primary metagenome ERZ1046568 (study PRJEB29581, sample SAMEA5548362) | metagenome | biome: marine; feature: coastal; material: water | depth 1 m | study: Short-term variability in the microbial, nano- and picoplankton dynamics... | reverse complement strand
AGTATAAATAATGAGTTAAATTAAACTAAATTAAACTAAATTAAACTAAATTAAACTAAATTAAACTAATTTAAACTAAATTAAATATAAATTAAATTACTTTTTTTGTTAAATATAAAAAAATAAATTATAAATATTAAATATGTATATGTTATATATAAATTATTTTCTATACAAATATGTTTTTATTACTACCTAATCAATTGTTTGATAAAAAACACCTAGATAAGAAAGAAGAATATCTTTTATATGAACATCCTCATTTTTTCAAAGATTATAAATACAATAAAAAGAAATTAATATTACACCGTGCTAGTATGAAATATTATCTTGATTATCTTAAAAAAAACAAGTTCAATGTTTCTTATCTGGAATTTAATAGTCCATTAAAACTTAAAAAGGGCGTTGAAGTAAAAATGTTTGACCCAATTAATAAACTAGATAGATTAAAATTAAAGAGTGATATAACAGTATTAGATTCACCCAATTTTTTACTTAAAACAGAACACCATTTAAAATATAGAAAGAAAACTGATAAATTTTTCTTTAATGGATTTTATATGTGGAGTAAAAAGGAAACAAATATTTTACCTGGTGTTAAATCACAAGATAAATCAAATAGAAAAAAACTCCCTAAAGATATGAAAATACCCCCAGTCCCTAGTAATAAAACAGATTTAAAATATGTAAAAGAAGCCATTCAATATGTAGAAAAACATTTTCCTAAAAATTACGGTAATAGTAATCTAGATGAATTTATTTATCCTATTTCACACACTACTGCGAAAAAATGGTTATTGGATTTTATTGAAAAACGATTTAAATTATTCGGTGATTATCAAGACCATATTGACGATAAAGAAAACTTCTTATTTCATTCACTTCTATCTAGTTCAATAAATATTGGATTAATAAATCCAAATGATATTGTTGATATAATTAAAAAATATAAAGGTAAAATCCCACTAAACAGTTATGAAGGATATATTAGACAATTATTTTGGAGAGAATACCAGCGTTATTGCTATATATACTATGATTTTAATAAAGTGAATTATTTCGGTAATACTAAAAAATTAACTAAAGCATGGTATACAGGTAAAACTGGTAGTACACCAGTTGATGACGCAATAGTAAATGGTTTTAATACTGGTTATTTACATCATATTTTGCGTCTTATGGTAGTTGGTAATTATATGAATTTAAGTGGAATCGCACCAAAAGAAGGTTTTAAATGGTTTATGGAATTTAGTTGTGATAGTTATGAATGGGTAATGTATCAAAATGTGATGGATATGGTATTTTTTGTTTCTGGTGGTGCAACAATGCGAAGACCATATATTTCATCTAGTAATTATATTATGAATATGAGCAATTATAAAAGAGATGAATGGTGTGATAAATGGGACAAATTATATCGCGACTTTACAAAGAAACATCGAAGTAAATTACTCAAATTTAGATACTATTTTAAAGGTTTATAGTTTAATTTTATAGTTGTTTTATTTTTTTAAATTATTTTTCGCGGCTTTTAATTTCCCTATCAAAATCACTTTTCGTTAATTGATATCCCCAATGTTGTAGGGTTTGTCTTATTTTTGGCGAAACATTGAAATTATTATATTTTTGTTCTGAATTGGGTTTTTTTAATATCATTGTTACCAACCACTTACGAAAGCGTCCGTTTTCACTAGCAATACCTTTCCATCTACCAATTTGACGTTTATCATCTGGACAACGTCTACCTTGATAAAAGCGACAATACCATTGAACCCACCCATAAGGGTCATATTTATCATTTATCCAGTTTTTTTTTATCCAAAATTCTAAGGTAGTTCCAACTTTAACTTTATATGTGTTTAGGGATTTATCATAGTTTTCAAAGGGAGTAGTAAGTTGATTGTCTGTTAATCCTTTCCACCAACTAGTGGGGAATTCTTTGTGTTTGTTTTTGTATTTGTATTTATCTGCTTTTTTATCTTTATGAATGGGTCTCCAATACGTACCGCCAAATGAACCTAGTTGAAATATTTGTTTTGGTGTTAGATTTGGTTTAAAGTCGGGAAAATCTTCAAAATGAATAGTTTTTGGTTTTATTTTAGTAGTCATATTATTTTGTTTTATATAATTAGTGTTATTGTTTATAATATATAAAATTATTTTATATATATTTATTAACTTAATCTTATTTAAATAAATAATACATATGTGATACAATTTGTGAAACACCTATGACAATAGAAATAATTTGTAAGAATTTTGATATTTTTCTTCCTCTACTTCCTATATAAAGAAATAATCCAAAAAACACCAAATAATGTGTTAAAAGTATCCAATCTTTATTCGTTAATTTATTATCATTATTATTATCGCTAGTATCGCTAGTATCACTTGGATTGTCTGTATTATCTGCATCATCAGATTTTTTAAATATTTTACCTAGAAACTTATTTGTTACTATAAATGGAATAAAAAGAGCAAATACAATAATAGAACTAAATACAGCATCTATTGATTTGTTTTTTGTATCTGTTAATTGTGCTTTACTTAAACTACCTGCATAAATCATTGTCGGACCCAACAACAACATATGAAGAAAATTAACTTGTCTATACGACATATTTGTATTTTATATATTGTTTATTAATCTATAATCTATAATATTATAATATTATAATAATTTACAATTTATAAATTTTAATGTATAATTAAAAATATTAGAAAATAAATAAGAATTAAATTTTTAATTCTTTAAAACCATCATACTATTTATTTTGTTGATGCGGTTTTGAATTTTTACAATTAACATATCTAGTTTAGCAGTTGTTGATATATCATTTAAATAGGTTATTTTCAAATTTTGGAGACCACTTATTGATTCAGTCAAATTTTGATTTGTTTTTTGGTAAATAGTTATAGTTTCATCTTTAAAATCAACGGATTCCATTTGACTTTTGTTTGAATAATAATGGATAGATGCATGAGTAGGAAGGGGGTTTTTTGCATCTTCAAGTAAATTATCCAATATTTCAAATATATCATCTATTATTTTTTGAATATATTTAATTGATTTTTCTCTGCTATCACCATTATAAGTTCTAGAAACAGATTGAAGTAAATATGGTGTATCAATCATAATATTATCACGCACACATATTTTATCATATTCTTTAATATTTGAAATAATTTTTAATTCTAGTAATAATTTATCTAGTTTATCATTTATTAAGTTTTTAGTTGAAATTTTTGTTGTTTTTTCATCATTCAAATGTTTTCCTGTGATATCTACTATTTTCATGTTTGTTGTCATTTTAATTAATTAAAAATTTGGAGAATATAGATTTTAGATTTTAGATGTAGATAATATATAAATATATAATATATTAAAATATTATATTTTTAAAATATAATATTTCGTATAAATAAAATTTCAAATTAAACATGAGTTCTGATACTGAAACTATTAATAAAAATAATTTTAAAAAAACAATAGTTATATTTACTGCTTGCTTATTTGTTGCTTTTGGTATTATGACAATGTTTTTTTCAGATTATATATATAATATAAATGATATTTTAAAAAAAAATACAAAAAATATATATTATTTTAAATGGATTATATTAGGTTTTTTATTAAATATTATATTTTTAATAGCATTAAATTCAATGGAATCGTATAAAGATAATATAATAGGTGATAGAGGTCCTCAAGGATTTACAGGGAGAAAAGGTAAACGTGGAGAAAAATGTGTTATTTATACAGGGTGTGAAGATCATGATTTTGAATATCAAGTAGGGAAAAAATTTAATAAAGACAATTGGGAAAAAAAATAATAATCTAATTTATATATAAGTATTAAAATTAATATTAAATAATTTATATAAAAAATATATTTAAAATGAAATCAAATAACATAATACCTTTATTATTTATAATAATAATACTGTTTATTGTGATCGATTATTGTACTACTAAAAAAAGTGTTGAGGCTTTTGAGGATGAACAGACAAATTCAAATCCAAATACAAATCCAAATACAAATCCAAATACAAATCCAAATCCAGATGAAATGATAGAAGAAGAAATAAATGAGAATATTAAAAATTTAAAAACAGAACGTAATAATTTAGTAGAGTTTATTAATACAAAAGAACAAAAATATAAAAATAACGCAGAATATTTAAAGAATATTAAGACGAAATTAAATGAAATATTAGAAAATGATATTGAAAATAATGCCCAAGAGGAAAAAGTAGTGGAAGAAAAAATTATAACTATTAAAGATAAACTAATTTATTTAAATAACTATATTAATATTAATGGTTCTAAAAAAAATTTTAATTCAATTCGTTCTCTTCAAAATGGAACAAAATTAAGTATTGATAGAATAGAAGGAAAACCACATTATTCTATTAAATTAAATAATGAAAAATCTATTTTAGACGATAATAAAACAGATAATTGTTTATCTGTTAAGAAAAATGGGACTTATGAAATAGAAAAATGTGACCCTAATAATGAGCAACAATATTTTAATTTACAAAATATACCAAATGAAATGATTTATAAAAAACATTTAGAAAAAGGTATTCTTAAAAATAAAAATATACCTAATAATATTAATTATCCATTTAATTTAATTAAATCTGTTAATAATAAAAATTGCCTACAAAATTTTAATAATCAAATAAGTGTTACTCCATGTGAAACTAAAAAGTCTCATAGATGGGAGCCATTAGAAGAAAATATTTATTGTTCTAGGGATGAAAAATAATTAAGATTCATTATTTTATATTTTTAAATTTTAAATATTTTTATAAGATAATATTAATAATAAAATATTAAGTATATTTATATAATAAAAAAATGAATAATAAAAAAATGAATAATAAAAAAATAAATAATAAAAAATATAAAAGTAATAACTTAACATTGTTTTTAATTACAGTAATAATTTTAGTAGTAGTTATTTATCATTGTCATACTAAATCGAAAGAAAACTTTTATAGAAGAGAAGGTTTTAAAAATAAAATAGAGAATGACAAAAAAATTGATAAAGTATTAGGTAAGATTTTAAATAAAACTTTAAAAGGAACTAAAATTAATAGTGATAATAGTAATAATGAAAATGAAAATGTGGGAAATTCTATAGTTCCTACTAAGGAAACTAATATTATAGTTAATAATGTAGCACCAGATTTTAATTCAAAATCAGTTTCTAATACTACACAAAAAAATAAACTTTATTTAGATAACGAATCTGATGGTTTAGTATTATTACCACATGGATATATTATTATAAAATTTAATAAAGATGAAGATATTGAAAATATATTATTAAAGGGTTTTTCGAAATGTCGTGTAGATATTGCTAATAAAAATAGTAGTGTTTATAAACAATTATTTAGAGTTGAAAATCCAAAAAAATTATTAAAACAAGTCATACAATATTCAAGAGAAAATATTAATCAATATAATAATATATTTCCTACATCTTCTCTACGAGGTTCTTCAATTAAAATTACAAACACTGATTCTGAAAGATCAAAACCTATAAAAGTTGATATTAAAAAAAATAAATGTAAAACATTAAAATGTAATAGTGAACAAACTAAAATAAACGATATTAAATTATTTGATCACAATAATAAACAAATTACTGAATTATTAGTTGATAAAAATAATAATAAGAGAGCACATATAAAAGTTGAATTACCAGTAAAAGTAGAATTATACGGATTTAAGTTAAAAACAAACATTCCTCACTTTAGAATTAGCACTTCTAGAAATGGTTTTGAAACATTTCCTAAAAACGGATTTTATGAAGGGGGTAAAGATGGTATTAAATATAAAAATTATTATTTAGATAAACCAGTATCCACAAATATTTTAAAAATTGTAACGTTTATTAATCCCGAAGATATAGATAAAAAGCAATATTTTATGAATAGTGTAAGTATTTATGGTAATGTTAAAACACAATATGTTAAAGAAGGATTTCAAAATCAAGGAGATGCAACAGATACAGGGGAAGGATTAAAAAATATGAAAGAAGTATTATTAGAAGACTTACAAAACTCAATTGATATTCAAAAAGCATGTCAAGCATTGTCATATCAAGAGGATATTAATAATGAATCACAAAAACTAGAACAATTTAAAAAATATAATTTAATATTAGAACAACAACATCAAGAATATAAAAATTTAGAAAAAACTATTAATCAATTAAAAGAAACAAGAAATAAACAATTACAGAAAGAAGATATGTTAAATATTTCCAGATATCAAAAAAATATAGGGGAAGAAAACAAAGTTAAAGAAGCCCTTAAAAAAAACCAAGATGAAAAATCAAATTTTAAAATTAATTTAAATGTTATTAAAAAAAAAGAAAATTATCAAGATAACAACCCACAATTAGATAGTATTCCGAATTTTAATATATTAACAAGTCAAATAGAATAATATATACACTTTTATTTATTTTAATTTATGTTTTAAATTTTAATGTTTTTATTTTTTTATTAATATTTATATTATATTATATATATAGTAAAATATAAAATTAGATTTTTTAATGAAAGATATGTTTTCTTACAATCATTTCAAAATAAATAAATTAAAATATGTCATTGTATGTATAATATTAATGCTAATATTAGTATTAATTAGATGTTATTATAATAATAAGGAACGATTTACAAATAAAGAAGGATTTGTTAATGAAATGATAACAGATGTTTTATTAGGTAAAAAATTTGATAATAAAGAAGAAAATCGCATTAATTTATCTGACAATATAAAAGAAAGTGGAGAAAATCAGTTAAATATTATATTTTCTACTTACAATATTCAACCTAATACAGATAATAGTGATTGTGTGGATAATAGTGATAATGATAATCCTATAAATATATTTTTAAGAACAAATGTAGGAACTACTACCAAAATATTAGGTGATTTATTTTATAAAATTAAAGAAAATAAATTAGGATTTCGTAATAATAATCATATGATTTTAAATAATGAAAATGTTCCTCATTTATTAAATCCTATATTAAATAGTGATAATGCTCTTGAATTAACAGAGATGGATATTAAAATTAATAAGAAAACAAAAAATGAAGATATTATTGAAAGATATTTTGATTATAGTGGTATTAAGATTGATTATACTAAATTATTAATAAATTTAATAGGTATTAAAGATATTAAAGATATTTATTTTAATGATAATATGAAAAAAATATATAATTATTTTACAAAGGGAAGCACCGATGTTGAATTATTGGGTAAAAATGATACTCAAATATTAAATGATTTGACTTATGAAACTAACTCAAACGACGATTTATTTAAAATTATCAAAAATGTAAAATACAAAGAAGAATTACAAATATATTATGATGATATAGAAAATAAAACATCTAATATTAGTTCCCAACTTTCTATAATATTAAGTAATCAGTTAAGAAATAAAATAAAAACAATAAATGAAGAAGGATTTTCTAAGAGGATATACGCCGGATATAATATAAATTCTATTGATTTTATAATACCTTTTAAAATGAATAATAATGATAAATCTGTTCTAATAAATAATAGTAATAAATATCAATTTAAAAACAACGTACTAAAAAAACTTAAATATAATAAACCGAATCATAAAGATAAAATTGATATATTACTAAATTATTATGAAATATATATAGATGAAATAATATTATTTAAAAATACTATATTAGAAACTAAAATATTAATACCTTATTTAGAAACTGATACTACATTTCAAGTTAATTCTAATCAAAATTTAATAGGTCCTGAATTAATAGATATTAATAGTAATTCATTAATACCTTATTTAGAAACTGATACTACATTGCAAGTTAATTCTAATCAAAATTTAATAGGTCCTGAATTAATAGATATTAATAGTAATTCATTAATATCAAATTTACAATCATTTTTTATTGATTTAGAAACTATGGGTAAAGGAGAGTCAATAAATAATAAGATTGAAAAATTTAAAAGTGATTTAACTTATATTTTAAATAATGATAATTTTTTTTTAAATTTACCACTAAGAATTATAAGAATGAAAAATCCAGATGACACAGATAATGAAGATAAAGAAGATAAAACACACGTTATTTTTGGAGATATAATAGATACATACAATATTATTAATACTGATAATAGTATATTAAGTAATTATGTTAAAATACCTAGAAGATGTTGCTTTAAAACAAACCAATATTATGGAGATTTAAATAACCAACATTTAATGTGTATAAATGATGGTACAACCACATATAACTTATATCAACATCCTATATATAAAACATTTAAAGTATTTACAAGTGAAGAAATTAAAGATAATGAAAATCATGGTCTTAAATATATATATGAAATAGAACCGTGTGCTCCCAATATATCTTTATATGAAAAGAACATAAAAGCATACAATAAGTTGAAAGATAACTGTAACAATATTAAAACATCAAATAATGAACATAAAATAAAAGATAATAGTTTTAATCAATTAGAAACGCAAATGAAACTTAATACTATCAATAAAAATAAGACCAATCTTAATAACTTAAGAAAACAAGTAGTAAATTTACAAAATGAACTAGATAGAAAAGATATAATTAAATCAAATTATAATAGAGTTAAATTACAAAAACATAACGCACATAAACAAGACCAAATTTATGAAGCTAAAAGACGACTTAATAAAAAAGATAGTCTTGGTATTAATATAACATATCCACAAGAAGTAATAGACCATTTACTTACAATTTATAGTAATAAAAATATACTAAATCCTGAAGAACAAGATAAATATAACGCTATATATAGCAAGCTACGTCAATTTGACAATGAATCTGGTAATAAAGACTTTAATGATTTTATGGATAAAAAAATGAAAGAAGATAATATAGATATAGTACGCTTATTACCAGATACTAATTCCCAAGAATTTAAGAATAAATATTTTAATAAAATATTATTATCATTTTTAAAATCAGATAATACAAATATTGAATAAATCATTTAGATTTTTAATTATTTTAATCAGTTGATATTTTTTCAATATCATTAAGCGTGTATGGTTCAAGAGAAACATCTCTTAAAGGAATCCATTTTTTAAATATTTTAGAATAGCTACATTCCATACAAATATTAATAGTATTTTTATTATTTTTAAATAATTTATAGAGATATTTACTTGTTTTCATATTAGGAACTAAAGCATTATCATATTTAATAAGTTCTGTTTTATCTTCATTATAAATATAAAGATTAAACACATCAGGCATATCTGTATGAAGAACTTTAAAAATCATGTTATTTTCACATATTTGAGACTTCTTTGTAATATCTAATGATATATCTTCATTAGATATCATATTTTCGGATTCTAATATTTCACCATTGTTTACTGTATCAAAATGAGTTTCACCAGACTTATTAATAGTTTTAGACCAAAGAGTCGGTTTTTTTGTCCGAATCATATCTTCTACTTCATCATTCGATTGTAAATGATATACATGATTTCTAGGAAATAGCATAGAATAATTTGAATATTTAGTATTCAAATTATAGAAAACGAGTCCTTTACAATGATATGAAAGACTGGGGAGAAATTTATTAATTAAAACTTTTATTTGTGAATATGAAAACAATTTTTTAATTTGAATAGGACATGGTTCTATTGATGATTCTTGGGTATAGTCATTATTAAATACATTATATATAGTTTCAAATTTAGATACTATGTTCTCATTATTCATTTTTTTACCTTTATAAATAAGAAGATTATCAATTAAGAAAAACCATTTTCTATTTTTATCACGAACTAATTCACCAGAAAACATAGTGTCTGTAAATAATTCATCCGCAAATTGATATTTAACACAATGGATTTTAGGGAATGAAAAACCCCCCTTTAGTTTTCTATCAATATAAAAACAACAATTTGTATTATCAATTCTAGTTAAATATAAAAGATATGGATTTCCATTTGTTAAAGGTGTCAATAAATGTTGATGATATAATACATTTTTTAAAATAGAGGGATTCAAAAATACATATAATTTATCGACCACCTTAATATCATATTTATCATCAATAAATCTAATAAATTCTTCTTTAAAATCATTATTATTAACATTACTACATTTCTTGTCACAAAATGATATATCTGACAATATACCTTCTAATGATAGCATTATAGTTAATTATTATTTATATTGATTTGTATTTAGTAGTAGTATTTAGTAGTAGTATTTAGTTATTTAAAAATGTATGGAAAATATTAAATCAATTTTCTTTTACTATATTTTATTTATTATGTTTTAATATATTTTTTATTCTCTAGTTATATTAATATATAATATATAATATTGTTAAATTATTGTTATATTTCTTTTATATTAATATTTATTAATAGTAATTAATAAATATTAACAAGTAAGTATAACTATATATTTAAAATGGTTACTCATTCAAATTATAGTAAAAATAAAGCGTTTAAAGCTCAAAATATAAAACAACAATTTATTAAAAAAAAAACAAAACAAAGAAAAGCAACAATATACTTAGGTAATCGAAATAAATTAAAAAAAAAAAACACTAAAAAACGCAAACATAGTAAAAAAGGAAATGTATATAAGGGTAGTTTAAAATCAAAAAAAAAAACACCTATAAATATTAATAAATATAATAGAGATCTAACAAAAGTTAAATTAAAAGAACTGGATGAAGATGATATTTTTTCTAAATGTATTAATGTTTCAATAGACAACAATAAAAAGAAATATGATAGACTAGATTCTAAATTAAACAAATTTCTAGAACCATTTTCAAATACTATGAATATGATGAAAACTAGTTATTTGAAAGTATTAAAAAAACAATACTATAATGAATTAATTTATAAACGAAGGCTTTTTAATCAAAAAAAAAAGAGAGATGAAGTTAAGGGAGATGGAGACACTGCGGTATTTGATCAACTAATAGAAGATTTAGAAGCGAATTTACATGAAATCGCAAATATTATTGATATAAAATTAGACGAATCCAAACTTAAAATGGCGGAATTTAATAAGAAAAAAAAGAAATATGATAGAGCATCTAAAAATTATAGGCAGTTTGTTGATAAATTAATGTATGGTTCTAAAAAAATTTCATTAGAAATAGATAAAAAAAGTTTTAGTTATAAAATAAATAAAATTATAGATATTAAACAAACTGCTGAGGTAACCTCAGAGGGAAGTGATGAAAAGAAAAAATATAATAAATGTAAAAAAAAATATGATAAAGCAATTGAAATCTATACTGATATGAAAGCAAGAATAGGAGCAAATTTATTTAAAGCAGGAACTTTAAATAATGATATTTTATTTATTAATGCTTTCATTACAAAATCTGGTAAAGAGCATGAAAGAAATATATTAAAGTTTCGAAATGAGTGGGAAAAAGAAACAGATAATTTTTATTTCGCATTAATAAAATTAGTCCCGGAACAATCAGTTGAAAGTATAACAACAACAGATACTAATAGAACAGTTAAGGGTTTAGACTATAAAAAGGATGTTGAAGAAATAGAATCGCAAATTATTCATATTTATGATACATTTAACCAAGTTAATGAAAGTGTATTACAAATTAATGTTGTAAGAATATTAGAATTCGTTAAAAACTTTATGAGTGGTATTAAAAATACTCAGGGGAGTATAGTTAAAGATTTAAGATTATTGAAAGAAGAATTTTTAAATTTAAAAGGAGCATCAGTATTAAAATCAATGAGTAATCACATTGTTAGAGCACATCTTCAAAATACAAAATTGTTAATTTGTATTAAATATTATTTTGATAATATAGATAGTGAAGAAGCAATAAAATTATTTACTACAACTAATATAAGCAAATATTCCGATTTTAATAAAAGAATTGGTTTATCACAAGGATTGGGTATTAGCACTGTTGAACAAAACGTATTTCAACAACCTGTTATAAAGGCACCCGCTTCAGGACCAATTTTAAGTAATATTACGACTCCCGCTTCAGTTGGTAATATAAGTTATATGAAGGGGGGTGGAATAGTTGATGATATATTAAAACAACATAAAAAATTTGAAATCAATAAAGAAACACTAGATAATTTAATTGAAACAACAAAAATAGAAGCTGATAAAGACCAAGCTGATAGTAGTTCTTTATTATATTCAATTCAAAAGGAAATATATAAACAAGCTAGTATTACTAGTAAAACACCTATTAATAAAGATGATTTAAAAGCATATGAAAAATCATATGAAGACATGTTAAAGTTAAGAAAAACATATTATTTAAAACTATTATATTTTTTAATACTATCTGAAAAAATAAAAGAAAAAACCACCCTAGAAATATTTAAAACAGAAAAAGAAGAAGCAATAATGAATTTTAAAAAATCATCATTATATATCACATATAGTGGTATATTTGATGACAAAGAAATAATAGATGATATATTTGATTTAGACTTATTCAAATCATTAGAAGAAAAAAAAGATACTAAAGCTAAATTAAATATCATAAGAAAGAAAATGTTAAATGATAAATATGATACTTTAGATGGTGATAATATAAACAAAGCAGAAACTTATTTTAGAAATATGTTAAAAGCAGATTAATATTGATTATATTTAAAATTGAATTTTTTAAATTAAAGTTTTTTATATATTATTATTATAAAAATAAATAACAATATAGTAAAATAACAATATAAAAAAATTAATAAAACACTATATAGTTAATAATGAATTTTTGTAAAGAATGTGATAATTATCTTACATTACAAATGAAAGAAACAGCACAACAAGATAAATTGATTTATGTTTGTAAAAATTGTGGATTTGAAGAAGAATATAATAGTGTATTAAATAAAGAAAAATCAGGTGAATTTTGTATATATAAAAATTATTATGATAAAAAAGATATTGTTACTCATAATGAAAACATTAAATATTTAAGTGAAGACCCTACTCTTCCTAGAGTAAATAACATTACTTGTCCCAATGATGAATGTATAACTAATACAACATTAGACAGTAGCGCATTACTTGAAAAATCCAAATCACAACAATTAGGAGAAAATAAAAATGAAGTAGTATATCTTATTATTAACGAACAAGATATGATATTCCAATATTTATGTTGTAATTGTAAAACATCTTGGACAAATAGATAAATAGATATATCGATAAACAAATAAAATATATAATAATAAATTACTTTTTAAAAATTTTTATTTCTAGTTAATTTTTTATACTTTTAAAAAATATTGTATTAAGTTATATAAGTTATATAAATTAAAATACTATTTTAAAACTATATCAAATACTAATTTAAATACAATATATTAATTATGGATAATATTAGTAGTATTAGAAGAGATCTTAAATCATCTATTAAACAAATACAAGAGAAAAAAACATTAGTATTAATATCTTGTATTAGTATTATTCTTTTGACATTATTATTTTTTAAATTAACTTTTGAAAAAAAGAATGAAACAATTGTTGAAAAATATCGTGATACATTAAAAAAAAATCCACATATTAAACGAGACCTACAACCCCTTTCTAATTGTAAAGAAATTAAAAACGATTATTATGATTATAAACTTGCTGATTATTATATTTCATCTAGTTTTAATTCTCCTTTAATAGGAAATCAAAAACGTGATTATTTAAGTTTAGAATTCTTTAAAGAAGTAATAGACAGTGGAGCAAGGTATTTAGAATTTCAAATAAACCCATCATCCACTAATGATTTTCCCGAACCAATTGTTGGAACAGGAGACATTAATAATAATTGGGGAAATAGTATGAATTTTTTAAAACTAGATGACGTATTAAAAACGATTAGACAATCGGCATTTAATAACAAAATGAATTATCCTTTAATCATTTATTTAGATTTTAATAGTTCCAATAAACATTTACTTAAAAGAACAGGAGAACTTATAAACGCATATTTAGGAGATTATGTAGTTAATAATGGTAAATACGTAAAAATACCATTTATATTTGAAAAAATATGTTTATTTAATAGAAAGATTTTATTTTTATCATCTCTAAACAATTCAAATTTTATGATGACACCACTAGAAACAATTGTACTACCAGAACTTGGATTTGTAAGACGTGTGTATTATGATGATATTGGAAAACAATTATCTGTAGAAAAAACACTTTCAAAAAAAAGTCAAATGGAAGATAATGATAAATTTAATGAGAATTATAAAACTTATGAAGATATAATAGGTAAAGTTAATGATAATAAAGGAACATCATTTTATGATATTTTAGTTGAAGAAGAATATGAAAATCCATCATTACATTTTAATAAAGTTGGTTTAACAATAATAATACCGCATAAAAAAGAAGACAATTTTACGCTTAATTTTGAACCACAATCTTATTGGGATAACGGGTGTCAAATAGTTGCTATGAATTTTCAAGAATCATTAGAACGCAACTTTTTAGATAAAATAAATAATCCCATTTATAAATTAACAAATAATGATCCTATTATAATAAGATATTTATCTAAGTTTAATAAAAATAGTTTTATATTAAAATCAGATGAAGAACGATTTATTGAGATTTCAACTGAAATTAAACCAATGGAATTATTTAATATTGATAAAGATGAAACAAGGCAAATAAAACTAAATACTAATTTTATTAACAATTATGTTTCAGAAGATAATGATCAAATTAAAGTTTGTATGATACAATCTTATGCTCATCCAAATTATTATTTAGATAGTAATAGTGGTATAATTAGATTTGTTAATAAAGATGACAACAATAATGATGCAAAATCAATGAACGATTATTTATTTATGTTTGTTAATTCTAAAGATGAAAATCTTTATAATAAAAACGCAATATCTATTATTCCAATAAATAATATTGTAAACTTAAATGTTTCAAAAAGAAAAGTTTTAACAAGAAATAGTGAAGATTTTGCATACAGAACAGTTTCAAATAATTCATATAGTTTAATTAAAAAATCATCATTTTATCCTGTTCATAGTACTTGTTCAGAAATAGGTGATACAGTCTCTTTTAAAATAATATCTGATTCTTCGTCTTCTTATTTGGGTTATAATGATAAGATATTAACTACATATATAAAAAATGATACTAATAAAATGAAAGAATCTTGTTGTTTTAATATTATCCATATACCATATAATTATACTAGTAAAGCAATTACAACTCCTAAACAATCTATAAAATTATTTTTATATATAAAACATCAATATTCTGGTAGATATTTTAAAAAAAGTGATGATAGTAATTTTTGTATATTTAAAGATACTGTATTAAAAGACACAGATATTAATAATAAATTTGAAATAATAATGGAAAATTATAATTTAAAAGAACCCTTTAATTTAAAAATAAATAATACATTTTTAAAGTATAGTATTACAACAAATAAACTATCAGTAGGGAATACCAATGACGGTTCTTCATTTAAACTAACAAATAATGACGATACGTATAATTTAAAATTAATGAACCAAAATGGCGATTATAATAGGACATTAAATAATATTAATAATATCCCTATTTTTAATTTAAATAATTCAAAAGAAAATACATATGTAAATAAATCATTATCTTGTTATATTAAATTTGAATTAGTTTAATAAATTTATATTTTATACTTTATATTTTTATACTTTTCTTATTTGTAAAAAAATAAAAATTAAAAATTATATTTTTAAATAGTAATAATAACTATTATATATTATATTAGTTATATATTGATAAAAATAATTGATTGTAGTAAATAGTATTAAAAATAAAACTAATAATAAATAATAATAATCAAATATGGAAAATGAAAATACAAACGATAACGCAAATCTAAGTAATCAAAATAAAACCAATAATGAAACTAAAACTGAAACTAAAACTGAAAATTCTACAAATACTCTTGAAAATTCTACAAATACTCTTGAAAATTCTACAAATGCTCTTGAAAATTCTACAAATACTCTTGAAAATTCAAAGGGAGGAAATTCTACAAATCTTTTTCAAAAGACAAATGAAGGAGATAATGTAGTTGATAAAAGATCATCACAATTGAAGAAAAATTCAGGATTGTTAAAACGTAATAATCCATTTTCTAATAATATTTTTTTAATAGCAATAGCAGTATTAGTTGTAGTATTTATAATTATATTAGTATTATTTTCAGAGGGTTTTAGGATTAAAACCGTTGTTAGTAATTTTAAAGTTTATAATAAATATCAAACTATAAGAAATTATAATTATAATGCAAGGGGAAATAACATTTTAGGAAATCATTATATAGCAAGTTCTTATAATTCTTGTAATGTTAAAAATCCAACATTAAGTTATATAAATTGTGATGATATATTAAAAGGAATATTAAGTTCTGGTGCTAGATATATTGAATTGAAAATATTTAATAATAAATTTGGTGTAACAAATATTGAACCTATCGTTAATAATGGTTTTGAAACAGGTGAATGGAAACTTTGTTTTAATAGTGTTAATTTTGAAGATGTATGTAAAGTAATAAAAGAACATGCTTTTACAATAAACAAAAAACTAAGTGATGGAAAAATTATAGGTGTTCCTAATCCTACTGATCCATTATTTATTTCGCTAGATTTAAAAACAAGAAATAACGTAGGAACTCTTAATAGATTAACGAAACATCTCACAACTTATTTAAAAGAATATCTTCTTCCTTCAAAATATAATTATAGTAATAATTTTAACCTATTAAACATGAAAATGAAAGATTTAAAAGAAAATATTGTTGTGTTTTGTAGCAGTGGATATCAAGGTTCTGATTTGGAAACAGTTATAAATGGTTCTTGGGAAAAGGGGGGTAATATAAATAGAGTATTTTCGGAAGATTTAGATAAATTAGGTAAGGATGATAAAGAAGATTTTAAAATAAAAGTAAAACAAAAGTTAACTATAGTTACACCTGATCCAGATTTAGATCTTGTTGGAAAACTAAAAATATTTGGAAAACAAAATTATGATACTAAAACAGCTTTTGATCTAGGATGTCATTTTATTAGTGTTTATTATCAATCTATGGATAAGTATATGAATACATATATAACTAAATTTAGAAATAATTCTATAGTATTAAAACCTGATGAATTACATATTCCAAAGTCTGGTAGTAGAAAAGACACTGACGACAGAGACGAAGATGAACAAAAGTTTAATTATTCAGATTATAGAAAGAAATTACGAGACGCAGCAGAATTACTTGAAGATTTAGATATTAATTAAATATAATATTTATTTGTTACTTCTTATTTATATTTTTAATTTTTATCTAGTATATTATTATAATTAAAATTATGGTTCGTTCAAATAAAAAAAAGTTATCAAGAAAAAGAACAACATCTAAAAGTAAAAAAACACAGAAACACACAAAAAAAACAAAATAAACGCCTTAAACAACCTAAAAAAACAAAGACACGCAAATCAAAAAGAAAAACTCGCAAGTTAAAAAGAAAAAGCCGCAAATTAAAGGGGGGTATTGTAGTTTATTCACCTTTTAGAGGTTCAGAAACAGTAGGAAATCCTTTATATGCCGGCGAAGTATTAAGAGAAAAAGTATTAACAAAAGAAGAAAAACAAATTGAAGCAGAAGTAGAAAGTGAATTAAAAGAATTAAACGGTAACTTTATGTTTAAAGGAAATCCCAAAGGAGAAGGGTTAAGTTTGTATTATAGATTTTACTATAAAGATTATAATGATAGTAATAAAATTTATTTATTTTTAATATTAAACAACCCGAACGATTGTGATATTAAATTAAGAGAAATTATAATAGATGAAAGTTATGGTAAAAAAAATACACATACCATAATTGAAGAAAATTTTTTTTATCAGTGTATAATAAATGAAGATTTAATTGATATCAGTAAAAAATTAGAGGAAATTTTGAAAATATTGTACCCTAATAAGAAAATAATCCCTTATGATGATTATGATGTATAAGATGTTTAAACACATTTAATCATATTTTTGCGTAAATAACATACTAAGCTTAAACGACCATAGTTTTTCTTCCCTTTTACTTTAGGTGTAATCTTTGTATTACAATGCCATTGATGGACATCCATCGCCAGAAAATCACCATTACGTACATCAACTGCTACTTTATATTGCGGAAAGCCCAAATACCCTCCTTCATAAGCGTCATTTCCTGGATGACATTCACTTTTTTCCAATACAATTAAATTACCAAATCCCTCCTCTAAATCACCGCGGTCTTTATGTGTCCCTGTTCTATAATTATAATTAATCGTAATTGTGCTAAACGCCGTATTTTTAATTTGAAAATCGGGTGTTTTCTTCACCCTCCTTAATTGTATTGAATGTCGTTTTGGTGCCATATTTTTAAAAAGGGTATTCGCCCTTTTAATAAGAGGGATTGTTTCTTTCCATTTAGATACTTGTTCTTTTGTAAATTTGGTTGTCCTACAAGGTATATTAGGTATTGATTTTTTACTTGTTTTCTTTCCATTTGATTTATTAAAAATATTTCTATCATAACGGTCAAAATATCCTATAATACCACTCTTAACATAATTACTAATATGGTCTTTTTTTGCTTTACCATCACTCCCTATATAATAAGAACGGAATTTTGATTTAGATGTCGTTTTTTTTACATATTTGGGGAGTTTTTTTGTATTAAGTAATCCAGCTGCACTCCCTCTATTATTGTGTTTTTTTTGTGCTTCTTTTTCAAGGGCGTTGTATGCTTTGCAACACAATGATGGTTTAATTACATTTTTCCTAAATGATAGGAGTAGTTTTTGTTCTTTATTATCATCTAGTATATAAACATCACAATCTTCTTTAATTATAGTATCAAAATGTGATTCATCAAAGAAATGTCCTTCTTTCTTTGATATTGTATCTTCTTTGATACGGTCTTTTATTACTATAGTTTTTGGTTTCATAATTATAAATATATTAGATTTTATTTATTGAATGTATAAAAATATATTAAAATGTATAAAAAAATTATAATTTTAGTAAAATATATGTACTAATAATGTTGTTATTAAATTACGTTTTTCATTTAAACTATTAATTGGTTTATTTTCATAACTTATTAAATAATGATTTATACTTATCATCTTCTATCTTCTCCAGAGATTTTATAACTTCTTTTATATTAGGTCTTTTACTTATAATATCATTAATAGTATCTATATCGTATATATTACCAGTATGATTGTAATCGCCAAATACTCCTTCTTTATCAACTTCACTATCATAGTCAGGAATTATAGTTTTTTCTTTATAATCACAACATTTTCTGAAAAGTTTTGTTAGTTTTGGTTTTAAATTATCTTCAATATTAGAATGTTTATAAATAAAATAAATACATCGTCCTAAACTATAAATATCTCTTTTTCTATATTTCTCTTTTACAGTATTATTATTAATACCTTTAATTATGAAACCCATCGCAGTTTCAGGTGCAATATATGAAGGTGAACCGAGAACCGTCATTGCTTCATCACTACGCTTGTTAAATTTTCCTTCTAATGAAATTGCGAAACCAAAATCAATTACTTTAATTTGTCCGTTTTCATCTATTAAAAAGTTTTCAAGTTTTATATCTCTATGGACAATATTATTATTATGTAAAAATTGTACACATTTTGCCATTTTTATTAAATGAACAATATTAATTTTTTTTTTTTTTTCTGCAATATAATCAAATAATTCTTCACCCGATGATTCTTCTATAGTTATTAACAATTCTTTTACACTATCATTTGATTGCACACTATAATATTTTAATTTAGGAACAAAATTTTGTTCTGTGTGCAAATCTGTTAATTTTTTATGAATTGCTCTTCCATTAATTTCATAATTTACTTCAACATCAGATAGTTTTGTTAAATCAGTAAATTTTACTATATATTTTTTTTTAATATCAGTAGAATCTACAATTTCAAATACGCTACTATATGAACCACTGCCAAGTAGTTTTAAATCTACTATTATACCATCTGTAAAATTTGTAAATGTAGCACCATCGTAATATTTATATTTCGTTGTTAGTTCCTTAATAAAATATTGATCTGTTACGTTAAAAGACTTAGGATCATTACTTTCATCTGTAAAATTAATTTTAATATCACCCCCTTTCATAATCATATAATTTTTGTTATTTGATGTTTTTCTTTTTCTTACAATAGATTTTTTGCTCTTTTTACGAGAACCCTTTTTCTTGACTACTTTTTTTGCTTTGCGAACAGATGTCTTACGCATTACACGTCGTTTTGTTCTTTTAGTAGCACGTGTTGATTTACTTGAACGTAATTTTCTTGACATAATAAATAATGAATTAAAGTTATTATAATATAGTAAAATATAAAAATTTTTAAAAATATTAATTATAATAATATTATGTAGGGACTAAAGTTTTTAATTAGTTTTAATCTGAAATTAAACTCATTGTTCTTATTGTAATACTTTTTTTAATTCTTTAATAACGTCTGGATACGTTGTGTTAACTTTATGTTTGTCTGCTTTATTCTCCATTTTTGTTATTGTATTCGTAATGATAGTTTTTATATTTTCACCATATCCTTGGGTTTCTTGGTGATTTTTTTGATATCTTACATATTGTATAAATAAGTCTTCTATATCCGCTGGGTTATTTTTATCTGCTTTTTCACTTAATATCTCTTCTAAGTAATATCCACTATTTCCACTCTTATCCGGTTGCCTAAACACTATTTTATATCGATTTAAATCTAAAGGATTAGTAAGAAAATAAGTAGTGCCAACTTGTTCTATTTTTATTTCTTTTTTATACTTTTTAAAGTTAAATGTGGTATAAAATTCTAGTAGCTTTTGAGCACCACCTTTGTGGTTTTTTCCACGTCCATAACCCCCTTTCATAACCTTTTTGCTCTTTTTACGAGAACCCTTTTTCTTGACTACTTGACGACTTTTTTTTGATTTGCGATCAGATGTCTTACGCATTACACGTCGTTTTGTTCTTTTACTAGAACGATATGATTTTCTTGCGTGAGATTTCCTAACCATAATAAAAGTAAAGCAATATTTATAATAATTAATTAAAAGTATTTATAATATATAAAAAGAAAACAAAAATGAAATAAATAAATTAAATTAAATTAAATTAAATTATTTAGTATTTTCTGTATCCACCACCACCTCTGTGTTTAGCGTGTCCTGCTCCACCTTTGTGTTTACCACAGCTGGAACCACCTCTGTGTGATTTATGTGCCGAACCTCCTTTGTGTGATTTATGTACCGAACCTCCCTTATGTGATTGTTTATAGTTACCACCTCCTTGTTTGTGGTTTTTACCGCATCCATAACCTCCTTTCATTTTTTTGGATTTTTTACTGGATTTTTTAGAACTCTTTTTGGTATCACAACAATTTGCCATTTTTGAACAAGATTTAACGCATTCTTTACAACATCCCATATTGTGTTTTTTACATTCTGCTACACAAGCCATACACGCTTTTTTACACGCCATTTTTAAGCAATTGATAACTTCTTTATTACCTCCGCATTTCATTGAAACTTTTAATGCTTTACAAACTCTTTCACATATTAAGCAAAGTCTAACGCAGTCACTCATTTCTGCTTTACCAGAACAAAGACAATCAGTCGCACAAGTTTCACACGCTAAAATACAATCATTAAGCATACGCTCCATAATTAAAATAAAATTAAAGTATAAATAAAGTAGTTAATTTAAATTACAAATATATATATATATATAATTAGAAAAAAATTAATTATTAATTATTAATTACTATTTAACTATTTATTTCATTATTTTCAAAAACAATCATCTATTAATTTTTTAAAAGTGATGGGTTTTTCTGTTAAGTATTTTATAATTGTTTCTCCTTTTAAAAAACATGTATTTTTAATTTTTGTCGATTCGTGATTATCTACATTTCCAATAATATTTGTTTCATAATTTTCATTATGATTATCATTTATATAATATGTTTTATTAATTATATCAAAAATAATATCAAAATAATAAATAATAACATCATAAACTACTGTATCATTATAATATTCTTCTTTATAATTGACATTATATATATGTATCACATTATTACAATCACATTCTTTATAATATTTAATAAATTTTGAATAAATAAATATTTTTTTAATTATTTTAGGACCTATAATATAATCATCTACTTGACTATTAATACTTAATGATATATTAGTTGATGATGAATTTTCATATAATTCTGACATTTTTAAGTTTTATTAATTTAATTTTAAAATCATATTTCAATTTTATTTAAATTTTATTATTATATAATTAATACTTTTTATATTATAATTAATATATAGTAGTAATTACTAATTTATAAATTTACAACAAAATAAATAATTAGATTAATATAAATACAATGTCACAACAAGATAATTTTCTTAAATATGCACTTGTTTTTTTATTAATAGTTATAATGTGTTTATATTATAAACAACAATCTGGTTTTAAAAATAAACTAAACAATAAAACGAATAATAAACAAAACAATAAAACGAATAATAAATATAATACTTTAAAAACAAAACATATTAAAACGGATACAGAATTAATATCTAATAATGAACAATTATGTTCTAATAAAAGGAAGTGTGATTTAGTTGAATTTACAAATGGTAAACATTGTTTAGGACCTGTGCGAAATTTTCATCAATCTTTTAATAAATGTAATATAAAAGATTTAGGATGGCGTAAATGGTGGAATAAAAATATGAATAAACATAATTTATGTGAACCAAATAACTTTCAACCTATAATGAAAAACTTTTTAAAAAATCAAGAAAATACAAAAAATATATATTTCTAATTAATTAATTATTTCGGAAAAATATTTTCTAATTATATATATATATAAATAAATAAATTAATTAATATCTAAATTTAAATTTTTAAAATGGCAAAAATGACAAATGTTAAATATCTCGCAATATGTGTTTTACTACTGACAGGAACGCAAATTTTAGATCATGTTAAAACTATATATAGTTTCTTTAAAACCAATAGTATAAGTGATTTTTCATCTATTGATAAAGCTTACTATAAACATGAATATATACTTAATGTTGTAGTAGCAATTTGTTATATTATAGCATTTATTATTGCTTTGTTATCTGTATTCTAATTAAATTATTATTTTATTTTTTTTGTTTTAATCTTTTTATATGTTTTTTTAAACGCTTTATTATTTATACCATAATATTTTTTATTGTCTAGTTCCATTAATATATAATCTCCAACTTGTAAAAATTGCTTTCCACCCCAACTAGGAGTTATTTCTATTTCACTTTTTGAAGATTTCTTTTTAGTATTTTGTTTAGTTAATTTTACACCCTTTCTAATAACAGGTTTACTGATTATATTACCTAAATTATACACACTTAATACTTTTTCTAATGATATACCATATTTTTCCTTTTTCGCACCACATATAACATAATCTCCTCTTTTTAAACTAATATGATTTTCCTTTTTACCATCTATTTTTGTTATTATTTTAGTATTTTTTAATAAAACAGTATATTGGAATGGTTTTAATTTTTTGTAATCTTTAATATCTACATATTCATAAACACTAGGATTTCTTTCAAAATCTTCTAGTTTAGATTTCTTAACAATTTTTTTAATGACATTATTATTCATTATTCAATATTATTAATATTTTTATTAATGTTAAATATAAATATTTATTATAATATTTAATTATATAATATATTAGTAATATATTAATAATATTAGTAATTTTAATAATATTAATCTATATAAATTATAGTCATGAATATTGAGAAAGATACTTGGTTTATAATTGATTCTTATTTTAAGTCACAACCAGAATATATAGGAAGACATCATATAGACTCATATAATGATTTCATAGATAAAAAATTACCTCAAATATTTAAAGAACATAGCAAACAAATTGTATATAGAGATGGTATTCCAACTGATAATAAATATAGATATAGTGCCAATATATATATGGGAGGTAAAGATGGCACTAAATTTTATATTGGAAAACCAACAATATATGATCATGAAACTAAAGAAATGCGTATTCTCTATCCAAATGAGGCACGACTTAAAAACATAACATATGGTTGTGATGTATATTATGATTTAGAAGTTGAATATTCTTTACTTGATGAAGATACTGGTAAATATATTTATAAAAATTTAAAACCACCAGAAAGCGAATTTATGAAGAAAAAGTTTTTAACTAGATTACCTATTATGCTTCATTCTAAATTATGTGCACTTAATAATCTTAGTGAACCAATGAAACAAAATTTGGGAGAAGGTAAATATGACCCTGGTGGATATTTCATTTTTGATGGTAAGGAAAAGGTAATTGTTTGTCAAGAGAGAACCGTAGAGAATAAATTATTTCTTAATCTTTCAAATGTAGGTAAAATAACTCATTATGTTGAGGTTAAATCACGTTCTATTGAATTACTAAGGAAATCTGCTAGAACTAATCGGGTTCAATTAGAATCAACAAATATGATAACTGTTCGTTTAGGTCAGAGTAATGCTTTCCTTGAAGAAAAAAATGGTAGAGATATTCCATTATTTATAGTCTTTAGATTATTAGGTATAGAAAGCGATAGGGAAATATTGGAATTTATATTACAAGATTTAGATACAAAATCAGCAACTATTTTAATGGATATGTTAAGACCATCTATTAATGATCCATTTATAATTGAGGAACAAGTTTATGACCAAGCATCTGCTATTCATTATTGTGAAAATATTCATAAAAAAATTATTAAAGATAAAGAAAGTAAATTTAGTCAAATTAAACGTAATAAACAATTGCGTTTAACACTTCTTTATGAAGTTATATATGAAAATTTGCTTCCACATATTGGTGATAATTTTAAAAATAAAGCGTTTTATTTAAGTATTATGGTTCGTAAATTGCTATTATTTAAAGCAGGATTATTAGAAGAAACTAATAGAGATAATTTTAATAATAAACGTATTGATGTATCGGGTGGATTATTAGCAAAAGCATTTAAAAATGCTCTTCGTGAATTTAATCGTAAAATGCAAAATAATATAGCTGCTAAATATGAATTTGAACCAACTGAATATAGTGATGAAAATTTTGCGAATATTATAAATGAAAATACATTTGATAAAATATTTAATATAGAAATTTTTGATAATCACTTTTTTAAACAATTAAAAAAAGGTAATATTGAGAGTGGTCCAACAGCAGTTAAAACAGGTGTTATTAGATTATTAGAAAGATTAAGTTTTTTTGATGATATGTCTCATATTCGTAGAATTGTTGATCCAGCAGAAATTGAAACATGTGATATAAGTAGAAGACGTCTTCATGGAACACAATATGGTTGTGTATGTCCTATAGAAACACCAGAAGGTTCGAGAGTTGGTCTTCAAAAAGGTCTTTCTATGTTGTCCCTTATTACATTTGGAATAATCCCTACTAATATAATCAATTTATTAATTAAAATGGGTATAGTAGAACTAAATGAAATTAAACCAACACAATTGATAAATAAAACTAAAATATTTGTAAATGGTAGATTTATAGGTATTGCAGAAGTCCCCACCGAATTAGTAAAACTATTAGTCTTAATGCGTCGCAATAATATGAATGAATATATTGATAATTATATTAGTATTAGTTTTTATAGAGAAAGAAACGAAATTATAATTAATACAGATGATGGTCGTTTCTGTCGTCCATTATATATCATGAAAAATAATAAACTCTTATTAACACAAAAACATATTGATAAAATTAAAAATGGTTCTTACACATGGGATGATTTGATTTCAAATAAAGAAAGAACTAAAGAAGATAAAAAAATAATAGAAAATATAAAACTAAAAAATATACTAAAAAAAACAGACACTTCTTATTACAAAACGTTAATTGAAACATTAGAAAGGAATCAATGTGTAATAGAATATGTTGATTCTGAAGAACTTCATAATACACTTCTTGCACCAAAAATTAACATTGATAAACTAGAACCACATTTACAAAAATTACATTATACACATTGTGAATTACACCCATCAATGATTTTAGGAACTAGTGCGTTTTTGGTTCCTTATGTAGAACATAACGCATCCGCCAGAAGTGTGTTTGGTCAAAAAAACACAAAAAAGGCACTAGGGACTTACAGCACAGCGTTTAATAATAGATTTGATACTAGTGGAAATATTCTTAATTATCCAGAACGCCCTGTTATTACAACACGAATGGCCCCTATTATTCATAGTGATGAAATGGGGACAGGAACAAATGTTATTATTGCAATTACAGCTTATAATGGTTATAATGAAGAGGATTCTATTATAGTAAATCAAAAGAGTTTAGATATGGGTCTTTTTAATAGTAGTTTAATTAAAATGTATACTGAAACAGAATCAAATGACCCTAAAACAGAACAAGAAGAAATATTTTATAATCCAATACAATCACAAGAAAATGAAGAAATTAACGACATTATTATGAAGAAGGATAAAAATTATAATAAATTAGATGAATTTGGATTTATTAAAAAAGGTTCTTATTTAGAACCAAATGATATTATGATGGGTAAATATATGAAATATAAAAACGACAAAGGTCACACTGATTATAAAGATATTAGTAAAGAAGTAAAGAAAGATAATGATGGTTCTATAGTTGATAAGGTTTTTAGTTGGAATTCAAATGCTGCTAAATTAAAAGTAACTAAAATAAGAACTGTTCAATATAGAAAACCAGAAATTGGAGATAAATTAACAAATAGATGCGCTCAAAAAGGTATTATAGGTATGGTATTAAAACCAGAAGACATGCCTTATACTAAAGATGGTATTGTTCCTGATTTAGTAGTTAATCCTTATGGATATTCTAAACGTATGACAGTAGGTGGTTTATTAGAAATACTTAATTCTAGATTGGGAATTGAAATGGGTTTTATTGGTCTAGGAAGTCCATTTGAACCTGTTAATCCAGAAAAAATAGGAGATATATTGGAAAAAGCATGTGGTTTAACTAGATATTGTGATACTGTTTTATACGAGGGAACAAAAGGTAAAATGATGGATGTTAATATTTTTATGGGTCCGGTTTATTACCAAAGATTAAAACAACAAGTTCAAGATAAAATAAACGCTCGGTCAGGTGGTAGAAGAACAGAAGATGATATACCAGAACCAGGAGGTGCGTATACTGCTTTAGATCGTCAAGCAGTTCAAGGTCGTGCTAATGGAGGTGGGATGAGACTTGGTGAAATGGAACGTGATAGTCTGTTAGCGCATGGTATTTCCGCATTTATAAAAGAAAGTACAATGGAACGTGCTGATAAATTTATTATTTATGTAAGTAAAAAGACACATAATATGATTATTGTAAATCCAGAAAATGAATTCGACCAAAAAGTTTTTTTTAATCCAAAAGAAGATGGTCCTATATTATATCATTTAACAGAAGGTGAAGAAGAGGGTTATTCAAATAAACAAGATATTATAGGTTTAGATACATTATATCAAAGTGATACAGATTTTTATAAAATAGAAGTACCGTATTGTATGAAATTATTAATACAAGAATTGGCAGGTATGAATATGAGTGTTAATATTAAAGTCGAAGATATTACTATTAAATTAGGGGAACTTTTTAAATTACAAAAATTAAATTCTTTAAAGGATTCGATTGAAATTAAAGAAACACAAAAAATAATTAAAAAACATAATAAATCTACTAAAAGCGATACAACTAAAAAAACGAAATCCTCTAATAAAAATAAATCAATGAAAGGTGGAGGAAATGAATATTTATTGAATGAATTAGAAACTACATCTGAAACTATTAAAAACAACAATGAATTACAATCTAATACTAAATATAATATAAATGAAAATGATAATGAACTAGAAATTAAACAGATTTTTATAGAAAATAATCATTCTGATGGTAATAATGAAACATCCTCAAGAATAGATGACAATTCAATTAAAAATCCAAAATCAGACTTAAAAGATATACAAAAAGATTTTGAAGATATAAATATCGATGAATTAAATAATGAAATTTCAAATTCTGATAATTTAGAAAATAGTTCTTCAAATGAATTTAAAATAATTGATTTAGATAATGAAAGTATTAATGATAAAATGTTATAATTACATTTTAATTAAAATTTAAAACATATTCTTCTTCTACTTCTTTATTAGAAACTTTTTTTTTTTCATCAAGTGAAATTAATTTATATATTAAATATTTTTTTTTATTACTATATTTTTCTTTTGATGTTATTGTATAATTAACTGTTTTTAAAAACTGTCTTCCTATAGTTATTATATTTTTATATTCATATTTACCAAAATAACGTTTTGCCTTACATGGTATATAATTTTTTTTAATTTCTTCTTCTATTGATTTATAATTATCCATAGTATTATTTGTTTCTAATTGTTGTATTGTAAATTCACTTCTATCTTCTAAATTAGTTAAACCAAAACAAAATAGTATTTTATTTATAATTTCGTTCGTTGGTTTAGTTTTAAATAATTGATTATACATATTTAAATATATTACAAATATATTTAAAATTTAATTCAGATAACGTAATACTTAAAATATAATAATAAATTAAATTAAATATAAAAACCATGTAAAAATAAAACTTTATGTTGAAATAATATTAATATTCATACAACTATCAAGTGTATTTTTTGAATTCGTGAGCGGTTTGGACCTTTTTAACTTTAATTCATTATTTGCTTTTTTAATCCTATTAGTATCTAGCGGAATAAAATTATTACTTTTATTCATATTTTTAATATTATATTTATTTTCATTTATTTCTTCTATAACAGGTATTATAGATATAGATGGTGGAAACTTTAATAAATAAATATTATCTTTATTTAATTTATCTCTAAATTCATCTATTTCCATACAACCTCCGAATTTTTTTAAGCATAATTTGGAGGGTGCTAATGATATTTCTTTTGCAGAGTTGTAAATTTTATAATATAACAAATTTAATAAAGAAAAATATTCCCATTTTGTATTTGAATAATATAAATTATTAAATATATAAGAAGTCGCACAATTAGGTGAACAATAAATCCCAAATAAATGAAATAAATTGTCTTCATATTTATAAGGTATTCCCCAAGGTGTATTATCAAACTCATGACAGCACCACATACAACAAATATTTGTTTTTTCAGGCCATTGTTCCATTTTATTACAATGAACCAATTGTATTAACACATTTATTTTATTTTCTTTATTAAATTTATTTTTTAATAAAAGAGATATTTGTCTATTATCTAATTTATCATTATATATATTATTTTTAATAAAATTTTCATTAAAAATATCAGTATTTATTTCGGATTTTGGATTTTTCTCTATATTATTTTTTGATATTTGTATTGATTTATTTTTATGAATTACTTTGTTTTTATCATCTTCTGTATCATCTTCTTTATCGTCTTCTTTATCGTCTTCTTTATCGTCTTCTTTATCGTCTTCTTTATCGTCTTCTT
>ERZ1046568.565-NODE-565-length-29815-cov-146.190860_pt1 | contig 29815 bp, 31 predicted proteins | sample MGYA00383092_ERZ1046568 | MGnify/ENA primary metagenome ERZ1046568 (study PRJEB29581, sample SAMEA5548362) | metagenome | biome: marine; feature: coastal; material: water | depth 1 m | study: Short-term variability in the microbial, nano- and picoplankton... | reverse complement strand
GAAAAGCTAGGATGGAGTTTAGATATTTCAAATAATACATAAATATCAATTGAATAATAAAAATTTTCATATTCCAATAATTGTTATCTCTATCTTAGTAGCATTTTTATCTGGTTTTGGAAGATTTGATGGGATTATTGAGTTCCTTACTTTTCTTAAACCAGCTTCGCTTAGTAGTGGATACTATAATTTCCTTTCTGTAGAGGATACCTATCAAAATTCGAATGAATGGTGGAGACTAATTACGCCAATGTTTGTTCATTTTTCATTTGCACATCTAGCTTTTAATTGTTTATGGATATATATTCTTGGCTCAAAAATTGAATTGCATGACGGTCATATAAGATTTGTTTCTTTGGTATTCTTTTCATCACTGTTTGCAAATTGTATGCAATATATTTTTTCTGGATCTTCACTATTTGGAGGACTTTCCGGAGTCATATATGGAATGTTTGGTTATTGTTTAGTAATAGAGTTAGATCTTAAGTATGAGAGATATGGCCTCCCGCCTGCAATATATTTATTTATGCTGGCATGGATGCTTCTTGGATTTCTTGGTGTTTTAAGTTTATTTGGTTTTGGTAATATAGCTAATTTTGCTCATCTTGGAGGCCTAATAGGCGGTCTTGTTTTCGGGATGGTAACAAAATGGACAACGGTGATAAGATAATTCGAATGAAAAAAATTAAAAAAGCAATTTTACCCGTTGCTGGTCTGGGAACACGCTTTCTTCCAGCGACAAAAGCGACCCCTAAAGAAATGTTAGCAATTATTGACAAGCCTTTGGTCCAATATGCAGTTGAAGAAGCAATCGAGATTGGCATTGAAGAAATTATATTTATAACAAGTCCATCAAAGTATTCTATTAAAAAGCACTTTGATAGATCTATAGAGTTTGAGGATAAATTAAGAAATACCAATAAACATGAATATATTGAAAAACTAAACCCATCAAAATTTGATAGCATTAAGTTTCATTATGTCATGCAGCAAGATCAAAAAGGTTTAGGACATGCAATTTCACTAGCCGAGGACTTAATTTGCGACGAACCATTTGCTGTTCTTCTTCCTGATGATTTATTTTTTTCAGATGATAGTTGTCTTATGCAGTTAAAAAGATCATATGAAGACTCCAATCACTCAGTTATTGCAGTTAACAAAGTTGACTCAAAAGATATTCATAAATATGGAGTAATAAAGCCTGGAATTTCTCAAAACAGCATAATAGAAATATTAGATATTGTCGAAAAACCTAATGCTAATGATGCGCCATCCAATATAGCTGTTTGTGGAAGATATATTTTAAATAGTAGTATTTTTAAGAAGTTAAAAAATGTTGAGCCTGATAAGACCAATGAGATTCAATTAACAGATGCCATTAAATTACTGATTGATGATGAAAAAGTTAATGCATGTGTGTATGAGGGTGAGAAGTTTGACTGTGGAAGCAAAAAAGGTTTTGTTGAGGCAACTATTGCAATATCATTGCGAGACAAAGAAATAGGAACAGATATAAAAGATCTTTTAACAAAATTATAATTTGAACTCACTCTTAAAAATAATTAAATTATTTCCTCCTGAAGCCTCACATCTAGTTGCTCTTTATGGGTTAAAAATCCTTTATAAACTTAATCTAATTAAAATATTTTTTCCAATATTTAAAAATCAAGAAATCGAATTTCTTGGATTAAAGTTAGCCAATAGACTTGGAACGGCGGCCGGGCTGGATAAAAATGGAGATTTTATAGACTCTGTGGGCTCCCTGGGCTTTGGGTTTTTAGAGGTAGGGACTGTTACTCCAAAAGCACAAATTGGTAATCCAAAGCCAAGAGTATTTAGGGTATTTGATGAAGAGGCTATTATTAATAGGCTTGGGTTTAATAACAAGGGAGTTGACTATTTGGTTAGAAGACTTCAAAAGAAAAAATTCCAAGGTATTGTCGGGGTCAATATAGGCGCAAATAAAACATCACAAGGCCAAAAAAGAATAGACGATTATATTGAGTGCTTTCAAAAAGTTCATCGTTATGCTGACTATATTACAGTCAATATCTCTTCACCCAATACGCCCGGCTTAAGAGATCTTCATAATTCAGATAATTTAAAGAAACTAATTGATTCAATAGATGAAGAAATTAAAGTATGTAAATACGATAAGCCAATCTTTTTAAAAATTTCACCAGATGAGGACAGCAACTCTATTTCTGAAATTATTCATACTATTAATGAATCATGCTTTACAGGTTTAATTGTGTCTAACACATCAATTGACAAATCATTGCTATCTAATAAAGATTTTCATGATTATGAGGGTGGTTTGTCTGGGAAGCCCATTATGAATAAATCTACAAAACTACTAAGTATTATTTTCAAAGAAGACAGCTCCATACCTTTAATCGGTGTTGGTGGGGTCATGGGCCACGAAGATTTTAATAAAAAAATTAATGCAGGAGCCGGTTTGGTGCAAATCTACTCAGGCTTTATTGTAAAAGGGCCACAGATTGTTAAGGATATTTTAAAAGACTAAGTTTTATGGAATTAATTATTATTTTTACTGTGATTATTTTCTTAATTGGGACAGTAAGCATTGCGCTCCCATCAAAGTCAGCAAGAGAAATATCTAATTTAAGACTAGAGGCATCAAAGCTAGGTTTTAAGATTGTTTCATCTAAATTGAGTACACAATCTTTTAAAAATAAAGATTTTTCATTGGTTTGTTACCAGTTTAAAAATGAAACAAATTTAAAAGAAGCACACTTTATTAGAGACAAAGATGAATTAATTTTGTATTCTCCACTCAAACTTAAGTACTCTGATGAGTATGATGAGATAAAAGCTAAGCTAAATAAATTCTCTTTTTATGTACATGAGATTATTTATACAAAGAGTTTGATAGCCTTCTTATGGGAAGAAAAATCAGGTTTAGAGGAGCTTAAAAATATTTCTAGTTCTATAAAAGAGTTATAAATATCTTGTCATACAGGCTTAATTAATGTTATTTGTAAATAAAGGAACTAATTTTTATTATGGCAAAATCACTAGTAATCGTAGAGTCACCTGCTAAAGCTAAAACAATTTCTAAATATCTTGGCAAAGATTATATTGTTGAATCAAGCGTTGGACATATAAGAGATTTACCAAAAAAAGCCTCACCACTATCCAAAAGAGCTTCCATACCAAAAGATATTTCTCCTGAAGAAAAACTAAAGTTAAAAGCAGTTAATGATCGAAATAGACTTATTAGAAGAATGGGCATTGATCCAGATAATGGGTGGACCGCTGATTGGCAAATCATTCCTGAAAAAGAAAAAGTTATCAAATCATTAAGAAAAGCAGCTAAAGGTGTTGAGCATATATACTTAGCAACTGATCTTGATAGAGAAGGTGAGGCGATTGCATGGCACCTTAAAGAAGCCTTGGGCCCAGAAAAATACAATTATTCTAGAGTCCGTTTTAATCAAATAACCAAATCAGCAATTATTGATTCCTTTGCTGATCCAAAAGAAATTGATTTAGACTTAGTTAAAGCATACAGAGCGAGAAGGTTTTTAGATAAAGTTATTGGTTTTGAGTTATCTCCTTTACTTTGGAAAAAAATTGCAAGAGGTCTTTCGGCTGGAAGAGTTCAGTCAGTTGCATTAAGAGTTCTTGATGAAAGAGAAAGACTTATTCAAGAATTTATTCCAAAAGAGTTCTGGGAAGTCTCTATGCAATTACAAACATCTGGTAATAGCATTATTCCATTCGCACTCAATAGAAAAAAATCAGACCCCCTGCTTCAAAAAGAAGAGGCTGAAAAAATAAAATCTTTAATAGAATCAACAGAATTAAAAATTTCTGAAATTACTAAAAAGCCTGTAAAAATAAAACCAAGAGCACCATTTATAACATCAACACTTCAGCAGGCTGCAAGTACGAAACTGAGCTTTAATGTAAAAAGAACAATGAGGGTTGCTCAAAAGCTTTATGAAGCAGGGCACATAACATATATGAGAACGGATGCACCTAGCCTTAGTAAAGAGTCTATTCAAGATGCTAGAAACTACATAAATGATAAGTTAGGAGAGAAGTACCTTACCAACGCCCCAAGAATTTACTCAAGTACAGAAAATGCTCAAGAGGCACATGAGGCCATAAGGCCAACAAATGCATTTATGCACCCAGATGATTTAATAGGATCAACCGAAGAAGAGAGAAGGCTTTATGGGCTGATATGGCAGCAATATATTTCTTGCCAAATGCCTGACGCTGAATATTTATCAACTTCAGTAAAGGTTGAAGTAGGCGAATATTATTTTTCTGCTAAAGGCAGAGAGGTCGTATTCGACGGATACACTAAAGTATCAAACAATAATAGTGATGCTGAAGATGATATTTTACCTCCCATGGCAGAAGGTGAAAGTCTTGTTTTAGAAGACCTAAATTTAGATCAGAAATTTACAAAGCCACCTGCAAGATTTTCTGAAGCAGCTTTAGTTAAAGAGTTAGAGAAAAAAGGAATTGGTAGACCTTCAACTTATGCAAATATCATCTCTACTATCCAAGACAGAGGGTATGTAGAAATTCAAAATCGAAGATTCTTCGTAAAAAAGATTGGCCACATCGTTACAGAGAGGCTTGTAGAAAGCTTTGATGACATTATGAATTATGATTTCACTGCTAATCTAGAAAATAACTTAGATCAGGTTGCTAGCGGTGACTTAAATTGGAAAAATGTTTTAGATGATTTTTATAAAGCATTCCAAGATGATTTAGCCTCAGCATCAATTGAAGATGGTGGGATGAGATCTAATAAGCCGACTGCTACAGATATTGTTTGCCCAGATTGTTCAAAAAATAAAATGGTAATAAGAAATTCTTCTAATGGAGTTTTCTTAGGTTGTTTAGGTTATGACAACGAGGGTGACGACAAATGTAAAAAAACTGTCAATCTTATTTCTGGTGATGAAGCTATTAGTGTGGATGATAAAGAAGAAGCTGAAAACTTATTGATTAAGAGAAGATGCCCTCAGTGTGAAACTAGTATGGATAATTATCTGATAGATGAGCATAGAAAATTACATGTTTGTGGTAAAAGCCCAGATTGTAATGGTTATGAGGTCGAAGATGGGCTATTTAAGATCAAGGGTTATGACGGTCCAGTATTAGAATGCCATAAGTGTGGTTCTGAAATGCAGCTTAAAACAGGAAGATTTGGTAAGTATTTTGGATGCCTCAATGATAATTGTGGAACAACAAGAGCACTTCAAAGAAATGGTGAGCCAAAGCCTTTAACAATGGAGCCAATTTCAATGCCTGATTTGGCTTGTATTAAATGTGAAGATCATTACTTGCTAAGAGACAGTATGAAAGGCCTCTTTTTGGCTGCTAGTAAATATCCAAAAAATAGAGAAACTAGAGCTCCTAAAGTATCTGAAATAAATCATTTAACGAGTGAAATAAATGAAGCATGCAGATTCTTGCCTGAAAAAGATAAACATGGATATCTAATTACAGCTCCAGAAAAAGATAGAGATGGAAATCCTTATGTTATTAGATATAACAAATCAGAGGATGTTCATTACTTAGCCTCTGAAAAAGATGGTAAAAAAACAAAATGGACTGCGGTTTATAATAATGGTGAATGGGTTCAGAACCTTAAAAGTTAGTGGATTCTAAAGAGTTAGTTAATTTATATTTAGATATTTCAGATGGCTTGTTAAGCAAACTATCTTTAAATAACTCTACAGAGGGAAATTTTGATAAGTATTTATTTGTCCTTGCTTTAGAGCAAAGTCTTGATTCTCTTGCTGTTAGTATTGCTTCATCTTCTGAATTTGAGAATCCTAAGTTTAGCTCCTATGACTATATCAATAAATGGCGGGAGCTCTCAATCGATCACCCGGCTAAAAACATAATTAAGAAAGAATTTAGCTCCGATGGTATTTTTAATATGTTGATACTCATTAAAAAAGCAATTCATGAGCCAATAAACGAATTAATAATAGTCTCAAATGAAACACTAAGCTTGAAAAAATTTAATTTGCTACTAGATAGATATAAAGAGTTTATCATCATGCTTCGCAAAACCCTCGAGGAATGCTAAGCTTGATATAAGAGGAAAATATATGTCAAATTACCTAGAATTAGCACAATTACCAGATGGAAGTATTGTACTTAGAAGATCAGATGATCATGAAAACCCAATTGTAAAAATTGATTTCTCACCTGAGTCTAAAGAGTTCCTTCAAGGTCAAGAATTATCTGTTGCAAAAGAGATGATAAGAGCTGGGATAGAAAGTGTTAGTGGAAATGTTAGTGATTTTGATGAATTTTTTGATGGACAAAAAGAAAGGCTCTCTAAAAAACCTGTAATCCTTCATTAATTTTCTCTAATCAAACCTACGCTCTTTCCTTCAATAAATAGTTCAGTATGTTCTAAGTCAATTTCTATATTACTAAATTCTTCATTTGCTGGCTGAAGATGTACAATTTTTGGTGAGTGTCTATGAAAGTATTTGACAGTAACTTCATCATCAATTCTAGCAATAACAATATCACCATTTTTAATATCTTGGGTTTTTTTAACTGCAATTAGGTCGTCTTCCATAATACCTGCATCTTTCATACTAAGACCCCTAACGCGAAGAAAATAGTCAAAATTTGAACCAAAAAAGCCTTGAGGACAATTAAAGACTTTTTCAACGTTTTCAGTTGCAAGTGTGGGTGATCCGGCAGCAACCAATCCTATGATTGGATAATCATTACCTTCATGTTCAATTTCAGGATTAATAATTGAAATTCCTCTAGAAGTTCCGCTTTCAATAGCAATAAAGCCTTTCTTTTCAAGCGCTCTAAGATGTGTTTCGGCTGAATTTGGTGATTTAAAACCCAATTCTCTGCATATATCTGCTCTTGTTGGCGGAAAACCAGTTTTCTTTATGTATACTTGGATACAGTTAAGTACCTTATTTTGCTGAGATGTTATGTCTTTCATAATGCTTCTATTAATACTGAATATATATACAGTATAATGCAGAATCTATATTTATATCAACTTAAATGGAAGAAAATAGAAAACTAATAATAGGAATTTCATCAAGAGCTTTATTTAATCTCGACGAAAGCCATGATATTTATGAAAAAGATGGACTTGATTCTTATCGTGATTACCAAATTGCCAATGAAGAGAAGACTCTTGATCCAGGCGAAGCATTTAACCTAGTAAAAAAAATATTAGATATCAATTCCTTATATAAAGATCGGCAGAGAATTGAAGTAATTCTTTTATCAAGAAATACATCTGATACAGGTTTACGTATAAGAAACTCAATTGAAGCTCATGGGTTAGATATTAGTAGGGCTGCTTTTTGTGGTGGTGAAAGCCCTCACAGATATGTAAAAGATTTTGGAGTTCATCTGTTTTTATCGAGCAGTATGGAGGATGTTAAATTAGCAATCGAAAGTAATGTTGCTGCAGCAACAATTATTTCAAGAGAAAATGATAGTAATTTTCTATCAGAAGAGGGTCAGCTAAAGATAGCATTTGATGGTGATGCTGTAATTTTTTCAGATGATTCCGAAAAAGTTTTCCATGAGGAGGGCTTGGAAGCATTTATTGAAAATGAAGTAACCGCAACAACTGCATTAAAAGAAGGGCCATTTAAATCGTTTCTTGTTGAGCTAAACGATATTCAGAATGATTTTGATATCAATGATTGCCCAATTAGGACTGCCTTGGTTACAGCAAGGTCTGCTCCTTCAGACAAGAGGGTGATAAAAACTTTAAGAGAATGGGGAGTTAGAATTGATGAATCTCTATTTTTAGGCGGCATGTCAAAAAGAGATTTTCTTAAATCTTTTCAAGCAGATATCTTTTTTGATGACCAAAAAAAACATATTATAGATACACAAAATACGACAGCATCAGGGCACGTGCCTTATGGCATTAAAAATAAATAATTTATAGGCACATAAAATGGAAATAGTTTGTTTTGACATGGAAGGCACTTTAACTCCAGAGATATGGGAAAAAGTAGCATCCAATACAGGCATAGAAGAGTTTAATAAAACCACAAGAGATATCCCTGACTATGGAAATCTTATGGATTTTAGGCTTGGCATAATGAAGACGCACGGGATTAAACTTTCAGACATCCAAAATGCTGCAAATGAATTAGAGCTCTTACCAGGAGCAGATTCTTTTTTAGCAAATGTTAGAGAAAATTTTCAAGTTGTGATTCTTTCAGATACTTTTCACGAAATAGCTCAGCCATTAATGAAAAAAATGGGTTTTCCATTGCTTCTCTGTCATAACTTGGAAGTTGTTCAAGATGAAGTTATTTCATACAAATTACGAAATAAGAAAGCAAAGAGACAGGCCATTGAGAGCTTTCAATCTATAGGATACAGATGTTTGGCTGCAGGAGACTCTTATAATGATCTTCAAATGTTTGAGGTAGCTGAAAAGGGATTTTTTATCAATGCTCCAAAAAAAATCTCAGATGCGAATCCAGAAATACAATCCTTTAATAATTATGCTGACCTTGAAAAAGGCCTCTTATCAAATTCATTATTTCAATAATGAGTGACCACTTAAAATTAGATAATTTTGCAAGGCCTGTTTTAAGCATGCCTAAAGAAAATTCTAACCTTCTTCTTCATAGCTGTTGTGCTCCATGTGCTGGAGAAATAATGGAGGCTTTGGCTGCCTCAAATATAAATACAACTGTATATTTTTATAATCCAAATATTCATCCAATTGAAGAATACGAAATTAGAAAGAATGAAAATAAGAGATTTTGCGATAAGTTAGGTTTTGAATGCATTGACGGTGATTATGACAAAGACAATTGGTTTGAAAGAATCAAAGGTTTAGAGGATGAGCCTGAAAGAGGAAAAAGATGCACTCAGTGTTTTGATATGAGATTCGAAAGATCTGCATTATTTGCTCAAGAAAATGGTTTCGGAGTATATGCAACAACTTTAGGTATTTCTAGGTGGAAAGATATGGAGCAAATTAACTCTTCTGGTCTTCGAGCTGCAAAAAGATATGAGGATGTGTCCTACTGGGATTTTAATTGGAGAAAACAAGGCGGATCTTCAAGGATGGTTGAAATTTCAAAGAGAGAAGAATTTTATCAGCAAGAGTATTGCGGCTGTGTATACAGTTTAAGAGATACCAACAGATGGAGACGAAAGAATAATAAGGATAGGATTATTAGAGGCGTTAAATTTTATAGCTAGCTATAAATTTGGGAACAGGCATCTTCTTGACTTATAATCCCACAACTATGACAGCAGGAACAAAATTCAGAGAAGCATTAAAATTAAATTCCCCTTTAGTAATACCAGGGGCTATTAACGCATACTCAGGAATCTTAGCTGAAAAGGCAGGGCATAAAGCTATCTATCTCTCTGGCGGGGGAGTGGCAGCAGCTTCATATGGCATGCCTGATCTTGGAATTACATCAATGGATGATGTCTTAATAGATGTAAAAAGAATATCTAATGCAACATCCCTTCCTCTATTAGTAGATATAGATACTGGTTGGGGAGGCGCTTTTAATATTTCGAGAACCATAAAAGAGATGATCAATGCAGGTTGCGCAGCTGTTCATATGGAAGATCAGGTATCTCAAAAAAGATGCGGCCATAGGCCTAATAAATCTTTGGTAAGTTCTAATGAGATGCAGGATAGAATCAAAGCAGCTGTTGATGGTAGACATGATGAATCATTTTTTATCATGGCAAGGACAGACGCATTGGCTTCAGAAGGGATGAATGGAGCAATAGATAGAGCTTCAAGTTATGTTGAACAGGGAGCCGATGGTATTTTCTTGGAAGCTGTTACATCTCTTGAGGACTATAAAGAATTCAAAAATGCCATAGATATTCCTTTACTTGCAAACATTACTGAGTTTGGAAAAACTCCATTATTTACTAAAGAAGAATTGGAGGGTGTTGATGTGGATATGATTTTATATCCGCTAACTGCATTTAGAGCAATGAGCAAAGCTGCGGAAAAAATTTACATTTCTCTAGCGAAAGAAGGGACACAAGAAGGTCTCTTGGATATAATGCAGACCCGAGAAGAGCTATATGAATACTTAAACTATCATAGTTATGAAGAGAAATTAGATAGTTTATTTGAAGATTAAAAACTAGAAGAGGAACAAAAATGGTAAAAAAACTTGAAGGAGCTGGCCTAAGAGGTCAGGTAGCAGGAGAAACTTCACTTTCAACAGTTGGTCAAATAGAAGGTTTGGCTTACAGGGGTCATAAGATTGAAACCCTTGCTGAAAAAGCTACTTTTGAAGAAGTCGCATATCTTCTGTTATATAACAAATTACCAAATACAAACGAACTTAAAGACTATAAAGAATCTTTAAAAAATCAAAGAGACCTGCCTAAAGCATTAAAAGAGGTCCTGCAAAAAATACCTGCTAATGCTCACCCAATGGATGTTATGAGAACTGGTACTTCTATGCTTGGTAACTTAGAGCCTGAAGGAGATTTTTCAAATCAACTCAATTCAATTAATAGAATGATTGCAACAATGCCGTCCATTGTTACTTATTGGTACAAATTTTCTCATGATGGAGTCGACATAGATTTAGTAAATGATGAAGATACTATGGCTGGGCATTTCTTACATATTCTTCATGGAAAAACACCAAGTGATCTTCATAGAAAAGTAATGGATGCATCTCTTGTTCTATATGCAGAACATGAATTCAATGCATCAACTTTTACTGGAAGAGTATGTGCATCAACAATGTCAGATATTCATTCGTGCGTAGTTGCTGCTATTGGTTCGTTAAGAGGTCCTCTTCATGGAGGAGCTAACGAAAAAGCTATGGAGCTTATAGAAAATTGGACTTCAAGAGATGAGGCTAAAGAAAAAATCCTTTCCATGTTAGCAAATAAAGAAAAAATCATGGGATTTGGTCATGCGGTTTATTCCATTCGTGATCCTAGGAATGCTGTTATAAAAGAATTTGCTAAAGAGCTTTCCTTACTTCATGAAAATGATGACCTTTATCAAGTAGCTGAAGAAGTTGAAAAAGTTATGGCTGATGAGAAAAAAATGTTTGCAAATGCTGACTTTTTTCATGCTCCTGCATACTTTTATATGGGCATTCCAACAAAACTATTCACGCCAATATTTGTGATGTCTAGAGTTTCAGGATGGACGGCTCACTGCATGGAGCAGAGAGCAAATAATAGAATTATAAGACCAAGCGCAGATTATATTGGTGTTGAGAGTTCTGAATGGGTTGATTTAGAAGATAGATCTTAAAATGTCTTCAAATGTCGATCTAAATATTAGGCCCGATTACGACTCTGTAATCAAAGAAATCGCAGACTATGTAGTTAATTTTGATATTGAATCTGATCTTGCGCTAGATACTGCAAGAAATTGTTTGATTGATACTGTTGGCTGTGGATTATTAGCTCTAAAATTCCCTGCATGTACAAAAATGCTTGGACCAATAGTTGAAGGTTCCTCTGTTCCTTTTGGAGTTAGAGTCCCAGGAACAAATTTCAAACTTGATCCAATAAAAGGTGCATTCGATATTGGTTGTATTATTAGATGGCTAGATTATAACGACACTTGGCTTGCTGCTGAATGGGGCCATCCTTCAGATAACTTAGGAGCTATTTTAGCTGTTGCAGACTTTATATCACAAAAAAATGTCTCTGAAGGAAAAGAGCCTTTGAAGATGAGGGTTGTCTTAGAATCTATGATAATGGCTCATGAGATACAAGGTATTTTAGCTCTAAAAAATAGTTTTAATAAAGTTGGTCTTGATCATGTTGTACTAGTGAAAGTTGCATCAACAGCACTAGTTACTAAGCTTATGGGCGGCACTAAAGATCAAATTATGGACGCAGTTAGCCATGCATGGGTTGATGGACAAAGTTTAAGGACATACAGACATGCACCTAATGCAGGATCTAGAAAAAGCTGGGCTGCTGGAGATGCAACTTCTAGAGCCGTGAGACTTTCAATGATCACACTAAGCGGCGAAATGGGTTACCCAGGTGTTTTATCTGCTCCTGTTTGGGGTTTTGAGGATGTGCTTTTTAAAAGTGAGAAACTATCATTACCTCAACCTTTTGGGGTTTATGTAATGGAGAATATTTTATTTAAGATTAGCTTTCCTGCAGAGTTTCATGCTCAAACTGCTGTCGAAGCTGCTGTTACTCTTCATCCTATGGTTAAAGATAGGCTTGATGATATTGAATCAATCAATATTACTACTCATGAATCTGCTATTAGAATTATCTCTAAGGTTGGTGATTTAAATAATCCAGCAGATAGAGACCATTGTCTTCAATATATGGTTGCTATTGGCCTCTTGAAAGGAGACTTAATTGCAGAAGACTATGAAGATGATGTTGCATCAGATCCTAGAGTTGATGCTTTAAGAGAAAAAATGGTTATTTCTGAGGATACAAGGTATTCAACTGAATATCATGAGGCAGATAAACGTTCAATTGCAAATAAAATTCAGATTCATTTTAAAGATGGTTCCTCAACAGATGCTATAGAGGTTGAATATCCAATTGGTCATATGAGAAGAAGAGAGGAAGGCATTCCTGTTCTTGAACAAAAGTTCTTAAAAAATCTACAAATTACCTACGATGCCACCAAGAGCAACAAAATCTATAGTCTTTGCACCAACCAAGAGGAATTAGAAAATACTTCGGTAACAGACTTCCAAGAATTATTTGCTGTTGAATCAAATAACTTTTAATTGATAACAAAGCTATAAAGTTAAGGTTTTAAAACCTTTTTGGACTATAATTATTGCCATGTCAGGCAATACATTTGGAGAATTATTTAAAGTTACGACCTATGGCGAGAGTCATGGGAAGGCTTTGGGCTGCATTATTGATGGATGCCCTCCTAATATTGAACTCAATGAGTCTGATATTCAGCATGAATTAAACAGAAGAAAACCTGGTCAATCAGACGTAACAACCCAAAGAAAAGAAGATGACCTAGTTGAAATTCTATCAGGAGTTTTTGAGGGGAAGACTACGGGAACACCAATTAGTCTGATCATATACAATCAAGATCAAAGATCTAAAGACTACTCAAATATAAAAGATGTTTTCAGGCCAAATCATGCAGATATTACCTACCAGGCTAAATATGGTCATAGAGATTACAGGGGTGGAGGGAGATCAAGCGCAAGGGAAACTGCTATGAGAGTAGCTGCTGGCGCAATTGCAAAGAAGTATCTTGAAGGCCTAGGTGTTAAAACTACAAGTTATGTAAGCCAGATAGGTTCTGTTAAAGCTGATGTCATTAATCATAAAGAAAGTGGATCTAATAAATATTTCTTTGCTGATAATACTAAGCTAACAGAGCTCGATAGTTTATTTAATGACTTGATAGCTGAAGGTAATTCTGTTGGTGCAAAGCTTGGAGTAACTATTGAAAACTGTCCAGTTGGTTTAGGGGCTCCAGTTTTTGATAAGTTAGATGCAGATCTAGCTAAAGCTATGATGAGTATTAATGCAGTTAAATCAGTTTCTATTGGGAATACCGATGATATTTTGGTTTCAAAGGGTTCTGAGGTTAGAGATGAAATGAGGGAAGATGGCTTTACCTCTAATAATGCTGGGGGGATATTAGGTGGAATTTCTAATGGTGACGATATCAATATAGATTTCATCATTAAACCCACTTCTAGTATAAAAAATACTGGTAAAAGCATTGATACCGATGGAAATGAGGTAAGTATAGAGGTTACTGGAAGACATGACCCATGTGTTGGAATAAGAGCAGTGCCTATTGCAGAAGCTATGGCAAATTTAGTTGTTATAGATCACCTTTTGAGAAATAGAGCTCAATGTGGTGAGGTTGATCAAAAATTACCTTTCAAAAAGTAACATGCCAAATACCTTATATGACAAGCTTTGGAATGAGCACCATATAAAAACTCTTGATTCAGGCGAATCACTAATTTACATAGATAGGCAATATCTTCATGAAGTGACTTCTCCTCAAGCATTTGAGGGGCTTTCAAAAAAAGATCTTCTACCCTGGAGACTTGGAGCAAATATTGCAACGCCAGACCATAACGTTCCCACTGAAAGAGGGGATTCTTTTACAGTAGAAAATATCAGTGATGATATTTCAAAAATTCAGGTAGTTGAGCTTGACAAAAACTGTAATAAATTTGGAATTAAACAATTTGATATAGCTTCATCCAATCAAGGGATTGTTCATGTAATTGGCCCAGAACTAGGGTATACATTACCTGGCATGACAATAGTTTGTGGAGATTCTCATACTTCTACTCATGGTGCGTTTGGATGTTTAGCAATGGGTATAGGAACCTCAGAAGTTGAGCATGTTCTTGCCACGCAAACATTGAAAGTTTCTAAGCTTTTAAATATGAAAGTAATTTTTGAGGGTATACCTCAACAAGGGGTCTCGTCTAAAGATATAGTTTTATTTTTAATAGGAAAAATTGGAACGGCAGGTGGTAATGGCCATGCTATTGAATTTTCTGGCTCTTATATTGAAAGTATATCTATGGAAGCAAGAATGACGATATGTAATATGGCTATCGAGGCTGGCGCTAAGGTTGGCTTAATAGCCACTGACTCAACCACTGTGGATTATGTAAAAGAGCATTCATCTCTTTCAGTTAATGATTTAGATCTAGCCCAAAAACATTGGAGTAATTTATTCTCAGATGAAGGAGCTGTTTTTGATAAAGAGATTGTTATTGATATTTCTCAAATCAAACCGCAGATTACATGGGGAACCTCACCTGAAATGGTAGTAGATTATGATGCAGAACTTCCTGATTTATCTATGCAGACAGAAGCTAATAAGAAAAATATAGAGTTAGCAAAAAATTATATGGGCATAAAAGAAGGTGAAAAGTTAACAGACTTAGAATTTGATAGAGTATTTATTGGTTCATGTACAAATTCAAGGATAGAGGATTTACGTGAGGCTGCATCAGTCATACAAGGAAGACTAGTTTCTGCAAAGATAACAGAGGCTATTGTGGTTCCAGGATCAGGGATGGTTAAAGCACAAGCCGAAGCCGAAGGCCTTGATAAAATATTTAAGGACGCTGGTTTTGTATGGAGAGATCCAGGTTGCTCTATGTGTTTAGGTATGAATCCTGATCAACTCAAACCTTACGAAAGATGCGCTTCAACATCTAATAGAAATTTTGAAGGCAGACAGGGCAATCTTGGAAGAACTCATCTTATGAGTCCAGTGATGGCAGCTCATACTGCAATCAATGGGGTTATTGGAAATCTATCATGAAGATAATCGGTAACGAGCTTCAAATAAAAGGCATCGTGGCGTCAATCGATAGAGATAATATTGATACAGACCAAATAATCCCTACAGAATATTTAAAATCAATTAAAAAATTTGGATTTGAAGATTATCTTTTTGATGGATGGCGGTATCTTGATGAAGGCAAGTTGGGCATTTCAAAAAATGAAAGAAAAATAAATCATGAATTTGTTTTGAATCAAGAGCCATGTACCCATGCCAATATTTTATTAACTAGAGATAACTTTGGCTGCGGGTCTTCAAGAGAGCATGCAGTATGGGCATTAAGAGATTTTGGAATCAGGGTTGTTATAGCATCTTCATTTGGTGATATTTTTTATAATAATTGTTTTAAAAATGGTGTCTTGCCCGTTAAATTAACTAAAATTCAAATTGAAGAAATGTTTAAAGTTGGTGTTGGCGAGGTTTCTGTAAGCCTAGATACCAAAAGAATAGAATTTAATAATACTTATCAATATGAATTTGAAGTTGAGGATAATCTTCTTGAGAGAATAGTCCTAGGCTTAGATGATGTTGATGTGACATTAAAATATAAAAACGATATAAAGCTATTTGAAGAACAAAGAAGAAAAGAAAAACCTTGGATTTATGCAGATGAGTAAAAAAATATTAATCACACCAGGTGATGGGATTGGGCAAGAAGTAACTAGTTCAGCTAGGGAGGTGTTAGATTTTTTAATTAGTGAACATCAACTAGACTTTGATATAACCCAGATGGATGTTGGCGGAACCTCTTACAATAAAAATGGCTCACCACTTCCCAAAGAAGTTCTTGATGAAGCAAAAAAATCTGATGCTATTTTGTTTGGAGCGGTCGGCGGTCCTGAATGGGATGAGCTCGACTGGGACTCTCGTCCGGAACAAGCCTTATTAGGCCTTAGAAAAGAGCTCGAATTATTTGCAAACTTAAGACCTGCTTTTCTTTTCAATGAGCTAGCAGGAGCATCACCAATAAAAAATGAGATTATTAAGGATCTAGATATTCTTATTGTTAGAGAGCTTACTGGTGGTATATATTTTGGAGAACCCAGGGCAATAGTCTCTGATGAATCGCCTCCATATGCTTTCAATACAATGATTTACAATGAAGATGAAATCAAAAGAATTGCTAAAGTTGCATTTGAGTCTGCAAGAAAAAGAGGTGGCAAACTCTGCTCTGTTGAGAAGGCTAATGTTCTTGAAGTTTCAAAATTTTGGAGATCTGTGGTGAGTGATATGGCAAAAGACTACCCAGATGTTGAACTGTCTCATCAACTTGCTGATAACACAGCAATGCAGTTAGTTTTGAATCCTAATCAATTTGATGTCATTGTTTCAAGTAATCTATTTGGAGATATTTTATCTGATATTGCTGCTACTTTATCTGGATCAATAGGCATGCTTCCTTCTGCTTCTCTTAATAGTTCTTCACAAGGCATGTACGAACCATGCCATGGAAGTGCTCCTGACATAGCTGGGCAAAATATTGCAAACCCAATAGCTATGATCGCATCATTGGCCATGGCTTTAAGATATTCTTTAGATCAGAAAGATTTGGCAGATAAGATTGATAATGCTATTAAGATTTTTATTAAACAAGGTTATAGGACTAAAGATATTAGTACGGATTCAAAATTTATAACTACTTCTGAAGTGGCTTCAATAATTATAGGAATTATGAAAAATGGATAAGAGTATTAATCTTGCTTTAATTGGTGCATCTGGAGTTGTTGGGCAAAAGATACTTCAGCTTCTTGAAAAGAAAAATATAAAGATTAATAAACTTTTCCCACTTGGAAAATCAACAGTTGGTCAGACTATCCATTTTCAAAATGATGATATTACAATTGGAGATTTGGATTCATTTAATCCATCTGAAGCGAATATAACAATTTTTTCAGCAGGCTCTTCTGTTGCGAAATCTCATGCTAGAAAATATGTTGAATCTGGGAGTTATGTCATAGATCTTTCATCTGAATTTAGATATGAAGAAGATGTGCCTTTGATAATCCCTGAAATTAATGGATCTATCATAGATTCACTCGACAAACCCTCACTAATAGCAAACCCTAATTGCTCGACTTCTCAGCTTTTAATGGTTTTAAAGCCGATTCATGACAAATATGGTATTGATTTTTTTAATGTTGCTACTTATCAAGCGGTATCAGGAACTGGCAAGGAAGCCATTGCAGAGCTGAAGTCTCAAACCTATGAAGGACATATCGAACCAAAGATATATCCGAAACCTATTGCCTTTAATGTTATTCCACAGTGTGATATTTTCTTAGACAACGCATTCACTAAAGAAGAAATGAAATTAGTCTGGGAAACAAAAAAAATTCTTGATCCTGCTATTGAAGTCCAGGCAACGTGCGCAAGAGTACCTGTATTAAATGGTCATTCTGAAGCAGTTTTTCTTAAGGCTTCTAAAATGGCATCACGAGATGAAATAATTAATTGCATAGAAGGAACCCCTGGGGTTTGTGTAATGGATGATCCAGATAACTTAGAATACCCAACTCCATTAGAGCAAGCTAATGACTCTGAGGATGTCTATGTTGGTAGAATTAGATCTCAGCAAATACAAAATGACACATGGGTATCTTTATGGGTAGTTGCAGATAATGTATATGGAAAGGGTGCTGCGCTTAATGCAGTACAAATTCTTCAAAGATTGGTTTCAAGCAATAAGTTATGATGCGATATAGATATCTTTTAGCATTTATTTTTTCATTAAATATTGCTGCAGAGTCTATCCTATCTTCCCCTTCACTTAAGCTTAATTCAAGCGACCAAAGAGTTATCGAATTTAGAGTTAAAGGAAACAAAATATCAGATGATGATATTGTTTTAAAGGAATATAAATCAGATGAACTAATTAATGAAGACTATATTAGTTACACGTTATTAGAGGATTTTAGTACCTACCAATCCTTCTCTATTATTTTAGAAAGTAGCTATAACGAAGACTATTTCAGTTTTAAATTAGTTATTAAAGATAAGTTAGCAAAGGATATATTTATCTTCCTACCGTCAAAAATACAGAATAATACCAATCAAAACAAACCGACTAAAACATATCAACCCGCTAGACTTCCTATTGAGGATAAATTTGATGATGTTATAGAAATGACTCCGCCAAAGGAAATATCAAATCTCATTAAAGCAGGCGATATTACAACCATGTGGAGCATGGCCTCAAATATTAAAAAAGAAAGGACTGATACTTCTATATATCAAATTATGTGGTCCATTTATCTTGGAAATAAAGATGCATTTATTGATGGCAATATTAATTTAGTTCGCAAAGACAAAGATTTAATAATACCTTCTTATGCAACTATGAAGACAACATCGCAAAGTGAGGCAAAGGAATCTATTTTAGCAATGAACGCTTCATTTTCATCAAATTTTGTTCCTGCCGTTAAATCCCTATTAACTTTGACAGCTCCTCAGATTATCAAGCAAGAAATAGCAGAGGCTCCAAAAGTTAGCCAACTTAAGAATGATGACAGGGTAATTAATATTAATGATAATCAACCTTCAGATCCTAAGAAATTTATTGAAAATAATACAAAGCAGCTTGAAGTAGCTGTTGAAAATAAAACACTAGATAAATTAATTGATATTGATAACAACCAAGAAAAGGTCCAAGACGATAGTGGTTTTGGTGTTATGGATTTATTGTTTGTGGCTTTTGTTTCAGTATTATCTGGAGTTCTTATAGCTTTGATATATATCCAACTCAATTCATCAAAGAAAAAAACTATATCTTATGATTTTGACGAGGCAGTTGATTCCTCCTCTTCTATAGATGGCTTGCCTAAAGGCTTGAGCATAAAAAATAATTATGATGAGCAGCAACTAGACTTAGCAATAACATACTTTGAAATGCAAGATTACAGTAATTGCAAGATTATAATAGACGATATACTAAAAATAACAGAAGATAGCAACATAAAAGAATCTGCAATGAATCTTTTAGATAAAATTCAAAGCAAGTGAGACTAGCCCTTGTAACTGAGTACGATGGTACTAATTTTTCTGGTTTTCAAAAACAAAAGAATGCTATATCAATTCAAGAGTCGATCGAAAATGCGCTTAAAGAAGTAACTAAAAAAGATATTTCAATAAATTATGCCGGAAGAACCGATGCTGGCGTTCATGCTTTATGCCAAGTATTTGATTTTGAAACACAGATAGACAGAGATCATAAGAACTGGATAGACGGAATTAACTCTAATCTTCCTGACTCTATTTTGGTTAAAGCTATAACAAATGTTACAGATGATTTTCATTCTCGATTTTCAGCCTTAGACAGAAGTTATACTTATGTTATCTATAACTCAAAAACCAAACCATTATTTTTTGACAAGATAGTTCACTGGGACGATAACCTAATTAATTTTGAGGTTATGAAAGAGCAAGCATCTATGTTTTTAGGCTCGCATGACTTTACCTCTTTTAGAAGCTCAAGATGCAGCTCAAGAAATCCGGTTAAAGAAATTAAAAGCATTGAGGTTTCAAAGAAAAATAATTTTATTTTTATAACTATTAGGGCAAATGCATTCTTACATAATATGGTTAGAATAATGGCTGGAACTCTTGTTGATATTGCTAAGGGTGAAATTGATAGTTCAATTGAAGATATTCTTTTAAAAAAGGATAGGGCTTCAGCTGGTAAAACTGCTTCTGCAAAGGGCTTATTTTTCTTAGGACCAAAATATGAAAGTCAATTCAATATACCAAGCCCTATAATGAATGTTATGGATAAATTTAAATCATGAGAGATCAAAAAGTTAAAATATGTGGTGTAAATGATCTATCTATATTAGAAGAAATAGTTAATCTGGAAATAGATTTTGTTGGTTTTATTTTTTTTGGAAAAAGCCCTAGAAATGTAAACAATAATTTTCTTGAGCTACTAAATGATTTTAATTTTAAGAAAACAAAGCCGGTTTGTGTATATGTAAATCCTGATGAGGAGTTTGTATATAAAACATCTTCATATCTTAATAACCCAATTCTTCAGTTTCATGGCGATGAGGACTCCTCTTTTTGTGAATCATTTGGATTAGAGTATTGGAAAGCCATAAGAATTAAAGATAAAAAAGATTTTGTTGAATTGAAAAACTATGACTCAGCATCGGCCATTCTTATGGAAAATCATAAAGATGGGTTTTATGGTGGGACAGGAGAGTCTTTTAATTGGGAATTACTTAAAAATATTAATACCGATAGACATAATTTAATTCTTTCGGGTGGAATTAATTCTCAAAATGTCGATAATGCATTAACAACTAAATCTTGGTGTATTGATATCAACTCTGGAGTTGAGTCCGAAGTTGGAAAAAAAGATATCAACCTAATAAAAAACATAGTAAATAAAATTAATAATCATGACTTCTAGTAAATTAAATTACCCTGATAAAGAGGGTTTCTTTGGTGAGTTTGGTGGAAAATTTGTTCCAGAAACTCTCATGTATGCCTTAGAAGAATTAGAGAATACTTACAGCAAATTAAAAGATGATAAAGATTTTATAGAAGAATTTTATAGTGATTTATCTGCATTCGTAGGTAGGCCGTCACCCCTATACTTTGCACAAAGGCTTACTGATAAATATAAATCAGGTAATATTTGGCTAAAAAGAGAAGATCTTAACCACACTGGTGCGCACAAGATCAATAATACCGTTGGTCAAATCTTACTTGCCAAGCATATGGGTAAGAAAAGAATTATTGCTGAAACTGGCGCTGGTCAACATGGGGTTGCGACTGCAACTGTTGCTGCTAGATTGGGACTAGAATGCCATATTTATATGGGATCTGAAGATGTTAGAAGACAATCTTTAAACGTTTACAGAATAAGGTTATTGGGAGCTCATGTTCATGCGGTTGATTCTGGATCAGCTACATTAAAGGATGCTTTAAATGAGGCTATGAGGGACTGGGTTAGCAACATCGATGATACTTATTATATTATTGGAAGTGTTACTGGTCCGCATCCATACCCGATGATCGTCAGGGATTTTAATTCTGTTGTGGGACAAGAAGTTATCAAACAATCTAATGAGCTTTTTAATAAGATGCCTGATGCAATTGTTGCATGTGTTGGCGGAGGTTCAAATGCGATGGGAATTTTTTATCCATTTATTGAAATTCCAGAAACTAGATTAATAGGTGTTGAGGCCGGAGGAAAGGGTGTATCAACTGGAGAACATGCGGCTCCTTTAAATGATGGAACTCCTGGGGTTCTTCATGGTGCTCGAAGTTATTTAATGCAAGACGAGGCTGGTCAAGTAAAAGATACTAAATCAGTTTCTGCTGGGCTGGACTATCCTGGCGTAGGCCCTGAACACTCATGGTTAAAAGATGTTGGAAGAGCAGAATATGTTGCAGTTAGTGATGATGATGCTTTAAAAGCATTTCATGAGGTTACAGAGTTAGAGGGAATCATGCCTGCTCTTGAAACAGCCCATGCTTTTGCCTACCTAGAACCACTTATGAAAGAGTTAGACTCTTCAGCAAATGTAGTAATTAATGTTTCTGGGCGTGGAGATAAAGACATTAATACTGTCGCAGAAATAGACGGCATAGAATTTTGAATAGACTAACTTCTACCTTATCAAATCTTAAAGCTAATAATCAGAAAGCACTTGTGGCCTACTTGGTTGCAGGCGATCCTGACATGGACTCCACTCTAGAGTTAATGAACTTATTTGTAGAGTCGGGTGTTGACGTAATTGAAATTGGCGTTCCTTTTACAGACCCCATTGCTGAAGGTCCAACTATTCAAAAAGCTCATGATCGTGCGCTTAAAAATAATATATCTTTAAAAATGATTTTATCTCTTGTTGATGAATTTAGAAAAACTAATAAAGAAACTCCAATAGTTCTTATGGGATATTTAAATACCTTTATTTCTCATATCGATCTAGTAAAGGCAACTGGGAAAGATGGTATTGATTCTATATTGGTAGTAGATATACCAGGTGAATTAAATCTAGAAACTTATGGGATAAGTAGCCCTAACATAAATACTATTTCATTAATTTCTCCAACAACTAAAGAGAATAGAGTTGAACTTATTGCTAATAACAGTACAGGATTTATCTATTACGTTAACTTAAGAGGCGTTACTGGTTCTTCAAATCTTAATATTTCTGAAATTGAAAACAACATTAGTAGAATCAAAAAATACACAGATCTTCCAACACTTGCTGGGTTTGGAATAAAAACAACAGAAGATGCTAAAACATTGGCTAAGTTTTCTGATGGCGTTATTATTGGTTCATCTATCGTGGAGATGATAAATGAAGCATCAACAACCAAAGAGTTTGATAGAATAGGTCAATACATTAAGGATATGAAAATAGCTATAACATGAACTGGTTAACAAAGCTTATACCTTCAATGGGCTCAACAAAGCCTAAAAGCAAGGTGCCTGATGGGCTGTGGAGTTCATGCCCGTCTTGCGAATCAGTCTTATATGCCCCCGAATTAGAGAAATCATTATTTGTATGCCCAAAATGTGATCATCATCTCAGAATTGGGGCTAGAAAAAGGCTTGAAATCTTTCTCGATAATGGTTTTTTTCATGAAGTAGCGCCTGACATCAAAACCAAAGATGCTCTTAAATTTAAAGATACTAAAAATTACACATCTAGAATAAAAGACGCGATATCTTCAACTAGTGAAAACGAAGCAATTATTATTGGCAAGGGCTCACTAGATGCAATGCCTGTAGTAGTAGCTGCTTTTGAGTTTAGGTTCATGGGTGGTTCAATGGGTGGTGTTGTGGGTGAAAAATTTGTTCAAGGAGTTAATGAGGCTATTGCTAATCACTCGCCATTTATTTGTTTTGCAACAAGTGGGGGAGCCAGAATGCAGGAATCAATGATTTCATTAATGCAGATGGCCAAAACATCTGCTGCACTTCAGAAATTAAAAGCTGCAAATCTTCCATACATATCAGTCATGATAGATCCAATCTATGGCGGTGTTTCTGCAAGTCTTGCAATGCTTGGTGATATTAATATTGCAGAGCCTGACGCACTAGTGGGTTTTGCTGGAAGAAGGGTAATAGAACAAACTGTTAGAGTTGATCTTCCTGATGATTTTCAAAAATCTGAGTTTTTATTGAAGCATGGTGCAATTGATATGATTGTTCATAGGCGTGATATTAGATCTAAAGTTCATAGTCTTCTTAAGAAAATATATAAAAGCTAATGAATATTGAAAGATTTGTTGGATTAGCTTTTAGCATAGGGTTATTGCTTTTAACCCTCTTTGTTTTTTTAAAGCCTCAAATTGACTATCAGCAAGAGCAAACAGTTAATGTGGTTAATAACATTCAAGAGGTCGTTCAGGATGTGTCCATTGAGATTGTAGCTACTGAAGAAATCGAACAGAAGCAAAAACCACAGGAAGATGTTGCCGAGCTTCCAGTTACTAAAAACAAAGACTTGGGTGCTATGGATATCAAAAAATCTGATTTTGATTTATTTGTATTAAGGGTTCATGTTTTATCTTCACAAGACAATGCAACGGCAATGGTAACCAAATTGAAAGAGAATGGAATCATTGCATTTACTGAAATATTTGGCGAGGAGAAAAACCTTCATGCTGTTTATGTCGGTCCATTTATAGATGAGAATGATATTCATAATAATATCGAACTCATACAAAAAGTATCTGAAACGACAGAGGGAGAAATTTTTAGATGGAAGCTCTAGGCCTAAATGTAGCCGATTGGTTTATTATAGTTGTCTTAACTGCCTCAGGTTTAATATCTTTAGCCAGAGGATTTACAAAAGAATTTTTATCTCTTTTTTTATGGGTATTTGCTTTTATAGCTGCAGTTAGTCTTGAGTTCCTGGCAACCCCAAAAATAAATGAATTCATAGGCAATGAAGAGATATCTAAAATATTTGCCTATATCGTTGTATTTATGATTTGTATCGTCCTTGGTGGAATGGTTATTAAATTTATAAGTAAACTGATTAAATGGTCTGGCGCTTCAGGTTTTGATAGGTTCCTTGGAGTTTTATTTGGCCTAACAAGGGGGCTTATTGTTTTATTTGTAATATTTTTATTATTACCAACAAGTGTGAAATCTACAGATCTAATAGATCAATCCAAAATAACACCTATCATTGAAAAATATGCTCCTCAAATAGAGGCATATCTAAGAAATTTAATAGATAATAAAAATATTGTTGAGGAGGCTATAGAAATCATTGAGCCAATCAAAGAAAATATTGTTGATGAGGCTAGAGAAATGATCGAGCCGGTTAAAGAAAACTCAACGCCAGACTCTGAGAATTTAAATTCTGAAAAAGGGGATTCCTAATGTGTGGAATAGTTGGAATTTCTGCAGAAAGTAATGTTGCTGCAGAAATTTATGACTCACTATTAATGCTTCAGCATAGAGGCCAAGATGCCGCGGGCATGGTTGTATGTGACTCTGAAGGAAAACTCAATAGTAGAAAATCTATGGGATATGTAAGAGATGTATTCCAACAAAATCACATGAACAAGCTTGTTGGAAACTATGGAATAGGCCATGTTAGATATCCAACAGCAGGTGGTGCAGGAAAAGAATTTGCACAGCCTATGTATGTCAATTCTCCTTATGGGATAAGTTTAGCCCATAATGGAAATCTTACTAATTCTAAAGAATTAGCTAAACAGTTATTTCACGCAGAAATGAGACATCTGAATACTGATTCAGACTCAGAGGTTTTGCTTAATATATTTGCGCATGAACTTGGCAAACAAAGAGAAATATACCCCTCCGCTGAACATATATTTAAAGCTGTTACCAAAACGCACAGAAGATGTGATGGCGCTTATGCTGTACTTGCATTAATCACAGGACATGGAATATTAGGCTTTAGAGATAATAATGCAATCAGACCTTTATCTATCGGAATTAGAAAAGGGCAAACAAGAGATGAATATATTATTGCATCAGAAGATGCATTATTTACCTCACAAGGTTTTGAAAAATTAAGAGATGTTGAGCCAGGTGAGGCAGTATTTATTGATAAAAATGGTAACTTTTTCTCACAACAGTGTGCAGAAGCCCCAGAAAAGAAACCGTGTATATTTGAGTATGTCTATTTCTCAAGACCTGACTCTAAGATTGATGAGATTTCAGTATATAAAGCAAGAATGAGAATGGGTTCAAAATTAGCCCAATCTATCAAAAAGATTAATCCTGATCATGATATTGATGTGGTTATTCCTATACCAGACAGCTCTACGACTGCAGCTCTTCAACTGGCTGTTGACTTAGATGTCCCTTACAGAGAAGGTTTTGTAAAGAACAGATATATAGGTCGCACATTCATCATGCCTTACCAAGAAGAACGCAAGAAATCTGTAAGAAGAAAATTAAATATCCTAGATCTTGAGTTCAGAGGTAAGAACGTTCTTTTAGTTGATGACTCTATAGTTCGAGGAACTACGAGTAAAAAGATTATTGAAATGGCAAAAGAATCTGGAGCAAAAAAAGTGTATTTCGCATCTGCGGCTCCTGCTATTAAGTATCAAAATTTATATGGAATAGATATGCCTGCTACCAAGGAGTTAGTTGCTTCAAATAGATCTCATGAAGAGGTGGCAAAAGAGATTGGTGCGGATTGGCTTATCTACCAAACCTTAGAAGATTTAATTGATACCGTTCAATATGGAAACCCTGACATCAAGGAGTTTGAAACATCTATATTTACAGGGGATTACATAACACCGCTTGGCGAGAATTACCTTCAAGACCTTGAAGACTCAAGACAAGACGATGTTAAAGCCCAAAGAGAAAACGCTTAAATTAAGGGTTAACTATATTCACTGCTGAAATTTTTGCTGAATCAGCACTTTCAACATAAGTATCAATCTCATTAAAGTTTAAATATTTATATATATCATCTGACAGAGGATTTATATCTTCCATGTACTGGTGATATTCTTCAACTGTTGGCAATTTCCCTAATATAGAAGCTATTGCAGAAAGTTCTGCTGAGGCAAGAAATACATTAGCACCATCTCCTAATCTATTTGGAAAATTCCTTGTTGAAGTAGAAACTACTGTTGAGTTTGCCAATACCCTAGCTTGGTTACCCATGCAGAGTGAACATCCCGGCAATTCAGTTCTAGCGCCAGATACACCAAATACATTATAGATACCTTCTTCCATGAGTTGTTTTTCATCCATCTTGGTTGGAGGAACTACCCATAAACGTGCTTTCGTTCCATTGTGCTTTTGGAGTAATGTTCCTGCAGCTCTAAAGTGGCCTATATTTGTCATACATGATCCAATGAAGACTTCTTGAATTTCAGTATTAGCTACCTCTGATAGTGGTTTAATATCATCAGGATCATTTGGACATGCTAATAATGGTTCTGTAATTTCATTAAGATCGATCTCAATAATTTCTGCATACTCTGCATTAGCATCTGGCACTAAAAGTTCAGGATTTTCTATCCACTCTTCCATTGCCTGAGCTCTTCTCTCTAGGGTCTTTGGATCGCCATAGCCACTAGCAATCATCCATCTCAACATAACAATATTGGATTTAAGGTATTCTATTATTGGCTCTTTGTTTAATCTGACTGTACATCCAGATGCAGATCTTTCTGCAGACGCATCAGATAATTCAAATGCTTGCTCAACCTTCATATCTGGAAGACCTTCAATTTCCAAGCACTTACCAGAGAAAATATTTTTCTTACCTTCTTTAGCAACAGTAAGTAATCCTTTTTGTATTGCTGCATAAGGGATCGCATTAACAAGATCTCTTAAAGTAATTCCTGGTTGCATCTCACCTTTAAATCTTACTAGTACAGATTCGGGCATATCCAATGGCATGACACCAAGAGTTGCAGCAAAAGCAACAAGCCCTGACCCTGCAGGAAAACTAATTCCAAGTGGGAATCTTGTATGACTATCTCCACCAGTTCCTACCCCATCAGGTAATAACATTCTGTTTAACCATGAGTGAATAATCCCGTCACCAGGTCTTAACGAAACCCCACCTCTATTCATAATAAAGTCTGGCAGGTTGTGTTGTGTTTCTATATCAACAGGCTTTGGATAAGCAGCAGTATGACAAAATGATTGCATAACAAGATCTGCAGAGAAGCCTAGGCATGCTAGTTCTTTTAATTCATCTCTAGTCATTGGACCTGTTGTGTCTTGAGAGCCTACTGTGGTCATTCTTGGTTCACAATATGTTCCAGGTCTAATTCCTTCAACCCCACAAGCTTTTCCAACCATTTTTTGAGCAAGTGTGTAACCTTTATCAGAATCATCCGCATCGTCAGGTCTTTTAAAAATATCTGTCGGTTCAAGATCTAAAGCTTCACGAGTTTTATCTGTTAGCTGCCTTCCAATGATTAATGGAATTCTTCCATTAGCTCTTACTTCATCTAGGATGACATTAGTTTTTAATTCAAATGTTGTAATCACTTCATTTGTATTTGCATCTAATACTCGGCCATTGTGTGGTTCAAGAATAATCTCTTGACCCATTTCCATATTAGAAACGTCTAACTCAATAGGGAAGGCGCCTGAATCTTCTAAAGTGTTAAAAAAGATAGGAGCAATTTTTCCACCGAAACAGAATCCACCTTCTTTTTTGTTTGGTATACAAGGTATTTCATCGCCCATGTGCCATAGCACTGAGTTTGTTGCAGACTTTCTAGAAGAGCCTGTACCAACAACGTCACCAACAAACACTAAAGGATTTCCCTTTTCTTTTAATTCATCAATAGTTTCAAGAGGCCTTTCTATACCTTCTCTTGGCATTTTAAACATAGCTAATGCATGAAGAGGGATGTCAGGTCTTGACCATGCATCTGTTGCAGGAGATAAATCATCAGTATTTATTTCGCCTGGAACTTTATAAACTGTTAATTTGATTTGATTTGGAATTTCAGACTTTTCTGTGAACCATGTTCCTTCTGCCCAAGAATCAATAACTCTCTTAGCATGTTCGTTGGTATTAGCTAGTTCAAAAATCTCGTTAAAAGCATCAAATATTAATAGAGTCTTGCTTAGCGCATTGGCAGCATCGCTCCCTAATCCATCAATTTTTAAACATTCAATTAAAGGTTGGATATTATAGCCACCCAGCATAGTCCCAAGAATCTGAACGGCATCAACTTTTGACACATGAGGACTATCAGCTTTACCAGTTGTTATATCAGAAAGAAATGCAGCTTTTACATAAGCAGCTTGATCTACTCCAGCTGGGACCCTTTCTTTTAAAAGGTGTAATAGTAATTCTGATTCTTCATGGTCTGCTTTTAAAAGATCAACTAGTTGAGAGGTTTGATCTGCATCCAATGGAAGAGGTGGAATATTTTGGTTTGCTCTTTCGTCTACGTGTGCTTTGTATTCGTTTAACATATGATTTTCTCCGTGGGTCATTTTACTCCTATAGCTAAAAGGCTTCTACTAAATCAAAGATTTTATTTGAAAATGAGTTATTATTTGGCTAAATATGCAAAAAAATAGATCTACAACGCCTTGTCTGGGTATATGTTCAACAACATATGGTGATGATGTCTGCAAGGGATGTAAAAGATTTGTCCATGAGATCATTGGCTGGCCAAAATTTTCACAAGACGAAAGGGCGCTTGTAAATGATCGATTAGAAAAATTTAAGATTCTTATCCTTAAGGATAGATTTAATATTATTGATACAGATTTGTTCCAACTTAAGCTCAAGGAAAATGCTATTAATTACAATAATTCTATGGATCCGCTTACATGGATTTTTGATTTATTAAGAGCTGCAGGCTCTCAAGCTTTAGATTTGCAACAGTTTGGAATCGCAAGTTTAAAATCATACGATCCCACAACTATTAAGGATATTATCAACAAGGAGCTTTTAGAATTATCCGAAGCTCATCATGGAAGATACTTTAAAAAATTATAAATAATTTTTATCCGTAATCTTTCAACATTCTTTTTAACTCCAGTGAATGTTGCTCTTCCTCGCCGATCATTCCTCGAGCATATTCTTCAAGATATATAGATTTGTTTTCAACTTCTTCTAAGAGTTTTTTATAAAGTCCAACGGCATGAAGTTCATGACCTAGACTCTCTTCTAAAATATCTTTTATTGCGTGTCTTCCTGTTTCTTCAATCTTCGCAATTTTTTGACTAGGGTGCCCATCAAGTCCTGCTATTAATTCCCCAGCTCCTTGGGCATGAAGTAATGATTCTGTTGCTTGTTCTTTTAAGAATGCAACGATTGGAATTCTGTATGGTCCAGTGACCATCATAGCTGAGTGAGTGTAACGAACAACACCCGCTAATTCATATTCCATGATTTCATTTAAGATTGCGCAGGCCTGTTTTGTTTCAAGTGGTTGCAATGGCATATTAGTGCTCCTTAAGCATTAAAAGTAATTAAATTTAGCTAACTATAAAAGAATTTATATATTATGTAAACTACTGATATAAGGTAAATATTTAATGATAATTGTTATGATAATCATTCG